>Ga0210383_10002474_pt1 | contig 16691 bp, 18 predicted proteins | sample IncBWC14OmetaG_FD_160072 | JGI IMG/M metagenome (GOLD analysis project Ga0210383, IMG submission 160072) | Forest soil microbial communities from Barre Woods Harvard Forest LTER site, Petersham, Massachusetts, United States - Inc-BW-C-14-O ...
CACCCGCGTAACTCCCATGTTCTCTAGATTTTGCCCGTAACTCCTGTAAACTAAAAGATCTAGCAGGTAGTCGCAAAACGGATCGTTTATTTTCAAGATTTTGCAGCCAAAGTGGGGGGAGGGGGTACCCCGATCCGCGATCAAGTTGCGCGGATTTCTCACCCCGTAGCCCGGCCCGGACCAGGGACCTCTTCTACGGATTTCGCGTCAGGGCAAGCGCGGTCACGTCGTTGTGCGTGGGGGCGGCGCGCATGAACTGTTGCACGTGATCGAGCACTGAGACGCAGAGTTCCTTCGCGCTTGCCGCCTTGGATCGCTGAAGAACTTCTTTCGCGCGCTCCAATCCAAATTCTTCGCCTTTGCGCTTCGCTTCGACAATTCCGCGCGAAGCCAGAAGAAGAGTCGCTCCCGGTTCGAGGGCGGCCATGGGAGCATCCGAGGTCATGTGGGAAAACAGTCCCAGGGGCAAGCCGGTAGCGGGAAGTTCGCTGATGCCGGCGTGGTCGCGCAGCATCCCCGGAGTATGGCCCGCGTTGAAATAGCAAACCACGCCCAGACTTTCGTCGTAGCAGCCAGCGAAAGCCGGACAAGAGCAGACTCCGTCCGCAGCCTCCATTATGGCTTTGTTCAATCGCAGGCAGACCTCCATCATCGCGTTAGCATCGTTGACATCGCTCCGCGCAAACAACTCAACCCCCGCGGTTCGGAAGGTATGCTGGGCGGCGGAGACGATGGCGCGAGTCTCCTCGAGACCACCCGCGGCATCGAGCAGGCCGAACAGGACGCGATTGGGACCGACGCGAATGAAATCGTGGAAGTCGCCCGCCATCCGTTGACCGTAGTAGACCGTGGCCAGTTCTGCCCCGCGGAGTTCCAGGATGTCAGAGTGAAACGGATCGAGGACAGGGGCAAACGAAGACTTTTTGAGCGCGCGCATCGGAAATCGAGCCGAGACGTTATCACAGAATCTGGCAAAAACCAATCAAAAACCGTGATGGCGGTGTGCTCTAGAGCTGAAGCCGTATCGCGAAACGAGAGTGACTGGCGCTGGCTTTCTCGCGCCACGGTGGCGCTTGGTCCTTCGGTGCTACATAATGCTACATAATGCTAAGACGCTCTATGAAGGAGGATCGGGTACATGGCATTGAAGGTTGGAGATCTGGCACCAGATTTTGAGCTGCCAGCGGTCGAGGGCGAGCAACGGCTAAAGATCAAGCTCAGCGATTTTCGTGGAAAGAAACATGTGGTGGTGGGCTTTCATCCCCTGAACTGGACTCCGACTTGAGGGGAGCAGCTGCCGGCGTTCGACTCGGATCGCGAGAAGTTCGCCGCGCTCGATGCCCAGGTTCTGGACATAAGCACAGACTCGGTTTACAGCCATATCGCCTGGCAGAAGCATGATATCGGCACGATGCATTTTCCCATGTGCTCGGATTTCTATCCTCATGCGCAGGTAACCCAGGCGTACGGCATTCTGCGGGAGGGCCCGCCGCTCCCAGGGATCAGCGAGAGGGCAGTATTCATCGTGGACAAAAGCGGCAGGATCATTTTTGCCAAGGTGTATCCGCTGGACCAGACGCCAAAGAACGGAGAATTGCTGGAGGCGTTGAAAAAAGCGCAGTGAGAGTTGAGGACATGACCCCACGCAAAACTCATTTGGTTTGAGCCTGCGGTGCAGTCTCGGGTGCGACCATAACATTTTCCAAATAAGCACCCTGTTCGCCGACTACGATATCCGCTTTGATCCGATCCCCCGGCGTCACTTTGTCGAGAATGCTGGCATCCTTCACCTGGAAGGGCATGGTCATTGCGGCCATGAAGCCGGGAATTTCGTCGCCATCGACATTTATCGATTGTGTGGTCTTGTCGACTGATACTACCCGTCCGGTGAGTGGATAGCGTTTCCCCGTCGCAGGCTGAGCATCTCCCGCGGGATTTACGTTGGTTCTCTTGGCGTCCGTTTGCTTGACACTCCGGGACGGCCCGCAAGCGGACACGCTAAAAGCCAAGGCAATCGCGGCTAGAATCGTCGTGTATGTCCAGGTGCATGTCCAGCGCCGCATGTCGAATGAATGGCTCACTGTTATTCTCCTGACGTTAGGCGCGGGCGAGCCGCCCGCGCGGCCACACAATCTTCAATAGTGGAAACGGTAGCGGAACTCGGCGTAGATTTCCCTAGGCTCGTTCCAGTGAAATCCGCCGAACGTCACACTGTTGTCCAGAAGGACACGGCGATTTGCCACATTCAGTGCAGTCACGGAAACACTATATTTCTCCGCGAAGCTTTTCCCGAGTGATAAGTCAAACGTGGTGTGCCCCGGCAGATAGGTTCCGGGATATTGCGCGTTGGGAAACCCGTTGTGGAATCCCGAGCCATAGTACACGTTCGTTGAAGCGTACGCCTGCCAGGGGAGGGTCGCATTGAAACCCAGATTCAAAGTGTTTCTCTGGTCGTGGTCAACGGGGCCATATCCCGGTGGGGGATACTGCGAGCATGTTGGCGTCGCAGGAGGACAGATTAAGCCTCCGGTGATGGGTGAGGTTGCCTGCGCGAATTGATTCGCATAGGCAAGGTGAAACTGTCCGTGCCGCCAAAGACGGGGAGAGCGCAGCGTGAGTTCCCAACTTTGAATCAAGGCGGCGTCCCACGTGATGGGCCAGAAGAGATTGGATGCTCCAATATTGTTATGATCCAGCCAATTCTGTGCCCGCGTTTGAAAGTGATCTGCGTCAAGAGCCCAAGCGTGGAATGGAATCGTAACACCAAACTGATACTCCTCATCCCGCTCCCCGTGTAGGGGGGCGAATGAGAAACCCTGGCTGTTTGCAAAACCGGCCAATGAGCCGGTGGCCGTCAGCAGTGGGGGTGGTTGGTAAAAGTGCCCATAGAATGCATGGAAAACCCAATTTATGCGTGGAATTTTTACGGCAATACCGACGCGCGGGTCCACTTCATTTTCCACAATATCAGCCGTAAAGTGCGCTTGGCGAAAGCCAGCGATTAGTGTCAGCCACGGTGTCACCTTGAATTTGTCGCTGACGAATATCTCTTCGAGTCCTCCGGTGATGGAGGCCGATGAGGGCGGAAAATTCTGAGTTCCGTCCGTAAATTGATTATTGAAGTAGTTGCTCTGGCGCTGAGCGAATCCGTATACGCCGGCCTGAATGTCATTTTTCCAAACGTTTGCGTTAATGCTGGCCTGCAAACCGCCATAGTTGGAAGTCTGATCTACGTTGGTGGCGACTGGATAATCATTGGGTGAGGCCTGATAGCTGGCTTTGGTGTAGTGATAGAAAGGTGAAACTGTCAGCAGCAGATCTTGATTAAATGTGTGAATCCAAGAAAATGCTACGTAGCTATCGGTTTCGTGTTCGCCGTCGCGGAGACCGTAACTGGGAGCGGCACCCGCAGCCACCAGTTGGAGATTTCCGATCGAGGTGGGATCCGGGTCGTAGGGGATTTGGTAATAATCCTGCCGCAGCGACGTCACCAGTCGAAGTTGGTTCTGAGTGCTGGGGTTGTATATGAACGACGCGAATCCCCCATAGCCATTCTGCGCATCGTGAAAGACTTGCCCAATCGGCGTCTGGAGCCCGTAGTTTGACCGGTTTCCGTTCAAGCTTACATAGTAGGCGAATCGCTGGGTGTGCCCGCCAAAGTTGATTTGATCGTTTGTCTGGTACCAGTTCCCGAGGCTTAGAACCAGCTCCGCCTCATTGTTCCGCTCGAACCCGGTTCGCGGAACGATGTTAAAGATGCCGTAAGTGCGGTCCCCGTAATCGGCCTCGTAGCTTCCTCGCTGAACCTCCAGATAGTCGATATCTTTCGGGTCAATCTGCGGGCCCAGGTTGGTGGCGATGTTTGTGTTAGGTATGGGGACGCCGTCAATGAGCCAGTCGACCTGGTGACCGCCGCGCATGTGCAGCATGTCGTGGGTTACGTAGGCAGCCGGCACGTAGTCAGTGATCATTTGCAACGCATTGGTCCGGTCGGCGCCGGGGGTCTCACGGATGCTTTCACGGTTGATTAGCGTCGTTGGCGTCACCGTGTCTATCGGTGCCTCCACCGGAGCTCCCGAGACGGCGACGGTTTCCTTCGCGGCTGCGATATCCAACTCGAAGTGCAACACCGGACTAGTGTCGGACTGAACAATCACGCCTTGTTGCATTTGTTGAAAGCCCTCCGACGAGACTGTGACCATGTAATTCCCGATGGGCACCGAGCTAAATTCAAATCCGCCCCCACTCCCAGAGTCTTGAGACTGTGCCCAGTCCGAGGTCTGAGCCTTCAGCGTAACGTGTGCGCCTTGAATGGGCCGGTGCTGAGGATCATGAACGACGCCGCGGACCGAACTAAATATCGTTGCATTAGCGGCAGCGGCGAAGAGCAGCGAGACAACGTAGGAAATATGAGTAAAGCGCATAAGTTCCTCCAATAGCCTGTTGAGTGGGACACAAGCGCTGCTGTAATTGGGAGTGTGCGGAGTTTGGCTTGGTTTGGACCCGACTTCGATCGGGGCAGACTTGCGAACCCACCGTCCCCAGACGAGCGTTCCTCCTGAAAGCACAATCCGATTTTCAGCAGCTGTTTGGAATCAGGCGATGGAGAATTGCGGAGGGGCGCGACCGGAATGCGCGCGGTTGACAGTCGTGGCGAAATGAATCAGTCGGCGGCCAGATTGCAAAGTCGTCGATGCAGGTGCGATCTGGGCGTTTGCCTGTGGGGTTACTTGCGCCCATTGAGAAACGGTCAGCGGCCGGCAACAATCGCGCTGGCAGCATCCGGGAAGAGTCTGAAATTCGGAATTGTGGGAAGCACGATCGTGCATTGGCTTCCGCAAGCAGCAGGCATGCGGTGTGGGCGCAGAGATCGCCAGAGCCACCGGAGCGAACACGCTCACAAGCAGCAGAATCAGCACGAGTCTGGCGGTCAGTCGATGCATGGGCTTCAAATCCTGCTTAGACGATCGGACAAGCAATCGGTTTCAGGGGGAGCCGAAAACTCTTCTCGCTCGCCGATAACCGCAAGACAGTTTACAACTATAGCCCCAACCAGACGTCACAAAATTGTCCAATGTCGGCTAAATCCTTGCACGTGTCAAGGGAGCACAAGTCTATCGCCTCTCGGAGATAACTTGAGGCCGCGCAATATATTCCAGCCATTTCATCGATACCGCGCGGCCGATGCTGGTGAGGACCGTACCAGCCGAATCCTCACGCCTTGCCATGGATCTTGGCCCACCACCAGCGCACCCCAACAAACAGAAATCGCCAATCGTGAAAAAACTCAGGCTCTTTGCCTTCGAAAGCGTGGCCGATGAACTGGAACGTCCATCCCGCAACGAAAAGCACAAGCGCATAAATCCACAATCGATGAATAAAGATGGCTCCGAGGAACAATAGGACCGAAAGCAGAATCGCCGGAATGCCCAAAGTGTGGCAGATCCGGTTCACCGGGTGCTGATGGCTGCCGGCGTATTGCGCAACCCATTGTTCATTGGTACGAGGTTCGTTAGAGCGGCCGCCGAGCATGGCGATTTGATGATACACGCGAACCGGAAGGGACAAGCTAACGTCGATGCCTACTTTGAAATGAGCCGGTTCCATTTATCGACCTCAACGCCGCAGTGAGAACAAGTAAACCCTCCCCATAGCATTTGCCGCAAGTGGCTAGGGGTGCGAATCTGCCCATGCATTCTATGACAACCTGGGCACTCGATCTCGGTAGCCGTGTTGATGCCCCATCGCGTCTTGAAAATAGTACCGTGAATCACGAGCAACATGCCCACGCTCAGTATTCCACCAACGATCAACAGCTCTGTCATCCTACCCTTCTCCCCGCCCTCCGCCGGTTATAAGACTTTCAGAGGGCTGCGAAGTCCTCAACCTCCCCGAGCCGATCTGTTGCGCCAGCGGCCACAGCCGGGGACCTGCGAAGTGTACGATGAACCTCCATGAGGTTGTACCCGAAATAGTATAGAGCCGCAGCAAAATGAAAGCAGCGAATTACAGTTTCGATGCCGGGTTGAGAGGCCCCGTGGAGGCGTGTTAGCATCATTGGTTTTGGCAGGCTGCTCGACGTTGACCTATAGACTGTTCTCTTGATTTGTTCTTTAGGGGCCCGCCGCAGGTAGGATCTCTAGTTGCGATCAGAGCCAGGCTTTGCTTGGCCGCTGCGTGGGGCTGTCCCTACGCGACCTATTGAAGGAGCGAACCCGTGAAAGTTTACGAAGGCGCAAACATCCGCAACGTAGCTGTGGTAGGGCACGGTCATGCGGGAAAGACCTCTTTGGTGTCGGCCATGCTCTATACCTCGGGCGCAACCCCGCGGTTGGGGCGAGTCGACGACGGCTCTGCGACCACCGATTGGGATGACGAAGAGATCGCGCGCAAGATGTCGATTTCCGCGGGCCTAGCCTACGTCGAATGGGGCAAGACCAAGATCAACATTGTGGACACGCCCGGCTTCAACATGTTTGTCCACGAAGCCAAGATGGTGCTGCCCGTGGTTGATGCAGCCGTCGTCGTTGTGGATGGCGTGGCCGGAGTGGAAGTCGTCACCCAACGGGTCTGGAACTACTGCGAAGAGTACAAGACGCCTCGGTTAATTGTGGCCAGCCGCATGGATCGCGAACGTGCAGACGCCGAGCGCGTGCTGGAGTCGCTGATCAACGCATTTGGACGCGCGGTAATTCCCTTGGAATTGCCCATCGGCAAGGAAAAGAATTTCAATGGAGTTGTCGATTTAGTCCAGATGAAGGCTTACACCTACGAACTGGGCGGCAACGGGAAAGGCAAGGAAACCGAGATTCCCGCCAATCTGAAAGATCAGGCTCAGGAGGCGCACGAGAAACTGGTCGAGTTGATTGCGGAAGGCGATGACAAGTTGATGGAGGAGTTTTTCGAGAAGGGAACGATTCCGGTCGAGGATCTGATTCCGGCGCTGCACAACGCCATTCGCGACGACAAGATCTTTCCCGTGATCTTTGGATCGGGACTGGGCAATGTCGGAGCCGATCGGGTGATGGACTTCATCGTGGATTACACACCTGCGCCCTCCGAGCACGAGTGGGTGCAAGGGGAAGCGGTCGCGTCTGGAAATGGCGAACCTCCGAAGCGTCATGAGACCGACTCGGAGCCAGTTTCGCTGTACGTTTTCAAAACCATTTCAGACGCGTTCGCGGGACGGATTTCTTATTTCAAAGTATTTTCTGGCGTGCTGAAAAACGACGCGACCATGCAGAATTTTCCGCGCGGCTCAGCCGAAAAACTGGCGCACATTTCCATCATGCAGGGCAAAACGGCAGTGCCTGTTACCGAGTTGCACGCGGGCGACATTGGAGCGGTTTCCAAACTTAAAGACACACTCACCGGTGACACGCTCGGCGACAAGAATGCGCCGATTCAGTATCCGAAAGTTCATCTGCCTGAGCCAGCGATCACGTTTGCCATCGAACCCAAGAGCCGCGCTGATGAAGACAAGCTGGGTCCCGGCATTCACAAGCTCATGGAGGAAGACGCCATGCTGCGCTTCTTCCGCGATCCTCAGACCAAAGAATTCCTGATCGCCGGAACTGGGCAGCAGCACATCGAAGTCGTAGTCTCGAAGATGAAGAAGCGCTACCACACAGAGGTGATTCTCAAAGCGCCGAAAGTGCCGTACCGGGAGACAATCCGTGGCAAAGCCGATGTGCAGGGCCGCCACAAGAAACAGACCGGCGGACACGGCCAATATGGCGATTGCAAAATTAAGATGGAGCCTCTGCCACGCGGTGGAGAGTTCGAGTTCGTGAACGACATCTTCGGCGGCGCGATTCCGAAGAACTATATTCCCGCTATCGAAAAAGGAATCAAGGATGCCGCCGCACGCGGGTACTTGGCGGGATTTCCGGTTGTGGATTTCAGAGTGATCCTCTACGACGGCTCGTATCACGACGTAGATTCCAACGACATGTCCTTCCAAATGGCGGGTCGCATCGCTTTCAAAAAAGCCATGGAGCAAGCCAAGCCCACGCTGCTCGAACCGGTTATGGTCGCCGAGATTACAGTTCCGGATGAATTCGCCGGCTCGATCATGGGCGATCTCAACAGCCGGCGCGGCCGCATCCAGGGCATGGATAACAAAGGCGGCAACACGGTGGTGAAGGCCGAAGTGCCCATGTCCGAGATGCTGACCTACGGCGTCGATCTGACGTCGATGACCCAGGGCCGCGGCAGCTTCAACATGGAAATGCATCACTACGACGCCGTGCCCGGACTGCTGCAGGAAAAGATTATTGAGAAGGCAAAGGCGGCGCGAGGGGATGTGAAGGAAGAAGAAGAGTGAGGATACTTTGACGTACTTGTTGCCGAGGACGTGGAAAGTAATCTTCGTTCTGATTGGTTTGACGATATTTTGTTTTTCCGAAGAACCTGAAAAGATTTCCGTTTGCCAACTGAAAGCTGACCCTGCCAATTTCAACCACAAACTTGTCCAAGTAACCTCGTTCGTCTCGCACGGATTCGAAGATTTTTCGCTCCAGGAACCAAGCTCTGACGCGACGTTCGACATTTGGCTCGAGTATGGCGGCAAGAACGTTTCCGGTACCGTGTACTGCTGTGGCGGGAGCGGAGAGCGCACCCGACGCAAGCAAATGGAGGTCGAGAATATATCGATACCGTTGGTTGAGGACGAGAATTTTCGAACGTTGGATCGGCTTCTGCAGGTTCCGGGTGCGTACGCAATCGCGCATGCGACAGTCGTTGGTCGCTTCTTTTCTGGGCAAGAAATGTCTTACCCAGGTGGCAAACGATGGGGCGGGTATGGTCATATGGGATGCTGTTCCCTGCTCGTTATACAACAAGTGCTGGGCGTGGACGCCCATGATCGCGATGACTTGGATTATGAGTCATTCGTCGACCAACCGGATCTCGAAAAGCTGAAGTGCAGCAGTTATCGGTATCTAACGCCAATTCGGCCCTACCACGATATCCTCCGAGCACAGGAAAACGCTGAGTCGGAGCAGGGGGAGTGGGCGTTTGAAGATCCACAGCGGGTTGCCCTCGCTGGCTTAGCGAATCTATTAAAGGTCGACGAGAAGTCGATCTCGGGAATGAAGGAATCACAGAAAGCTCAGGGAAATGTAGTTTACGAGTGGGCAAGGGATACAAAGAAGTACATGGTCGTAGTCAGTCGGCCCTATTGGCTTTCTTTCTATTCCCATAAGCAAGGCAAGGTTGCTTGGGTCCTGACCGCGGCCTATGAGTTATGCGGCTAGGAGAGAGCCACCATAATAGTTCCCATTTCAGGATCAGATCTTCAGCCCCTGCGCTTTAGCCAATTTCGCCTGGCGCTCGTCGAAAGTCCAAAATCGTTCGGCTTTGAGTTCGAGGGCGCAGGCGACGTGTAAGCTGTCCAGTGTCCTTGTGCCGAGTTTTGGCCCATAGCGCCGGGCGAGTTCGGCGCACAGTTCGAAGGCATTTTCCGGTAGTTGAGTTTCCGCCCATACTCCCGCGATCCGGTCACTTTCTAGCTGGCGATAGATATCCTGGGCAGCCGCTGCGGAAATCCTGCGGTAAAAGACCTGCTGGGCGATGGCATGAAACATCTCGGCTAGATGAAGGGGGCTAAACCAAAGACGTGGATTCGAATTCATCAACTCTTGCGCAGCTGCAGAATGACTATCCTGCACATACACTGATACGATTAAACTGGTGTCTGCGTAAGTCAATAGCGGCCGCGATCCCTGATCAAATCGTCGACTATGGGCAGCACCCGGTCTCCGAATATTTTCTTGCGGCGGGCGGCGAAATCGGGCCATTTGACCGGCTTCTCTACGGATTTCTCGGGAACAATACGGGCGATCACACGGTCACGCTCCCGGAGTTCGACGGTGTTGCCCGCGCGGAGCCAAGCCTTCAGGCGGCGAGTGTCGCGCAGTTGACGCAAATTCACGGAAGGCATGGTGACATTGTGACACATTATGTGTCACAATGTCAAAGTTAGTTAGAATGTCACGAGGCAACCATGAAAATAGTCCTGATTCTTATCTGCTCTGTTTTTGCTCTGCCGCTGCCGGCGTATGCCGCAACCGAGGGGGCGCAAGTTTTTCCTACCTCGGCTGGGCCGGTCAAAATCACGCCGCTGCATCACGCCAGCACCCTGATTGAATCAGGAGGAATGACGATTTACCTGGATCCCGCCAAGCCTGCGAAGCTTTCAGGACTGCCGAAGGCAGACCTCATTCTGATTACCGACATTCACGGCGATCATATGGATCCGGGTTCGATCAAGGAAATCGTCAAGCCTGGAACGGAGATTCTCGCGCCGCCAGCCGTCGTCCAAACCGTGACGAGTGCCAAACCGATGGCCAATGGGGAAACGAAAACCTGGCAAGCGTGGACTATCGAAGCGATTCCCGCATATAACCTGAAGCGCGGTCCCGAACCGGGGAAACTTTATCACGATAAGGGACGCGGCAATGGCTATGTCCTCACTTACGGAGGCAAGCGTTTCTATTTCTCAGGCGACACTGAAGGCGTTCCCGAGATGCGCGCCCTCAAGAACATCGACGTGGCGTTCGTCTGCATGAATCTGCCCTACACGATGCCGCCCGACGAGGCCGCTGACGCGGTCAAAGCGTTTCATCCGAAGATCGTCATCCCCTATCACTATCGCGGATCCGATCTGGCCGTATTTCAAAAGGCTTTGGAGGGTACCGGCATCGAGGTGCGGTTGCTGAACTGGTATCCGGAGAATTAGAGGCCGGGCGGAGCGGAGCATGAAGACCGTTGCGCAGTGGCCGGAAGCGCGTGTCGCGCGAGAACTGCTCAGACTGGCATTTTTTCCAGCGCCCCGTCGCTCCAGGGTTCGGTCGCTGGAATCTCTGAGAGCACCTGAGCCCGGAGGAAGCCGGCAACCATGACGATCCGCGTTATACTCCCGCCACATCTGCGAACCCTGGCGCACGTCACCGGCGAGGTCGAACTCGCAGTCGAGGCGCCCGTCACCCAGCGCTCGGTTCTCGATGCGCTCGAGGCCCGCTATCCAATGCTGCGCGGGACAATCCGCGACCACGTCACGCAGCAGCGCCGGCCGTTCTTGCGCTTCTTCGCCTGCGAGGAAGATCTGACCCATGAGCCTCCTGACAGCCCGCTGCCTGACGCGGTCGCGTCGGGGGCGGAACCCTTCGTCATCCTTGGGGCCATTGCCGGAGGCTAGCGTTGATTGAAAAACTGCACGAGCGCGGACGCGCCTGCATTCTACGAGATCGTTTCTGGACCATCCGGGCTAACGGGCAGAATCGCTTCTGCGTTGCCATTGTGCGGCGAAGGCTCTGCGATGGCGGGCGGCTTGAGTGGGCCGTCCTTGACCGAAACAGCTGAACTGTCCAAAATGCGGCTATTGAGGCAATAGAGCGCCAGTTCCAGGCGGTCAGCGACGCCCAGTTTGTCGTAGACTTTGCGCAGATAATTCTTGACCACCTGTTCGGTGGTTCCGACGCGCACCGCAATTTCCTTGTTTTTCATCCCCTGGGTCACGCAGGAAACGATCAACGTTTCCTTGGGCGTCAACTGCACCCTGGGACGAGGCGATCCTGCTCGCGATCCCTGGGTGCGGTAGGCTTCCAGCACCCACTGGGTGGCGCGTCCGTCCAACCATGGCTCACCCTTTGATACCTTGCGCAAACAGTCGACCAGCAACTCCGGCTCAACCTCGCGTGAAACGATGGCGTGCACGCCCCGGCGAAACAGCTCAAGCGTGAGTTCCTGATCTGGCTCGGTCGTGACTACCACGATCCGAAGCAGAGGGTTCTGCCGCAGCAGGTCGGAAACCGCTTCGATTGGATTCGACGAGATAGCGGCTTCAAACAGCAGAACATCGGCGGAGAACTTCTTGGCGGCCGACAATGTTTGAGGCAGAGTCTCGGCTTGGCCAACCACGCGAACATCGTCTTCCAGCGCAAATATCTTGCGCAAACCGGCGCGGAAAATCGCCTGCGTATCTGCCACGATCACGCGGATGAACTGGCCATTGCCATCACCCTCGTGCAGCGGTTCGACGATTCTCGCGGTAACCGGAGTGCTCGCCATCAGTCCCCTCGCCGTTCAGCGCGGTCAAAACGATACTCATCGATCACAACCCCAACTCCACGGCGCCCACTGTCTTCAAAACTGCGAACTACGCGGCCGCGGCAATCCACCCGTACGTCGGACTCCGCGCCCACTACATCCGCGGGAAGGGAAATGGTGAAGTCTACCATGGAGCCGACCGGCATTTCGGAATCTACCATCTGGAACAAAACTCCATTGGCGGAGATGTTCTGGGTTTCCGTATGACTCTCGCCCGTCTTCGATTTTACAGAAAGTGGCAGCTTGATCGGAAAACGAGTCGCACTCTGCATGTCCGGATAGCGTCCACGGCTGGATTTGGAATCAGCGGTTTCTACATTCGCTGATTCTTGCGCCAGGAGCGAGGCGTCTTTTTTGTCCGGGAGTGTATCCGGATTCGCCTTCTTGACGAACGGGCCTATGTTGGACATTACGAGCGAAGATTACACCCCGGAACCAACGGCGCAAAGTTACCGAAGTCATGGAACTGTTAGGGTTAAATTCTTGTGGGTCATGAACTTGCGCGTCATCGGCGAGTATGTGATATCCGTCTCCATGTGGTGGAAGTAAAGCGAATGCTGCCCTCTTTGGCTCGCGAGGTAGGACCAGAACGTCGCACTGGCTGAGTGCTGAATGCTAAGTGCTGACTTCAGAATTTCGTCACCTCTGTAAAATTAAACTCCCGCACCTTCATCGCTGGCACTACCATGTCGAAGGATTCTTCGCCACTGGCGCGCACGGGGGTGCTCATCGTCTCTACGTTTGACAGCATTTGAATTAGGCTCTGGTTAAAACGGAAATTGCGAACTCCGTATCGGACCTTACCGTCCTGAACGTAGAAAGTGCCGTCGCGCGTCATCCCGGTGAGAATCTTTTCGTAGGGATCGACTTCGCGAATATACCAAAGACGGGTGATCAGCACACCGCGCTCGGTCGAGGCGATCATCTGCTCAACCGAGGCTGGCTTGGGCGATGCACCGAAAACGATGTTCATGGGGGCTTCCCCCATTTCATTGGGAAGCGGAAAGCCATGGCCCGTGGGTTCGATGAGGCCAACTTTATCTTTGTGTTCCGTGCGCTTCATTTTCTCGGCGGTGGCGCGGGCATACACCAGGCACTTGATCACACCATTCTCCACCAGTTGGACTTTCTCGCGGCGCACTCCTTCGCCATCGAACGGTGTGCCCGATTGCAGCGGGTGGGCCACGTCGTCCCAGATACTGATGTTCTCGCCGAAGAGTTTGGTTCCGACGCGATTGTTCAAGAAAGAGCGCTGGTCCAGGACGGACAGTCCGCCAAAATCGAAGAAAATAAAGCCGACGATGTCGAGCACGGCAGCAGGTTCGAGAATCACGGTGTATTTGCCGGCGGGAATCTCTTGCGGCTTTACGGATTCAAATGCCTTGCGGGCCGCGATTTCTGCCAACGCGACGGGATCGAGGCTCTTGACGTTGGGAGAATTGGCTTTCTGCCACCCCGAGGAATCGGGCGCTAGCATGGTGATTGAGACTTCTGACGAAGTCTGTGTATGCCAGTCGGCCAGTCCGCGAGAGTTGAAAACTGCTTCCACCGATTCCGACGAAGAAACAATGCCGGCCGTAGTCAGTTTATGTTTTTCCGCGATGGCAACAATCTTCTGAACCGTTTCCGCACGTTGCGCTGGCGTGATTGCCGCAGTTTCGGCGAAGTGGCGATTTGGAATCGCTATTGTAGAGCGGGCGCCGTCGCCGGCTTTGGGAACCGGCAACAAATCAGGATCAGGATGTTGAACCTTGGCCAATGTTTCCGACGACTGCACGACTCGGCGCAGGCTTTCGTCATCGAACTTGTTCGTGGCAGCGCGGGCAGTGCGCCCGCCGAACGCGGTTCGAACCGAGACTACGCAGTTCTCTTCGGCCACGTTCTGATGAATGGTGTTATTGGCGAAGCGAGTGAGCGCACTTTTTCCGCCAGAGAAGAGGACTTCGACCTCGTCGGCGGTCGAATGCTTCTTGATGCGTGCGAAGACGTCGGCGGCTTTTTCGTGAGTAAGCATTCGGAATTCAGCACTTAGCACTTAGCCTGAAACCCCGGCCGTCAACCCGTTTGGATGAACACGGAACTAGATGCCAACTGCTAACTGCCAAGCGCTGCTGTTGTTATGTTCCCCTATACGCGCTTCCCACTTTGATATTGCGAAACCTTGCTGGCGCCGCACCATGTCCCGTCCCCATCACCTGCTGGGGCTGGCCTTTACCGCAGTGCGGCGTGCCCCACACTAACCATTCGTCTCGGGAGCAGATCGCATCCATCGCGTTCCAGAACTCAGTTGTGATTCCAGAGTACGATGGATTCTTCAACATGCGGGTGCGTTTGCCGTTCTTGATCTCCCATCCCATCTCGCAGCTGAACTGGAAGTTGTAGCGCTTGTCATCGATTGACCACGACTTGTTTGTTTCCATGTAAACGCCGTCGCTGGTATCCGCAACGAGCTGCTCGCGGGTCAGCGGCTTCTCGCCCGGCAGAATGCTGATGTTGGTCATGCGGATGATCGGCAGCCGATTCCAGCATTCAGCGCGCAAGGTTCCGCCGGAGCGATTCATGCCGATGTTGTGCGCGGTTTCGCGCGAACTCAGATATCCGGTGAACAAGCCATTGGTGATGATGGGCGTGCATTGCGCCGGCACTCCTTCTTCGTCGAATGCAAACGTCCCTAGTCCGGGCCCGTGCTCCTGGCGCGCATCGGCGACGATGTTCACCAGGTCGCTGCCATAACGCAGGGTGCGGAGTTTTTCGAGGGTAAGAAACGAGGTTCCGGCGAAGTTCGCCTCCATGCCCAGCACGCGGTCCAGCTCAATAGGATGTCCCACCGATTCGTGGATCTGCAAGCCGAGTTGCGAGCCGTCCAGAATGATATTGAACACGCCCTCCGGACATTGGTCTGCCTTGAGCAGCGCGACCGCTTCTTCGCCCACGCGGCGGGCGTTTTCCAACAGCTTCAATTCTCCAATCAGTTCGTATCCTTTGTTCTGCCACTGTCCACCGTAGGAATTGGGGTACGAACGCTTCTGAATTTCATTTCCCGCAAAAGCGTAAGCCGCGTAGCCCACTCCCGTGGTGTATTTCGTCTGATGAATACTCGCGCCTTCAGAAGAAACAAACCATTGCTCCTCGCGGCGGAAATTCATATTGGTTTCGGCCAGGGTCACGCCCGCCACTGAACGCAGTTCGGAATCAATCTTCAGCAGCAAATCAATGTTCTGCTCAACCGAGGTGGTAAAGGGATCAATTTGGAAAGGGGTGGTCCACTCGGCGGCCACCGGTTTTTCCGGAGCGAGCTCGATGTCGCGAAGCTTCACACGTGAGGACGCCTTGGCGATATCCACGGCCTGCGCGGCTGTGGCTTCGACGGCAGCACGGCTCAAGTCGTCAGACGCGGCAAATCCCCAGGCTCCGTCGGCAATGACGCGGATGCCAATACCGAACGACTCGGAGTCCGATGCGCCGCCGACCTTACCGTTCTTGGTCGAGAGCGCGCGCCCGCGATCGTCAGCAATGCGCGCGTCGGCGTAAGAGGCACCGCGTTGCCTTGCGACGTTCAGAGCCCATGAGGCAATGTCTTTCATGACGATTCATCAAATTTACCACGGAGACATGAGGCACGGAGAAACGACAGTCCCCAATATCGTGCAACGACGCACGATCGAGGACGCTCGCGTCTACATGCTAGATGAGCATGCCCGCGATTGAAGCTGACATCAGATTGGCCATGGTTCCTGCCAGCATGGCGCGCACGCCGAGACGGGCCAACTCCCCTTTTTTATTTGGGGCCAGGGCACCGATACCGCCGATTTGAATGCCGATACAACTCAGGTTGGCGAAGCCACAGAGAGCGAAGGTAGCGATGGTGAAGGAGCGCGGATCGAGAACGGCCTTTTGCGGCCCCAGCATGGAGAATGCCACTAGTTCATTCAGGATCATTCGCGTGCCCAGCAGGTTTCCGACCAGAGTGCAGTCTTTCCACGGGATTCCGATTACCCAGGCGACGGGCGCGAAGAGTTTACCCGAAATGATTTCCAGACTCGCGGGAAACCAGGGAAAGCCGAAGTGCGCCAGACCGTTGTGGATGCCGTAGAGAATTCCGTCCATCAGGGCGATGAGGGCGAGAAACGAAATCAGCATGGCGGCGATGTTCAGCGCAAGGTTCAGGCCATCGGTGGTGCCGCGGGCAACGGCGCCTAAAACGTTTTCCTTCTTTTCGGTTTCCACTTCCTCTTCGCTCATCACCACGCGGCCGGCGGTCTTGGGTTCCTCAGTTTCGGGCACAAGCATCTTGGAAACCAGGATCGTCCCCGGTGCCGTCATAATTACGGCGCTTAGAAGATGTTTGGGCTCGATTCCGAAGGCGATGTAGGCGGCCATGATTCCGCCGGAAACATGGGCCATCCCGCTGGTCATAACGGTCATGAGTTCGGAGCGGGTTAGGTCGGGCAGAAACGGGCGGATGGTCAGGGGGGCTTCGGTTTGCCCCATGAAAATGCTGGCGGCTACGTTGAGCGACTCGGCGCCGCTCGCGCCCATGAACCGGGTCATCACCCGCGCGGCCTGCTTGCTGATGAATT
>Ga0210383_10002477_pt1 | contig 16684 bp, 15 predicted proteins | sample IncBWC14OmetaG_FD_160072 | JGI IMG/M metagenome (GOLD analysis project Ga0210383, IMG submission 160072) | Forest soil microbial communities from Barre Woods Harvard Forest LTER site, Petersham, Massachusetts, United States - Inc-BW-C-14-O ...
CGGACGCATTCCGGCGGGCGCGATTGTGATGGTGCGTACAGGCTGGGCGGCTCGTTGGCCCGATCAGGCGCGCTATCGCAACCTGGATGACAACAAAGTGATGCATTTCCCTGGATTTTCAGTGGAGTCCGCGAAATTGCTAATTGCTCGTGGAGCCGTCGGCCTGGGGATCGATACACTCAGTATAGATTATGGCGCTTCCAAGGATTTCGAAGTCCATCACGTTGATCTGCCCGCGGGACTCTACAATCTCGAGAACCTCGCCAATATGGATTACGTGCCGGAAACGGGAGCGTTCGTGATTGCAGCGCCGATAAAACTGGAAGGCGGCTCGGGCGGACCCGTGCGCGTTTTCGCCATCCTTCCGCCGGGTTAAGCTACCGCGATTATCGCGGCTTGCGCACGATCGCGCCGTTCTTCATTACGAAATCCACTTTTCGCAGCGATTCAATGTTGTCAAGCGGATTCGCGGGCGTAGCGATGATATCGGCGAAGAGGCCGGCGGTGATTGCGCCGCGCTCCTTTTGAATGCGAAGCAGTTCGGCATCGTTCGTCGTCATACACTTCAGAATTTCCGCGTTAGGCACACCCGCTGTGCGCCAGACGGCCAGATAGTCCCAGGTCATTTGCGCTCGGTTTTCGTCTTTGTAATCGGTGACGATATCGGTGGAGAAGGCCATCTTGACGCCGATTTTGTAGGCACGGCGAAGCCGGTCGATGATCGCCGGGCCGTATTCCTGAGCCTTCGGAATTTCGCCCGCTTCAAAGTGCGCGAGAGGGAAGTCGGTGCCTGAAAGGAAGATCCCCTTCTCTTTCATCCGGCGAAGCTGATCGTCGGTTAAAAAGAATCCGTGTTCGATGGAATCAACGCTGCCCGCAATTACGTTGTCGGCCGCCTCGCCGCCGAGTACGTGCACGGCCACCGGACGCCCTGCGTGATGCGCTTCGTCCACGGCCGCGCGGATTTCTTCTAACGAATAATGATAGGCGCTGTTGTCAGCGACGAGCTTGATCAGATCGGCGCCGTAAAAAATATTCTCGCGAACCGCTTTGCGAACCTCTTCCGGGCTATCCGCGTCGTAATACTCAAACCGCCAGAACGGCCCAATCTCTGGAGGGATGCCGGTGCTCTGGCCTCCATACGGCGCAATAATCTTTCCCGCTGTTTGAACGGTGGGGCCCACGAACCATCCTGCATCAATCGCTTTCCGAAGGTCCACGGCGGCGAAATTCGCGTCGTTGCCAACGTCCCGCACGGTGGTGATCCCTGCGTTCAGCAGGATTTGAGAAGTGTAAAGCCCGCGAAGAGCGCGGAGGCTGGTGGGTTCTACTAAATAATTGTGATCGAGTTCGCGAAAGTATTTCACGCTTTGAGTGACGTGCGTGTGCGCGTCCATGATGCCGGGCATCACCCATTCATTCGAAAGGTCGATAATTTCGCTGTCTTTCGGGATTGCGACATTCGGGCCGACTTCCACGATTTTCTTGTCTTTTACCAGAATGATCTGGTTCTTTGTGACTGTGCCAGTGGCCGGATCGATCAAGTTCCCCGCGCGGATTGCGACAGTTTGCGCGCACACGGGAACAGCCACAAGGAAGCACAACGCGAGCAGCCATTTACGCATTTTCTTTCCTCCATTTCTGTTTCGTGAAAGCGGCAGGAGTCTAACACACAGGGCGCGCATCGCCGGATCAACTCGCTCGCGAGAGTGCGTTTCCCGATTGTGGTACCTTTCTTGTGAGGTGAAGTGTGCCGGAATTGCCTGAAGTTGAGACAGTAGTACGCGGTCTGCGAGCGGTGTTGCCGGGCAGGCGCATCTTGAATGTGCGGCTGGGCAAGACGGACTTCATTGACGATCCCGCTGCGCTGGAGTTGCAGTTGCCTGGCAGCAAGGTTTCGGGCGTGCGGCGTCACGGCAAATTTATCGTCGTCGAGCTGGAAGCCGCAACCGGGCGCAAGCACGAATCATCTCTTCTAATTCATCTCGGCATGACCGGGCAGATCGTTACTTGTCCGCCGGAAGTTCCCGTAGCGGCGCACACGCACGTGTTTCTCGGGCTCGATGACGGTCGCGAACTTCGGTACACCGATATTCGCCGCTTCGGGCGAATGGCGATGCTCGCGAATACGGCGCACGAGAGCGTTCTCGGCAAGCTGGGGCTTGATCCGCTGGAAGCAACGGAGAAAGAATTCAGCGCAATGATTCGTGCACGGCGCGCGCACATCAAAGCCCTACTGCTGGATCAAAGTGTGCTGCGAGGGATGGGCAATATTTATACGGATGAGAGTTTGTGGCGCGCGCGCATTCATCCTCGGCGGCTTGGCGCAAATTTGAGCGATGACGAACTTCATAGGCTTCACGGCGTCGTGCGGCGAGTGCTGAACGAAGCGATTCGTTTGGGCGGATCTTCCATTTCAGACTACGTGGATGCCGAAGGGCAGCCTGGAGAATTCCAAATCCGCCATCGCGCGTACGGACGCGAAGGAAAGAAATGCTCGCGCTGCGGCAAGAAGATTCAGCGAATTATCGTTGCCGGGAGGAGTAGTTACTTTTGCCCGTTTTGCCAACGCGCGCCCCGAACACACGTGGCGAAACCGAGAGCGAGCAAGCATCGTCAACGTTCGCGCGGCACAAAGAAATAAATCAGCGCGGCCCCGGCCACAGTAAAAATCCCCGCGTATAAGAAACCTGCATTGGGGCTCACAGTGGACCACAGCACTCCGACCGCGATGCTCGACACCAAATCACCGATTCCATTCACGGTAGCGAGCACTCCGAATCCCGAGCCGCGCACCTTTGGTGGAAGGAGTTCGGCGGCCATCGATTTCTCCAGCGAAGCCTGCATCGCGCCGTGAATGCCCGCGAGTCCGAATAAGACAAAGAGAATCGGAATAGTCGGCGGCTCGAAAATGAAGCCCGCATAAGCGATCGCTCCGGTGAGATACCCAAGAGCCAGGAGGTTGCGTTTGCCGATGCGGTCGCCAAGCGCGCCGGCCGGATACGATGCCGCCGCGTTGACAATGTTATAGAAGGTGTAGAGAGCGACGGCCATGGTTGCTGCGCGGCCGGTGCCGAATCGCGGACTAAGAATTTGGCTGGCGCGGAGAATCAGGAGCGTCGGCGCGAAATCTCCAATGCCGTGAGCAAAAACTCCGGCGAGGAAATGCCAGTAAGGTTTCGGCATTTGTCCAAAGCTGGAAACGAAGCTTGGGGCGCGATGCCCCTCCGCGCCTTTTGCGGCGGGCACCAGCAACGTGAACGCAACGGCCGCCGCCAAGCCGGGAATGATTGTCAATTTCAGAACGCCGCGCGCGCCGATCAGGCCAATCAGCAGAGTGGCGCAAAGCGGCCCAAGCACCGCTCCCAAAGTATCCATGGCGCGCTCGAATCCAAATGCGCGGCCCTGTTGCTCGGGCGCAACTGCGTCGGAAAGAAGAGTGTCGCGTGAAGGCCCGCGGCTGCCTCGCCCCATCCATCCGAGCGCGCGCATCACCAAAACTGTCGGCCATGTCTGCGCGAAAGCGTAAGCAAATGTCGAAAGACCGGTCGCAGCGTAGCCCAGAATGCCGGTAGGCTTGCGCCACTTCGGACGATCGGCGATCCAGCCTCCGGCCAGTTTCGCAAAACTGGAAAGACCGTCCGAGACGCCTTCGATCACACCGAGCGCAAAAGCGGGCGCGCCCAGGCTCGCAAGAAACGCGGGAAGAATCGAGGTCGCCGCTTCATGGCCCCAGTCGGAAAAAAGACTGGCAAGTCCGATGCCCATCACGCCGCGCGTGAGCCAGCGTTTTGGCGAGTACGATAAAGGCGCGCTGGACGGTTCGCTCATCTTTGCGACAGAACTACCGTGCGGCTTTATTGCTAAGTACTGTTGGCGGTTTACTCGGAATTGTGTCCTGAGTTGTGCCCTGAATTAGCGGAACAGCTGCGCTCACTATTTTATGGGCCCAATTAGCGCGGTCTTCGGCGTCCAGCCAGATCACCCGTGCGGGCAAGTTGTTGAAGGGCGGCGAGGCGAGCAATTCGACTAGCAGATCGTGGATGCGCAATTGGAACGCGCGGTCTTCCGAACGGAAACCGTCGCGCGGAATTGCCTCTTCGACAGGTGGAACGCCGACGAGAAGTGAGTAGCTCGCCATCCACCAGGCCAGCCACGCTTCCAGATCACGCTGGCGGCCGAATTTGTTGACAAGGTAGCAATAATTGTCGAGTACGGCGCGATCGGTAATCACGATGGGTGCGCGAAGCGACGCTTCCAACTCCGCAGCGATTTGCGCGTGCAGAATCCAAAGCTGGCCGCTGAGTGTGGTCTCAGCATTTACAGGAAAGGGAGATTGGCGCGCGACTTCGGTAACAAGCTCGACGTTGTGGTGCGCCTTTTTCAGCAGCGAGCACACCTCGTACACCAGAGTAGTTTTGCCGATGCCATGCGTGCCGATCAACGCTAATTTCAAATCGCAGCCTCCGTCCGAGCATTTTGTTCTAGCATATTTTGAGGTCTCCTGAAACCGCAGTTGCGAAACGGGGTGAGCGCTGCGCGCGTCTACCTGAGCTGGCGTCAAGCGCAGATTGTATTCGATTGGTTCGACGCATAGAATCAACCGTTCTTGACAATTAAACTTTAGGGTTGGGACCGAACGAAATGAGGCTTTGGCGTGTGTCTGCTTTTAGTGTGTCTGTTGTCTTTGGCGTTGCGGTAATCCTTACATCGGTTCGCGGGCAACAGGCTGCCCCGCCGACGAAGGATGCGCTGGCCGAAGCGGACGACAAGATTCTAGCCGAGATTCACGATCATAACGAGATCATGAGTAACCTCGAATACCTTTCCGACGTGATCGGCGCGCGTTTGACCGGCGCGGAAAATCTCAAAAAGGCAAACGACTGGACGCGCCAGAAATTCGCCGATTATGGCGCCGCAAATTCGCATCTGGAGCCCTGGACCGTCGCACACACATGGACTCGCCTAAGTGCCACGGGGCAAATCATCAGCCCTTCAGTGCATCCACTGACGATCGCGTCGTACGCCTGGGCGCCTTCCACAAATGGCGCGGTACGCGGCCATGTTGTTTACGTGAAAGCGCGTTCGGTTGAAGATCTCGCGCAATATAAGGGCAAATTGAAGGATGCGATCGTAATTTCCGCGGAGCCTGCTCTGCTTCCCCCGGCTGACCAGCCCGCGCCGAATCCGTTTGAGATTCCGTACGGAGATTCGTTCTTGCTGGTTGCGCCGCGTCGGCCAGGCGCCGGGCCCACATTTAACCCGGACTTCCGAAAGTTTCTGCAAGCACGCGTGGCATTCTTTAAGGACGAAGGTGTGCTGGCCACACTCACTGATTCCGGAAAACCTGACGGCCTGCTGAACATGACCGGCATGGGCGGACGCAGCTTTGAGATCTCCGCGATTCCCGCCGCGTTCGTATCCTCGGAAAGCTATGGAATGATCTGGCGCTTGCTGCAACGAGGGCCAGTGGATGTGGAACTCAATATCGCAAATTCGATCGGAGACAAGCCGACGGAGGTTTACAACACCGTGGCAGAAATTCGCGGCAGCGAGAAGCCGGACGAGATTGTCGTTCTCGGTGCACATCTGGATTCCTGGGACTTGGGCGAAGGCACCACGGACAATGGAACCGGATCGATGATTGTGCTGGAAGCGGCACGCGCCCTCCAAAAATCGGGACTGCAACCGAAACGCACCATCCGCTTCGTTTTATTTTCCGGCGAAGAGCAGGGTTTGGTCGGATCGCGCGCTTACGTCACTGCGCACAAAGACGAATTGCCCAAAATATCCGCCGCACTGATCCACGATACCGGCACCGGAAGAGTGGTCAGTATCAGCCTGATGCGGAATTATCAGGACCGCGAAGTGATGGACAAAGTTGTGGCTCCGCTGCATTCGCTCGGTTTGTTGGAGCTGAGCGAACGATGGATGACCGGAAGCGACCACGCTTCGTTTGAAGAAGCGGGCGTACCTGGATTTTTTTGCGTTCAGGAACCGGCGCAGTATTTCCAGACGCATCATTCGCAAGCGGACACTTTCGATCAGGCACATGAAGCGGATTTGGTAGAGGGCGCGCAGGTGATGGCCGCGTGGGCTTACAACGTTGCGCAATTGCCCGAGTTGTTGCCGCGCAAGCCCGCGCCGGCTTCAAATGCACCGGCGGGGAATTAAGCCCAACGCGGGAAAATTTATGCGAGCTGTGTTGCAAAGGGTGACTCACGCCCGCGTTATCGTGGACGGAAAAATTGCCGGCGAGATCGGCGCTGGGCTTGTTGCGCTGATCGCGGTGGGTCGCGATGACGTGGCCGCGACAGCTGGGTCCCTCGCTGAGAAAATCGTAAATCTACGAATTTTCAACGACGAAGAAGGCAAGATGAACCGGTCGGTGCTGGATACGTGTGGCGCGATTCTGGCCGTATCGCAATTCACCCTGTACGGTGACGCGCGCGGCCAGCGTAGGCCGAGTTTCATCCAAGCTGCGCCGCCCGATTTGGGCAAAGCGCTCTACGATGAGTTTGTTCTCGCCTTGCGCGCAACCGGTGTACGCGTCGAAACCGGCGTGTTTCAAGCTCATATGTCAGTGGAACTAACGAACGATGGCCCCGTGACTATTCTTCTGGATTCCGACAAAGTTTTTTAAATCCATTTTCTGACTGGCAAGAATGGTGGCATAGCTGTATGTCCTTGCCACAGAGACTAGCAAGGCTTACGATTTTTGACGGAGCTATACACATGAGTGAGATCAATCGAATCCTGGATCAAATGGACCGCGCTTATTCCGGTGAGGCTTGGCATGGGCCGGATCTGAAGCAGTTGCTTGAGGGAATCTCGGCGGAAGATGCCTCGAAACATCCCGTTGCTGGCGCGCATTCCATATGGGAGCTTGTGAACCATATCGCGGCCTGGAACACGATCGTTCAGCAAAAGTCGAAAGGCGAACCGTTCGACGTGACGACCGAGTTGGACTGGCCGCCCGTGTGGGAAGCGAGCGAAGTGACCTGGAAGCGCGCGCTGGAAAACTTCGCCGAGAGCAGGACGCGCCTCCGAAATTATGTGAAAACAGTGCGCGACGATCAGCTCGACGAACCTATTCTGCGCGAAAATTATTCTCGTTACGTCTTGCTTCATGGTTTGGTACAGCACGACCTGTATCACGCGGGGCAGATTGCCGTCCTGAAAAAGGCGCTTAAATGACAGAGTCGAAGGCAACCTTGCGCTCGTTTGCAGGCGATCGCTCTGCAGAATTTGCCGTCGAAATTCGCGAAGCTCAACCTCAAGATTATGCGCGAATTGCGGAACTTGCCGGCCAACTCGGCTATCCTTCGTCGACGGCGGACGATATTGCCAGCAGGTTAAAGGGCATGAAGCATTCAAACGAACATGTCGTGTTTGTCGCGCGACTCGGCGGCGACATCGCTGGATGGCTTGGTGCATATGTTTGCCGCACGGTGGAGGCCGACGCGCGAGCTGAGATTAGCGGGCTGGTTGTCGACGAGCGTTGTCGGTCGCGGCAAATCGGATTGCATCTTCTTGAACGCGCGGAACGATGGGCGCGCGAAAAGGGCTGCCACACGATCGGACTGCGCTCGAACGTAATCCGCGACCGTGCCCACTCCTTCTATGAACGTCACGGCTACAAGCACACCAAAACGCAGAAGTCTTTCCACAAAGATCTTTAGCTCACCAATAAGAATTGGCACGCCAGCGCGACCGTTTGTTATATTTCGCACCTCGGCATCTAATTGGGAAGATGACTTACAACGCATCAGCGCTCGCTCGCTTCGTGTTTTTCGCTGTACTCGCGGCTTGGTGCGCGTTCGCCGCGCTCTTTATTTTTTACAAGCAACCCTCCAGAGGCAAAAACAGGTCGCGGGATCCGATCTCGGTAGCAGGACTTGCCCTCCAGATGCTGGGATATTTCTTTGTGTTTAATTTCGCGCGGACATACTACTCGCTGATATTCCCCATGCCCGCCGCAGCGGCGATTGCTGTTGCAATTGTTACCGTGGCGCTAGCGTTCGGCTCCGTTTGGTTTTGTCTGCAGGCGATACGAGCGCTGGGCAAACAATGGGCTTTGGTAGCCCGCGTTATGGAAGGCCATGAGTTAGTTATGCGTGGGCCGTACGGAATCGTGCGAAATCCGATTTATCTTGGAATGTTCGGAATCCTGGTCGCCACAGGATTGGCGGTAAGCCGCTGGCAGACGTTTGCAGTCGGCGTGATTCTGTTCCTTATCGGAACCCAGCTGCGCATTCGCAGCGAAGAGAAGCTCCTGCGCGAAGCGTTTAGCGAAAAGTTTGCTGAATACGCGCGCAGGGTACCTGCCTTCTTTCCTCGAATCTTCTAAAATCGCAAGCGTTTGTCGCTTTGGTTCACCGTACCTGCAGATGCAGAAACTCCCAAAGAATCGTTGCGAACAATAATATCGTAATACGATATAATAAAGATGTCATGGGGCAGACAGCCACGCGAAAGCGAAGCATCGATTACACTGCGCTTGCTGATTTCCGCTACGAAATCCGCCGCTTCTTGAACTTCAGCGAAAACGCCGCGCGTGCTGCGGGCATCGAACCGCATCAGCATCAGGCATTGCTGGTGATAAAGGGGCTACCCGCTAACCACATTGCCACCGTCGGCGTGCTGGCCGAGCGTTTGCAGATTCAACATCACAGTGCAGTTGAATTGACGGACCGGCTTGAGTCCAAGGGTCTTATCCGGCGCGCGCGCAGCCAAGCGGACCGTCGCGAGGTTTTGTTGGGACTTACTCTCTGCGGAGAGAAACTCTTGCAGAAACTCACCGTTGCGCATCGCGCGGAATTGCAATCGATGGGGCCGAAGCTTCTGGCCGTCTTGGAGTCGGCCATTGCACGCAAGCGGCGTGGTCCTCGAGCTCCGAAGAGCTTGCCACCAGTTTTGAGTACTTCAAACCGAAGGCGAAGAACTAGTAAGAGACGCTAGAAATACATTTCCAAAGGAGAAATTGCTCGTGGGATCCTCGGCTGCTTTCGTGCCAACTCGTTTGCCGGAACAGTCGGCAGGCTACCGGATCGGACTGATTTCCGGTTTGGCGGCGATGATCGGCATCCTCGCTGGATTCATCGCCTACGCTTTATATGATTTGATCGGTTTGATCACGAACCTCGCTTTCTACCACGAATGGTCGTTCCATTTTCGCAGCCCAGAGCACACGCCACTCGGCGCGTGGGTCATCCTCACTCCTGTTATCGGCGGGATTATCGTCGGGTTCATGGCGAAATACGGGTCGGAGAAAATCAAAGGCCACGGAATTCCGGAAGCGATGGAGGCGGTTCTCACGTCGCGCAGCCGCATTGAGGCAAAGGTCGCCATACTAAAGCCGCTCTCAGCGGCCATCGCCATCGGAACCGGCGGACCTTTCGGCGCAGAAGGGCCCATCATCCAAACCGGCGGTGCGATGGGCTCGCTGATCGGGCAGATAATTTCCACCACGGCTTCAGAGCGCAAAGTCCTTCTGGCTTGCGGCGCGGGAGCCGGAATGGCCGCCACCTTTAACACCCCGATCGCCGGCGTCATTCTCGCAATCGAGCTGCTCCTTTTCGAATTTCGCTCGCGTTCGTTCATCCCGCTGGTGATCGCCTGCACCTTAGCGACAAGTGTGCGCTCCGTGCTGCTCGGCCAGCGTTCCATGTTCACCATGCAAAACGTGAATTTCGACGCGCTGCATGGTCTGCCGTTTTATCTGCTGCTCGGAATCCTCAGCGGCGTGGCCGCAATTTGTTTCACGAAAGCTCTCTACTGGGTGGAAGATCAATTCGACCGGTTGCCGATCGACGACCTCTGGCATCCCGCGATTGGCGCGTTGGGCCTCGGCGTCATAGGTTTTTTCGTCCCTCGCGTTCTCGGCGTCGGTTACGACACGATTTCAGACATTCTCAACAACAATCTCGCCCTAAAACTGCTGCTTTTGATTGCAATTTTCAAAGCGCTCGCGCTGATGATCTCGCTCGGTTCAGGAACCTCCGGCGGTTTGCTCGCTCCCATGTTTATGTCGAGCGCGGCGCTCGGCGGGTCCTTCGCCATCGTCGTAAATTTGATTTTCCCCGGTGCGCATCTTTCTCCGGGAGCTTACGCGCTCGTGGCTATGGCAGCGGTTTTCGGGGCAGCATCTCGCGCTACGTTTGCATTCATCGTATTTGCGTTTGAGATCACACGTGATTACAACGCGATACTTCCGCTCATGCTCGCCTGCGTGATTGCCGACATGATCGCGATTTACTACTTGCCGAGTTCGATCATGACCGAAAAACTCAGGCGACGCGGCCTCCACGTCCCGGAAGAATACGAAGCGGGTGTGCTGAACGTTGTACGCGTCAGTGAAGTGATGCGCAAAGATGTGCAACCCATACCTCCTGAAATGACTGTAGGAGATCTAGCCGAACGCATGGGCCGCGGGGAGCCGAGGGTTAATCTCACGCAGGGCCTCCCAATCATTGGGAAAGACGGCCAGCTCGTAGGAGTCGTCACACAGGGAGATTTGCTGCGCGCGCTGGAAGCCGACCCCACGGGAAAGGCCACCGTACTCGAAGTCGGCACCAGAAACTTAGTTGTGGCCTATGCCGACGAATCTGCGTTCGACGCGCTTTTCCGCATGTTGCAGAATGATATCGGCCGCTTGCCGGTTGTCAGTCGCGAGAATTCTAAAGAAATGATTGGCTACCTGAACCGCTCGAGCATTTTGGGCGCATGGACGCGTCAGATGGAGGAAGAAGGTTTGCGCGAACATGGCTGGGTGAAACAGTGGCGTGGCGTGCAGAAAACGGAAAAGAAGTGATGTTGATCGGTCACCCCTAAAACCCACGGCCGTCCGGCCCTTTGACGTCCAGTAAATGGTAATGAAAACGATCCGAGCGGAAGCGACTGCCCGGATCGTTCAACACTACGGCAAAATTAAACTTGCCCGATGCCGCCTCCGACGCTGAGCTCGATACCGGTCACGTAGGATGAATCCGAGGAAGCGAGAAAAGCAACGGCTCCGGCAACTTCCTCCGGTTTACCGATGCGCTTCAAAGGCGCCGCCGCGATGAATCCCTGCACCGCTTGATCCACATGTTCCTTGGGCAATCCAAGGCGACCGAATATGGGCGTCTCAATCGGACCAGGCGCGACCGCGTTTACGCGAATATTCCGCCCGGCAAGGTCCGCAGCTAACCCACGAACAAAGGAGCGCATAGCGGCCTTGGTGGCTCCGTAGGCGACACCCGTCGGATTACCAACGTGGCTGGCCACGCTGGTGTTGAGAATAATGGACGCGCCATCGTTCAAGTGCGGGAGCGCCTTTTGAACGGTGAAGAATGCACCCTTGGCGTTAATGTCAAAAAGTTCGTCATACGCGGCTTCGGTGAATCCGGCGAAAGGAGCGAATGTGGCGACGCCGGCGTTCACGAAGAGAACGTCAATTTTTCCGAATTTCGCGGCGACTGCGGAGAAGAGTTTGTCGATTTCAGGAAGCTTGGAGACATCGGCCTGCACGACCAGCGCGTCCTTACCGAGAATCTTCGACGCTTCATCAAGAGTCTTTTGGCTGCGTCCGGAAATGGCGATGCGGGCGCCCTCCTGCTGAAGACGCTTCGCTGAGGCCAATCCGATACCGCTATTTCCGCCGGTAACCACGGCGACTTTTCCATTGAGACGGCTCATGAGTTCCTCCTCTAAATTACTGATAAACGGCCCACCTTGGGGCACAGGCTTTTTCCGCTACTCCGATGATTAGATGAGTACCTAAATGAAAGGATGCGGGAATGCGAAGTTCAGTCCGGATGGATGAACAAGCAAGAAGTAAGAAAGTTCCAAGCTGTGAGAGCCCCGGAATATTGGCTGATTCTAAAATCCTCCGCCACCACCGCCGCCAAATCCGCCGCCGGACATGCCTCCGCCTCCGAAGCCCGATCCGCCGGAACTGCGCGGAGAAGAAGCCATGGTGGTTCCCGCCTGCGTTGACATCATATTTAAATCGTTCACCAGCAAATAAGGCATGAAGCCGCTACCGTACGAGCCCTGATACCAGGACGGTGGTTGCATAGTGATGCCGGAAAAAACTTGCACCCATTTTTTCTCCACGTGCAGAGCCATGGCGTAGGGAAGGTACTTCTCGAAAAGCTCGGGAGTCGTTTGCAGTCGGTCAATTTGATCTTTTTGCGTGCGGCCGAGAAAATCTTCGAAGCCGAGAACTTTCTCCAGCGCGCGCTGTCCGGTAACCGTTCGCGCCGACATGAAGTAGCCGAAACCGCATATAACCAGGCCCGTTGCGATGCCCGCAATAACCCACGTGACCGAAGCAATTCCAGTAGCCCGAGCCAGAACAACATTCCCCGCAACCGTTAAGAACCCAATGGCCAAGCCCGCGCCGATATATCCCTGGCGAACCGTGTCGGGCCGGTGCAAGTAATAATTGTCGGTCATCAGCGCCTCGAAAATGCTGTCGCGAATCCCGGGGACTTGCGTATAGAAATGATTTTGCAAGTCCGAAAGTTTCACGTCCGTGGTGGCGCCGCTGCCAAAAAGCGCGGCCAGCATTTGTTGTTCATGCGCGCGCGCAGCGGCCCACTCTGCCGGAGATTTTTTCAAGTGAAAAATGTATTCCTTGCTATGACTCAAACCGAGCAGGTGGCTTTCGTCTCTCTGTTCGATAGTCAAATAGCCTTTCACCGCTAAATCGACAAGCGTCGCGGTAATATCGCGCATGGCCGCTTCGTTATCCACCAGCGTGCCGCACTCGCCGGGAGTGAGCTTGTCGGGCGGCTCATATTGCACAGCGATTGCTTGGCGCTCAGGTCCGCGTCCACGCGTCCACCACAGCCAGAACATCACGAAGAAAACTCCAATGGGAATCAGCAGCGGAGTATTGCTGCGAAGGAATTGCATAAATTTCGCAGCTCCGCTCGGTTGATGAATGAAGTTTTTGTCGAAGCCAATCACGGTGGTGAGGCCTTGGTGAAATGAAAGCGGGCGAGTAGTGTGAATATCAACGAAGTTATCGTGGACCTCCACAACCGCATCTTGCGCCCGCGAACCGGTAGCCCCAGTGTAGGCGACGGCATGAAGCCCAGTAACGCCCGCCGGCAACGCGATATGCGCGCTCGCGAATTCGATAGGAACTTCCCAGTCGTTGCCCGTCACGTTCCAGTAAAGCTCGTCGTGATCTTCGAAGAAGCGGATTGCGTCGAGAACGCGGTAATGGAGAATTACGGTATGAGTTGAATCATCCGCATTGGAAATGTAAATCTTGAATTTTGTGTAGCGGCCTTCGCGGCTCTGCTCGTATTTCAACGAATGACCGTCGCTGTCGGTCACAGTGATGTGATCCATCAAGAGCGAGTAATTCAGCCCCTCCGGATTCGTGTACTCAGTCGGGATCATGCGGTAAAGCCCGTGCCAATTCTCGCCACTGAACCGAGCCTCGATCGTTTCGGTGACTTCTATGGTTCCGTCTTCGCTCACCACTACTTCGTCATCGAAGTGTTGAACCACGAGCTGGCGTACTGCGGCGAACGCGGGTAACACAGCCAGAAATGCCGCAAGGCAAATTGCGAGAAGGCCAAGCGATTTGCGGAGATAGATCATTTCGCGAGAGTCGCCGCGCAGCTAGGTCGTTGCGCTGCCGAAGCTGACTTTGGGAACTTCGCGCTCGGCCGGCGCGCTGATTTCGAAAAACTCGCGCGGCTTGAAATTAAACATGCCCGCAATAATGTTAGAGGGGAACTGCGCGATTTTCGTGTTGAAGTCGCGCACCACGGCATTGTAATAGCGCCGCGCATTCTGCACGCTGTCTTCGATCTGGTTCAGCGTGTTTTGAAGCTGAGTGAAAGATTCCACCGCGCGCAATTGTGGATAGGCTTCCGCCAAAGCGAATACCTGACGCAACGCAGAGGTCAGCACGCCTTCAGCTTCCGCTTTTGCGGCGGGTCCCTGAGTGCTCATCGCGCGGTTGCGCGCTTCCACCACACCCTGCAGAGTACCTTGCTCATGCGCCGCGTAGCCTTTCACCGTTTCCACCAAATTGGGAATCAAGTCGTAGCGCCGTTTGAGCTGAACGTCGATATCGGACCACGCGTTGTCGCACTGGACTTTCAGGCTGACCAGCCCGTTGTACATGCTGATCACAAAAATCACGGCCAGAACAACTACGGCCAGAAGTATCCAAATCACGTGCCCTCCCAAGATGGCCAGGTTCGGCCTTCCCTGCGGCAAGCATACGGTGTACGCGCTCGGCTGTAAAGATCGCTGAGTTTACTTCGGTGGCGCTAGCGTAGGGTCAATTCGCTTAGCTTCCTGGAATTCTCTTTCGGCAGCTTTCGGATCGTTCAGGCGCAACAGCGACATTCCCAAATTGTAGTGTGCGTGCGCGAGGTTCGCATTCAGGCGAATCGCTTCACGGTACGCGTCCGCTGCGCTTTTGTATTGCCCTTTATTGAAGAGCGCGTTTCCGAGATTGAACTGTGCATCGGCACTGTCCGGCTGCATCGTTGTCAATTTTACAAACGAAAGTCTCGCCCCATCCAGATCGCCTGCCTGCATTTGCGCAATTCCCAGGCCTTGCAGCGCGATCGCAAAATCCGGCTGCAACTCGAGCGCTTTGCGGAACATCGCCTCGGCTTTGGCCGGTTCTTTCAACGTCAGGTAGGTGTTGCCCAGATTGTATAGGCCGTGCAAGTCGTCAGGATTCAGCGCCAGGCCTTTTTGATAGGTCTCTACCGCGGCGGATAGATTACCTTCATCCTGATACGCACGCGCAAGATTGAACGCCGTTTCGGCCAGACGTGGCTGTAGTACAAAGCTTTTTTCCAGCGCCGCGATTGAGTCTTTCAGATGGCCTTGCGTGTACAGCAAATGGCCCAGTTGAAAAAAGGCGTGCGCATCCTTGGGCCGCTCCGCCACAACTTCGCGATATTCAGCAATAGCCTCGTCTGTGCGTCCGGCACTTTGCAGGGTAGTGGCCAGGTTCGCGCGGATGTCGGTCGCCTTCGGCTCAATTTTCAGCGCCTGTTGATAAACCTGAATCGCTTCATCGTATTTTTTTTCGGAATCAAGCGCGGAACCGAGGTTGTTCATGGCGTCCGTGTAGCGAGGCTGCAGCCGCAGGGCGGTGCGGTAGGCTGCTATGGCCTCGTCCGATTTGCCGGCGCCGAAAAGCGCGGCACCCATTCCGTTGTAAGCCTGCGGATAGTTGGCGTGAAACGAAATGGCTAATTGATATGCGGCAACCGATTCCGCGTATTTTTTTTCGTGATAAAGCGCTAGACCTCGGTTGCTTTCAGTTACGGCATCTCCCGGCTTAAGCGCCAGCGCTTTGTCGAAGTCGGCCAAGGCTTCGTCGTCGTTGCCTTTGGCATCTAACGCCAATCCCAGATTGCTCAGTGCTTCAGGAAAATCCGGCCGCAGCACAAGCGCTTGCCGATATTGAGCGATCGCTTCGTCCACCTTGCCTTGCTTGAACAATTGAAGACCGCGATTGTTCAAAGATACTGCTTGGGCAGCATTGCTGCCAGGCGCTTGGGCGTGCGCGAGCGTGCTGAAGGCCATCACAGCCATGAACGCGAAGAAATAGTAGTTCCAAATTGGGAATTTTCTCATTTTGGCTCGCCAATATTTCCGAGAATAGCACAAGAACAAAACATCTCACCCGCCCAATAGCAGTATCGCTAGCATCACTTATCGTTTTGAGTTACGCTGCGCATCGCAAAGGGACTCCCCTCTCTGGTCCCCCTGCCTCGTCGATGCTCTTCAAAACATTTAGCGCCGCCGTATTTGGCATTGATGCCTATCTCGTGGAAGTCGAGGTGGACATCGGGCCGGCCTACCAGGGAAATTTCAACGTGGTGGGTCTGCCCGACATCGCGGTGAAAGAAAGCCGCGAACGAATTAAATCCGCGCTCAGAAATTGTGGCTTCGATTTTCCATCGAATCAGGCTGTCACAGTCAATCTAGCTCCCGCTGACATTCGCAAAGAAGGCTCGGCGTTCGATCTGCCCATGGCGCTTGGTCTGGTGGGCTGCCAGGGTACATTTTTCGGAAAGATGCTCGATACGCACGTCTTCCTCGGCGAACTCTCGCTCGACGGCAGCGTTCGTTCCGTACGTGGCGCTCTTTCCGCGGCGTTGGCAGCGCGTGAGCGCGGCATCAAGAACGTGGTGGTCCCCGAAGCGAATGCACGCGAAGCCGCGGTCGTCGAGAACATCAAAGTTTTCGCGGTGAAATCCCTGCCGCAAGCCGTGGACATGGTCAACGCTCCGGAATCTTTTCAACCCATCGCGGTGGACACTTCGCAGATGCTGGCCGAAGCCAGCCAGTATTCCGTGGACTTGAAAGATGTCCGCGGCCAGATGTCGGCCAAGCGCGCTCTGGAAGTTTCCTGCGCAGGCAGCCACAACATTTTGCTCATCGGCCCCCCAGGCGCGGGCAAGACCATGCTGGCCAAACGCATTCCCACCATCATGCCGCCGATGTCGCTCGAAGAAGCCATCGAGACCACGCGCATTCACAGCGTCGCTGGAGTGTTGGACGCTTCGCGCGGCTTGGTTGGCACGCGGCCTTTCCGGTCGCCGCACCACACCATTAGTGACGCAGGCCTGATCGGCGGCGGAGCTATCCCACGGCCGGGAGAAGTGTCGCTCGGTCACAACGGGATAGTTTTTCTCGACGAGCT
>Ga0210383_10002478_pt1 | contig 16684 bp, 21 predicted proteins | sample IncBWC14OmetaG_FD_160072 | JGI IMG/M metagenome (GOLD analysis project Ga0210383, IMG submission 160072) | Forest soil microbial communities from Barre Woods Harvard Forest LTER site, Petersham, Massachusetts, United States - Inc-BW-C-14-O ...
AGGGAAATTAGCACCTCGTTGTGGAGTGAGTGTTTGAGAACGCCATCCACCCAATATTCCTTTACTCTTCGCCGAAGAATTTCGAGTTGGCCGATTTGGTCTTGATCGGACAGATGCGCAAGAGGTGGGGAGTGTCTCGGTTCAAAGGATGTCCTCTTTGACGTGGCCAGCTCGTCCTTACCTGGAATCAAGTTTTCTCTCGCTGCTGGCTTCTGGCGTGTAATGCCCCAAATGAGTTGCTTGAGCGGGTCGGGGTCGGATACACGGAAATCCACACGATGGCGATTCTTCAGGGTCCAGGGCAGCTCCGGCATTGTATCGGCAGAACCCAGGATGGTCGGAATAACGGGACATTTCCGCTCCATGAATTGGCTGAGAAACGCCTGAATCTCCTCGTTCTGCCAGGGGCCGATACCCCTGTTACCGACAAAAACCGCTGCCGACTTTATGCTGTTGATCTGCTCTCCGAGTTCCGTTTGCCAAGAGGCACCGGGCGGGATTTGCTCTATGTCAAGCCAAGGCTTGATGCCCTCCTTGACCAACTTTTGAGCGATCTCACGGACGGCGGGCTTATCCGCGCTATTGTGGCACAAGAACACATCAAAGATTTCCGCTTTGGAGTTCGATCCGTTCACCAGAGGCAATTCTATAGGGCAAACATCGGTCGAGGACAAACCAACTTCGTGGCCTCGGTCAGCTTGCCTTTTCCCGTATCACCTCATTAGCGTTCTTATCCTGCCTGATTCCAACCGGTAGCGGCGCTTCTTCGATGATATTTCCATCGGCGTCTTTTATGGATTCCAGCCCGAGAACTTTCCTAAGCTGCTCCAGTGAAATGCTCTTGGTTCCGACCGAGACGTACTTCTTGGCCCAACCGTACAATCTGAGAGCGTAGGTGCTACGGAGCCCAATATTGGCAGATTTCTGGTCAGCATACTTGCGGCGCCTCTTCGATTCTAGCCAGATGCGTTCTCTGAACCCGATCGAATCGTTCATCCGTTCATTAAAGGCGTGAAGATGCTCCGCAACCGCTGCGGTAAATGTTGGAGCAGACTCGTCCAATCTTCAATATCAACTTTGGATCACGCTTGTGGGTGCCCCACTATCGTTAGATATTTCTTCCAACAGTATGAGCAAGAGCGGCAGATCAATCTCAGTTCGGGCTGGTCGTTTCGAATTCGTTAAACTCAATGCCGCCAAATTCAACTTTCGAGACAGCTATCATTTCATACTGACCTTAACGTGGCCACGGTTCGCTGCGTTGGTTCTGGCCGTTTACGTCCTGATCAATATTGTCTTCGCCAGCTTGTATTTGCTTGGTGGCAGGTGCATAGCCGAGTTACCGCCCGGTTCATTTTACGAAGCCTTTTTCTTCAGCGTAGAAACTCTGGCTACGGTCGGCTACGGGCACATGTACCCGGACACCTTCTACGGCCACTGTGTCACGACGGTTGAGATCGTGGTCGGCATGTTCGGTATGGCCGCTATCACCGGTCTGATCTTTGTTCGGTTCTCGCGACCGAGCGCCCGGCTTCTATTCAGCAAATGGGCCGTCATTTCGCCTTTCGACGGAGTACCAACGCTGATGCTGCGGGTAGCTAACCAACGCCACATTCCGATGGCGGAGGCCGAATTTCGCGTGATGCTTTTCCGCAATGAACCGACCAAGGAGGAAGCAAGCGTTCGGCGGTTCTATCCGCTGAAACTACAGTTCGATCGCATGATCGCGTTTCCAGTGGCGCTGACTCTCCGGCACGTGATCGAGGAAAGCAGCCCCCTCTACGGGATGAACTCGGAAGACTTAAAGGACAGCGATACGCGGTTGATGGCATCGATCGTCTGTATCGACACCGTAATTCCAGCGCCCGTCCAGAGCGCGACCGATTACTCATATAACGAGATCCTCTGGAATCGCCGCTTTGTGGAGATTTACGCAGAGACAGATGACGGTCGGCTGACCGTGGATTACGGTCGGATTCACGATACTGAAGAGGCCGGAGGCTAGGCGAGCTTGGGCAAGGGCAATAATCAGGTCGAGTACCTCGGTTAAAGTGCGGGGCCGCTTCTTTTTAGCCTTTTCGTTCTCCTATCGGCGTATGTACGAAAAATCCAAAGGAGTAAATTCTTCTTCCGCTACGGCGGGATGTAACTTGTTTTGAATGATTGTCCACGGGTCTGCTCCGACTGAGGCGTAAGTCATTCTCACCATGATCAAGGCCCAATTAGCATAAACTTCAACCTCTGCGGAGGCTGCGACTGATGCGTATGGCATTGTGACTCCTTACTTCGGCGGGAATATAAGCCAGGGACGATCTTTTTCAATAGCTCCGGTCCGAGTGATCGATAAATCGCGAAGCGACTTTTTGATCACGATCACGATCATTATTTCGTCGCGCTGCGGCGAACACAAAGAACCGGAGTGCGCCATGATACTACCGACGCACACCGGTCAAGTGGAAATCGACACTCCCTCACTTACCCAATCCAAAGATCGATCCGGATGACCATAAATGCAAGTTTTTCTATAATTATCCTCGGTAAAATTTCTTCCGCGATCTCAGCCACTTTCTCTTTCGTTATGCCGATACCGAGGCGCGGCCAAGGACGGCGGCACGCTCGACGTTCTTTCCCTGCTTCATGAGATAACCAAAGCGTCTTGTAAAGTGGTTCGTCCGAACCGGAACGATTTTGTCAAGGATCTCTCCTTCCGCGTCGAATGTCTTCTGAGTCGGCGCCGGAATCGCAACATTCCCCATCTCGGAAAGAACCGAGCGGAACCGCTGCAAGGCGTTCCAGGCGCGTAACCGGCTTTGCTTTGACGCTTCGAGTTCGTCCAGCAGGTCTTGAATCGCCTTAGGAGTGATCGACGTGCGATAAGTGTTCATAAGAACACTATTGCGGTCGAGACTGGGTTGAGCCCATTTGTCCGGGTATGCACTGGTCCACCGTTCCAGATATATTTGGTTTCTCTGCCTCATGGAGTCATAGCACTCAATCGTAAAGAAATTACTAAGCAGCATCGCGCTGGCGTTTCTGCTTCTGGCAGGATCGGCTTGTAACGACCACTCTGAAACGGAGACATCCACTCCCACGCCCTCAGCCAATCCCACGCCCCCTATTCCGAGGCCGTCATCCAAACCTTTCAAAGTGCGCGATCCGTCGCACGTGGCGTCTTCCGTTAGCATGCGTCGAGCAACTCGCTCGTCGGGTGGATTCTTTTCGACCCTGATCCTGCAACGAATTCGTGAGCGGCTCAAGCAGGCTCGTCTTTTCCCTGACCGCTTCCATCACCGGCAACCAATCGAGGAATCCACTCCTCCACCCCCAACGAACAGAACCTGGTCTCTGAACACATTCCTGATTATCAGCGGCCCCCCGGTCATCTGGACGGCTCGGGAACTGGTGGCCGGTCGTTGGGATCGGCAGCAGGGCCGGTCAGCCGAAATGGTTGGCTCGAACTCAAACGCGATGCGCTTTACTGCGATCGGCCTAGTAAGCATCTAAATTTTCCTTGTTATTGAATTTATTTTTATTACAAGTTTTGACCAATTCTGAATCTAGCCCTGTTCACTCCAACAGTTATGTCTTCTTGCTGGGTTTCGCCCTGGAAGATGAGCGGTTCTTCGAGCAGGCGATCCGATGCCATGCTTTAGGCATCTTCGAAGTTACGGAATTCGCTCCACCTCAATCGGTAAACTGAGTCCGGAAGACAGCGGGTGCCGAGATTCGGCGACAGAACTTCGGCGGTAGCCAAGCCGCTGATCCGGGCCAACGTCTCTCGGTGCAAAGAGGGGGACTGGCAATATCAGCGACCCAACGTTACTTAAACTGAATCCCCACAGAGTCGCGTCAATGGCGAGTCTCGGCGGTGTAACCGATTTTCTTCCCTTGCCCCTTTGTTCGAGTTTGAAGACAGCGTACTGGCCCGACTTTCTCATTCAGCAGGTCTTTACCATGATTGGCCTCGGCATTGGATTATTGCCTGGACGGCACGGGGGGAGCGCTCGCCTTATGCTGGCGGATTAGATACCCAATCAAGTAAAACGCTGAACATCCAGGCTAGGCCGTCTGCGCCGACCTGCATTTGACCTCTCCATTCCCCCAGGTTTAGAGAACCCGCCGGTCGAGGATTTCCTGGCCTCGCCATCACAGACCTTCACTGCTCCTGATAGTGTGGAGTACTCGATAACACGTTCCTCACTGCCTCAGATTGATTATCTCGAAGGTGCTCCCGCGGATTCTCCAAGTATCAGCCTCATGAACTAAGACCCACGAAAAGGTGCCATCTGCATTTAGAGTTTCGGAAGACGCCTCAAAAGTATCACTCCATCTTCCGGTCGCACGTACCTCGTTCCCGTCTGCGATAGCTTCCTCGACCGTGGTCACAGCGTTCCTGGAATGGGACTCCTCGAAATAGTGTTTTGCAAAAAGTTGTTCGATGGCCTGCCGACCGTTAAATGTTCCATTTGGCGTCTTAAAAACCACGTCCTCGGTGTAGAGCGCGGCCACTGCGGCCGCATCGTTCCTGTTGAATGCCGCATCGTACTTGGAGGCCAGCGCACGAATTTGCACGGCTATTTGCGGGTCTACCTTGTCTTCTTGTTCGGCGAAGCTCGGCGAAACAAATCCGAGTGCCAATTCTACGAAGGTAAGCAGTAAGCGGATTTTCATGGTATTCTTCGCGGAGTCAGGATGGTTTTCGTTGAGGTGGTAATCGTCGATGGAGCTTTCAAACATCGGGAACTTGTCCGTTTGCCCCTTTTAGGACACGGCTCTTAACCCATTCAAGCGTCCGCTCGGCGCATATGCGATCCTTGAATTTCAACAGACCTAGAGTCTGCTCGGGAAAGCTGCTATATAGCGTTGTTCTTGTTGAAATCTTGGAGATACTCGGCAAAGCAGAAGTTGACCAACTCTTCAGTCGGCTTTCGTTCGTCGAATAGCTTTTGCAGTTCTTGCGGGGTGATCGACATAGTTGCCGAGTTTTCGCGGCCGCATCTATCGTGGTCAAGATCGAACGGATGGAGGCGGCGATCTGCTTTCCGACCAGGAAGCATCCAGCACGGCAAACACAGCCGAATATTGGGAGAACGAAAGATCAAGAGTGGGCAATCATTTTTACTTTGACCTCCGCCGGTCATTAAATCCGCGGGAGGTCAACGCCCGAGGTCGAATTCTAGACAACCCTAAGATCAAATTCGGCGAACCACTGCCTAGCTTTCTCTTTAAGCCGGGTGAATCCATTATCAATTGCCACTGGCCTGAACAGTTTCGCCGGGGAATATGCACTCAGAAGCATCTCGACGGAATGAAAATGCTCGTCGTGGACGTGGGAATTGACAATGAAACAAGGGTCGAAGGCTATCGTCTTTTATATCAGCTACCGGGAGTAGTTGATCATTCTTCGCAAAAAATTGTCCAATGGCGACTAAGGATTTACATAGAGTCCAATTTTGAACCCTGCGATCATTCGGCGATTTAAGTCAAGGTTCGGGAGTCATAATTCCGCCCAGAAGGGCTAATGAGTGGCGAGATACCATGCAAACGGAGAATCACCAAACTTAGGAGAAAGGCAACCAGACTGCCAACTTCCGGCGGACGAACCAGGCTGGTCATCAGGACGGCAGGCTTAAGCTAGTCGCCACACCCTGGCACCATTCTCTTCCTGATCACTAGGGCGCTCGTCCATAATGGGAGGCCGGTCGGGATACCAAATTGGCGGAGCCTCATCATAAAGATCGAGAGCCCGTTCCGCATCGGTCGGGAATGTACCGAGAGCCGCACTTTTCGCAAGATAGAGGGCAAGTACCTCCTTTAAACCCTCGTTTATCAATTTGGATTTGCGCTTACCCCAGACCGCACACGTTATTGGAAAGGCCAGATTCGCAGCTCGATAGCTAAAAAAGCTCAGCGTTCGCCCCCCTCGTCTCGGCCTTCTTACCGGCGTCCCGGACCTGGAGTCTGCACCACAATCGGTTGTATGACATCCCTACGTGACCGGCAATGATTCGCGTGTCCTCCCTTATGAACTTGTAGTACTACGGCGCTCGGCATCCGGCACGTGCCGCAGGCATGGTCACGTCCGCGTGCGCGGGGGGGAACAGAGATATCGATTACGACTGCCTTTATTTTTCAGCCAAATTGGCGCTCAAAAACCGTCGCGAAGAGAAGAACAGGACTGCACCAAAAAAGGGCACCAATACCCATGCTGCGTTTGTCTCAGGAACAACCGGAATGTGCTTACCATTTCCGTTGCCGTCGTTTCCCTTGCCGTTGTTTGTGCCGTTGTTGCCTTTCCCGTTATCGCTCCCGGCATACGCCAGAGCAGGGAGAACCAAGGAGACTGCTACTAAAGCGCAGATCTTGCAAAGTGGGCGGAATCGGGAATAAATCATATTCCGGCTCAATCGGCATTTCATCGAACCACCTTAGCCTTATGTGATCAGGGATTGCCCTGAGCAATTATCCAGGGCAGCGCACGCCGGTTGGTGAACAACCCCCAGGAAGGTCAAGTTGAAAGACCAAACGCAGAGCAGCATAAAGCGGAGGTGGAGAAGCCAAAGGAGCAACAGCCGAAAACCGAAGTCGAGAACCCTAAAGCTTAGGATCGATTGTTGATACTTTGCTATCCGGCATATGGAAGAGGAAGCGACTGTTACAGCGGTGCATCCCGCGACCACAGGGAGCCTCGGCGAAGGTCTCGAAATCGATTCCCTGCATGTGAGCTTTCGGGTTGTCCGACGCTCGACGTATGAGGATCAGATCAAAAAGGCATTCAAAAGTCCCGCATGGCTTAGTGACCTTGAGCCCTCGGCCCCGCCTGACGGTTATATGATTCAACGAAACAGTCTCGGCCCAACTCAATGAGAACTGTGGGTGAACTGGGTTTCGGAGAGTCATTTGCTTCCTGCGGAACTAGGCGAGCCAAGGCTCAGTGTGCGCCAACTGAAGGCTCGGGCGGAGTTCGCGGAGTCTCTAAATAAATTCTCCACGCCCTTGTGCCATTCTCTTCGTGGTCACAAGGTCGCTCGTTCATGATTGGATGCCGGTCGCGATACCAAATTGGCGGTGTCTCATCATAAAGATCGAGAGCCCGTTCCGACTCGGTCGGGAATGTGCCGAGAGCCGCACTTTTCGCAAGTTCGAGGGCAATAACCTCCCTTAGGCTCTCATTCATTGATTCCGACTTGCGCTGAACGAGATCTCTCGGAACCTCAACGACCACTTCGCGTTCGTCAGTGAAGGTGTGCCCGATTTTTGGAGTGAACTTCAACAGGAGGTAGAAAAATTGGTCGCTCATTTCATGGGAGGAACCGGTGTTTCGTCATGCCGACGCCACCGACCCTATTCCCCGAAGGTGTTGTATGTTCCGATCAGAAATCCATCTCTCGCAGCGATGAAGGATGCCCCGTGGCGGACTACCTCCCCAAGTGGACCTAGATACGCATAGTAGCTCATAGTTTTCCCCTTTTTCTGAATCGTCAAAGACGGGGGTGCGATGTGTCCTGACGTTGATACGCTCGGCCCCAACGCACCTCATTCATTTTCAATTCGCGCAACCGTGACGATGCGGATGCTCAAAAAAAAACTGTCCGCATTCGTGTCAGATCTTTTTTGCTCCGTGCTCGGATTGACCTGGGGAAACTTGTAATCGCGGGACGGAATTATCAGTCGCGTCAGATCGGCAGGAGATCGAACGGATTTGCGAGGTTCCCGGGCCAGGAAGGCGTTTAACACTTCACCGTGAGCAAAACCCATCGGACCGCGCGGATCACTCGTCACCGCAAACAAGTCAGTCTTCGGCATGTAGAAAAAAATGATCCGGGTCCGAGCACAACGAGACTTCGGGCGCGCGATGGAAAATGGCCACTAATTTTTGGTGCTTTGAAAAACCAGTGTCATTTAGGAGAGCACTGAGAAATGAAAAATGTACTGATCGCCTTTGTGACGCTTGGTATCGCTGCTGCTTGTTGTCCTTCGGCGCAAGCCAGTTATGACGACCAGCATCACGAAGCGCACCATCATTATCATCAGCACTACCACGGTAGCGAGCACGACCAAGGTCACCCCCAATCAGCGAAATGAGGGGTGAGTGACCCGCCTCTAGGAGCGCACTTGTTTGGTAATGGGATGTTGAAACCTTTAAAAAATGACCCGGATTGGCGCACAGCGAGACTTTGGGAGAATTTTGCACGCCAACCCGAATCGCCTTAACCAACGTATCTGACATCCTGGGAGCTCTGGCGTTCAAACCAGATTGGGTTAGTCCGCTCCAAATAATATGAGCGGCTTAGGTGAGGTGTAATGAGAAATCGAGACAGCGGCTCACCGGTCAATTCCTCGAGGACGGGAAGACTTTCAGGTAATCTTGAATTTCATCCCGCACTCTCCGAAAAAGCGACAGGCGCTCCTCTTCCGCGCCGTGAAGTGCTGCCGGGTCTTCAAAGCTCTTGTGGATGCGATTTAAGTGACCCGGAAATACGGGGCAGCTTTCTTTCACATTGTCACAAACGGTGAGCACGTAATCGAAGGATTGATTTTCGAATTCCTGCACGTGTTTTGAGCGGTGACCGGAAATGTCGATGCCAAGCTCTTTCATAACGGCTATTGCTTCCGGCCTCACATGCCCCGGACGTGTACCTGCGCTTTCAACTTCGAAGCGATCTCCCGCGTCATGCCTGAGTAATCCTTCAGCCATCTGGCTCCGGGCGGAATTTCCGGTGCAGAGAATTAATACTCGTTTCTTCATGATTTAGGAGCAGCACCCAGTAGCGGGTTTGCTGGCTCGAACAAAGGCGCTGATGAATTTACCTTCCATCTCTTTTACCAGCGCATCGACGTTAATGCCCCGACCAGCAAGGAAGCCGCGTGCGTCTTCGATGCTGTAAACCCGTGTGGGCTCGATACCGACATTGTCAAAACCGGCTCCGGCTAGTTTTGACAAGTATTCGTCGTCGCTCAAGGCTCCGGCGACACAGCCTACCCAAAGCTCCATGTTTTTCTTGATGGCATCGGGCACATGACCCCGGACAACAACGTCGGAGACGGCAAAGCGACCACCCGGTTTGAGCACGCGAAACGCTTCCGTCAGTACGCGGTCTTTATCGCCGGAAAGGTTGATGACGCAGTTCGAGATGATCACATCCACCGAATTATCCGGGAGCGGGATGTTCTCGATTTCGCCTTTCAGGAACTCGACATTGGCAAGACCGCTTTTGCGCTTATTTTCTTCTGCAAGCGCCAGCATCTCATCAGTCATGTCGAGACCGAATGCTTTCCCTGTCGGGCCGACGCGGCGAGCCGAAAGTAGAACATCAAAGCCTCCCCCTGAACCGAGGTCGAGCACAACTTCACCGGCTTTCAGCTCGGCTAGGAAAGTGGGGTTGCCGCACCCTAGTGAGGCTTTGATGGCCGCGTCTGGGACCTCGGCCTCCTGTGCAGCATCGTAAAGGTTTGAGGTAATCGGGTCACAGGACCCATCCTGTCCGGAGCGGTCGTGAGCGCAGCAGGAATTGCCATCGCCCGCGGTGACACGCAGGGCCGCGTATCCATACTTTTCTTTGACCATTTCTTTCACATTTTCTGTGCTCATAATTCCTTTCGTTACTTGCAGACGAAGATTTTCCCCGGCTCAATGGCGTTGTTACGGGTGCAACATTCTGCGTACAAAAATCCTAGCAGTTTTTGAAGGGATTCAGTGTTGGCCGAATACCAGAGGAACGTCCCCTCCCGGTGTACATTGACCAGATCTTCGTTCTTTAGCTTCTCAAGATGGTGCGAAAGGGTGGAACTGGGGATTTCTAGCTCCTCCCCGATTTCGCCGACAACCATGCCCTCTGGATGAGCCGAAAGTAGAAGCTGCATTATCCGAAGCCGCGACTCCGTTCCCATCGCCGAAAACATGTCGGCAAAGCGGGTTACTTCTTCGAGATTCTGTTTTTTCGGCATAAGGTGCTGCTTCATTCTATATTTCTGCAATAATGGAAATACGTGAGCTGGTCAAGGTAATTGTTCTAGGGGAAGCGGCTTCTCACAGGCATAGCTATGAAGCTTGGTTGCCCGGTCAAATCCTCGCCACTACGCGCCAGCGTCAATGTAGAGATCGGCGACGAGCGCGAACTCCAGCAGTGCGCTCAGTTTGACGGTCCATTTACTGGTCCGGCTGTTGCCGAGCTCCACATCGACCAGCAGTACTTTCGTTGGAGCTCATGCGCTCTCCGTCCAAATGTGTCTGCTACCAGTGCTGTATCGCCGATCGCCGTCCGGCTTACCAACCGAGTCCGAGTGCCTCATCGTTCTCAATTGCGTCGGTCACCGGGCGATTTCCTGTTCCGGCAGCAACCGGTCGCGGTTGCAGTTTCTGGTCGCAAGCCTCAGGCTCAAGTCACCTTTACCAGGTCAAACATTTCTGTCAGCTCTTCCAGCAGTGCCAGCGTTACGGTTCGATTCCTGGCTCGACCGATGCCAGTCGCCACTTTGAGCCTAGCCGATTCCGGTTGCCGAATCAACCGTGGGGCTGAAATTTACCATATCCGGTCCAAATCTTTGCTCGATTCAGCTCAGATGGGATTTTAAACGAAACGTCCTTCCATTATTGTTGAAGGTAATTTTCTAAATAGTAATTCGATTCCGTACTTCTCTGAGACGATTTTCTAATGCAAGAGAATCTTTGTAGGTGATCCATTTGCGTTCTTCGTAGCGTAGCAGGCCACGCTGGCTGGCTGATAACTGTGACCAAGTTTGGTTTAAAGCGTACTCCGCTTGTTGATTCCATGCGATGAACTCTTCTCTTGTGGGTGAATACTCGCCATGCATGTATGCCTTACTTTTGTGGTACTCCATTTGGTCCTCTGACGGCTGTTGGCTGATTGCCGTAAAGGATGCGCCGAACATGCCTGAAGCGAAGATAATAGAGGCGATTTTAAGTTTCATAAAAATATAAATGCCATGATTACAATAATTTAACAGAATAGGGTTCTCCTATACTCGTTTGGACGACTTACAGTTGTTTTTAGGTTCCCGAGAGACTAGACCGACCTTCACATCCGCCACACTCCGGCACGCTCGGCCTTTAGGAATCATATGAATCGCTTCATAGTCGGCGATCGTGCGCCAAGCTGCCGAGAATCACGCATGCCCCAGCTGTCATTGGTGGGACTTCTTTCTGGGACTGGTGATCATCATGCGGACCGGGTGTTTTGGCTTTCCGGATAATTAGGAAAGCGGCAGCGGACGCGAAAATCGCCGAGGCGGAATGCAAAGAAGGCAGAGAAAAAGCTCAAACCGCTCTGAGACAGCAAAAGAACGACAATCTCTACGACTTTCCTGAATTCAGACCAGTTTCTAAGACGACGTGGTTTCTGTCCATTGTACTGGCGATCTCGAATGTCTTAGCATTTTTGCTCATTCCGACCGGGCCGCCGATGACAGCCTGGAAAGTCGCGGGAACAACCCATTCGTGATCAAATGGCAAACGGCGAAGTTAAGCGCGAATGGCAATGCGGTCGAGAAATACCACTTTGATTCGTTTCGTGCTTGGCTCAATCGTTGCCATATTGATTCACTTTCGCATTGCCGCAGGAAAGCGATTTGCTTCGCGCGGCAAAAGTTCTCAACGAAGGAAAAACAAGGTGCCTATTTTCGACTGACGATCCAGGAATCGACTGAGAAGATTCCCGCCCCTCCCAGAATGAAGGACAGTAAACCCGCAATATACAACAAAACCACCTCGTAACCCGGAGGACCAAAGACAGGACCCTCGGGCGTTAGACCAATTGTATTTATCGAACTGAATCCGTACCTGAGATGCACTGTAAACATAGCCACCAACATTATAGCGATGAGTGGAAGAGAAGTGATCATTACGAAGGCCCCAACGAAGATCGCCAAGCCACCGAAAATCTCCACCAGAGGCGAAGCCCAGGAGGCGAAATAAGGAAACGGAGCCCCAATCTGGACGAGAAGCTGTTCAAAGTGCTCCGGTCCTCTGGACAACTTGGCCCAACCGTGATCCATAAAACCAAAGCCTATGACCAATCTTAGAAACAATGGAGCCCACCGATGGTATCCTTCCGTCGTTATGAACAAAGGAGATCCGCTCATTCGTTGAAGGAATGGTGATAGCGTTTTCATGGTTGGTTATTGGAACAAATTCCGGATGAGAAGAATATATTTATCCATCGAAGGCGGGGAACTTGCTTTGTGCACCAGCCAAAAGGCAGCCTTTTGCAGAGCTACCAGGGAGGCTAGTCGGAGATGAGAATGTCGGGAGGCGTTTTGAAAGAAGGCCGTCAGGATCACTTTCAACTGCGGGATGGATTTCCCCCAGTCATACGTTACATCTTGGCGAACTTGAGACCTTGCCTTAATGCGGATTAAGACGCTTTGGCGGGAACCGCTAACAGGAGCTGAATGAGCCCTTCCGGCATGGTCGGGTGAGTGATGATCGCGTCACGCAGCGCCGTGTACGGCGATCCGGCAAGCATCGTCATCTGCACCGTGGTCATGACTTCTCCGGCACTAGCACCAAACATGGTGAAGCCAAGGATGCGGTCGCTTTCCGTGTCGATAAGCGCTTTCATGAACCCGCGAGTTTCGGAAATCGTGATCGCGCGAAAGACGGAGGACATGGGCAGCTTGGCAAGGCGGTAGGGAATGCCGCGCTGTTTCGCTTCCGTTTCGCTAAGTCCGATTCGGGCGAGCTCAGGGTCGGTGAACATGCAGAACGGAACTTGGCGTCCTGTCGTCACGCGGTTGCCGCCGGCGATGTTGTCACTCACGACCGCGAAATCATCCTCGGAGATATGCGTGAAGTGCGGGCTACCGGCGCAGTCCCCGACGGCCCAGACACCCTCGGCGGTCGTCTGTAAACGCTCGTTCACCTTCACGTGGCCCCGCTCGGTCGTCTCCACGCCCGCCTTGTCGAGCCCGATACCGCTGGTATTTGGCGTACGCCCTCCGGCAACCAGCAGATGCGTTCCTTCCAGGGAAAGTTCAACTCCATCGCGCGTGCCGAGGAGCTTGATCCACTCGCCTGACTTGCCTTTAACGAGGGTGACAATCGCGTTCGTCACGACGTTGACGCCCTCGTCCCGGCACATTTCTTCCAGTCCCTGCGAGATATCCTCGTCTTCGTGGTGAGCGAGGCGGCTATTGCGGTCGATCAATGTCACCTCGGCACCAAAACGGCGGAAGGCTTGGGCCAGTTCGAGTCCGACATAACCAGCGCCCAGAACCAGGAGATGCTTAGGGATCAGATCGAGTTCCAGGGCCTCGATATGGGTGAGCGGCCCCACCTCGGCCAATCCATGAACCGGTTCAAGCGTGGCTCGCGAGCCGGTGTTGATGACGACATTCTTACCGCGAAACATGCGCGTCCCACCGCCGGTCAGCTCGGCTTCGATAGTCTTGGGACCCACGAAACGCCCCATACCCATCACCAGTTCCGCGCCGCTTCTCTTGTAAAGGTCGAGATGAGTATCCACGAGATTTTGGACCATCTTGCGCTTGCGTTCGCGCACGGCTCCCATGTTGATGTGAACATTTTCTTTGCTGATTCCGAACTCGTCGCTGCGATAAAAGAACGAGGCAACTTTGGCGCTATGGATGATGTTTTTGCTTGGCAGGCACGCGATGTTCGGGCACGCACCGCCCACATATTTGCGCTCGATCACGACGACGCGTTGTCCCTTTTGAGCGGAGGTCCAGGCAATCAGTTTACCGCCGGCGCCGCTGCCGAGGACAACGAGATCATATTCTTCAGGATTGGTGTTGAACGTATTCATATGGTGAGATGAGGGGTTGGGGTTGATTTCAGGATTGAAAAATTTGCGATTGGAGAAGTGGCCCTGATTTAGCTTCCTCCTCGGCGCCTTGCCGGCGGCTCATTTTGAGCTCAACGCCACTAAACCAGCCTCGGACTTGGTGGACTAGATGCCCTTGATCTCGCCACCGTCCATGCGCACCGCGCTTCCTGTCATCCATTTCGCTTGGGGCGACACAAGGAATGCCATGAGGTCTGCGATCTCTTCGGGTTGCCCGTAACGGTTGATTCCGGCCTCGGTAGGGAACTTGTCCATAGCCTCTTCGAAGGTCATGTGGTGGGCGGGAGCGTACTTCTCCATATAGGTCCTGCGACGGTTTGTCAGGACAGGGCCTGGGAGCACGCTGTTGACCTGTACGCCATCCTTGATGCCTCGCTCGGCGAAGGCACGAGCCAGGGCGACGATTGCGGCGTTGATCGTTGCCACCGCCGCATAAGCTGATTTGGGAGCCTCGGCAGAATTGCCAGAGGTGAATACGACGGAGCCCTTCGACTCCTTCAGGGCGTCCCAAGCGTGGATCGTAATGCGACGCGCGCCATGCAGTTTCAATGCCATCCCGTCATCCCACTGGGCATCGGTCATTTCGAGGAGATCGATCTGCGGAACAGCGCCGGCGATATTTACAAGGGCATCGATTCTTCCAAATCGTTTCAATGTCTCATCGACGAGTCTCTTGTCGGCTGCCGGTTCGCGAAGGTCGAGTGGCAAAGGCAATACCTGAACGCCAGCTTGATCAACGGCCTTTGCCACTTCTTTCAGGGCATCGCCATTGCGAGCGGCAAGCACGAGGGAGGAGAAATCCTGGGCCAGTCTCAAGGCAGTCGAGCGACCGATGCCCTGGCTGGCCCCGGTGACAATCGCGACAGTATTTTTCATAGTAATAGTTCCTTTCCAAGATGAGGCGACTAGGCGTCTTTGAAGGTCTTACGGATAGCTTCGAGAACAACGTCAACCACGACGTTGGAGGCGGTCAGCATCGGCGAATGATCAACGGCATGGGTGCGCACCGTAGCTCCCATGCGCCCGGCTTGGAAATGCTGGGTCTTCGCCGGAATCATCCGGTCATTCTCGCCGACAAGAAACCACGATGGCCTATCCTTCCACAGTGGCCGAGGAGCCTTCTCTTGAATGCACTTCACGTTGATCGGTCGTTGCGTGGCGAGGAGTACGGACTTCACATCGGGAGCGGCGTCCTGGGCAAACGCATGCTCGAAGCCTTCGGGAGGCATCCAAATGAATCCGTTGCCATCGGGGCCTAACTTCGGGGCTCGGGCGTGGGGCGGCTCCCTGTAAAACAGATCAGCCACGGTTTCTCCCTCGTCCGGCGCGAGGGCTGCCACATAAACCAGGAGCCTTACGCGCTCATTTTTCGTGGCGCCGATGACGGCACCGGCGTAGGCGTGCCCAACGAGGACAATGTCGCCCCCAATCCTCGCCAGTACTCGATCAAGCGCGCAAGCATCATCACTAAGGCTTGTCAGCGGAAGAGGCGCGCAGACCACCCCGAATCCCTGTTTTTGCAAAGGAAGGATGACCTCGGTCCAACTCGCACACTCCGCCCAAGCGCCGTGAACCAGAACGAGCGTAATTTTCGATGTAGGCATATCCAGATTCCTTAAGTTTGATTAGTCGATTTTTGAGAGTGAGCAGCAATGTACAGGCGGCGAGACCAGAACAACCATCTTCCCGTTGGACTGGTTTAGCTCCATCGCTTCATGCGCGTCCCGGATATCGTCGAACTTGAAAACCTTTGCGGGTTTCGCTTTGAACACACCAGCCGCCGCCTTATCGACGATTTCCTGCATCGGGATATCCGAAACGAGAAATTGAGGAGTACCAAAGACAAAACTGCCAAAGAATGTGAAGTAGACCCCGCTTGGCATCTGAAGCAACGGATTGAATCCGTTGACCGGATCGAGTCCGCCCAGCCATCCGGCGAGACACATGCGGCCTCCACGGCGCAGCATCTGCAACGAATCCATGAAGGTAGTGTTGCCCACCAGATCGAGCACCGCATCGATCTTCTTGCTATCGCGGAGATTCTTCGAGAGGTCGGGCGTCTCAATCTCACAGCGCTGGGCTCCAAGTTCCTTGAGCACGTCAAAATTCTCTTTTTTACGGGTAGTTGCGATAACAGTCACGCCGACATCATGAGCAATGTTCAGGGCCGCACGCCCCAACGCCGAAGTCGCTCCGCGAACTACGAGAGTTTGGCCTTTCTTAATCTCGAGGTTGCGCAGCAGACACGTCCAAGCCGTAGCATAGGACTCGGGAATGACCGCGAGGTCCTCCCAAGACATGTCGGTGTTAATGGGAATAATGTTGGTTACCGGAGGATTGGTCAGCTCGGCGTAGCTGCCGTTGATGGTCCGTCCTAACCCTCCCATGAACGCCACAACCTTGGTCCCTGGAGCAAATTCTCCGCCCGGACAGGCCTTCACCACTCCCACGCATTCGATTCCACTAACGGTCGCAGCTTCTGCCCATTCTCCTCTCCGCATATGGGTCTCAGCGTGGTTAATGCCGAAGGCCTTTACCTCGATGACGGTGTGGCCGGCTTTCGGCTCCGGATCGGGTAGCGTTTCGATAACCAGGCTGTCGAGACCGCCAAAGCCTTTAATCACGATAGCTCGCATAGACGCCTCCATTCATATATAAGTTTGATTAATTGCCAACGGCTCTCGCTAGAAACGGAACGATGGCACCGGCTATTTCGCGACTGTGCGTTTCCAGGGCGAAATGTCCCGTGTCAAAGAATTGCACCATGGCGTTGGGGATATCGCGCTTGAATGCCTCTGCTCCGGCGGGGAGGAAGAACGGGTCACTTTTTCCCCAAACCGCCAAGAGCGGCGGCTGATACT
>Ga0210383_10002479_pt1 | contig 16676 bp, 9 predicted proteins | sample IncBWC14OmetaG_FD_160072 | JGI IMG/M metagenome (GOLD analysis project Ga0210383, IMG submission 160072) | Forest soil microbial communities from Barre Woods Harvard Forest LTER site, Petersham, Massachusetts, United States - Inc-BW-C-14-O ...
GCGAAGTTCTCCCAGCAGCTCAAGAGTGCGCGCCTGATCGCGGGTATAGACCAAGTCCTGCCAATAGAACGGATTATTCGCCGTTGGGAGCGATAAGCTAACGCTTGGATCCGGATGCAGAGGAGGATTATCTCGCAGTTCAGGGTCATGCGTTAGTGTCGTGATGGCATCCAGACGCAATCCGTCTACTCCGGCGTCCAGCCAGAAGCGAACTTCTCCAAACATGGCGTCGACGACTTCCTGGTGGTGCCAGTTTAGATTCGGTTGGCCGCGCAAATAATGGTGAAGATAATATTGTTTTCGACGTGCATCCCATTGCCACGCCGAGCCGCCGAAAATAGAGAGCCAATTATTCGGAGGGGTCCCATCTGCCTTGGGGTCGGCCCAGATATACCAATCCGACTTCGGATTTGTCCGGCTCTGGCAGCTCTCCTGAAACCAAAGGTGCTGATCCGAGGTATGCCCCAGAACCATGTCGATGATGATCTTCAGGCCTCTTTCGTGAGCCGCCAAAAGCAATGAATTGAAATCGGAGTTTGTACCAAAAATCGGATCCACCAGGCGGTAGTCAGCGACATCGTAGCCAAAATCCCGCATCGGCGATTTAAAAAACGGAGAGATCCAAATTGCATCAACACCTAAATTGGAGATGTAGTCGAGCTTCCGGGTAATACCGGCCAGATCGCCGGTACCATCTTCGTTCGAATCGAAAAAGCTACGAGGGTAGATTTGGTAGATGATTGCTCCACGCCACCATTCGGATTTCATAAGGGGGGTTGTTGCGGCGCTCAAAATGTCGATCGTTCGCCATCGGGTTGTATGTCTCACGCGAACCGCTTGTCAAGAAACTCCAATTCTTCCCTGCAGTCCATCGACTCACCTTGGATTGGAAGAAATCGAATTTCGGTGCCTCCGCGATCGCTCCATTTTAGGTTGCGTTGCGAACCATCGGCAACGTACTATTAAGCTGTGTTTTTAACGTCGCATGCCTGGCACTTCCGAGAGACCTGAGTTGTTCGTGGCTATGCAACCTGTGCCAGAAGCCCGCTCCTGGGCCGAAAAAGTCGCCTCACGCCTCTGGATGCTCCAGACCAGCTTCGCGGACGATCCCCCAAGCGCCCGCCACGAATACCTGGTCGAGGAGATCGAACGCTCCATCAAAGACGTCGGCGAGAGCAGGCGTTCGGAATATCTCTCTGCGCTGATGGAGCGTTTTCCAGGTCCGGAACGGATCGACGCTCCCTATTTCAAGCCACCGGAAGTTGAAACGGTTGAGAGAAGCCCTCAGGAGGTAGCGGACGAGTTAATTGCTCGGTTACCCGAATTTTCCAATGAAGCGAAAGCGGTGCTGGCTCAGAAACTTCAAGCCTTGGGACTTTTTGTCTCGCAGAGCAGAGGCCTCGAATTGCCGTTGGAACTTTTGGGTAAACTGGGGATGACACCCAAGGAAACGGTGGACGAAGAGCGCGTGATCAAGCTGTTCACGGCTTTGCTCGAGATGGTGGTCACGCTTGACCATCTGATCTGGAACGTCTGGAAGAACGTCGCGCCGAAATCAAGTGTGCGGCGCGAGCAGGTCAGCGATAATCCGCGGCGGACAATCGGGCGCTACCTCTCTGGCGATCGCGAGGTAGCCACTCTGCAAATTACCCAGATGCTTGACAAAACTCGCCAATTGACCGCCGGTTTGCTCTCCGCCATTGGCCCCGCCGGAGAGATATTTGCACGGAAACATCTCGAAAAATTTGCACCGGAAAAGATTCGGGCCGGCGTCGAATCGAAGTCTCCCGGGTTCATCTCGAACGTTGAGCTGAAATGCTGGCGCCGTTATGTCGAGTTGGCCGCTGACCTAAGCGGGCAGGCCGTCGAAATGCAGATTGTCGATGGCATCGTAGCCTATACAGAGGAGTTGATTTCGAGATCGGAAATCCGAGGGCGTTGATCCCGGTTGGTGTGCCGAACCCGGCGAGAGGCCGAAATTTTATGCAAGTACATTGGCATGAAGGATTGTTTTTGTTGCCGCATCACCTGCAACGAATCCAGCGAAGCATTCTTGAAACCTCCTCTTTCGAGCGGCGTCTTAAATGGGCTTATCCCTACGGCTTGATCGACGCACGTCTCTCAAATGATGATTTGGAAAACATGCGTCTGCGGTTCGACCGGCTCCATGCGATCATGCCGAGCGGCCAGGAAATACTTTTCCCGCAGGAAGCCGAATTGCCTGCCATGGACATTAAACAGGCATTCGAATCGCGAGGCCGATTCACCGTTTATCTCGGCGTGCCGCTCTGGTTTGCCGCACGCGCCAATTGCGTAAACCCGGGCCAGACAGCCGATCCGCGGGCAAAGATTCTCTACCGCATCGCAGAAACGGAAGTAGCCGATGAGAACACCGGAGAAAATTTTAAAACCGTTCTCCACCGAAGAGTCAACGCACGGCTTTTATTGGAAAATGAGGATCGTTCGGACTTGGAAGTGATCCCTCTTCTGCGAGTCACCAGGGCCGCAGGCGACGAGGTCGGCCTGCCTAGGCGCGATCCGGAATTTGTCGGTCCGTGCCTCTTATTGAACGGTTCGGCAACGCTGCGCGAACTAGTTCGCGACTTGAGCAGCCAGGTGCTGGGCAGCCGGCAGGAACTTGTCCTCCAGATTACGCGCGGGGGATTCAGCATCGACACCATGCGGGGCCTCCAGTTCGAACAGATCATGCGCTTGCGAACACTCAATCGTTTCGGGCCCAGACTGGAAGCGCTCGTTGATGCCCCTAACCTTGCCCCATTCGATATTTACCTCGAACTGCGGGAAATTCTGGGCGAATTAGCGGCGCTTCATCCGGACCGCGATCTCTATGATTCCGCTCCCTACCAGCACGACAATCCATATCCATGCTTTAGCGAATTGACCGCGAAGATTCGTGAATTGCTGAGGGGAAGCGTCGCACCGAGCTTCCTGAAGGTGCCGTTCGTTAAGGCCAACGGGCTCCTCAAGGCCGCTCTGACAGATGATCATTTCCTCAGGCCAAGCGATTACTTTCTCGGAATAAGAACGAAAGAAGATCCACGCTCGCTCGCGCACCTTGTCGAAGACGCCGACCGATTCAAGCTGATGCCGGAAAGCATGGCCGGACGCGCCATTCGTGGCGTGATCCTGAAAGAGGAACGGTTTCCGCCGCTCGAACTCCCTGCGCAATCAAACCTTTATTATTTTCGCCTGCTCCGCGGAGAAAGCGCCCGCAGCTGGCAACAAATCCAGAGCGAAAAATCCGCCGTCGTCCGGTGGACCGGAAACGAATCGGCGGACTACGATCTGATTTTGTACATGACGCTGCCGAAATCGGAAACCTAGTTTATGAATCCGCTCGAACTCTGCGAACCGATCTTCACCAGGATTTGCATCCTCAATCGCTTGGGCCGCCAACAGGGAGGGCTACTCAGCTACGATCAGCTGCGATTGGAAATTGAGCAACTCTTCGCAGAGGTGCGCAATTCTGCCGAAACTGACCCGACCTTGAGAATGCATTGGCAAAAACTGGAACAGCCGATGATCTTTTTCGTGGACTCAATGATTTCGGAGAGCGGGCTGGCCGTGGCCGCCACCTGGAACCGAAGCCGTCTTGCTTACGACAGAAAAGAACTCGCTGGGGACGAAAAATTTTTCGATCTGCTCGATGAAACATTGAACGACCCCAGCGATGAAGCGAGTCAGCGTCTTCTGGTGTTTTACACCTGCCTCGGTCTGGGATTCACAGGCTGGTACACCGGTCAACCTGAATACCTGCGAGGCAAGATGCTGGACATCAGCCAGCGTATCCGGACGGCGATGGAAACGGACAAAACAGTCCGGATCTGCCCGGAATCATACCTGAACGTCGATACCCGAGACCTGGTGCAACCGCCTGCCTCCAAGCTTGGAGGAATCGCGATCGTTTTTGCCGGGCTCTGTCTGATCGTCGTGATCGTCGAGGCCTACCTGTTTCACGCGGCGTCGCTCTCGTTGACAGATTCTCTAACCGCGATCGGCGCTCAGGAGATTTCCAAGTGAACGCTTGATGCTGACCACTGTGTGAAAGAGTTAGCCTATCTTTATAATGCGTTTGCCAGCCTGGCCCTCTGGGTCAAGCTGTTGATTTTTTTTCTGATCGCTGCGGTCATCCTTGCCGCCTACTACATTTTCGGACTCCAGACCGCACTTCTGGTGGCGATTGGTATCGCGGCGTTGGTCCTGGTTTTCGCATTCTATCTTTTGATTGTTTTCTGGGTGCGTCGCCGCCGGGCCGCCAAAATGCGAGGCGAAATTGCCGGAACGGGCGCCAATAGCGGAATCACCGACGCCGCGGCGCGCGGCAGACTGGAGGATCTCCGTCGCAACTTCGCCAAAGGAATCGAGAAGTTTGAGTCAGCGGGCAAGGATTTTTACGGATTGCCCTGGTACGTGATTGTCGGGGAGCCTGGTTCGGGCAAGACCGAAGCAATCCGTCACTCGCAAGCAGGCTTTCCGCCGGGGTTGCAGGACGAATTCCAGGGAGTCGGCGGCACCATCAACATGAATTGGTGGTTCACCAATTACGCGGTCATTCTCGACACCGCCGGAAGACTGATTTTCGAGGAGGTGGAACCAGGCGCAACCAGCGAATGGCGGGAGTTCCTCGGCCTTCTGAAGAAGCATCGTAACAATTGCCCTGTCAACGGACTGCTGCTGACGATCCCGGTGGAAAGTCTGGTCCAGGATTCTCCCGCAGAAATGGAGCGCAAAGCCGCCAAGATCGCGCGCCAGCTTGACGTGATTCAGCGGGAACTTGACGTTCGTTTTCCGGTCTTCGTCCTAGTGACCAAGTGCGATCTGATCCACGGTTTTCGCGAATATTTCGACTCGCTCGATGATCCTCGCGCCCAGCAACAAATGCTCGGATGGTCGAATCCGGCACCACTGGATGCCCCGTTTCGGCCCGAGCTTTTGGAAGAGCATTTGCGAACGATCGCGCAACGTCTCCGCAGAAGGAGGCTCGGCCTATTGCTTGACCCGGTCCCGGTCGAATCCGGCGGCCGGCGTACCGACGAAGTCGATCGGCTATATGATTATCCCCAAAGCCTGAGCGCGCTTGCGCCGCGGCTGCGGCGTTATCTAGAGACTATCTTTGTCGCCGGAGAGTGGACGTCGCGGCCATTGTTTCTGCGCGGAATTTATTTCACGTCGTCCATGCGGGAAGGTTCTGCGCTGGATGAAGAACTTGCCCAGGTCATGGGTCTACCTGTCGACCAACTGCCGGCGGGACGTGCCTGGGAACGAGATCACTCCTATTTTTTAAGGGATCTGTTTCTGGACAAAGTCTTCCGGGAAGACGGCCTCGTCACTCGTGCCAGCAACACCGATCGGCTGTTGCTCTACCGTAAACTGCTGCTTTTTGGCACCGGGGTCCTCGGTTTGACGGCCCTTCTGTTATTCGGAATTTTCGGTTATCGCTCCCTTCAGGAGAGCATTGTCGCCCAAAGCGGGTTCTGGGCACGTGCCAGAGAGGGCTGGCGAGGAAAAACGTGGCAGCCGATCGTGGTGCCCGATCCCTCAGGAGCCGCGCTTTTTCAGTACCGCGGCGACCTGCCCGTCGGTCCCGGTCTCACACCAGAAACACGAGCCGATTTTCATTTCGAGAAACTATCGATCGCAGACTTTCATGAAGCGATTCGCGAACTCGCTGCCAAACCCCTCGAGATTCCTTTAGTCTTCAGTTTGTTCGCGCATTCCGGCACCGACCCCGATCGAGGACGGCAGCATGCACAGCGAATTCTCTTTGAGGACAGCGTGGTCAAGCCGCTCCTGGACGCAACCCGCCAGAAGATGAGCGAAGCAAACCCGCTGCTCCCGGCGCACGGTAAACCGGATCCCAGACCAGCCGACCGAGTCAGCACTCTGGAAGCAAAAGCGCTGGCCGCTCTCGTGCGCGTGGAAATAGCGGTGCGCCGCAACCTCGGCCAACCGGCCGAGGGTGCACCCGGACCTAACTTTCTCACACCGTTGCTGGAGTATGTCGCAGACAGGCCGAACGAGCCGAGACTTGTCGATATCATGAATTGGACCTACACCGACAACCCCGACGGACAGGGAAAATGGCCCGTCGCCTGGGCCAGCGGCGGTTCAACCTTGGCGGAGAATACGGCAATCAGGGTTGGCTTGGATCACCTCATCGCGGGTGCGCGAAATCGAATTCAGAGCCGGGCGGCAAATCTTCAAATGCTCGTGCAACTGGCCGGCATCGCGCGCCAGTACCAGGCCACCGAAACCGACCTCTCCACCAAGGCCGGCATCAAAGATGACCCGACCACCAGCGATCGCGAAATCGCGATCATGTTCGATAAGGTCAACACGATCAAAATCGCTCTGGAAGAAAAGCTCGCCGCGCTCAGGCGAGCAGGCGTGTTCGAAGACGGCCCTGAAACCCTCTTCGCCGGTTATCAGAACCTGACCGCGGGAAACGAATCGCTCTTCGGACAAATCGCCTCGATCCAGGCGGATATAGAAAAAGTCCTTCCCACGGCCCCCAACCCAAACGGAAATGCGCTATCCAAAATCCTGGAAGCGCTGCCACGCGATGACAACAAATACGCTCTGCTCCGGGAGATCAAAGCGAAACTGGCAGACATTTCTGAGCTGCTGAAAACCCAGATCACGGGGGCCATCAGTCAACCCCAATTGGAAGAGTTCAAAACTCTTGATGACGCGATCCTCGTGCAGGTGCAAGACCAAAAGCCAAGTTATCTTGCTCGCTGGGATTTATATCGTGAATGCCGCGAAGGGGCGCCCCAGTTTCATTATGTGGAGCGGATGAATCTCATCGGCCTGGTCTGGAAGCCATTCGAACTTCTGATCAACGCCCTCGGGGCGCTGAACGCGAAAGTCGAAGATTATCAGGGCAAACTCAAAGAGCCGTTCGTCACAACGTGCAACTACCTGCTTCGTCGCGCGGAAGAATCCCAGCGGGACGCTTTTGTAACGAACTATTTCAAACAGGCGAAAGCACAGCTGCGCGCTCGCGTTCGATTCCCTCTGTTATGGCCTCCTGGCCCGGATAATGTCACCATTACCGTCGATCAACTTCGCCAGGTAAAGGCATTGCTGAAAACGATTCGCGCAGATCTGCAATCGGATATCTTCACCAAGATGCCCGTGCAGTCCCGGCAGGGATTAACGGATATGGCAAAGGGACTCAACCCACTCTACGCTCTGTGCGACACCATCCTGAAACCGGACGGTTCGGTTTCATCGGTCACGGTCACGTTGCTGAATGGACAGGCGCAACGACAACTGTCAGGACCCGATCTTGCCCCGATGGCAACACCGACCCCGCCTCCTACGCCGCCGCGCCGCTCGATCATCAGCCAACTGTTCAAAGGGGACGCACCCACACCGACCCCTGAACCGACGCTTCCTTACAATCCCCGCAACTGGAACGGCATCATGCTTGTTGACGGCGGCAAATCACGGGCATACCGCCACGGGAGCGGCGTTGTGCCGCTTGACGCTCCTGCGGATATGGCTCTCGGGAAGTATCCAATCGATAGCGCCTTTCATTTCATTGTTTTCCACACCCCGACCGGCGGCGCGTCAGAAGTGGTCGACTGCGGCGAAAACTGGTCGGCGTTGCGCGCGTTAGGGAGATTTGGCGGAAAACCCGTGGACGTTGGTCAGATTTGGCGTGTCTCGCTCAGACCGGGTGAACCGACCGCTGTGTGGGTCCAGATCGCCTTTGAGACGCCGCTTCCGGCGCTGGAAGCCTGGCCGACCGTGGACAGCCTGGGTCTGCGAGACTTTGCCGGGCCATGAGTCGATTTCTCAAGGTTTTCCTGCGGGATCCGCTCAGCGAGAGGATCCAAATCGCCGGCTTCGGCAAACACCCGGCCTGGGATGACCATATCGACGATATCGGGTTAACCACGGAGACATTGGTTCTGACGAAACAGCTCCTCTATTCCGAAGGAATCGCCACCCAACTTGCCTCGGGCGCCTGGGATCAGATCGAGAAATCAGGGAATGCCATCGAGTTCGATCACCGGTTCGTTTGGGGCCGGGACCAACAGTCGATCGTCGGCGCGATCTGGGCCTCAGCGGATCGCAAGGGGCGCACCCGCTTCCCAATGGTGATTTGCGTGCAAAGCGGTTTGGACGCTCCACGAGCGGTCGATCAATTGTTCGGTCCCATGGAGCGTCTCGGCACCTTCTGCAGAGCGGCGAAAACTCAGGAGGAAATTCGTGACGCATTTAGTCAGGCCCAATGGGAATTAAACGGCGCCAGCCTCCCTTCCATTGACAACAATCTATTTTCCGGAATAACGGATTCAGGAGAGCAGGCGATTCTGCCGGCGCTGGTCACTCTCTCCGCGGGCCTGAAAAACAGGCGGCCACGCGGACCGCTTGAAGCCGCCAAAACAAGCAGATCGCATTTCCGATTGGCGGCCATTTCTTCTCAAGCCAAAGATAATCTTACCTTCTGGTCCACCTATCTCGCCGCGCAACGCACCGGCGCCATTCCACCGTACGTCGTCATCGCATCCAACGGAAGAGGGTGGATCGACCTGATCCTCGGCGAACCGATTCAGGATGATTTCTTTTGTCTGCGGGCCAATGAAAACGCGCTCCCAGCCACCTGGATCGAAATCGAGGAAACGCAGCTGCCCAGGTTGGAGTCAGAAGCCAAAGAATACCTGCGGACTTACAAGCTTGGACCCCGCAGTTCTTCCACGCATCGCCGTTCTTGGTGGTCGGGCCTATTTTCTAAATAAGAAATCCATCCCGGTTGGCCCGGTATTAAAAGGTGGCGGGAACATGTATCAATGGTCAGATTGGCGAGCGCTCTCCATCTTCCGAACTAATAACTACCTTTCTATGACTCTCCTGTCTTTAGCCTTTCAGGACTGAACGTGTTTAGTTTTGCTAACCCAAGGTAAACGCTGGTTTGTGTTTAGTGCGTGTATCCGGCCCCGTGGTCCGCTAAGGCGGGACGCCCTACTTACGACCGCCGGCGAACCGAGGTGTGTTGATTACCCCTGCTGTCCCAGTATGTCTCGCCTATCCGCCGTAACTAAGGCGTCCCGCTTTACCCGTCCGGCTAGCCCGCAACAGTAAGTAGGGCGTCTCACCTTACCCTCGGCCTAAATCGCTCGGAATGTCCAAACTCCAGTACCCCGCAGGGCTGTAGGAGTCAGCCCGGCGTTTCAACGCCAGGATCGCCCTGCAAGGGTGTAAGATCGGCGGTCGTTACCCGGGTCGAATATTGTCCGGCACCAGTGTTCGACACTACGCCGGCCACAGTCAGGAATCAGGAGTTGCGGTCTCCCGGAACTAATCCGGTTTGCGTGCAGCAGCTCGGTGCCGTGACTTTCCAGTGGAGTTGAGCAATCTGGCTCGCGTTTTGTCGATGACAACACTTTAATCGACTCTTCAGCTTCTCCTGACTCATGTCTCCTGCTTCCTAACATTTTATTTGGAAAGTTGGGGCTTTCGTCGTTAAACTCTCTGGGCTATCCTTTGGCCTGGTACACATGGCGGAGATATCTCTATCCCCAACTAAAAACCTTTCTTTCGAACAACTGGCCGCGGCCCGAAAAAGCACCCAGGCGGTTTCGGATTTTCTGGAGAAAAGACTCCTTGTTTACCTCGACACACTCCGTTCTCTCCTCATGCCGGAACGGCTTCTCGGAAAGCTTGCCGGCTCAAAGTTTGACGTCCCGGGTGCCGACAAAGTGTTGACGGAATTACAAGACAACTATCGCCGACTCCCCGGTAAACCGTTTGATTTTCCTAAAGAATTTGAGACGGATTGGCTCGTGGAAGTCGGTGCCAAGCTCGACGTGCAACGCTGGGAATATTCTCGAGAAATCTCGACCGAGTCCACTAAGCGGACGATCCTGATCACTTCGCCCACTCGATGGATTCTGGCATACGGGCCAGGTTATTCGGCCTCTCAGGCGTTCCAGGAGTTCGCCCGCAGACAGGATCGTCGCGGAATCGATCAATTGCGGCAGTTTGTGGTAAACACCTTGGTCATGCAGGCCCTCATCGCCCGCAGCGGCGGGTTGTCGTCCATCCTGGCAGAACTTCGCTACAACGTGGCTGCGCAAACGCATCCGGGATTCAACGGCCTCCCTTTAGTCGTGATCCAGTCCCAAATTCCTACCTTTCTTCCCCCGGAACCGCTGATCGCCGCAGCGACGGAATTATCGGGTGTCAATGCGTTCATCGAATTGGTCGATGTCGAGGCCATTCGCGAACTTTCCGACCCGTTCAAGCAACGCATTTCTCAATTGATTCCGGGCCTGCTTTAACTCCGGACGGAGTGAACGCAGACCCGAAATCACCATCCTAGCGACACGCGTGAACCGCAGTCCGCGATTGGTTGTGGTTGTGGTTGCCGCTGCATTTGGTTTAAGTTGTCCGCGCCATGCCGACTGCCGACCGATACCAACAGTACGAAGTACTCCGGCGGGAGGATGGCAGCCTTTGGGAACTCGGTCGGGGAGCGATGGGAATCACCTACAAGGCCTACGACACCAACTTGCGTTTCGCTGTCGCGCTCAAAGTCATCAATGCCGCCTACCTCGAAAGCGACACGGCGCGCCAACGCTTTCTGCGCGAAGCGCGCGCCGCCGCCGCCCTCCGACATCCAAACGTCGCCTCGGTCTTCAATCTCGGCATGGACCGGGAAAATTATTTCTACGTCATGGAGTTCATCGATGGGGAGACACTCGAGGCTGCCGTGAGGCGCAAAGGGCCTCTCACGCCTCTCGATGCCCTCGACATTGCGCTCCAAGTGGCTCGCGCATTGGCGGTCGCTGCTAAACAGCAACTGGTTCACCGTGACCTGAAACCCACAAACTTGATGCTTGTGGATCAAGAAGGAGAGTTGACGGTCAAGGTCATCGACTTCGGCTTGGCAAAAGTCGCCAAGGATGCCGGCGAAGATTCAGCCGCGCTCACGATGGGGGGGTTTGTCGGCACGCCGCACTTCGCCAGCCCGGAACAGGTGGAAGAGGGCGAGGTGGATATTCGGTCAGATTTCTATTCGCTGGGAGCGACGCTCTATTATGTGCTAACCGGCCAATCGCCGTTCTCGGGGTCCATTGGCCAAATCATGAGCCAGCATTTGTACAAGCCCCTGCCGATGCAACCGCTGACCAACTTGCCGCGGTGCGTCGCCTCGCTGGTGCAACGGATGATGGAGAAGGATCGAAATGCCCGACCTCAGAATCCTCAGGAATTACAGAAAGCCATCTTAGCGTGTCTCGACGAAATTCGCGGCTCACCCGGCAGCAACGTCCAGACAACCGCCGCGCCGGCGAATGCTCCTGAAACCCTCGATCTTAGCTTCTCCAGTGGTCAGCCCTTGGGCGCCGGAGTGACCCTCGCGCAAACCTACAAACTCGTCGAAGAACTTGTTGAATCTCCTCACGGTCGAGAGTTTCTGGCGGATGACCTTCGGCACAATCGCCGAGTAAACATAGTAGTTTTAAGCCCGGAATTTCTGGCAGACAAATCTTCCCTTTCTGCTTTGCGTGAAGCGGTCCGCCTGTTGCGCAAAGCACCTCACCCGATGTTGCGAGAGGTCTATTCGTTGGAAACTTTCTCTGACTGCAGCTTTCTTGTCGAGGAGTATGTCGCCGGGACCCCCCTGCTGGACCTTCTGCGCAGACGCGGTGCGCTCACCGCGCCGGAGGTGGCTCGGTTGCTAAACCTGTTAGCGCCGGTTGCCGATCATGCGGCCCAAGGCGGCCTGCAACATGTTGACCTCGCGTTGTCGGGCATCCATTTGCTGGAACGAGCATCAACCCGGAGCGGAATTCATTCTGATATTTTGCGGCGTCCCCTCACCGCTTGGGAAGCGCTGAATGCGAAAATCGACGCGATCAACTTCGCCTTTGCGCCGGCCCACACCGGGACTTGGGGGGGCATGGCGACCCGGATCCAGGGCCCAGCGGGCGAGGGGCCGCGCGGCAGTTACGTGCGTCTGTTAAGTCTCCTCGCCTACGAACTGCTTGGCGGACCGCGGGCCAGGATCGATGCGACGGGCCAATACACGCCGGTTGCGTCTCTGACACGAGAAGGAAACGCCGTGTTGCGACGCGGTCTGATCGATGAATTCCAGTCTGCAGCCGAACTTTCTCGCCAATTGGCGGCGACGGTCGGAACAGCACCAGCACTTTCCCGCCCCTCTGAAAGCAAGGTGCCGCCGGCGCCGGAACCCCTTCCTCGAACTCAGCCGCCACCAACCTCGCACGCTCCGACCCCGCCAGCACCGTCCTCACACCCACCGACCTCGCACCCACCGACCCCGCAGGTATCGACTCCCGCTGGCGGTCCAATCAAGCGGAAGCCCAAGCTGCCCGCGTGGCTGTTGTTTTTGGCATTGGGCGGCGTGATCGCTCTCGCGGCAATCGCCATTTATCTCTTTGAGTCGTCTGGACCGGTTCAGGAAATCCCTGCTCTTTCCGTTGAAACCGAACCGTCCGGTGCCTCAATCCTGCTGGACGGTAAACGGCCACAGGTGCCGCCGAACACCTTTACCCACGTTCCAATTGGATCTCATCAACTTTCGGCCACTCTGGATAATTTTGAACCGGTCAGACAGGACATTCAGGTGCGCAAAGGGATGCCTCCCGCCATTCATTTGCAATTGAGGCAGATTGAGGAACTCGCCGCGCTTTCCGTCCAAACTGACCCGTCCGGGGCCTCAATCTTGCTGGACGGAAAGCCGCCGCAGGTGCCCCCAAACACCTTCACCCACGTTCCGTTTGGTTCTCATCAACTTTCGGCCACGCTGGATAACTACGAGCCGATCAAGCAGGACATTCAGGTGCGCAGGGGGACGAGTCCCGAGGTCCACTTGCAGCTCAGACCAATTCAAGAAATCCCCACTCTTTCCGTCCAGACCGACCCGTCCGGCGCCTCCATCCTGCTGGACGGAAGGCCGCCTCAGGTACCCCCCAACACCTTCACTCACGTTCCGCTTGGATCTCATCAACTATCCGCGACGCTGGATAACTACGAGCCGATCAAGCAGGACATTCAGGTGCGCAGAGGGATGAGTTCCGAGATCCATTTGCAACTCAAACCAATGCAAGAGATCCCCGCTCTTTCCTTCCAAACCGAACCGCCCGGCGCCTCCATCCTGCTGGACGGAAAGCCGCCTCAGGTTCCCCCAAACACCTTCACTCACGTTCCGTTCGGATCTCATCAATTATCCGCGACGCTGGATAACTACGAGCCGATCAAGCAGGACATTCAGGTGCGCAGAGGGATGAGTTCCGAGGTCCGCCTGCAGCTCAAACCAATTCAAGAAATCCCCGCTCTCTCCTTCCAAACCGAACCGCCCGGTGCCTCCATCCTGCTGGATGGAAAACCGCCTCAGGTTCCCCCCAACACTTTCATTCACGTACCTTTTGGACCTCATCAGCTGTCGGCTGCGCTGGATAACTATGAGCCGTTCAAGCAGGACATTCAGGTTCGCCGAGGGATGAATCCCGAAATACAGTTGCAGCTCAGGGAGATCCAGGAAATCGCCGCTCTTTCCGTCCAAACCGAGCCGCCGGGGGCCTCCGTCCTCCTGGATGGAAGGCCGCCTCAGATTCCCCCAAACACCTTCACCCATGTTCCGTATGGTCCTCACCAGGTTTCCGCCACGCTGGATAACTACGAGCCGATCAGGCAGGATATTCAGGTGCGCAGAGGGATGAGTCCCGAACTACAGTTGACGCTGAAACCTATTCAAGAAATCCCCGCTCTTTCCGTCCTCACCGAGCCCTCCGGCGCCTCCATCCTGCTGGACGGAAAACCGCCTCAGGCTCCTCCAAACACCTTCACCCACGTTCCGCTTGGATCCCATCAATTATCCGCGACGCTGGATAACTACGAGCCGATCAAGCAGGACGTGCAGGTGCGCAGAGGGATGAGTTCAGAGATCCACTTGCAACTCAAACCAATTCAGGAAATCCCCGCTCTTACCGTCCATACCGAGCCACCCGGCGCCTTGATCCTGCTGGACGGAAGACCGCCGCAACTACCCCCGGACAGATTCACCCACGTTCCGTTTGGACCTCATCAACTTTCGGCTAATCTGGATAAATATGAGCCGATCACTCAGGACATCCAGGTTAGTGCAGGAATGAATCCCGAAATAAGGATGCAGCTGAAGCCGAGGCAGGAACCGCGAAACGAAACGTTTCAACGGCTCTTGGCAGACGCACAACTGGGAGATCCAATTGCCATGATGAAAGTCGGTCGATTGTACCTGAAAAGAGGGACTCCCGACGATGATGTTGAAGGATTCAATTGGCTCAACCGGGCCTATAATGCCCCTAACCGCAATCTGGAGGCAGGTGCCTATGTCGCGGATTGCTATCTGAGTGGTAGAGGAACAAAACCAGATGTCCAGAAAGCCGAAGAGATCATTATGCCCTTGGCTAATCAAAACGTAGTTCCGGCAATGACGTTAGCGGGCCGGATCCTTCAATACAAAGCCGAGACTATACACGCCCAAGCTGCGGCGAGCGCAAACCGTCAGACGCAAAAACGCCTGGAGGCACAGGCAAATGAACTGGATCGACAGGCCAGACAATGGTGGGAACGAGCCGCGAAGAAAGACGATTGGAACGCCACCGCGCATCTTGGCAAATGCTATGAAGATGGTTGGGGTGGCGTCGAGAAGGATGAAGCACAGGCGGAGAAACTTTATCAGGAAGGAGTGGAACATGGAAATTCGTTAAGCATGCTCCTCTATGGTCTGATGATCCAGGACAAGCCAGGGCGCCGAATTGAGGCCGAGGGAATGATCAGCCGGGCCGCCGCGATCGGACTTCCTTCAGCCATTAAATGGTGCAAAGAAAACAATGTTACTATTTCCGAAAAACCGCCCAATGACGACCAGCAATAAGAAAAAGCACGGGTCGTCACTGCCCGACATATTCCGGATCGAGGCCCTTGGCCTGGGCAATTGTTCCGGCCTGCAGCGGAGCATCAAACTCGTAGGCGTAACCATCAACCAGGGACTCGCCCTCCAGATTGTACCGCATCCGGACATCTTTAGCCGCCGGTGAAGTCTCGCGGCTTCGACTGGTCCGAATTAGAACAGCGTGGATGTTCTTCTTTTTAAGTTCCGTTTTTTTCGCCGGAGTAAGTTGGCTGAAAAAAGCTTTCGCGTTGGCGGCGGCGGTTCGAATTTGCTCCTCGGTCGCCTTGTGCCGGATTAACTGGGTCTGCGTCTCGATCGTGCGGATCAATGTGTGCTCACCCCACGCCAAGGCCATGGAGCTGCCTAGGGCGAGGCAGGAGGAGATTGCTGCGACCTTGATAATTCCACTCTTCATACAATTAAAATTAGCCAGTGATCTGGTTCACTTTCACGTGTTCACTCGATTGTGTCCGCCGGAAAAAACAAATCCTCGCACTGTTAGCCCAGCGGCCAAGCTTCTGCGACCACGTCAATTCGTGGCGAATAACCCTCTCATCAATAGATGTTGCATGACCGACAAGCAATCCCAATCTCGTTCCGTCTTCTTCTTGACTGCCCGCGCTTTGAGGAGACCGACAGTTCTCGGCGCTTTTTTTCTCGTGCTAAACAGCACGTTGCCAGCAGCGAATGATACGAGGCCGCTAGATCTCCGGGTGCAAGCTAACGCGTTTGGAACGGCCAGTTCCGCTGATCTCACCGCCCTTTTGCAGTCGGTGGCCTTTGAAATTTGGCGCTACTGCGCGCGGACCCAACTCAGCGGTATCGATGTCTATCATCGTCCCGATCATCCGCAAACCGATTTCCAGCGCACGGCCAGTGGTCGGATCGTGATCGGCTTGGCCGCTCAGGACACTCACTGGGCGCAATACAGTTTTCAGTTTGCGCACGAGTTCTGCCACACGCTGGCCAACTTCAGCAATCGACCGCGGAGGTTGGTCCGTTATCCACCCCACGACAATTTCTGGTTGGAAGAAAGTCTTTGCGAAACGGCTTCTTTGTTCACCTTGAGAGCCATGAGCCGTACTTGGCGCACGGCCCCTCCCTATCCGGCCTGGCAGGACTACGCTCCGTGGCTGAACGCCTATGCACAAGAGCGGCTGACGCTCCCGGAGCATCAACTCCCGGCGGGTAAGCCATTTTTAGATTGGTTTCGCGAGCATCACTCCGCGCTGCGCCGTAACTCCGCAATCCGCGCTTGGAATACTATTATCGCCATCCGACTGCTGCCTATTTTTGAGGCAGATCCACGTGGATGGGAGGCTGTGACATTCTTGAATGCCGATTCTTCCGCCACGAACGAATCGCTCCCACAGCATCTCGCCGCATGGCGCTCGCACTGCCCGGAGGACTTGCGTCCATTCATTCGCAAGTTCGCCACGGTTTTCGCAATAACATTATAGTACGCAGATTGGAAGATGCTCGAAAGCTGTTTTCTTGGCGCGCGGGCCGCCTTGAATGCAGCAACGCATGTGAGGCAAGTCGTTGTCGATCAACGGGTCGCACGCCGCCAAGACAAAGATTGCATATTGCAAACGAGATGTTGCTATGTGGCGAAGGAATTTGATATGAATCGCATTTGTGCGAATTATCAACCTCATTGTGGGGGACTATCTTTGGGCTAGCTGCTGGCTAGTTGGCTTCGGCCTGACTTTTTTTTCGCTGGGGTCGTCGATCTCTTATGGCC
>Ga0210383_10002480_pt1 | contig 16672 bp, 14 predicted proteins | sample IncBWC14OmetaG_FD_160072 | JGI IMG/M metagenome (GOLD analysis project Ga0210383, IMG submission 160072) | Forest soil microbial communities from Barre Woods Harvard Forest LTER site, Petersham, Massachusetts, United States - Inc-BW-C-14-O ...
CAGCGCAAGATTTACGTCGTCGCCGACAACGGCACCGAAAAGGAATACTCGGTTCCGCGCGGCGTTCACATCAACGTGCAGGAAGGCGAGCGCGTCAAGGCCGGCGAGCCTTTGATGGACGGCCCGCTCAACCCGCACGACATCCTGGCCGTGCTTGGCGAAAAAGAACTGCAGGCTTACCTGGTCAATGAAATCCAGGAAGTTTACCGTCTGCAGGGCGTCAACATTTCCGACAAGCACATCGAAGTCATCGTCCGTCAGATGATGCGTTGGGTGAAGGTCGAGGATGTGGGCGACACCCGGTTCCTGCTCGAAGAGCAGACCGACAAGTTCGCCTTCCGCGAAGAGAACGAGCGCGTGATTTCGCAGGGCGGCAAGCCGGCTACCGGCCGTCCGCTGCTCCTCGGCATCACGAAAGCTTCGCTCTCCACTGACTCCTTCATCTCGGCTGCGTCGTTCCAGGAGACCACGCGCGTGCTCACCGAAGCCAGCATCAACGGCAAGGTCGATCACCTGCGCGGCCTGAAAGAAAACGTCATTGTCGGCCGCCTCATCCCTGCCGGTACCGGCATGGAGTACTACCGCAACGTGCGCCTCTCGCCAGAAATGGAAGAGGCCGCTGCGAAAGTCCAGGCGGAGGTCTCAGCGGCATACGAAGAAGCCGAGCGCGCTCTCGAAATGATGCGTCACGAGGGCGAAACCGACGATCTGCCCGCGGAACTCCCCGCGGCCGAGTAGTCAATTCTGAAGCCGGTTTCGGGGGCGAATCACTTCGCCCCCGAATCTGCTTCCGGAATCCAAATCAAAATGCACGCTACCCCCCAGCGAGTGCGTATTGAGGAACCTGCACTACTTCCTTCTTTGCGTCCAGTGCCTCCCGGCCCTAAGCTAGAGCAGAGCATGCTCCGCTTCTTCCGCCTGCTGCGGCTCGCCTTCTGGCGAGCCTTCGTTCACGACGCCTTCGCCATCGCCAAGGCCTCTGCCTATTCCATGATTCTCACGTTCTTCCCGGTCCTGCTGATCATCGGCTCGGTCCTGGCCAACTGGCGCAAGGGCGCGCCCTACCTGCGCGAAATTTCCTACGCCCTCGGCAGCATTCTCCCCGCCGGCGGCAACACCGTGTTGAGCTACATGAAAGCGGCCGGACAGCACCCCCTCGGCTTCCTGACCACAACCTCGCTCATCACACTGTGGACCGCCTCAGGCGTCACCGTTTCCTGGATGGACGGTTTCCGCCGCTGTTACGAACTCCCAAAAACCTGGGGTCTGATACAGGAACGCATGATCGCATTTATGCTGGTCGTGTTCGCTCTGATCCCCATGACGTTCGCCACGCTTCTGGTGGCAGTGGGCAGCAAGTTCGAAGCGCGCCTCTTGCCCTACGTCGACCCCGACTTCAGCATCTACGTTTTCCTGCTCTGGGGCGCGACCCGCTGGCTCATCGCGACGCTCACCAGTATCGCGGTGATCGCCCTGATCTACCACCACGCGGTCCCGCGCACTCAGCCCTGGCACAGCGTGATGCCCGGCGCCATGCTCGCCACCATTCTCTGGTTCACCACGACAGTCGGCTTCCGCGCCTACCTGCAGCACTTCGGCAACTTCGCCACGATCTACGGATCGCTGGGAGCGGTGATGGCCCTGCTGGTGTGGATGTACCTGATATCTCTGGTGGTCCTGGTCGGCGCCGAATTCAACGCCCTGCTATTCCCCCGAGCCATGCTGGGAAAAGAACTAACCGCCGTCAACGACCCCAAGCCATAAGAGGATTCAGCCATAGTCGTGACGATCGAAAAACTAACTGTAGATATCGCGTCCGCCGATGGAACATTCCAATTTGGGCAGCGCCCCAGGCGATTCCATCACCGTGGAAGAGCGGCCCTTTAGGGCCGCGTGAGCGCTCAAGATAAAATGGGGCTTTAGCCCCTGGGGTTCGCGAGCCTATTGCTCGAGACCTGATTAGACATTCCTGTTTAAGCCCGGAGAGAAATTGACACAAACGCAATCACCCGCCGCCACAGGAGTTCCCGCCTCCCGCCGCGCAAAAATCATCTGCACCATCGGCCCCGCCTGCAACGCTGAGGCCGTCATGCGCGACCTGCTCCGCCGCGGCATGGACATCGCCCGCCTCAACTTTTCTCATGGCACTCACGAAGACCACGCCCGCCACATCCAGCGCCTGCGCCGCGCCGCCGAGCGCGAGGGCCGCACCATCTGTATTCTCCAGGACCTCCAAGGCCCGAAAATCCGCACCGGCCCGCTCGAAGGCCACGAGCCCGTGATGTTAAAGACCGGTTCCGTCGTCACCATCACGCCGCAAAACATAACCGGCACCGCCACCCGCATCTGCACCACGTTCCCCGACCTCGCCCGCGAACTCTCGCCCGGCGCCCGCATCCTGCTCAGCGACGGCCTGATCGAAATGCGCGTTCGCTCCGTCCGTGGCAAAGACGTGCTCTGCGAAGTCATCAACGGCGGCCTGCTCGGCGAGCACAAAGGCATCAACCTCCCCGGCGTCGCCCTGTCGATTCCCGCGCTCACAGAAAAAGATCGCAAAGACCTGGAATTCGGCCTCACCCATGGCGTCGACGCCGTCGCGCTCTCCTTCGTCCGCACCGCCGCCGACGTGAGCACAGTCAAACAAATCATCGCCGCGCACCACAGCGACCTGCCGGTCATCGCCAAGCTCGAGAAGCCGCAAGCCATCGATCATCTCGAAGAAATTCTCGAAGCCGCCGACGGAGTCATGGTCGCCCGCGGCGATCTCGGCGTTGAAATGGCCCCGGAAAAAGTCCCCGTCATCCAGAAGCACGTGATTCGCCGCGCCTCCGTGTGGCGGAAGCCGGTCATCACTGCCACGCAAATGCTAGAGTCGATGATCGAAAACCCGCGCCCCACGCGCGCCGAAGCCAGCGACGTGGCCAACGCAATTTTCGATGGCACCGACGCCGTGATGCTCTCCGCCGAAACCGCCAGCGGCCAGTACCCGTGCGAATCCGTATCCATCATGTCGCGCATCGCGATCGAAGCCGAATGCAACATGGACGACTTCGTGCAATTCCGCCGCCGTCGCCGCGAGCACCACGGCCTCACCATCGCCGAAACCATCTGTGAATCCATCTCTCACGCGGCCGAAGATTTGCCCATGGGCGCGATCGCCGTCTTCACCGAGACCGGCAACACGGTTCGCATGATTTCAAAATTTCGCCCGCCCGTCGCCATCTACGCCTACACCCACAGCGCGCCCGTGGTGAATCGCATGAATCTTTACTGGGGAGTCCATCCCGTACGCTGCCGCCAGGCCCACTCCGCCGAACAAATGGTCACCATGGCCGAACAGGATCTGGTTCGCCGCGGCCTGCTCAAGCCCGCCGACGTCCTCGGAGTCGTCGCCGGCACCCGCCAGGCCTCCGGTTCCACCAACCTGATGCGCCTCCACGTAGTCACCAGCGAAGAAGCCGAAAGCATCGCCCATCCTGCAAAGAAAGCCGCGAAGCGGCGGAAGAGTGCAGCCCACGGCGCAAGCCGTGGGTAGCTTCGAGATGAGTGACCAAGCCCCGGCGGGGGCGAAAGAGATGATGGCGTATTGGCTCGCTGCCCTATTTCTCTCGCGCTCTTTGCCCGAGAAAGCCGGCCCTGAGCGAAGTCGAAGGATGGGGATTTTCGTCTGGCATGCCCTGTGCTGCAAGTTATAATCCCCCCGTATGCCGCAAGAAATACTCTCGATGGCCATCTGGGACCCCGTCCCCGGCATGGAAGAAGCGTCGCTAGCCACCCTCCGCGAACTCAGCTCCATCGTCGCGACCAAAGGCTACGGCCGCGACCTCCTCTACCGCGACCGCGAATCGCACTATGTCCTGCTCCGTTACTGGAAGTCCGAAGAAGCCCGCCAATCCGCACTCGAAGATCCCGAACTGCAACGCCGCTGGGCCCGCCTGGGCAACGAAATTCAAATCGTAAAGGTCTACGAGACGCTGTCAGAAGTTCCGCTCTAAAAAACGCCGGAAGCGAAAAAATCCGGGCGCCCCATTTCCGGCGCCTTGCGAGAAAGCCTGCCCCGAGCGCAGTCGAAGGGTGTGGATTTAAACTAGCGAGGACATGCCCGGCTCCATCCGCGAATTCGCCGACAACGCCGCCGACCCCAAAGTCCGCGGCTACCTGCATCTTCCCGACTCATCCAACGGAGACGCCCTGGTCCTTTCCCACGGCGCCGGCTCCAACGCACAATCTCCGTTGCTAATCGCCGTCGCCGAGACTTTTTCTGCCGCCGGATTCACCGTCCTGCGCTGCGATCTCCCCTATCGCCAGACGCGATCCTTTGGCCCGCCCGGCCCCGGAGACGCTGCCCGCGACCGCGCCGGCCTGAAGAACGCGCTCGCCGCCATGAAAAAAATAGCCCCCGGCCGCCTGTTTCTCGGCGGCCACTCCTACGGCGGACGCCAGTCCAGCATGCTCTGCGCCGATCCCGCAGAAAACGCCGAGCCGGTCTCAGCTCTGCTCCTGCTCTCCTACCCGCTGCATCCTCCGCGCAAGCCCGAGCAGCAGCGCACCCAGCATCTCCCCGACCTGCGCACGCCAGCAGTGTTCGTCCACGGCACCCGCGACCCCTTCGGCACCATCGCCGAATTAGAGCAAGCACTAAAAATGATTCCCGCGAAAACGAAACTGCTGACCGTCGAAGCCGCCGGCCACGACCTCGGATTCAAAGGAAAAGCGAGACAAGAAGATCTTCCGGGACAAATCTTTTCGGAATTCACGAAATTCTGTGCACTGTCATCCTGAGCGAAGCGGCGCCTTCGCGAAGCGAAAGCGCTACGTAGTCGAAGGATCCCTCGCAGCGCGCATCATCGCTGGCACCTCGAGGAATTTCCGTCACCGAACCGCCGAAAAAAGATGGATCGTGGACACACGAGACGGAAGAGATCCTGCACGTGATCGCCCGTCAGGCGATCACGCTCCGCTCAGGATGACACGCGGCCCTCTAGTTCACCCACCCCGACTTCCCCCCGCCGTTCCCCTTGCGCGGGTCGTCATCCGGAGGAATGTAATTCCCATGCTCGTCGAAGTGGACCTGGCGGTCATGCTTCGACATGTAGACTTCAAATTTCTTCGCCGCCCGCCGCCGCTTCCAGCGGTAATACGAATTGCGCATCCCGTAGTAACGTTCCGCGAATCCCACGTTCACCAGCGCCGGCTTGGGCCCACGACGCGTGTACAGCCATCCAAACAACAACCCGCCCAGATGCGCCACATACGCCACTTGGCCGCCCCCAGACATGGCGAACGCAAGCGTCACAACAATCAGGATGCCCACGAAATACTTCGCCTTCATGGTGAAGGGAAACGGAATCAGCATGATCTCGTTATCCCCAAACAGCATCCCAAACGCGATCAGAATGGCGAACACGCCGCCCGAAGCGCCAATCGTCGGACGCGCTGGATCTCCCAGTAAGTGCGAATACGACAGTGCGACCGTAGTGAGAGCAGCGCCGACCACGCCCACCCAGTACAATTCCAGAAAGCGTCGCGTCCCCCATGCGCCTTCGATTGCCGCGCCGAACATCCAAAGCCCGATCATGTTTCCCAGCAAGTGCCAGATGGTCAGATGAAGCACGCTGTAGGTGACAAGCTGCCAGATCCATCCATGAACCACGTCGACCGGTATCAGGGCGAAGTAGTGGCCGATGTAATCATTGACGATGTCCAGGCGAAACAGCGAAAGAAGTCCCTGAAGAAGGAAAATCGCCGTATTAATCCCCAGCAGCCACGTCACCGCCTTAGTAAACGGGGGCAGGCTCAACGTCATCGGTTCGCCGGTTCGCCGCACTGATTAGCCTCTCCTGTAATTCTACTCGGGTCTCTGCCCGGGTGCCCCATTTCTCGCGCGTTCTTTGCGCGAGACGTGGGGATTTTGTTGGCTGTACTTGACTTGGGGTGGCGCAGCGCCCTTCGACTTCGCTCAGGGCAGGCTTTTCAGCGCTGCAATCAACCCTATGGTTTCTATCAGGGCTTCAGCCCCTGCTCACCGCTCTGGAACCGGCACCACCGCCAGACTCCGATGCCCCCCCTTATCTACGGCCCGCACGGCGAAAATAACATTATCCTTCGATAGCTTCAGCGTAGCGCGCGTCGCACTCCCCACATTCTGCGCATGCTCCCACTCCGGGCTCGTCGTCCCGCGCCATAGCACTTCATATTCCGCTGCCAGCCCGCCCGGAGACGCCTCCCACGTCAGCGTCGAATCGTTCTCCAAATCCTTGGTCAGCAGATGCACATTCGCCGGAGGCGCCGGCGCCGCCGCCAACGACGCCAGCGTCGCTGCATTCAGCCGCGCCACGTGCGCCACATACTCGAAGTCCACAAACTTCAGCGAATCCCCATATTCGATGCCGTTTTCCACGCGCACGTTCTGGTGCTGATGATGAAAGTCCTCGCGCAATTCGGTGAACCGCACCGCCGCAAATCCCTGCTGGTTAAAAGAATAATGATCGCCCCCGCGCAGATAGCGATCCAGCCGAAACACGAGCATCGGCTTCACGCCGGCCTCGTAGGTTCGCCCCACGTCGGCGATATACCGCGCCAGCTGCCGCGAAACGGAATCACTTTCTCCGCCCAGCCCACGAATCCGCCGGATGTCCTGCTCCGTCGCCGCCGCCGGAACGCCCTCCGAAAACACTCGCACCACCGAATGGTCCTGCTCCGTGCTTTTGTCTCCGCCAACAATGTCGTTGTTAAGCACGGCCTCCAGGTCCCAGCCTTGATCCTTCGCCACCTTCGCAAAATGATGGCTGCCGTTCAGCCCCTGCTCTTCGCCCGCAACGGTGAGAAAAATAATCGTCGCCGGAAACTTCATCCTGCTCAGCACCCGCGCGCATTCCAGACTCACGGCGGTTCCACTGCCGTCGTCGTTCGCCCCAGGAGCGTCCGCGGTCACATCGAAGTTGTCGCTGTTGCGCGAATCGTAGTGCCCGGTCAGCAGCACGATGCGCTTCGCGTTGGCCTCATCCTTACCCTTCAAAATCGCATAAACATTGGTGATTTCCGTTGCCTTCGCAATGCGCTCGGTGGGCTCCTCGGTGAAGCTGTCAGTCTTCACCTCCAGGCATCCACCGCAATCCTTCGAATAGCGCTCGAACTCCGCCTTGATCCACTCCCGCGCCGCGCCGATCCCGCGCCCCGCAGCAATCGAAGCCGGGTCCTGCGCCGACAACGTCGACCGCGTCCCAAAGCTGACCAGCTTCTCAATATTCGCCTGAATCCGTTGCGCCGAAATCTCCCGCAACGCCGCCGCAATCTGCGGATCAACGCCCTGCGGGTCCGCCGCCAAGACGAAACTTGTAGGGACGGACGCTTTCGTGAGCCTGCCCTGAGCGAAGCCGAAGGGTCCGGCTAGCGCGAAGCGCGGCCGCAAAGCGCCAAATAGCTGAGAGTGCGCCGTTCCCGCCAGCACAACCGCGGCGGCGATGAGCCTCACTGTCTTGAAATGGAGCATGCCCTGGTCCCCTCCGTCCAGAAGAATCCACTGTCGCAAGCGATTCCCGGCCTTCCAGAAATTCGCTCGTTCCCCGCCCGCACCCCTTGACCGAACAGCCGGAAAGAATCTAAATATTATCAGGAGGCTCTAATCGGCTAGGGAGGCTTTATGGTTCTGTGCCCCGAATGCGAAACCAATCTGGATGTCGACGAGGACGGCGTCGACGAAGGCGAAATGATCTCGTGCCCCGAGTGCGGTACCGACTTTGAAGTCATCACCACCAGTCCGCTCGAATTGAAGGCCGTAGAAGCTGGCTACGTCGAAGAGGACGAAGACGAGGTCGAAGAGAGCGAAGACGGTGACTACTCCTAGATTTCGGGCGCAAATTCTCAGCTTGTCCTCTGCCGTTTTTCTCCTCCTGATCATAACCCTCCTGCCGAATCTCAATTCGAAGTTCAATGCCTCAACCCGGCTCCTCGCCGCCTCTGCGCCGAAGGACAAGAATAACTATGCTGTCATCGCCGGCACCGTCTGGGGACCAAACGACCACCCGGTCTATGGCGTCCTCGTAAAAATCCGCCGCGCCAAAGACAAAAAACCGAAGTGGGAGGTCTACTCCGACCACATGGGCGAGTTCGCCCAGCGCGTTCCGACCGGCGACTCCGACTACATCCTCACCGCCGACCTCAAAGGCTTGAAAACCACCGACGGCCGCCCGCTGCGCCTGGTCAAAGAAGTCACCGTCCACATCTACAACGACGAACGCGAAGACACCGGCCTGCATCTAACCGTTGACGAACCGACTGTAGACAAAGCTGGTGCTCCCGACTCCGGCGCTGCAAAGCCGTGAGACAATAGCACCAGCATGACTCGCAAGCAATTTAGGATCGCGACGGTAACCGTGGCCTTCGTGCTGGTTGTGGCGCTGGCCGCGGCGTCGAGCGCAGGTGCCGGGTTCGACAAAAAAGACAAGACCGTAGGCCGTCTGCTGTTCGGCAAAGTGCTTGACCCGCAGGATAGTCCGCTGCCCGACTCCGTCGTTTACGTGACCAACACCCGCACCCGCGCCGTGAAAACCTACATCGTCGGCCCCGATGGCACCTACCGTTTTCCCGCGCTCTCCAATGCCGTCGACTACGAGGTCTATGCCCAGTTCAAGGGCCACAAGAGCGACACCAAATCGGTCAGCCAGTTCGATGACCGCCCCCAGGTCTACCTCGACCTGAAGATTGATACCCACTAATCTGATACTCGCTGAAGTCAACCGCTTATTTTCATGCAACTTTCTGCGCACTTTTGGGTTCAATATACGCAGGGGTGTTTGTTTCTGGAGGATACAGTGAACGCTTTGCATGCATCTTGTAAAACCAACCGCACCGCCCTGGCTTTATTGGCGTGCGCAACGCTGCTTTGTGCCGCATCTGCTTTCGCCCAGGATAGTGCCGGCGCCATGAGCCCGAACCAGGATGAACAAGACGGAGTGAGCGCCGGCGGTAAATGGATGGAGTTCCAATCCGAAGACAAAATGACCGGCGCCAAAAAAGTCCGCTTCGAACTGCTCTCGAATAACTTTTTCAAAGAAGACCCGAACTATAAGCCCAGAGTTGAACTCATTTGCTCCGACGGCAAAATGACCTTCGCGGATTTCAACCCCGGCGTCCGGCTGCCTCCGCCCAATCGCCCCGGTTTTTGGGGTCAGCCTCAACTGGAAGTCGAGGTGCGCACCGACGACGTGCATAACTTCCACGGCTGGAACTGGGAGCGCGGCCGCTTCCTCTCCATGGACAAAGGCACCGCCCGCGGATTGATCGGCGCGCAAGTCTTCAACATTGCGTTGCCAACTAGAAATGGACGAGAGATCGCCGAGTTCTCCCCCGCAGGCCTGAACCTCGAGGAAGTCCACAAGTCCTGCGATCTAACTCCCAAAAAGCCCAGCAAAGACTAAAGGTTCACGATGCTCATGTGGGGGCGGACGCCTCGTCCGTCCCGCATGGGCGAAGCCCGGCGGAATTCTTCCCAGCCGCCGACAGTTCCCAGTCAGAGCTGAACCGCTGCGTTCTACCCGTCGGAGTCCCCTCGAATCCCGCCAGCCCGCAACCCTTCTGGCACTTGCCTCCGCGCCCCGCGACTGGCAACCTAAAAACCGAAGCGAATGGACAGCTCCATAATCACCGGCCTCGCGTTCTTCCTGTTCATCGCAGGAATCCTCATCTACGCCGTCATCCTCTACAACGGCCTGGTCCGCCTGCGCAACGAGAACGACCGCGCCTGGGCCAACATCGACGTCCTGCTCAAGCAGCGTCACGACGAAATCCCCAACCTCGTCGAAACCGTCAAAGGATACATGCAGCACGAGCAACAGACCCTGCTCGCCGTAACCCAGGCGCGATCCGCGTCCATGAACGCGGCCAGCATCGCGCAGAAAGCCGTCGCCGATTTGAAGATGGAGACCGCCCTGCGCAGCCTGTTCGCGGTCGCCGAAAACTATCCCCAACTCAAGGCCAACGAAAACTTTCTGAACCTCCAGAACCGCATCACCGAACTCGAAGAGCGCATCGCCGACCGCCGCGAATTCTTCAACGACGACGTCAACACCCACAACACCCGCATCGGCCAAATCCCCGACGTCTTCGTAGCCAGCTTCCTCAGCCTCAAGCCCCGCCAGATGTTCAAAGTCTCCGACGAAGACCGCAAACAACTAGAAGTGAAGTTCGTGAACGGACAGAGTTCCGGCGCCTAGCAGGTTTGAGTGGCGCAGCGCTTTCTGCGCTGCGATAGGAAGGTTCTATATTGTGGAAGAGCCGGGCTTCAGCCCGGCGTCAGGCGCTCCACTCTTCGGGGGCTTCAGCCCCTGCGGACCAGTAGTAGACGCTGCGCGAGAATGCTGCGGAAATACGAAAGCCCCGGTAGTCTGCCGGGGCTAGGAGTGGTATTGAACACCGCCTGTCACTGTAATCATAATCCTGCCAGAAGCAGTGTCAAGCTGAGTATCAAAACCAGTGGTCGAGTGACTGCAGAGGGTGAGGGACTCGAACCCTAGTGGCTGACTAGGCCACTCGACCGCTTGACAGGCGGTGTCCAGTACACTGGAAACACCTCTAGACGTCCGCCTGTAGACGAGGATTCTAAGGACGGATGCGGGTGCGATGCGTGATTAGGAGAGAATTATTTTGGGGCTGGTTTCGATTCGGGAACCGCAATCACTTCACCCCAGCATCTTCGCCGCATCCTTCGCGTAATACGTCAAAATAATACTTGCGCCCGCCCGCCGAATACTCACCAGCGATTCCATCATCACGCGGTCGCGTTCAATCCAGCCATTACGCGCGGCAGCCTCAATCATCGCGTATTCGCCCGACACCTGATACGCCGCCAGCGGCAACTCAAACCGCTCCCGCGCCGCCGCGATCACATCCAGATAAGGCATCGCCGGCTTCACCATAATCATGTCCGCGCCTTCTTCAATGTCGGCCTCGATCTCCCGCATGGCCTCGCGCACATTGGCGCCATCCATCTGATACGACCGCCGGTCGCCGAATTGCGGTGCCGAATCCGCAGCCTCGCGAAACGGCCCGTAGAACCCCGACGCAAACTTCGCCGCATACGAAAGAATCGGCGTATTGATGAACTCAGCCTCGTCGAGCGCCCTGCGGATCGCGCCCACCCGCCCATCCATCATGTCCGACGGCGCAATAACATCGACCCCGGCCTTCGCCAGCGAAACCGAAGTCCGCGCCAGCAGTTCGAGCGACGCGTCGTTCACGATCTCGTAATCCGTAGTCACGCCCGGCGGCGCGGCCACTGCGGCTCCCAGCGATTGCGGTGCAGCCTTCACAATCCCGCAATGCCCGTGCGACATGTACTCGCACAAGCAAACGTCGCCCATCACAATCAATCCCGGCACTTCGCGCTTCAGCGCCCGCGCCGCCTGCTGCACAATCCCGTCCTCGGCCCACGCTCCGGTCGCCACTTCATCCTTCTTGTCCGGCAGCCCAAACAAAATCACCGACGGCACACCCAGCGCCTGCGCTTCCTGCGCGTCTTTCACCGCTTCGTCCACCGACAAGTTAAACACTCCCGGCATTGACCCCACAGCCTTGCGCACCCCTTCCCCAGGACAAACAAACATGGGATACACAAACGCGTCAGGCGTAAGTCGAGTCTCACACACCAGGTTGCGCAGCTCCGCCGTGCGGCGCAGTCGGCGCAGGCGAGTCACAGGAAATGCCATGGCAAGTCACCAGAAGAAAGGCTAACGACGACGATCAATACGCCTTCCCGCCATTGATTTTAGAACATCTTTAGCTTCCAGAAGCGGCCTTCCTTCGTGAACCTTCGTGCCCTTTGTGGTTAAAGCTCTTTGCTTGAAACCACGACGCCCCCCTGGCAGGTGTAACGGAAGTAACCAGCCCCCTTCCAATCCCTTCTCCGAATCCTCGATTCACTCCCATAGAATTGACCTCGGATGAGTCTGTTCCAACCACACCGCTGGTTTATCGCAGTGGCCGGAGTCACTCTGGCCTTCGCCACCGTGTGCCTGCTTTCGCACCGCAGCGTCGCCCTCACCGCATTCGCCGATCTCGCCGGCCTGCTGCTGATGCTCGCGGCCATCGCCATCGCGTTCTACAACGCTTCGACGCGCCCCGCCGGAGAGCGCAGCTTCTGGCTCCTGATGACCCTCGCATTCTCGCTGTGGGCCTGTAACCAAGCCGCCTGGTCCTATGTCGAGGCCGTGTTGCGTCAGCCCATCCCCGATCCTTTCCTGTTCGACATCATCCTGTTCTTTCACGCGCTGCCCATGATCGCGGCCGTGGCCTGGCGCCCTGACCTGGTGAAGCCAGAAGGCAGAATTCATCTCAGCGTGCTGAATTTTCTAATGCTGCTGGGCTGGTGGATCTTCCTTTACGCATTCATTGTTTTTCCTCATCAATACGTTGTGCGCAACGTGCAGCTTTACGGCCTCTACTACGATCGCCTCTACGGGCTCGAGAACGTAATGCTGCTCGCCGTTCTCGGGATGGCCGCCTGGACCAGTTCCGGCGGATGGCGCCGCCTCTACCTGCATTTCTTCGCTGCTGCCCTGTTGTACGGCGTCAACTCACAGCTCCTCGACCGCGCCGCCGCCGACAACACCTACTACTCCGGCAGCCTCTACGACGTGCCCCTGATCGGCACCGTCGCCTGGATGGCAGCCACCGCCTGGTCTGCGCGGGATTGGAGCCTCCAGAGCCACAAGTTCAGTCTGAACCCACGCCTGAAAAAAGTGATTCCGCAGCTCGCCATGTTGGCCATTCTGTCGTTGCCGGTCCTGGGCGTATGGACCGTGCTGGCCGACAAATCAACCGGGCCCACCCGCGCCTTCCGCGTTTTCACTGTGCTCGCGGCCATGCTGGTCTTAGGAGGATTCGTTTTTCTCCGCCAATATTTCCAGGATCAGGCTCTGATGGCCCTGCTGCAAGAGTCGCGCCGAGGATACGAAAGCCAGAAACGCCTGCAGAGCCAGCTCGTACAGAAAGAAAAACTGGCGACCCTCGGCAACCTGGTCGCCGGAGCCGCTCACGAAATCGATACTCCCCTCGCCGCTGTCATGAGTTATTCCGAGCAGCTCTGGGCGAAAGAGCGCCTCACCGACGAACAAAACGCGCTGGTCCGCAAAATCGTGAATCAAGCCCGCCGCACTCGCGACCTCGTGACCGACCTGTTGCGCTTCGCCCAGCAATCGCCCGGAGAACAAATTCTCGTCGACCTTCGCGTCCTTCTGCAGCGCGCCATCCAGATGCTCGAACTGCGCCGGCCCGGCAGCAACATCCGCATCGAACTCACGATTGCCCCAAATTTTCCCCAGGTTCGCGGCAACGCCAACCAGCTCTTCCAAACCTTCATCGAGATCATCGAGAACGCAATGGACGCGCTCGCCGACGCCGGCGGAGGCTCCCTGAAAATCACCGCCCATCGCCTGGGCCCCGATGCCATGCTGCAATTTTCCGACACCGGCCCTGGCATTCGCGAGCCCGAGCGTGTCTTCGATCCCTTCTACACCACCAAGCCCGTCGGCAAAGGCACCGGCCTCGGCCTCAGCGCCGTCTACGGCGTCATCCGCGATCACAACGGCCAGATCACCTGCCAGAACAAACCCGAAGGCGGAGCCCTCTTCATCATCCGCATCCCCGCCGCCACCGAATCCGCCCCGCAAGTAGCCAGCGCCGCCGCTAACTAACCAGCATCTCCCGCCACTACTCTCGATACTGCGTCATCCCCATCAAAGCATCTAGTTATTCAGCTGCGTCATCCCGACCGGAGCCGCTCTTCCGGCGAAGGGAGGGATCTCCCGCGCCCGACTCCCGCGCAGACCGAAGCGGTGTCGCAAAGTCCTGAGTCCCGCACCCTGCTACCATAAATTGCGATGTCCTCCGCATTACTCCACAATTCCGCGCGCGTCCTCGAGTTCGATTCCCTCCGCGAACTCCTCCGCGCCTACGCTTCCTCGCCCCTGGGCCAATCACGCATCGCCGCTCTCGCCCCCTCCACCGACCGCACCTGGATTGAAACCCAACAGCAACTCGCCGCCGAAATCCGCGAATTCCGCCGCGTCGGCGGCCGCTTCGATTTCTCCTTACTCCTCGACATCTCCGAGCCAGTCCAGAAATCCCGCATCGCCGGCGCCGCTCTGGAAACCATCGAAATCCGTGACGTCATCCTCGTCGTCGACCGCGCCGCCGAGTGGCGCGAAATCGTCCTCCATCCCCCCGCCAACATGAAGTCCGACTGGCTGCAAGTGCGCGAACTCTCTAACGAGATCGTCGACTTCACCGACTTCCTGCGCGTCTTCCGCAACAAGATCCAGCCCGACGGAACCCTCGACGACAAAGCCTCGCCCGAACTCTCCCGCATCCGCCGCGAAATCGAAAAGCAGCGCCGCTCCATCCAGGAATCCCTGCAAGGCTACCTCCGCCGCCTCTCCGACGGTGGCACCGTTCAGGACGAACTCGTCACCATCCGCGGCGAACGCTTCGTCATCCCTGTCAAAGTCGAGCAGAAACGCCGCGTGCAAGGTGTAGTCCACGGCGCCAGTTCAAGCGGCCAAACCGTTTTCGTCGAGCCCCTCGAAACCATCGAACAAAACAACGAACTGGTCCGCCTCCTCGAAGAAGAACTCTCAGAAATTCACCGCATTCTCCTGGAGATGACCCAGCGCATCGGCGCGCAAGCCGCCGAAATCCTAGCCTCAGTCGACGTCCTAGCCGAACTAGAACTCCAATTCGCCAAAGCCAAATTTGCCGAAGACTACAACTGCGTAGCCGTGAAGTTAAGCGGTGATCAGCAACACTCAGGCGGGGACGGGCCACTCGCCCGTCCAGCGACCGCAGCGAGCCTGCTCCTCCACAACGCCCGCCACCCGCTGCTCGAACGCAACCTCAAACTCAAATCCATCCCCATAGTCCCCGTCACGGTAGAACTAGAAGGTGAACGCCGACAGCTCATCATCACCGGCCCCAACACCGGCGGCAAAACCGTCACCCTAAAAACCGTCGGCCTGCTAGCCCTGATGGCCCAATCCGGCCTCCCCGTCCCCGCCGATCGCGCCGAGCTCCCCGTCTTCGACGCCGTCCTCGCCGACATCGGCGACTACCAGTCCATCGAACAAAATCTCTCCACCTTCTCCGCCCACGTCACCAACATCGATTTCATTTCGCGCACCGCCACCGCCAACTCGCTGGTCTTACTAGACGAACTCGGCTCCGCCACCGATCCCGAAGAAGGCGCCGCCCTCGCCGTCGCCATCGCCGGACACTTCGGAGCATACCCAGGCGGTATCGGATGCATGACCATCATCTCCACGCACCACACTTCGCTCAAGGTCTACGCCGCCAACACTCCCGGCGTCCTCAACGCGTCCGTCGGCTTCGACGAAGCCACACTGCAACCCACCTACGAATTGAAAGTCGGCGTCCCCGGCGCCTCCGCCGGAATCAACATCGCAAGCCGTCTAGGCTTGAATCCCGACATCATCGCCAGCGCCCGCTCCCGCCTGGGCACTCAGGCCCGGGACGTCGGCCAATTCCTCGACAAACTCCACGCGGACCTCCGCGAAGCCGAAAAAGAGCGCCTGCGCCTCCAGCAAGGCCAAAAAGAGCTGGAAGACGAAAGGAAACGTCTAGCGGTCGAAGGAAAGAACGCCCAGCAAACCAAAATCCGCGAGATGGAAAAGAAACTCGACACCCTCCTGCGCGATTTCGAATATCACGCCCGCGAAGCGGTCAACGCAATTCAGGATCGCGCCGCCGCCCAAAAGCTTTCCAAAGACGCCGAGAGAAGAATCGCCAAGCTCCGCCGCGAATTTCGCGAGCAATTCGATTCCACCGTCGTCGCCCACTCCACGGGGGCCGACCACGGCGACCCACACGCCCAGCCGCAAATCGTCAAACACGTCGCCGACGGCGACACCGTCAAACTGAAATCAACTGGCCGCCCCGCCCGCGTCGTCCGCAAGCTCGACGACAACCATTTCGACGTCGAGATGGGCGCAATGAAGATGAAGATCGCCCGCGACGACATCGCCGAAGTCCTTGCCAGCTCCGCACCATCAGCCGATACTCCGGTCAAAGCCGCCCGCGCCCGCGGCATCTCCGTCTCGCTGGAAAACGAAGGCACAACCGTTCCCACCGAGATCAACGTGATCGGCCACACGGTCGACGAAGCCTCACAGAAAGTCGAGAAATTCGTCGACCACGCCTTTCTCGCCGGCCTGCCCCGCGTCCGCATCGTGCACGGCAGCGGCATGGGCATTCTCCGCAAAGCCCTGCGCCAATTGCTCCAGCACCATCCCCACGTGGCGTCAGTGGTGGAAGCCCCACAAAACGAAGGCGGCGCCGGAGCCACGCTAGTGGAGCTGAACGTGTGAAGTGTGAGGTGAGGGAAGGAAGTGAAGTGTGCAGCGCGACCCGCGTGTCGCGCAAGCCCTGTCATCCTGTCTCTAACGACGCCAGTGCGTGTCAAGCGAGTTTTGGCGACACATTTCCGGAGGCGCGAATTAAGGCGCCATTTCGCTCTCGCGGAAAAGATTTTGATGACCAGACCAAGGCCGTGTTCCTTTAATCTCGCGGGGGACGCAGGTCCCACCATCCATCTCTTCGGTTCGTGCTCCCATGATTCGTGCTTCGAACTCCCCGCTCTTCGGGGAGGCAGGCTGCCTACTCA
>Ga0210383_10002481_pt1 | contig 16659 bp, 19 predicted proteins | sample IncBWC14OmetaG_FD_160072 | JGI IMG/M metagenome (GOLD analysis project Ga0210383, IMG submission 160072) | Forest soil microbial communities from Barre Woods Harvard Forest LTER site, Petersham, Massachusetts, United States - Inc-BW-C-14-O ...
GGTGGAGCAGCCTGGTAGCTCGTCGGGCTCATAACCCGGAGGTCGTTGGTTCAAATCCAACCCCCGCAACCAATCTTTTCAACCACTTATCACGCTTCCACCATTTCCGCTTGACGCCCGATAACGCCCGTTAAGGAAGTTTTCTCCGCTTTGGTGCGCTTCGCCGTAAGCGTTTGTGGGAGATCGAAACCTACTCCCATAGCCTTAGCCACATCCTTCCGATATTGCACATCCTCCCGCGAACGGTCGTAATGGTCGCTCATGTCCCCTTCGGCGTGGCCCATCCAGAATTTAAGAACGCCGTCAGGACAGTGAGATTGGCGGAGGAATGTATTTCGGAATCGCCGGAAGGCATGAAAGCCCCTCATGGAGATTTCAAGAGTTTCCAGCAGTGGGTGCAGTCCCCGGCGAAGTAGGTTCACCTGGCTCAGCGGCTTCCCGCTACTGGTCTGGAAAATAAAACCAGTGGTGCGTTTGCCGATGAACTGTTTTAGCAGGACAGCGACATCGGGATGCAAGTCAACTGTGCGAAAAGCGTTCTGCGTTTTTGGTGTGCCAACTTTAGCGTGCCACAACGCCTGTTCGACTTTGACGGATGCTCCATCGAAGTGCCGAACCTCAAGCCCTAACAACTCTCCGGCTCGCAGTCCGGTAGCGGCAAATAAAATTGCGGCCATCTGCAATCTTCCTGTCGCTGCTTTTACGATTGTCTCAACCTGCTCACCAGTGAACGTCGGCTTTCTCTGTTTGGTCGGGTCCACTATGGGCGCGTCGATAAATCGTGAATTCCACTTCATTGGAAATAACTGATTGCCGTCCTCGTCGATGGCTGAAGCCTGCACCAACTTAACGACCAGACAAATGTTCTGAATGGTCTTTGGTGAGAGCTTCTTCTTCGCCAAGCGTTCAACGATGGAGCGCATCGTCCGGTTTCCTACGTCCGCCAAAGGCACTTCGCCGATAAGCGGATTTAGGTGATTCTGGAGGATGCGACGCCAATTTGAGGCCACGCTCGGTTTGATAGGCTTCTGCTTCCGCGTCTCGCAATCTTCAATCCATTGCTTTGCGAATGTGCGGAAGGTTGTAGTCGAAGTTTGGGGAAGGATCGTGAGAGTTTTATTTACGATGGTGAGTTCTGACTGCATCCTAGTCAACGCACTTCTCCGCGTCGGCAGTTCCTCAAAATCACCGAGGAACTTTTGTACGCGGAGGCGTTGGCCCCCACCCGCCTCGTAATACCTCACGCTCCATCCGTGTTGCAGCTTAATCAAGTTTCCGTCCTGATGCCGTTTTCGGGTCAAGATTTTTCTCCTGAACCCGTCGACAGCGCGCGGCGGAAGCGTACCTGATTTGCTCTCGCTTGGGCTACCCATACGTTGTTACCCCGTATAGATAAAAGCCGTTTCGTTCAGGAATTAAGCTTGGGGCCAGCGCAGGAGCACGCATTCTGCGCGTCTGCGCGGTCGTAGCACGACGCAGCGGAGGCGGTAGCGTATTTAGGCGAGCGAGGCGGAAAAGGTCTGGAACAGGACGTCAATCGGGCGTTTTGCGAAGGAACATCGTCACGGTCATTGGGTTTTTGATAGAAGACTTCCGGGTTTCCCGCCCGAGTTTCCCTTAATAAGGGTCCGAGGCATCCCTTATTAAGGGCTTGATTTCAGCGGCGATCCCTTAATAAGGCCTAGCCTTAATAAGGGCAAAACGATTCGCCCCCTTAATACATATTAAGTAATAAGAAATAAGAGAAAGAGAGTCTTATTGTTTCTTAATAGAAAGAAACAGGGACTTGAGCGGCCTTAATAAGGGCCGCTCAATCCCTGAAAAACCTCAAAACAGCCATCGGGAAAACAGGGAAAGCATTTTGCAGAAAACTTCACCCCAATACAGGTTTTCAGTCTTCTGCAAAATGCCAATACGACATCCCAGAACCAAAAATCTCACCCAATGCCGCTTTTGAAACTTTCCGCAGATTGAAGAGTTTTGCGCGTGCGGGTTTATCCAGTAGGGGGCATCCGCGCAAATCTGGCTTACCCCGACAGAGGCCAGTCACGAAGTAACTTACGTTGTAGGCATCTTTCGCTGCTTTGGGGTGAGTCTCCCTGTCATGTTTCCATGGCAAGCCTCACCCCGACAGCCACAAAGGAAAATCAAATGGAAACGGTTGACGTTAGCAAGTTCCGCTTTGACCTGCGTAATCGTGTTTTGTATTACCGCAGAGCTAAGCACGGCTCCGAAGAAAAATGGGAGCCAAAGACCAGCGGGCTTCCTCCATTCCTTTTTAGAAATGTGAAGGAGCAAGTTGCAAAACGCGTCGGTGCCCTAAAAAGAAAAACATACAAGGCAGTAAGCGCGGCCATTCTCGAAGGCCTGATGGAGGCGGGCGAGATCTGTCATTTCAAAGTGAAGCGTGACAGTAGCTATGGCGACTTAGTTTGGCTGTGCAACGGACACCGCTTCGTTGTCTTTCTAATCTGCGATCGCACGGAGCATCTGGGCTACCGCAAAGATGTGGAACTGCTGGAAGGACTCAGACACGACGACACGAAGGTCGGGCACCGCTTCCGAAAAATGCAACGCAAGAGTCGGGCATTGCTGCGCATAGCTTGGAATGTAGGCAAGGGTGGCTATTGCCGAATGCTGCCGGCCAAACTTCGGGAGGACTAACGTGGATAGAGCGGCATATCAAAAACTCTTCGAGAACGCTACACCGCAGGAACGGGCGTACCTAAAAGCAAAACAGGCTTACCACCGGATTCACCGCCATCATGAAGCTCTGCGGGTGAAGATACATAAGACTAGCAAGCTGGTGAACAGTCTTACTGCTGAACTAAACAACCAATCATCGAAACTTCAGCGCATGAACGAAGACATGGCACTCACGATTGAGCGGCTACGGCAGGCGAAGGAAGTCTACGGGCCATTGCGTCAGGCGCGGAAGCGCGCAGAAGAGGCTAAAAGCCTGTCCCGGCCCGTTAGCCCGATTAGCTCCTAAAGACACCTAGGATCGCCCGCAGACGCTGAGAATGGGTGGAATCCAGAGTGGGATTCAGCAGCCCAAACCACAAATCTTCACAAATTCCAATGCTCAACGGGCGCCATATCGGGCGTCACGAAAGACAACTGCTAGCAAACGCTGGGTTTCAATCGAAAGACTTTCGGGTAAACGAACCGGAGGTCTGAAATTCCCTTTAATTTTCTGCCAGCAGGATTTTCCCACAGCGGTTCTTCCCTGGATGGAAAGTAACTATCTGTAGGGGCAAATAATTAAATTTTTATTAACAGGAGTCTCGCGGGATGAGCAAGCAACACTCGGAAGGGCGAACGATTAGCCGGAAACGGAAGCTGGTCGGTTTTACGCAAGCCGCACTAGCTCAGGAGTCCGGCGTACCAGTGCAGCGGATTACATATTTCGAGACAGGCCGGATTCCTTTACTGCCCACCGAACTAGATCGCATCCGCGCAGCCCTAAAGCGACGCGCACAGCGAGCCTTTGACGCGGTGTCGGCATGAAGCGTCCACGTTGCTCGGTGCACTTATCCGTAAAGATGGAACGTCAGCCTCCTTGCGTTGGCCGTCGCATGTACGGCAAACCAAAACCGGAAAATGTTTTGCGTTACCGATGTCCGGTGGCGCGTTGTTCTCAGGTGATCGTCGTGGAAAAGGTGCGAAATGCCTAAACTTTCAAAGAGAGAGAGCAAGGGGAACTTTACGCCTGCTCCAACAGGACTAGCGCCTGTCCCGAAAGTCAGACTCAAGAAGCGCCCACGCGGCAAGCCGTTCCCGAAGGGCAATACGCAGGGTCTCGCAACGCGATTTATTAAGGGCGTCTGCCCCAATCCGCTGGGCCGCGCACATAGCAAGGAAATTGGCCAAGCTCTGCGTGACCGGGCCGCCCAAGTTGACCCTCTGGACGCTGCGCAACGAACCTACGCCATGGAGTTAGCTGACGAATGGATTGCGAGCGGGTTGGGTGGCAACGTCACAGCAATCGAGGGCATAGCGAATCGTCTGGAAGGCAAACCCGCTCAGAGCATTCAAGTCAGGCCCGGCCCAGACCCAGTCGACATAATTGCCGCTGGAATGACGAAAATGTATTTCGAGATAGGTCCTCCTGAAGGTGCACCTATATCAGAAGCAGAAGCGGCGGAGTGGCGGCAACTGGAGGAATCAAATGAAGAACCAGCCTGAGTCTGAAATGGCGGCCAAGTTGTCCGCAATGACTCCGAAGGAACGAAAAAGGTTTTTGCTGAAAAACATGGAGGAGGAAATCGCCGTTTTGCAGCACATGACTCGTTATAACAAGCAGAGTGTAACGGGACGCACAGTCACCTTGCTCGCGGTAATGATTTTTTATCTGAAGGAAGAAGAGAAGTGAAATCGCAACAACTATTGAAAGCACTCGAAGCAATCCGCCGAAAGGCGGAAAGGAGCAACAATGGCAAACGAAAAATATCCTAACAAACCGTTAGCACCCTGGGTTCCAAAGTCGCAGCGCGACAGCGGAACCAACTTAGACGAAGGCTGCGGTGATATCCGAACAGCCTCGGCAACTGCTGCAATGGGAATGGACAAAATCTTCAATCCAATTGGAACAGAATTTGAAGGCGCAGCACAAACTACGGAAATCAATGCTCCAGGCAAGCTGTCCATCAAAGAGTTGTCCAGCGTCGAGCAAATATCGCCGGCTGGCAAAGCTCTGGCCGAGAAAACGGCACCACGATCCGCGCTCACATAAGGAGAAATGACGATGGCAAGGTACTCAGATTTTCGGCAAGTAGCAGGCGGTAGGATTGCTCTGGACCCGAAGTTGATGTCCCACAACGCATTTGATTCCGGCAATAGCGTTGATTGGGAACAGACCAAGATTGTACGGCCACGAGGCGGCGAGCTGGGCTCCGATCCGTTTGAAGATGCCGAACGCGAAGTTCAGCGTTCCATCGCTACGGATGCAAAGCGCAGCCGCCGCCAGAGACTGCACGACGCTCTGGACCGAGTCTTGGATACTGTCGGTAAGAAGCGCAAGCCTGCTGCCGTCGTGGTAGCGGGGGACCGTTCGACCGCCCGGGACTCCCAGCGAAGCCTCGGCGGAGGTTGCGGAAGAAGTTATGCGTGCGACACAGGTTGGCTACCGTAGCGCGAGTTAAGACAGCACAAAGGAGGCAACAAAATGTTTCGACCGTTTTACGAAAAACAATCAACGCCTGATATGCATCTCGACGCAGACACTGTAGCTCGCTCTTTCGGGGCCGTCATACCGATAACTCCACGAACGGCAGGCAACAACGGTGGCAGGGTCTCAGTTACGACCGCACCAAGCGGCATCGTCCCTTCATCGGAGAAGAGAACCGCACTGACACTTGTGGCGCAACTAATCGCTCTCAAGCCGGACACGAAAGAGTTGGCAGACAGAAAACAGTGGCTGATTGACGAGCTAACTCCCTTGCTCGCGGAGGTCGATGCATTCACGACCACTGTTGAGGAAAAGCGCAGGAAGTCTCTGAAGGACGCATTGGTCAAGATTCGCGCTCAATGCAGGAAGGCCCAAAAATTCTACGACTTACAAGTGGAAAATCTGAAGACGGCAGAACTCAACTTGCAGAATGCGGCTGCGGCTCAGGAGGGTGCGCTGAAGTTCCTGCAAGAATTGAAAGCAGTAGAGCAGTCGGGGCAGCATGTTCCGCGATGGGCTACGGAGAAAGAGATCGCGGTGTGGGATGTTCGCGTTGAAGAAGCGAAAGAACGCGTCAGGCAAATGAACAAAGAAGCGGCTGCTGCCTTCTCGGAACGGAATCAAATGAACTTGAAAATAGATCCTGCCCGGCGTGAGCTAGAAAAACTTGCGAACGAAGAAATCAGGTGGCGGCATGAACTGGATGGTCGAGAGTTCTACGACACTGAATTTGGTTTGAGCAATCGCACGGCTGGACACATCACAGCATGAAATTGGAGTTTGCTGGCCGCCGTCTCTAGCGGCAGGTTGGCAATGCGCGCTCGATGAACTCTCCGAACGTCGAGCGCGTGGGGCTTGAGCGCTGCGTTCCCTCTCACTGGTGGGGGCGCTGCGCTCGCTCCAAAAACCCCGAAAGGACTTTCTAGGAAAGCTGCTTGCAATGCGGGCAAGGACTGTCGGGCAATAAGTCTGCGGGGGCCACGTAAATCTTCCCGGTAGACATTCCTGCTGGTCCTAGGCTCGTAGCTTGTTTCAAGTGCCAGTTTACAGTCACATTCTGCTCGCCGACTTCTGTTACCACACCGTGTTCTGACGGCCTGACGCGACGTTTTACAGCTGCCCCGACATGGACATTCATTTTGAGCTGTACCTCACTTTTACTGGTTTTGCCCCGCTCGCTCCGTCGAGCAGCTTTCCCGCGCGGGCTAATAGTCAGAACTCATTTCGGCCTCAAGGTATGACTCGTATGCCTTGTTGTCTGCATAGGTTTCGACCAAACACGTGTCAATTCCATCTAGAATTTGGCGAATATGAACTAGAACCCGCGCGAGCGTACGGTGATCGAAGAGACAGAAATCCCCGTTTTCTCCTGCATAACGAAATGCCACTCCGTTCTCATCTTCAGCGTGAAATTCATCGATCAGCTTTTCGACGAACGGGATGTCGTAGCTTTCCCAATCATGTGGCGTCAATTTCGGTTTCGCGTCGGTAAGTACCAAATTCCAGAGTTTCCGCAAATTGTGAATTTTCCCCACCGCCTCCACGGGGCCAGTGCGATTTTTATCTTGGCGGTTGAGCCAACGTCCGTTAATTATAATGCGCTTCAGCGAGAGTTCCAGGTAATGGCGGAAAAGGAAAATTGCGGCAAGACCCTCCGGACGCTGTCCGTATTTGTCCTCGCAGAGCAGCCGAATCAGATTCGCGCTGGCGCTAAAGTAGCTTTCGATGATGTCGCGAAATGGCTGCCGATGATTGCTCTTAATAATTACCGGACTGTAATGCCATCGTTCAAAGGCGGTGTAGTTCATATCCCGTTCGTTTATCAGCATCTATTTAGCTCACGGCCCCAATCGGCCTTCCCGCACGATTATATTGAAATTTTTTCCAAGGTCTCGTTGGTAGCTTTGGTCTTTATGAACACTCCCCAAATGAAATTCGTACTCCGCTCGGGCAAAATTCATCCCGAGTTCCAAGCTACGAGACCCATCGCGCCAACCTTTGGGCCATCTTGATTTTGGCTTGGGCCTCGTTCCGCCAAAATCTGGTTTGTAGGTACGATAGGAATCTTCCGCTCGAACCATAGCGTCTTTCAGCTTTCGACATTCCGAACAGTCCGGATGCTCATAGGTAGTCCGATATGCTGCCCGCTTCCTTTCCAAATGATACATTTGTTCCCCATTTTTTACGGTGCAGGGGGCGTTCTCGACGCCGCACACAGGGCATTGTATTTGATGTACGGAGGGCATACGTTTTCACTCTCCTCGACGCAATTGTACCGACTAGGCGAACAAAAAGCGATACTTATGGTAGAATGCGATAATTATGACGATCGAGGACGACGAGAGCGAGCAGCCCACCAACGGTTACTTCAGCGACCTGAAAAAGAGCTTTAAGAAGAGCTTGCGAACCGTGAAGTTCTTCTTTGAGTTGGCTGCTTTAGCGGTGGTCATCTTCTACGCAAGCGAAACCAGAAGAACAAATAACCTCACACAGAAGGCTTTGGATACCAATGCAGCCCAGTTCCGAATTCAGCAGCGACCATACATCTCTGCTGCTCCAAGGTCAGCGTATAGCGTTCATGTTCCAAAACCAATTGGAAAGGCACGCGAGCAAATACCGCCGGGGTTGGAGAACGGTGGGGATGTAGCAATGTTCAAAGTACCCTATGGCGACGGCTATCGGATCACAATCGCAGTTGATATTCGGAACTCGGGGAAATCCCCAGCCGTTAACGTTCTTACCACGCCATCGCACATAATCTTTGGCCTTGCTGCTGACGCGAGAGAAGCGGTTCGTAAATATGTCCCAGACTACGCCGACCAAACTTCGACCACTATGATGGTGGACCAGACCCTGACTGTTGGCACAGAGGAGCCCGTGATTAGCTCGCGCGACGATAAACTCATTGCAGACCAGACTGGGGAGCTCTACATTATTGGAGGCGTCCGCTATCAAGACTTGTCCCTCCCTTCTATTCCGCCTTACGAGACAATCTATTGTTTTAGGCTCAATACTACTGGGTTGCCATTTGCAGGATGCCCAACGAGGGAAACCGCATTTCACTGATGGGATTGCGTTTTCCGTTTATTTTCCGTTTAGGGGCTTTGCTCGGGAAGCTGAAAATTCGCGTCCGTTCGCGTCCGCACTCCGCTCTGTTTCAGTTTATCTTTCTGGCTCGAATTGAGATGGCAAAAGGGGATTTGACTCTAGTCGCCATCGCGACTGCGTTGCTCAATGCTGCTTTGGTTCCAGTCCTGGTTTTCAGCGTTCCTAATAGAACCTCGATGCTTGTCAGGTACTTTCCTAGCTGGTCAGGCGCATTTGCCATTTCCGGCATGGCCCTGCATTTTCTACATTGAAGAAGGATTTGCTCAGTTGTATGGGGCCTGTCTTCTCTCCCGCATACGCAGGTCATAACTACCTCCATCTTGGCCCGCCTTTTCTTTTCAATTGCCATTACTCACCTCCGTGAAATGTTATCAGCCACGGCAACACTTCTTGCGCAATAAAAAGCCGCTGACATCCGCTCGCCCACAAATGGCAGATTTCCGTGTAGTTCTTCTGCGTCAAACAAAAGCAAATCGCCCGGCCTGTAGGCGAATGAGAGTCTCCAGCGCGGTAGAACTAGTGCACCACCGTCAAAGCGTCCCATGCAGAGGATCGCAGTCATCCCACCCGGTAGATTCCCGTCCGGGTGATAGGCCGTCTGCCAATTCTTTGCGACGTAAATTGTGGAAAAGGCAGTGTGCCTAAGATGCGGCGCTTTCTTTATAACTGCGCGTTGCTGGGCGTAGAGACTTGGTAAGTAGCGTTTGTAAAGTTGATTGACTCGTTTCACAAGGTGACGGTTGCCGTCCAACATTTCTGGGTTTTTGATAGTCAGTTTGGTTTTTCGGCATGGGTCGCCTGAGTAACCGAGAGTGCCCGTACCCACGTCTTGGCTCTTAAGAATATCCAGTGCGGCTCTAGGGACTCCGGTTCGTGGCGATGGCACCCCATACCGATTCATCGAAGTGTGCAACGATTTAACGCCCACAGCCGTGGCCCGGTTAGATGGCACTCCTTTCACTGGTTTCCAAAGCGCGTAAGCCAACTGATAGAGTTCCGCGTCTATTCGTTGGCTAAGGAAGACAGCAATCGTGCCACCGTCTGGCGCGGTTACGTGCGTGTCCCGCTCTATGTTGTGCTTGGCGTGGGAAGGATCGGCGAATTGCCCCTTCAGCCTAACCGACTCCGCCTCGTAATCATGTTTAAGCTGCAACAGTTTCATTTCTCTTTTCCTTGCCAGCGGGGACGATGCCATGCTTTGTCGCAATCTGATTCAACAAGTCAGATATTTCCTTGTGCACACGGGGCCACAAGGGCAACTTCAGAAGTTCCGTGGTAATTGCTCGGAAGTCTTTGTCCAACTGGATTTTTTGTTGTCCACGGATGTGTGCTTCTTCAGCCTTGGCTCTTTTCTCGGCATCACGTATGGACTCGGCGTGTGAGCCGCCTCCGGGCTTAGAAAAACGAAAGGTTTCGTTTTTGGAATCCTCCTTGCGAGCAGCCTTCATGTAATTTTGAGCGCACCGCAGCGAGAGATGGAACGGACCAAATTTCTCGGTAAAATAAGTCTCCCAGCTACCATGGCCCTTCCTAGCTTTCAGTTTGGCTTTCAGTTGAATTAAGTCACGGCCTAATTCGATCCGTGATTGCCGGTGTCGGTAGATTTGCCGTATCACTCGTGCGGTCAGTTCAGCAACACCATCTTCCGGTGCGAGCCGTGGAAATCGCCGTACGTTCGGGAACTTGTCCATTGTTCTAATCCCTCCATTTCATTAAACCCCTTTTTTCTCAGAACTGAACGGGCACACACCGACCACACTCAAATGAGGGCCGCGAAAATTCTTCGATTACAGCGCAGCCTTAAAAATCCCTTCGTTTATGGAGTTGCCCGACTTTGCGGTGCACCCGGAGGGTTAAAACACGATCCTACAAAAAAGTTTTTACATCAATCGACTCGGTGCGTCAAGTGGCAAACCAGTGGGGTATATTACCAATCATTACCAGAAGGATTCCTGACGTCCGATTAGCGTCCGAACTTTAGGGCGTTTTCTGGCTTAAATCCGTCTCTTTTTCACTCTTAAATCGCGCGCCGTCAACGGATTAGCGAATTTTCAATTCTAAATCTCATAACCCGGAGGTCGTTGGTTCAAATCCAACCCCCGCAACCACACCAACTTCTCCATGTCTTTAGTTCACAAGGGCTCGCTCTGAGGCAGGCCCTTTTCCTTTTGTGATCTCGGCCGGAACTTATCCGGTTTGCCCCTTAACTAGGATTTAGGGTCACGACCATTCATGCTTTGCTAGAAGTAACGTCAGCGGCACACAAGTCGCTGATGCTTATCCTGCCTGGCTCCCGATAAATTTTTCGCCACCCCTGTCGTCTTTTGCCGGGCGATTCCGATTACATAGATAGAAGGCCCGAAGCAATTAACGAAGAGGAAGGAGAAAATAGATGAGGTTATTCAAAGAGGCTCTGGGAGTTTTGGGAGCTTTGGTCGTCCTTGCGGTAATCGTAGCTTTTGTCGCACCCAACCGGGCACGCGCCGTCGCGGCGACGCTGGTGCAGATTGTCCCCGGCAATACCACCCATGTGGGTCAACCTGAAAGTCGCCTGGTTTCATTGGAATGTTTTGATGGCAAGGCTTTTTGCTCTGAGATTGATGCTGAAGGGAATATCGACCAGTCCGCTTATGTAGTCCCCAAAGGCTACACGCTGATTGTGACTGACTATGAATGGCACGGGTCTTCTCAGAACGGGGGCCTTCTCGGCGATTACCTTTATATTCCAGGCAAGGGCAGCATTAACGACAGTGAGGCCGAAGCTAACCAGGAGGGTTCGGATTATGTAGCTTACGGGCACGAACACTACGCGACGGGTTTCCGAGTCGGCTCGGGAGTGACACTTGCAGACGCAGGAGCCGGGAGCAGCGAAGGATCTAGCTTCGTGCAGGGCTACCTAGTTCCGAACGACTAGCCCAAGCGAGGGCCGGGCGGCACTCGCCGCAACCCCACCAACCAAGGAAATATCAAAAGAGAGGAGAACCCATTACAACCCAATTTCTATCATTCTGTAATGTTACAAGTCAGGACAATGCGCATCGATTGCGTTGATCGATCAGCTTTCAGCTTGACTATTCAAACGAATTACGACAGGCTGTCGCGCAACGGACCCCGCATCTACCACGGATGTGTAAGTATGTCTGGCGCTAATCTCTCCACTGTCACGTTGCTCATTGGTGCTGCCGACCGAGGTGATCGCTCGGCCGCGGACACTCTTTTCTCCACACTCTACGCCGAGTTGCACCGGCTGGCCAAACGCGAGCTGGCAAAGCAAAGTCTCCCGGTAACCCTGAGTGCCACCACTCTGCTGCACCAAGCCTATCTCGGTATGGCCGAACGCGAGGGCTCGTCATTCCCCGACCGCGCGCGCTTCATGGGCTATGCAGCCCGAGTGATGCGCGGCCTGATTATCGACCACGCTCGAAACCGGCAAGCCCAAAAGCGCGGCGGACAATTCGAGATCACTTCACTCCGCGATGATGTCGACGACTCCGCTGATTACCAGGAGCTTAAGAGCATTAGTGAGACGCTCGAAGAGCTCGCTCGAGTGGACCCTGCTCTCGCCGAGATAGTGGACTTGAAATTCTTCTGCGGGTTCTCCTTTGCCGAAATCGCCGCAATGCGTGACGTGTCGGAGCGCACGGTGCAGCGAAACTGGGAGAAAGCCCGAATTTATTTGCACCGAAAACTTCGCACCGATTTATCGCTCTGAGGAATCGCGATGTCCACACTCAGCCCCGATCAGTGGCAGCTTCTGAGTCCATATCTGGATCGGGCGCTTGCTATGACAGACGATGAACGCGGCGCTTGGTTGTCCTCGCTAGGCCAGCGAGATCCCGCGTTGGCTGCGCAGTTGGAAGCACTTCTAAGCGAACACCGTGTGCTTGCGCGGGAAGGTTTTCTGGAGAACAGGCGATTCGCGTTGCCGAATGCGGCCGGGCTTGCAGGCCAGACACTTGGTCCGTACACCCTGATCTCACAGATTGGCCAAGGCGGAATGGGCAGTGTCTGGCTCGCGCGTCGCAGTGATGGCCGGTTCGAGCGGCAAGCTGCGGTGAAATTCGTAAACATCGCACTCGCCGGGCGTGCGACTGAAGAACGATTCAAACGCGAAGGCAGCATCCTTGGCCGGCTCACCCATCCGCACATTGCGGACCTCCTCGATGCCGGCGTTTCCTCCGATGGCCAGCCATATCTCGTCCTCGAATACGTCGACGGCGAAGCGATCGATCGGTATTGCGACGAGCACAAGCTCGATGTGGAGGCGCGCGTCCGCCTCTTTCTGGATGTGCTGGCCGCAGTGGCGCACGCACATGCGAATCTGATCGTTCATCGCGACATTAAACCTTCCAACGTCCTGGTCACCACCGCCGGTGAAGTTAAGCTGCTGGACTTCGGCATTGCCAAACTCCTGGAGGGCGAAGGCCAGGCGGGTGCCGCAACCTTGCTCACGCACGAAGGCGGTTCGGCTCTCACGCCCCAGTACGCCGCGCCAGAGCAACTTACCGGCCGGCCAGTCACCACCGCCACCGATGTATATGCGTTGGGTGTGTTGCTCTACCAATTATTGTGTAGCCGGCATCCCGCGGGTGCAGGCCCGCATTCCCCGGCGGAACTGTTAAAGGCTGTGATTGACCTTGAACCTCCTCGTGTTTCGGACGCGAGTACCGCAGACAACAGCAAGCTCATCGCTGAAAGCCGGAGCACCACCCCGGATAAACTGCGCCGCGAACTTCGAGGAGATCTCGACACAATCGTTGGCAAAGCTCTGAAGAAGGATCCGCACGAACGATACGCCTCAGTCACTGGGTTTGCCGACGATCTTCAGCGTTACCTGAAGCACGAACCAATCAGCGCGCGACCTGACGCCCTGGCCTATCGCACCGCCAAATTCCTCCGCCGCAACCGCACCGTCGTGGCGCTAACCGCCGCCGCCATTGTGCTTGTGATTGGCAGCCTCTCTACGGGGCTGCTGGTTGCAAATCGCGAAAGAAAAGTCGCCGAGCAGCGTTTCGCGCAGGTACGTCAACTGGCTAATAAGTTCATCGCGCTCGATGACGACATCAGAGGTTTGCAGGGATCGACGAAAGTCAGAATGAAGATGGTTTCCGATTCGCTGCAATATCTGACTTCGCTGAGCAGCGACATTCACGGCGATAAGGATCTCGCCCTCGAAATCGCCTACGCCTACGTCCGCGTGGCGCATGCGCAGGGGGATCCGACTTCTCCAAACCTGGGGCAGTTTGCCGAAGCCAAGGAGAGCCTCAGGCAGGCATCAAAGTTCGTTGACGCGATTCTTGCTGATGACCCGAAAAACCGGCGGGCGTTGTTCATCGCCACGACAATCGCTCACGACCGCATGGTGCTGGCCGATGCCGACGGCCGCCACGAGGAGTCTTTGGTTTACGCAAAGGATGCCGCGTCTCTCATCGAGCGATTCCTCAGTCTCGGAAATGCCGACCCTCGCGAAATCTACAGCATGGTTTACTTCTATTCTAACGTTGCCATTGTCGCGGCGAGCTGCCGGCGCTTTGATGACGCCATACGATACTGCCGGCGTGCGCTGGAGATTTCGCAGCCTGTGGAAAGGGCGCACAGCGTAGAGGGAAGCATTTATGCGGCGCTGGCGGATACTCTTCGCCTGTCGGGCGATCTCGAGGGTGCGCTCCAGACTTCGAATCAGGCAGTGGAATTACAACAACAGCAGGCGGCCGAGGGCCATGCCGCGCTGCTCATCAATCTGGGAAACGCGCTAACCACGAAGGGCATGATTCTGGGTAAGGCCGATGCTGAGCCGAGCCTTGGCCGAAGCGGTGAGGCGTTGGCCGCCTTTCAAAAAGCGATTGATATCGCTGAGGAACTGACTAAGAAAGATTCTATCGATTTCCTCAGCCGATATGCTGAGGCGAATTACGCGCTGGAGGCCGGTAATGTTCTGCGACACAGAGATTCCCGCAGGGCGTTGGCTGTGTACGACCAGGCAATCGCCCGAATACGAGAGGCGAAAGCCAATTCGAGCACGCAACGCGCTGAGGCTGAGTTACTTTCCGCTTCGTCCTATCCGGTGCGCTGGATGGGCAGCGCGGCGAAGGCGCAGCAACGAATCGATCGGGCGTTTCAATTGCTGGGCGACACTCACGCGTACCCGGCGGACAAAATCGAACCTATGTCCGATGCCTACCACGCTCTGCAAGCGCAAGCGGACCACTTCTCAGAAACTGGCCAGACGCAGAAGGCAATTGATATGTATCAGCAACTATTAGAAAAACTTGGATCGTGGGGATCCAAGCCAGACGACGATCTGCGCGACGCCACCTGTGTCTCCCGCACCTGGACAGAGCTTGCCGAGCTTCTCCGCGGAGTCGGACGGACAGACGAAGCCGCGCGGTTTGAAGCGCAGAGAACAGAACTCTGGGATCACTGGAAGGCTAAGCTTCCAAATGCGCAATTCCTGCTTCGTCAATCGTTAAGCCAAATCACACCTGATGCGGTCTCCCGCTCCGCTGCAACGCATTAGAACCGCTGAGGCCAGTACCATCGCAGTCCCGGACCGGCCGTCGGCGTTGTCGGGGAACTTCCGCAATAAATTTCTTGGCCTCCTGTCGTCTTTTGCCTGCCGTTTCCGATTACCTAGATAGAGGGCCTGAAGCAATTAACGAAGAGAGTGAAGAAAAAATGAAGATCGCGAAACTTACCATCGTCGGCGAGTTCGGGCAAGTCCACGATCGAAGGAGCAATCCTCAAATGTTGAAGTCCTCCATAAAGGGCAAGCCTTTCTCTGGTGCGATATGCGCTCTCTTTTTATTGCTGGCGGTATCGGTCCTTGCTTGCTGCGGGGGAAGCGGTTCGCAGGGACAGACGCCTCCGCCTCAAAATCAGACCCCCTCGATCACGTCCATCTCGCCGGACAGTGCCGCGGCTGGTGGTGCGGAATTCACGCTTACAATCAATGGGACGAATTTCGTCGCATCTTCGCTGGTCGACTTCGGCGGGTCGGCGACCGCCACCACCTTCGTGAACTCCACACAATTGACTGCGGCCATCCCTGCTGCCAGCATCACGTCAGCCGGCACGCCGGGCGTGAGAGTGACCAACCCCGCTCCAGACGGTGGCACCTCCAATGCGATTAACTTCAGCGTGACCACTATCGTTGGCACCGTCCCGATGATCAGTGTACTCGCTCCAAGCTGCGCTCCCGCAGGAGTGCCCGTGCAGTTGCAGGTAGTTGGAACAAATTTTATGGCCAGTTCAGTCGTGCGCTGGAGCGGCAGCGACCGTCCGACCACTATGGATGCCATTAACGGACTCGTTGCTCAGATTTCGGCAAGTGACGTTGCCACTGCCGGGACAGCCGAGGTCACAGTCTTCAATCCTGGATCTGGCGGGGGCAGCTCGACCCCGTCGACCTTCACCATAACGCCGGGAGCCGTCGATCCGCAGTCAATCGCTGTGGACCCTGCCGGCAAGTTCGCTTATGTCGCGAGTGAGGGCTGCGATGGTTTTGGCTTCGTGTCCATGTACACGATCAACCCCACCACCGGGGCCCTAACGTCCATAGGACCACCGGTGCCCTCAAATGATGAATTGACCGACTCGGTGGCCGTAGATCCTTCGGGCAAGTTCGCCTACGTAACGAGCTCGGGGGATGTGTGGGATATCGATTATGGCAGCATCGTGACTTTCAGCATCAATCCCACAACCGGGGCCTTAACGCCCACCACAGCAGGGATCGGAGCCGGGTTAAACGGAACTCCCGGGTTTTTCAATTCGATGGCGTTCGATCCATCCGGCAAATTCGCTTATGCGGCGGATGGGGGAGCTTTCCCGGAGGGCACCTTCGGAGGCGATTCCAACGTCTCGATGTACACCGTCGACAGCAGTACCGGGGCCTTGACGTCCACTGGGGTGATCGCCGCAGGAACAAGTCCTGCCTCCGTCGCCGTCGATCCCACGGGCAAGTTCGCCTATACACCAAATTTCGGTTCGAACGACGTCTCCATGTACACGATCGATGCCACGACTGGGGCCCTAGCGTCCACGGGGACCATTGCCGCGGGAACGCAACCTGTATCCTTCGTCGAGGATTCTGTAGCCAACTTCGCTTACGTGGCAAATTTCGGCTCGAACGACGTCTCGATGTACACCATCAACGCCACGACTGGGGCTTTAACGTCCATCGGAACCATTGCTGCGGGAGTAGAACCTATCTCGGTGGCAGTGGATCCATCCGGCAAGTTTGCCTATGCGGTGAATTTCAACTCGAACGACATCTCGATGTACACCATTAACGCCACCACCGGGGCCTTAACGTCCTTAGGAACAATAGCCGCCGGGATGTCTCCTACGTCGATAGCCGTCCATCCGTCTGGAAAGTTCGCCTA
>Ga0210383_10002485_pt1 | contig 16649 bp, 13 predicted proteins | sample IncBWC14OmetaG_FD_160072 | JGI IMG/M metagenome (GOLD analysis project Ga0210383, IMG submission 160072) | Forest soil microbial communities from Barre Woods Harvard Forest LTER site, Petersham, Massachusetts, United States - Inc-BW-C-14-O ...
GGACGGAACGCTCTGGGCCTCAACTCAAGGCGGACTGAGCCGGATAAAAAACGGCCACATTGCCACGCTTACGAGCAAGAACGGATTGCCCTGCGATACAGTTCACTGGATGATGGAAGACGACGACCATTCTGTCTGGCTGTATATGGCATGCGGTCTGGTGCGTATTGCCCGACCTGAACTCGACGGGTGGATCACCGATCCGCAGCGGATGATTCGGGCCACGGTCTTCGACAGTTCCGACGGGGTGAGGAGTTCCTCGCAGAGTAGCGGCAAGAGCCCTATTGTCTCCAAGTCCGCGGATGGCAAATTGTGGTTTGCCAATCTGGACGGCGTCAGCGTCGTTAATCCTAGCCACCTGCCCTTCAACAAACTGCCGCCGCCGGTACACATCGAGCAGATCAACGCCGACCACAAAACCTACTGGCAGAACTTGACCGGGGATACGGCCTCCTCAAAGCCTGGGCTGCCGGCTCTGGTGCGCGACCTGACGATTGATTACACCGCGCTAAGCCTGGTGGTGCCGGAAAAGGTGGGCTTCCGCTACAAGCTGGAAGGCTGGGATCGCGATTGGCAGGACGCCGGCACTCGTCGGCAAGCGTTCTATACGAATCTTCGGCCACGCCAGTACCGCTTCCGGGTGATGGCTTGCAACAACAGCGGCGTGTGGAACGAGGCGGGCGATACGCTGGATTTCTTCGTTGCCCCGGCGTACTACCAGACCACGTGGTTCCGTTTGTCGTGTGTAGCGGCGTTTTTGGCATTGCTTTGGGGGCTTTATCAACTGCGGGTGCGGCAACTGGCGCGGGAGTTTAACGCAGGACTGGAAGCGCGCGTCAATGAGCGGACGCGCATCGCTCGCGAACTCCATGATTCCTTGTTGCAGGGATTTCAAGGATTGATGTTCCGGCTGCAAGCGGTCCGCGACCTGCTGCCCGGGCGAGCCAGCGAAGCCATGCAAGCGCTCGACATCGCTCTGGAGCGTGGAGACAAAGCCATCGCGGAAGGCCGGGACACAGTCTCGGACTTGCGCGAGCCCATCATGGGCGACGGCGACATTGCGCAGGCACTGACCGCACTTGGCAAGGAACTGGCGCTACAGAGCGGCAACGGCTTGGTTCCGTGCGTACGCGTGCTGCTGGAAGGGAAACAGCGAGAGCTGAATCCCATGCTGCGCGACGAAATCTACCGCATTGCACGCGAGGCGTTGCGAAACGCGTTCCTCCATGCCCGAGCACAGAAGATCGAAGCGGAGATTACCTATAGTGATTCCGAGTTTCTTTTGCATGTGCGAGACGACGGGGGTGGGCTTGATCCTGCGGTTGCCAATCAGGGAGCGCGTGCCGGACACTGGGGGCTGCCGGGAATGCGCGAACGCGCCAAGAGCTTTGGCGGGAAGCTGGAAGTCTGGAGCGAACACGGAGCTGGGACGGAAATTGAGTTGAGTGTTCCCGGCGCAATTGCTTACGGCAAATCCGAACCGCGTCGCAGATTCTGGTTATGGCGAAAGAAGATTGGGGAATCCGATGGGCAGCAGTCCTAAGACGGGCACGAGTCCTACTGTAATTCGCGTTCTGACGGTGGACGACCACGCTCTGATACGCGAAGGAGTCGCGGCGCTCATCGCCAATCAGAAGGATATGAGTTTGGTTGGCGAAGCGTCGAATGGGCGCGAGGCGATTGAACAGTTCCGGTCGCACCGGCCGGACGTCACTTTGATGGACTTGCAGATGCCAGAAATGAACGGGATCGATGCGCTCATAGCGATTCGGAGCGAATTTCCAGACGCGCGGATCATCGTGCTGACGACCTACGCGGGCGACTCGCTGTGCAAGCGGGCGATGAAAGCCGGCGCGCAAGCGTACATCTTAAAGGGCAATGTGCGGAAGGATCTCTTGGACACGATCCGAGCTGTGCGTGCCGGAAAAAAAATACTCCATGCGGAAGTCGCCGCGGAACTTGCCACTCATGCTTCTGATGACGCTTTGAGTGAAAGGGAGATTGAGGTTCTTTCCCTGATTGCAGCGGGAAACTCGAACAAGCTGGTCGCCGATCAGCTGGCGATCTCGGAGGATACGGTCAAGGGCCACGTCAAGAGCATCCTTTCCAAGCTTGGCGTCAATGACCGAACCCATGCAGTGACCGCAGCCTTGAAGCGCGGAATCATCGAATTGTGAATCCCTTATAAACCACCCAAAAGAGTCTAAAGCGTCCCCCGCATTTGGGGATTCGCAGAGTCCGCTATCCCGTTACATTCGCCTCGTACGAGTGTGAAATTACGGCGAAGTAAGGGGAAAACTTGCAACGATTGTTTACGATGTTTCCTGGCGGGTGGCCCGGGGCTGGACTTCTTATTCTGCGGCTGGCCGCGGCCGTTCGGTTGTTCGTTGGTATCAGCACTCTGGGCGGGGGGTCTCATTCTTGGCACCATGTACTCCAATTCGCAATGCTGGCTGTAGGGATACTTCTACTTGCGGGCCTGTGGACCCCAATCGCGGGAGCTTTGCAGGCGATTATCCAGTTAGGAGCAATCTTTACTCCCGGAAACGCGATTCTTCACGTCCTGCCCGCGGCCCTGGGAGTGAGCCTGGTAATGCTCGGACCGGGCGCATGGTCTGTAGACGCCCGTCTGTTTGGTCGGAAGCGAATTGATATACGTGGACGCTAAAGTCCCTCTGATAAAGGCATCACGAAGTACCCCCCACGCTGAAGACAACGGACCGCCATTTGGGTTTCTTGGGCACCCAAAAGAGTACTTCTCCCCGCCTGATATAGGCACTTGGCGCGCCCCCAATTAGTGGGAGTCCGCGACCCCATTTGGGGTTGTCCGCAGACGAGACAGGCTCCACAATGCGCGCAATGAACAGAAGGATATAACGACCGCGCAACGTTCCTAGATAAGGGGGCAAGTCATGGCTAGCGTCGCAGTAGTCATCGCGGATCCAAAGCAGTCCGAAGAGAGACTGAAACACGAGAACGTCGCCCTGCCCGAAGAAATCGATAAGGGATCGATGTGCGACGAAATCGTCGGGACTTCCGGCCCCTTGCGAAAGGTGCTCTCTCTTGTGTCTAAGGTTGCTCCCACAGACGCGACGGTTCTGATCACCGGCGAAACCGGGACGGGCAAGGAGCTGGTCGCGCGTGCCATCCATCGGCAGTCCCGACGCTCCTCGCGCGCCTTTGTAAGTGTGAACTGCGCGGCCATACCCCGCGATTTACTTGCTTCTGAATTGTTTGGCCATGAGAAAGGTTCCTTCACGGGAGCGTCGCAGCGGCGCCTGGGGCGGTTCGAACTTGCAGAAGGAGGCACGATCTTCCTCGATGAAGTGGGAGAGCTTGCTGCTGAGACCCAGATTGCTCTGTTGCGTGTTTTGCAGGAACGCGAATTTGAACGTGTCGGCGGAACCCGATCCATCCAAACGAATGTCCGCGTGATAGCTGCTACCAACCGTAATTTGCAGGAGGCCATCGCTGCGGGAACCTTTCGCAGCGACTTGTTTTACCGGCTCAGCGTGTTCCCGATCGAGCTGCCTCCTCTGCGGGAACGACAAGAAGACATTCCTGTGTTGGTCGAATACTTTGTCGATCATTGCACGAGGAAAGCAAAAAAGAACATAGAGGGGATAACCGAAGAAAGTCTCGACTTGCTTCGCTCCTACCCTTGGCCAGGGAACATCCGCGAATTGCAGAACGTGATTGAGCGATCTGTCATCATGTGCGAAACAGAGAATTTATCGGTCGACAAGACCTGGCTTTCTTGGCTTGCTCAGCAGCCTGTTGCGACCGAACCAAAAATCCCGCTGGACCTCTCCGAAAAACTCGCCGCCAGGGAGAAAGAGATGATTGAGGCTGCCTTGCGAGAAAGCGCAGGGCGGGTCTTCGGACCTTCCGGCGCGGCCAGCAAACTGGGCATAGCCCGATCTACCCTGGAGTCCAAGATTCGGTCACTGAAGATCAGTAAGAAGAGTTTCAGAACCTTCGCTGAAACGATACCTCGCCGATCTTGTTTGGAATCGGTTCAATAGCCCCAATCGAATATGCTAGAAAATTGCGGGAGACCGCGGCGCTGGGTGCAGAAATGTTAGGCCTTTCGTTGCACGACGTGATGTACACCAAGCATGGTGACGACCCCCGCGATCTACTCTCGCGAACAATTAGAAATCCCTAGAACGCTGTTGGATGGGACCATTTCGTCAGCTTGCCACCCGTGCTGCGAGCTCACCTGCTATCTGCCGACGCGCTCCGCTCTTATTGCCACCTTATGCTGCCTCGCGGAAGTCACAAGTCCTGTAGACGAATAGGAATTCTGGTAGGGGCGGTTGGGATTGAACCCACCTTCCAAAGCTTCGTGAAATAGTGGATCAGACTTACCTGGCTAGCTTATGCTGAGACGTCTGCCGCTCGACGGCAGAGGCCATTTCTTGGTCCTTTCATGATCCAATAATTGTTACTTGGGGTTCCAAAGCGTGGTTTGGTAGCCAACCGTGCCGCGTAGTTTCAGGCAGTTACCGACGGATAATTAGTTGGAATATACTGTCCGCGATGTTGGAGGTCGATATGCACGTCCGGCGAGTTCTTCTCACCCTCAGCATCCTGTTTTTTCCGTTTGCGACAAATCCGCAGACCCGGTCGCAGCCTGCTGTCGTCCGCCCAGATGGAGGTACAAGCGGTCGCATGGAGAGCATCTTCGTCCCGCCTAAGGCAGGCGCTCCTTTCAGCCTCACATTGGTCACAGAGTGGTCGCGCCCGCTTGGCAACGGCGGCACCTTTACTCTCACAAATCAGCGGCGGATCGTGCGCGACAGCCGGGGAAGAATCTATCAGGAGCGCTGGATTCTAGTGCCCAAAGGCGGTGACATCAAATCCCGCATGGACGTCTTCCAAATCACGGACCCTGAGCAACACACTTGGTACAACTGCGAGACGGCAATCAAAGTCTGCGAGCTGCTCAAGTATCATCTCACCACCGAGGACAACTTCCAGGCGGCAATCGGGACTTCAGGTCCGCTAGCAGAAGGCAAAGGCTCTCGCCAGCATGAGGATCTTGGTGTGAGTAGCACTGATGGCGTGGATACGCACGGCTACCGTGAGACCGTGACCATCAATCCCGGCGTCATGGGCAACGACAAGCCTATGGTAACGATACGGGAATTCTGGTATTCGCCAGAATTAGCCATCAATCTGATCTCGATCGTTGATGCTCCCCAAAGCGGAAAGCAGGTCTTCATGGCGAGGGATCTGGCGACCTCGGAGCCTGAACCTAGCCTCTTCTTTATTCCGGATGAGTACAAAATCGTTGATAAACGGGATGAGTAACACTTTGTGGGATAGCAGACTAATTGCAGAGGAATAGGCGGCTGGAGAAGGGATGGCCGCCATGGAACTAGCTCATGACGCGTTGCGCGAAATTTTCACTCGTCTGTCCTTACCTGTCTTCTCGGGGGGCTGAGCGCCAACTTCACCATAAATGCTTTCTCCGCAGCCAAGCATTTGCTCAAGCCAACTCCTGATTTGTCGCTCGCCGGTAACTTGTGTGCCGGAACGCATTTGTCCCGCGTGCGGCCACCTTCAACAACCGGCGGAGACTTGCGCAAATAAGGAGTGTAAGGTCGATATCTCCAAGGTGAAGAGTCCGCTCCACGGCCTCCGGTTTCATGATCTGCGACACCACGCAATTACTGAACTGGCCGAGAGTCAGGCAAGCGAACGAACGATTATGGCCATCTCGGGTCACATCTCCTCGCGGATGCTGGACCACTACTCGCACATTCGGATGGACGCGAAAAGGATAGCACTCGAATCCATCGACAGCAGGGGCTTGGCGGGGGTTGTGCCACAAAAGACGACACAAAAACGCAACCTGGGAGGACGGCGGTGCCGCAACTAGCTGAAAAGAATGGCGGGGACGACGAGACTCGAACTCGCGACCTCTGCCGTGACAGGGCAGCGTTCTAACCAACTGAACTACGTCCCCGCTGAGGGATTTACTTCACGAATGGTGGGCAGTGCAGGGCTCGAACCTGCGACCTCCTGCTTGTAAGGCAGGCGCTCTAACCAACTGAGCTAACCGCCCGTTCTGCTCACATCCATTGATGCTACAGCAAGTCCCGAACACCGTCAACGAAACGTGAAAGAGTCACCGGTCATCACTCGCCAGCAAACACCGGCGACCCTTTCAACCTCGAACTTTCGACTTTCAACCCTATTCTGAGCTGCAAACTGTCGACTGTAAGCTGCCTTTTCTTCTCTGCGCTCTCTGTGTTCTTCCCTCTGTGTTAGAGCTTTTCCTCTTCCTCTTCTCCGAGCCTTTCAACTTTGAACTTTCGACTTTCAACCCTACTCCCCGCTGTAAACTGTTGACTGTGGACTATAAGCTGCTTTTCTTGCCAATTTCCCGCATAGCCAGTACACTCAAAGACTTGCAAATCGCAAAGGAATTTTCGCCGACATGCTCTTGAACCGGGATTATGTGGGATACATGGCCGCCGAAGTGGTCAAAAAACTGATCGCCGACAACCTCGTCGAGATCAAGGAAAAAGACGTGGAGCCGGTCACCGTCAAGGTGCGCCAGCGCATGGCGGAAGAAATTACTGTCGAAGACAAGATCAACGAAGAAGTGCGCAACATCTTGACCCAGCATCAGGACCAGATGCGCACGGCCGGAATTTCGTATCAGGAAATGTTCAAAAAGGTCAAAGGCCAGCTAGCCCGCGACCGCAAGTTGATCCTTCGCTAGCGGCATACGCGCTAAGCGACAGGGCAGGGAATTGCGATACGCGAGTAATACCGGGAATCGACCAGGGGCGAACGAAGAATGCGATTGAGCCGCGAAAAAATTGTGCGCATTTCCCACCAGATCGTCGATCTGCTGGTGCAGACCAACGAAGTTGAGTTCGTCGAAGATCGCGACACCATCCGTCAGCACATCGTAACCACCATGACCAACGTCCTGCGCGAAGAGGAAAAGGTCGAAGTCGAAGTCCGCAAGAAAATCACCTCGCAGAAAAAAGAAATCCTCGAAGGCAGTGAAGAGTGGGACGTCCTCTTCCGCAAATATTACAGCGACGAACTTCGCCGCATGGGCATCCTCTCCGCCTCCGAAGAACACCAAAAAGCCGGCCACGGCCGCGGCTAACTCGAAAGTCGAAACTCCTCCGGCAGGTCGTTAACTCCGATTTAATTTTTTGACTTTGCGGTCGAGGGGAGAATGTCATCTCAAATAACAATCTCGAGAGTAAAGAGACGCGGAGGGTGCCCCAGGTTCGCTTCTCATACCTGGGTCTTGGGTTTGACGTTCTCTTGGGTTACTGCTTCGGTTTGACGTTATTTCTTTAGCAGACTACTGTGAATCCGGACGGCGCTTCAGCGTCGGCCGATCATCATCCGTGCTCGTATCGTTGGGGTCGGCTTGCTTCTGCTTATCGGCTTGCTCGGTCTTCGTGCGCAGTGTCGGCTTTCCCGGCTGATTATCCTGCACCTTGCGAGCAAACATTACATTGCGGAGGCGGGCCTTCACGGAATCAAACTCGGACGTAGTAACAATGTACTCATCGCGCTCCGGCAGAATGCGCGCAATTTCCTTCTGTGCGTCGGCGATGCGGTCCGGAGTAGGCGGATGCGTCGAAAAGAACCGCGGAATGGTGCCCGGGCGGCGCTTCTCATCAGCCTGAATGCGTTCAAAGAAAGTCACATAAGAGTTGGGATCGTACCCGGCCTTATACATGTACTGAATACCCAGAAAATCCGCTTCGCGTTCGGCGTCGCGCGAAAACTTTAAATACGACAGCGGAATCGCCAGGTTCAGCGCTTCGTAAATCCCATAACCAGCCCAACCTCCCGGTCCCAGTAAAATCAGCGGGATCGTCGCCAGTTGCATCATCTCGCCCTTGGTCGCTTGCTTCGTGCCATGACGCGCAACCACGTGGGAAATCTCGTGCGCCATCACGCCCGCAAGCTCAGACTCTTCCTGCGCCCGCAAAATCAAACCGCTATTCACATAAAAAAATCCGCCGGGCAGCGCGAAGGCATTTACTTCGTCGGAATCGATCACCTTAATAGTGAACGGCACGCGCGCATCGGAATTGCGCACCAGGTTCTGGCCGACGCGGTTCACATATTCGGTGACGACCGGGTCATCAATCAGCTTCGAACTGCGTTCTACTTCCTGCGCCAGCCCTTTGCCGAGCGCGATCTCATGCTCAATCGAATAAAAGTTGATGCCCTTGCCAGGATTGCGATTGCCTATGGCATCAACGTCTTCCTTGGAATTCTTGGGATGTACCGTTTGCTGCTGCTGAACCGGCGGATCGGAGCCCGGCTGCCCGGGCGTGGGGGCGGGAGGCGCCGGAGCGGGTGCCGGAGTCTGGCCGGTTGTCGGTTGCTGCGCCCCGGGATCTGTTGACTGACCCTGCTGGCCGCTTTGCCCAGATTGACCAGATTGTCCAGATCCCTGCTGTGCAGGCGGCGGAGGCGGCGCGGGATTCTGCGATTGCGCAAGCGAAATGGCGGGGAGCAACAGGAGGCTCTCTGCGAACAAAAGGGCTACGGCACAGGAAGCTGTTTTGCGCATTTGAGTGAACCTCCCCAACTCCCGCGAGTATACACCCGCGGGCCGTGCAATGCGGGCAGAAAGAACCATCCGAGCAATAGGATGTAGGGTGTTGGAAGAAGGTTTCCCGCCATCCTTCCGCCCCCCTTATAAAGGTAGCAGGATCCAGCTGCCCGCCGCTCGCCAGACAGGTGGCACAGCCACTCCTGGCTGTGCTCTTGGGGTTCTCCGCTTTGTCCCCCGTTTCTCGCCGCTGTTGGGTCTCTTCGAAAGAACCCCCGCTGAATCCATAGTTGACACTTTTGGCGGGGATATCTACAGTCAGAGATCACCCCATGAGCGTGCGAAAAATCCAGATAGGACAGCTTTGGAAGAAGGCGGAAAGCGGAGAGACCTACCTGGTCACCCGGGTGTACACCGAAGCTCTCAGCACTATGGTGGTGCTGCGGAAATCTGGAGCCGAAGACGAAAACCAAATCCGCATCAAGGTCGAGCGCACCGGCGACGGTCAAAATATCCCCGGCTTTCACCCAGCCACCGACGACGACTCCGTATAAATAGCTCCAAATCTCCTTCAACCATTCATCGATTCTTGTGGCACAGCCACTCCTGGCTGTGCTCTTGGGTTCCTCCTCCAACACCTAAATCGATCTCACCCCCAGCGACATCACGTCCTCCACCATCATCAACTCCTTCACCAAAAACGGTTCGCCGTACTTCACTCCGATCATCTGCCCAAAATGCCGCGACAGTTGATTCATCTGCTCTTCCAGTTCATCAATCGCCAGATAAACTCGACCGCCCTTCCGCTCGCTGGCCGCCGGACGAAACTGCGACCGGTACGCCAGAATCGATCGCCGCCTCCGTTCGTATTGCGCGGAAATATCCACCACAAACGTAGGGCGCACATCTTCGAACGAAGTCGCATAAAGTATCTTGAATGGCCGGTGCGGTTCTCCGGGAATCGGAAGCTTCTTAAGCCCCGCCAAAAAGCACCCCTCATAACCGAGGGTAGCCGCATGGTAATGATCCGGGTGCCGCGCTTCCCAATAGGGCAGAATCACCGTGCGAGGCCGCAGCTCCCGAATCACGCCCGCCAGTTTCAGCTTGTTTTGCCGCGTAGCCTGAACATCGGAGTCTGGCACGCCCAGAATCCCGCGCCATTTCAGTCCTAGAATTTTGGTCGCCCTCGCGGATTCCTTCGCCCGCGTTTCCGGTGTTCCGCGTGTGCCCATTTCTCCCGCCGTCAGATCCAGCACTCCCGTCGTACGTCCCTGTTGCGCGGCTTTAATCAATGTGCCGCCGCAGATCAATTCCACGTCATCCGGATGCGCGGCTATGGCTAACAAGTCGAGTTTCATGGGGACCCCTGGTAACCGGTTGACGCGGGATTGTAGCACCAACCACCTTCTCCGCGCGTTTAGCAGTTGCAGCTAAAGCCAACCATCAAAAGCGTTAACGGTACGTTTGTACCAATGAATTGGGCCCTCCGATTCATAGAGCCCAGCAAACTCCCGGAGCACACTAACCCTGCGGCGAAAACTACGCCAGGGCAATCAGCGGACTTTAGCCTCTGACCGTCGATTCCGCCGCGAAGATGGAAACTTGAGGGTTGTGCATGCCGCAAGCCGCAGCGTTTGACCTCGTTCAGTCGCTTCTCCCGGAAGCAGAAAAACCCGCGTCCGTTTCGTCCATACGCGTTTCGGAGCTCATCTCCGCCCTGTCCTACGCTTTGGATCTGACCGAAGGCCGCCCTATGGGACACTCCGTCCGCAGTTGCCTCATCGGAATGCGTATCGGAGAAGAATTGCACCTTGGCCCCGGGCCGCAAGCGGACCTTTATTACACCTTGCTCCTGAAGGACGCAGGCTGCAGCAGCAACTCCTCTCGCCTGTACCATATCCTCAACGCCGACGATATTCGCGCCAAGGGCGATCTTAAAACGACCGATTGGACCAAGGTCGGCTGGGAAAGCCTGCACTACGCAATCACCCACGTAGCTACTTCCATGCCGTTCCCCGAACGCGTCTGGCGGTTGATTCAAGTAGCGGCAACGCAGCAACGCGACTCCTGCGAACTGGTAAAGATTCGCTGCGAACGCGGATCTTCCATTGCCCGCAAACTTGGTTTCTCCGAAGCCGTGGCCACAGGAATTCACAGTTTGGACGAACACTGGAACGGTCGCGGTTATCCGGACGGGCAGTTGAAAAGGCAAATTCCGCTGGCCTCGAATCTCGCGAACCTCGCGCAGACCCTGGAAGTATTTTGGGCCGCGCGCGGACCGCAAGCAGCGATCGAAGCGGCTGAGGCCAGAAGCGGGCGCTGGTTCGATCCGCAATTGGTAAAAGCGGCCGTCTCGCTCGCCAAGCGCAGCACTCTCTGGTCTGAACTCGCATCGGATGATTTGCTCCCCAAAGTAATGGCGCAAGAACCCGAAGACCGCCGGTTGACCGCCACCGAATCCACCATCGACAGCATCTGCCTCGCCTTCGCCGAAATCATCGATGCCAAAACGCCGTTCACCTACCAGCATTCAAACGGAGTGGCCGACGCGGCTGTTCTCATAGCCAAAGGGCTCGGCGTCGATCATCAAGGTGTGAAGCGCCTGCAGCGCGCCGCGCTGTTGCACGACATCGGAAAACTCGGCGTCTCCAACGCCATCCTCGAAAAACCGGGCAAGCTTACCGGAGAAGAGTTCACTCAAGTCCGCAAGCATCCTTATTACACCTACGAAATTTTGAAACGCATCCCGGCTTTCGCCGATTTCGGCATCGACGCCGCATCCCACCATGAACGCTTGGATGGCAAAGGATACTGGCGTGGCCTAACGGGAGACCAGATGCCCCTGCCGTCGCGCATCCTGGCGGTCGCGGATGTGTTCGACGCGCTAAAGGCCAAGCGCCCTTATCGCGATGCGCTGCCTCTCGAAAAAGTTTTTTCCATCATGCAGGAAGACACTCCGCACGCGCTGGATTGGCCGTGCCTTGCTGCGTTGATGGAATCCAAACGTGCCGTCGGCGACTCCGTTGCCGCCGAGCCCGCGGCAGTAGCAGTCTGACCTTAACCTGAGGGAGGAATGAAACGTGAGATACTTCTCGCGACTCGCGTTACTTGTGGCAACGATTGCGTGCACCGCTGGTGCTTTGCACGCGCAGGATTTTTACTGGAACACTGCGAGCACCAGCTCCAGCGGCATGGGCGGCGTGTACGTTGCATCCTCGACAAACGTCGTCGATGCTTTATCCACCAATCCCGCCGGCCTTTCTTTTCTCCGTGGTCGAAATTTGAATCTGGATGCCGACGCAATCTTCGCGCGCGGCTCCTTCACAGACTCCGCAAACACGGCCTCCCCGCTCACCAACTCTCCCGCCGTCATTCCTTACGGTGCCTTCGGCATGCCCATCGGTAAATCCCGTTTCAGCTTTGGTGTGGGTGTAACGCCAGACCTGCTGTCGCGGGGCGATTGGCATTATGTCGACGCGCCCGGCTTTGCGGGTGCCGCGTACGGCCTCCAGAAACAATATTCGGAAATTTACGCGCTTCGCTTCTCCGCGGGCATGGCCTTCGCGGTGAATTCAAAACTTTCCATCGGCGCCACCATCGGCGCGGACTACAACTCCAACACTCTCGATGCGCCGTACATCTTCCAGAGCCAGCCGGTGCTCGCGGGCTTGAAGACTCTCCTCGATATGAACACCACCGGCTATGGATGGAACGGCAGCGTCGGTGTGATCGCGCGACCAACGAAAAAACTTCAAGCCGGCCTCGCGTGGAAATCCCACACCGTCATCAACAGCAACGGCGCAGCTTCCGGCGATGCCTACGCGCAGTTCGCCGCGCTCGGTGTCAACGCTCCCGCGAATTTCACCTATAACGCCGCGGTCCGCAACATTCTTCCGCAAAGTGTCGACGCCAGCCTCGCGTGGCAGGCCAATCACTGGCTTTTCGCATTCCAAACGGACTGGGTCGACTGGCATGACTCCTTCGCCGTCCTGCCCGTAACGCTGACCAACGGAACCAACGCCGTGCTGAACAGCCTGGTGAACGGAACCTCGCTCACTGATGGCGTCCCACTGGCCTGGAAAGATCAATACGTCTTCCACGTTGGCGCGGAGCGCGGCGTGACGGAGAGCATCACCCTGCGAGCCGGATATTCTCATGCCAATAACCCCGTGCCGAGTTCAACGCTTTCGCCTCTCACCGCGGCAATCTTCACCGACCAAATCTCCACCGGTCTGACCTATCGCCACGGCCACGCGAAATACGAAGCCTCCTACGGCTTCGGTCCCGAAGCCACCCAACACGTCGGCCAGAGCGCTCTTCTCTCCGGCGAATACAACAACAGCACCGTCCACGTGGGCACCCAGTCCCTAAAACTAGGCCTCGCCTACCAATTTTAGGAACCGCCAGGAGCTATGGCTCCTTCAGAAATTTCAGGGATGTTTGTGCGAAGTGAGCAGCAGCGTCCAGAAATACCGGGACGTGGCCGCTGTTAGGTAATACCCACAGGGCGGAGCGTGGAATCGAGCGGTACATTTCAACGGCCATCTCCACGGGGTAAAGTGGATCACGATGCCCGTAGACGATCAACGTACGGGCGGCGATCCTCGAAAGACCGGGCGACGTAAAATTCATGTCGTCGTAGCTCTGCTCCATCCCGCGAGTCCAGTCCCAAAATGCAGCAATTTGGTGATGGCCAAGCTTATGGCGCTGGCGCATTGACTCCCACTCGTGCGGCGGTCGGGTTTCTGCAGTGGGGCTATCGCGCATGATCTCTCTGGCTTGCGCCGGGAAATATATCGTGGCGCTGACCACGACCATCACTTCGATCCGCTGGGGTTGCAATGTGGCCATATGGAGAAGGACATTGCCTCCCATACTCAAGCCAATCGCGCGGCACCGCTCGATGCCCAAGTGATCGAGCAACGCCAACGTATCCAATGCGCACTGTCGATGTGTGATTACCTTGTCTGGGTTCGAAGAATGCCCGTGCCCGCGAGCATCTGGTTGAATCAGTTTGTATTCACGTAGGAAATGGTCCCGACCGGCGTATGCCCAGTCTTCGTGACAACCGGTCCCACCGTGAAGCAGTAGCAGAGGTTCGCCTTCCCCTTGGATTTGTAGTGCAAGTCGATGCCGTTGAGCGAAACGCTTTGTGTGGTCATGGTGAAACATAGTGACCACATCTCAAGAAAGAAACAATCTAGGAAATGTGCGTGCTAAACTGCATACTCCGCTTTCAGCAGTAGCAGCGTTCACCCTCCAAAAGTTTTTGTAATTAACCTTGCGCCGAACACTCTCGTAATTCGCGCATCATTCTCCAACCGCAAGATCCGACGAGGTGCTGCGCCTTCGGGCCTATTTCGCCGGGCGCGAGCCGGTAATCAGGATGTCCACCAGTCTTTTGGCGCTTTGCTGCCAGTCCGGGCTGGACGCTACGTTGGAGACGCCGATTAGCGCCCGAAGCAGATCGAATGGGTCGAGGTCTCTTCGTATCTCGCCGCTTTTGATGGCACGCTTCACCAGTGCCTCAATCGCCCCGCTCAACTGATCGCGCGAAGCTTCATACAACTTTGAGGGACCTCCCACGACCGTGTTCAGTGCAGGGGCGATGATGTGCTTCGCCGCGATGTAATCGACGAACAACAGCATCCACGCCCGCAACGCTGCAATCGGGGCCATGGTTTGAGCGAACTTACGCTCGGCCGCGGCTAGTTTTTCCACTTCAGTCCGATAGACCGCCTCCAGAAGGGCATCCCGTGTGGGAAAGTGGCGATACAAAGTTCCCGCTCCGACACCCGCCTGCTTGGCGACTTCATCCAAGCTGGTGCTGGCGCCGGACCGGGCGAACGCCTCCTTCGCCACTTCCAGAATTCGCTCACGATTCCGCTGCGCATCTGTGCGCGGCTTCCGTCGAACGGCTTGTGAACGCTTTCTGGGCATATCAAAAAACGTGTAACCGGAGATAGCCCCCGGTTATCTAAACCTATTGCGGAGGCGCTCTCCGTTTTATCGAAGTCGCGGCCGTTCGTCAATATCCGTTTGCCAAGGTGCGAATTCGAACGCGCCAATATAGGAGGAAAACAATGGTGGAAGTATTTGGGGCCACATCAACTACAGAAGACGTTTTGTCCGGCGTGAAACTGCGTAACAAACGAATCCTCGTCACCGGCGTATCGGCTGGCCTTGGCGTGGAGACCGCGCGGTCTCTCGCCGCCCACGGCGCGCGGGTGGTAGGTGCGGCGCGCGATTTGGCCAAAGCCGAAGCGGCAACTACCGAAGTGCGCAAGGCCGCGGAGGCCAACGGTGGCAGTTTCGAGCTCGTTGAACTCGATCTGGCCAACCTCAAAAGTGCGCGCTCCTGCGCCGATAAGCTGCGCGCAAAGAACGAACCCTTCGACGTAGTCATCGCCAATGCAGGCATCATGGCCACGCCGTTCAGCCTCACCATGGACGGCTTCGAATCGCAGTTCGGCACAAATCATCTCGGTCACTTTGTCTTCGTCAACCGCATAGCTCCTCTTATTCGCCAAGGAGGCCGCCTCATCAACTTGTCTTCTGCTGGTCACCGCTTCTCCAATGTTGACCTCGAGGATCCCAACTTTGAACGCACGCCCTATGACCCCTTCGTTGCCTATGGCCGCTCCAAGACGGCGAATATCCTCTTCGCTGTTGCTTTCGACCAACGGCACCGCAAGCGTGGCGTGCGTGCAGCCGCTGTGCATCCCGGAGTCATTCAGACCGAGTTGGCTCGCTACGTCGACCCCGCCCGCATTCAAGGCATGATTGAACAGATGACCAAGCAGCTTGCCGCCGAGGGTAAATCATCCTTTCAGTGGAAAACCATTCCTCAAGGCGCCGCAACCTCGGTATGGGCCGGCGTTGTCGCTCCCGCTGACGAAATCGGCGGCCGCTATTGTGAAAACTGCCACGTCGGCCAGTTGGTCGCGGAGCAAGTAACCATCAGCGGTGTCAGCGAAGGAGTGCGGGCCTATGCGCTCGACCCTAACACGGCGGAAGCCCTCTGGAAGAAGAGTGAACAACTCGTCGGTGAATCGCTTTAACCATTCGGTGTTGCGTGAACCAAAGTGCGGGCAACGGGTGTCGAACCTTTAGGATTACCTGCGCGTCGAAGGGACTTCCGAGGCCGTCCGCCAAGCCGCCCACACCTCGACTCAATAAGGTATACGCGAATAACGCAGAGGGCGCCCAGGTTCGCTTCCCATACCTGGTCTGGTTCCTCCTTTGTGGCACAGCCTTTTAGAATGTGCCTCTTGGGGTTTCTTGGGTTTCCCGTTTTCTGCCGGGTGCCCCCTCCGCCGAAGTTGCGGGCGGGTCTTCGGTCCTCCTTGTGGCACAGCCATTCCTGGCTGTGCTCTTGGGGTTCCCGTTTTCTGCCCGCGTCAGGCACTTTCTGAGCGGAGCACCAGTTATGTTACCGTGGCCCGATGACCGACAACACCGATCTGCGCGGGCGCGTAGCGCTAGTAACCGGAGCAGGGAAGCGCCTGGGCAGAGCAATCGCCCTCCGCCTCGCCGATGAAGGCGCCGACATTGCCATCCACTACGGCAAATCCGAATCCGAAGCCAAGGAAGTAGTCGCCGAAATTGCCGCTCGCGGCCGCCGCGCCATCGCTCTCCAAGCCAACCTCACCGTAATCCCGGAAATCACCGCGCTCCTCGCCAACGTCGCCAAAGAATTCGGCCGCCTCGACATCCTGATCAACACCGCCGCCAATTTCCTCGAAACAAAATTTGGCGAAACCTCCGAAGCCCAATGGGACGCTTCGCTGGACACCAATCTCAAAGCCCCGTTTTTCTGTTCGCAAGCCGCCGCTCCGCTTCTCGCAAAATCCGGCAAAGGCGTCATCATTAATTTCGCGGATCTCGGCGGCTTGCAGGGCTGGCGCGAATTCATCCCGCACTCCATCTCCAAAGCTGGCATCGTTCTGCTCACTCGCGTTTTGGCCAAGGAACTCGCGCCATCCGTCCGCGTAAACGCCCTCGCACCCGGAACCATCACCATGCCCGGCGATCCACCCGCCTGGCAGCAGGATTTTATCCGCCTCGCTCCACTAAAACGCACCGGCACCCCGCAAGA
>Ga0210383_10002487_pt1 | contig 16644 bp, 16 predicted proteins | sample IncBWC14OmetaG_FD_160072 | JGI IMG/M metagenome (GOLD analysis project Ga0210383, IMG submission 160072) | Forest soil microbial communities from Barre Woods Harvard Forest LTER site, Petersham, Massachusetts, United States - Inc-BW-C-14-O ...
TAATGCGGTAGTGCGAGATGGTCTGGCCAATCAAGTTGTGCCTCCTAAGGGTTGGACAGCGGTCGCGTGCGGCTTTGTCTCTGGACGACAGCAGGGCGATTTTACACCAAACGGCTTCGTGGATCGGTCCAGGTCGCGAGCTATGAGGAGGTAATCCCAAGGGAAGGGTTGCCGACGAACCGGACACGATTTTCGGGCAGGCCAATTCGGGGGCTATCGAACCGTCAGTGCGGCAGAATAGCACTCCTGGCGATGGCCGAGGACCTCATGCGAGGTGTCGGTTTTCCTGTACCGCGGATACATTTTGATGTTGCAGAAGAATCCGGAAACCGAGTCCATGCGTGATCAGCAGTAGGGGCACAATGAAAGTCGGAATGAAATAGGTAGCACCCAACTGCCCCGCCATGAGGCCGGCGTGATTGGCCTGGTAGAAAGCATTGAAGAGATCGGCTGTACCCCAGAAACTGAAGATCCATGCGATGACAACGCCGGATGCGCTGGGCAGCGCTGTCAGCGCAAGCAAGGCGAGTATCGCCGCAATGATGTCCCCATAGGCCGCCGAGTGCGCGAAGGCAGACGGCAGGTCGGGCGCCACGACCCCTGGCACTAGAAATGCTAACCCGATGAAGCGGAAGCTATGGAGGATGAGCAGAGGCCGCAACGCTTCGGCCCGTTGTCGGAGGCGAAGTTCCGGCCAGATGTATCGGGCGGTGACGATTCCCCACGCGATGAAGCTGAATGCGATGCTGCCGAAAAAAGCTAGTTGCGACTGCATAAATTCCTCCTATTGAGATTCCAACCATTGAGGGTGACTCGTGGCAGAAGTAGCCTTCTCGTGAACGGGCGTTGCAGACTTGGCAGAGTCGGCGATACCGTGCTCGCGCCGCCAGACCTTGCCGTCGGGCGCCAACTGCGGCTCGGATGGGAACGGACGGCGCAGTTCACGGTCGTAGCGATCAAAATTGAAGCCAGGGCTGAGCGGGGCAATCATGAACTGCGCGAACTCTCGAAGCCAGTTGCCAAGAGTACGCTGGTTGCGGGGCTGCGCCGCATAGCGACGAGCGATTGTCTCAAAGCCTTCCGGAGGGCGCCCGGTCACCTCGAGCACATCGGTCGTTGGTGCGCCCAGTTCAAAGGCACCGTGCTTGTGATCATCGAAGTAATAGCGCAGGTTGCTCATTACGTCGATGGACATGCCGGCCATCCGGGCGGCCTTCATGAACAGCCAGGCCGGCGTCGGCACAACCCTGACCGACCGCCCGACGGCTCGGCCGATTGCCTTGGCCATGTCCTCCGCGCCGAGGAGTTCTGGTCCGGTGGGGCGGTAGCGTTTCCCGGCGTGCTGCGCCGGATTCATCAGGGCCGCGACCGCAACTCGCGCGATGTCCTCGTTCGAGGGTGGCGCGTTGCGGCTTTTCCCATACATCCAGGGGAAGATGCCGAGATGCGACGCCAACCCAATCGTCACCAGGTAGGAATCAGCGAAAAAGCCTGGGTTCACGATCGTATGCGCGACTCCCGGGGTCATCGAAAACAACCGATCGACCAGCCAGTGCTGGCGGGTCATGAGCGACGGATGCGAAGGACTCGACAGCCATTGAGTCAAGCCGACAATGTGTTCGACGTGGGCTTCCCTGGCGGCGACCGCGAACGCCACCGCGCCGTGAATCATGTAAGGATCGAGAGGCGGACAATAATAGGCGCCCTGAACGTCCCTTAGCGCATCAGCAACACGCTCGACATCGCTCATGTCGGCGACTGCGATCTCGGCCCCTTGCGCCTTCATCCGCGCACTCCTGTCATCTTCCGCGCGCACCATGGCGCGGACGGGAAAGCCGGCTTTCAGCAGTTCGCTAACGACAACGCTGCCTGTCTTCCCGGTCGCGCCAGTCACGATAATTCTGGGTTTGATCATGATCATCTCCTTCTAAAGGTAGTTCCTCCTGCAGCGGCGCCATTTCGAGGGGTCACTCGAATGCAGCTGGGTTCAGCGCTCTCAGCGGCATCAGCGGCCCGACGGGAATGTACTCGTGATCCATCAAATGTGCTTTCGCGAGCGGCAGCGTTTCCATCAGGGCCCGCGCCTCGTCCTCGGTCTTCGCATCCACCAGGAAGATGACGCCTTTGCCATTGCCGCGCGAATACCACTCGCGAATTTTCCCGTCGAGATAGAGCTTTACGGTCGCCTGAATCTCGTCCGGAATCACGGCCATGACTTGTTGAACGGTTACGCCCTGCCTGGGAGTCTGGATGACAAACACTGCGGTGGTTTTAGGTATGGCCCCGCTGGGCAAGCTTTGGCCAGCCTCGGGTTGCGATTGCGCGAAGGACAGGGCTGGAAGCGCTGCCATAAGCAAAGGGATCATGAAGTTCATCGGATTCTCCTCTCGATTAAGTTTGATGTCACTGCATCTTTATAGAGTACGCACGTACTCTTTAGGATCAAAAAAATTTACTCTTCAGCGAAGCTTTTAATGAAAAATCTTCTCGCCTCCATCAAGATGTGCTCACGCCTTTGAGGGTCGGAACCAACCCGAGCCATCATCAATACTCCCGCCATGCTCGGGAACAACAACCTGATCTTCGCCTGTTTTTCTTCTCGGGTCTGACCGGGCATGAATGGCAGGAACCGCTCACGATACGCTTCCAACAGCGCCTCGATCCTTCTCCGCACGGCCACCGGCTTCCGCGCGAGTTCTGGCCCAAGGGCCGCGCGTACGCAACCGGTTCCCGGAGAATTTGCGTGGCCCACGCTTAGATAGCGCTCGATGATCGCCCGCAAAGCCTGGCCTTCGGGCGCGGACTTCGCAACTTCCACCATGCCTCTCCCCGTTTCGTCGAGTGCCCTAGCCACCGCTTCGACGAACAGGTCGTCCTTGCTCTTAAAATGCCGGTAGAAGCCTCCCTTTTTCAGGCCCACCTTCTTCATCACCGTCCCGATGCCGCTGCTGTCCCCGCCGCGCTCGCGGAAAGAGCGAGCAGCCACAGAAAGAATGTTCTCGTGGTTCCGCGCTTTGTGTTCTAGCGAGTACCGCATAGCGTAAGAGTACGATCGTGCTCTACTGATTGTCAAGGTCAAATTCGACTCCTGCATTTCTCCAACCGGGCGGCTTCGGGAACTTGGCCGCGTCCTTCCAGTACTTCGGTAACCGCTTTTACAGCCAGCTATTACAGAACTATTACACTCAGCGCCGACCGTCCCTGTTAGCCTAAAACTCTAGCACTCACAACGACTACAGGGACTCCGCCATGGAACTCGAAGCGCTACACCGCGAGCCAGCCGCCGATAACGAAATCAACTGGGTAACTGCAACCTTTATGGCCCTGTTTCATGTCGGGGCAATTGCCGCACTCTTCTTCTTTACCTGGAAGGCTTTTTTCGTATCGATGTTTCTGTGGTGGGTTTCGGGGAGCCTGGGCATCGGGATGGCCTACCATCGGCTGCTCACGCATCGCGGCTACAGGACTCCGAAGTGGGTTGAGTATTTCCTCACAACCTGCGCGACCCTGGCGCTCGAAGGCGGACCGATTTTCTGGGTAGCAACACATCGCATTCATCATCAGTTTTCCGATCAGGACGGCGATCCACACTCGCCCATCGAAGGCAAATGGTGGGCGCACATGGGCTGGATTCTGACGGGAAAGTCGATGCATCACGACACCACAACGCTGGCACGTTATGTGCCTGACCTCGCGAAGGACAAGTTCCATGTCTGGATCACGAAATATCACTATGTTCCGATGATTGTTCTCGGTTTGGTGCTGCTGGCGATCGGTGGGCTTCCGTTTTTACTGTGGGGAGTTTTCATGCGCACCGTGGTTGGCCTGCATACGACTTGGCTGGTGAACTCGGCGACGCACAGCTGGGGCACGCGGCGCTTTGTCACCAAAGATCTTTCGACCAACAGTTGGTGGGTGGCGATTCTGACCTTTGGCGAGGGCTGGCACAACAATCATCATGCGCATCCAGTTTCCGCCCGGCACGGCCTGCGGTGGTATGAAATAGACATGAACTGGTACGGCATCTGGACGCTCAAGAAATTGGGATTGGCGCGCCACGTGTATCGCGTGAAGCTCTCGGAACTGGAGCGCAAGCAGGAAGCCAAGGCGGCGGCTCCGGCTCCCGAGTTGGTTTCGGTTTAGGCTTCCCGCTCAGCAGCGGATGTTCTTTTTCGTTGTGCTGGAAGGAATTAGCGCCACAGCGCCGCCAGAATAAATTCGGTCGCGGATTCCACGAAATTACCTACATTGTGACCGACCACGGCAGCCGCCAGGCTGCCTGATTTTTCGGACCAATAAGCGTAGAAAACCCCAAAACCGAATGCGTATATTTGTTGTCCAAGCGCTTGCCACAATGGCCGCGACCAGAAGTTAGACATGTGCGCTAGAGCAAACATTGCGGCGACCAGCACGCCTGCAATGTGCATATCGAACCCTAGAAATCGGACCCGCCCCGAGATTCGCGAACCTAAGTATGTGAGCAGCAGGCCTCGAAACAAAACCTCCTCGGCGACGCCAGGAAATATTGCCTCAAACACAAGCTGGCCAGTGATATTCCCGCGCGTCAGGGAGCCCACCTCCGGAGGAACGCGGGCGATCAGTTTTGGAAGATGGTCAACCACAATCATCAGCAGGCCAAAAAATAATCCCCACAATACTGCGGCTTTGAGATAGCTCTTCCCGCGAGGCAGTTGCAGGCCGAATTCACCAAACCGGCCTTTGCTGAGGAAGCCGATGCAGATCAGGGATCCAATCAGGAATCCAGTTTCGGAAACGTAACCTGAAAGCCATGGCATTGCCGCGAGCTGGGCAGGTGTCCAATGAAGAGTGACTAGGATGACGGCCAATACTCCCGGGGCCATCCCGGCCGCCGTCAACAGGAGCACCATAACGAACGGCGAGACGGGCAGATGAACATCCGATACTGAGAACAGCGCCGAAGACGAAGTGGATTCTTCATCTGACATATGCGCCATGGTAGAAGGATTCGCTTGGGCGGTCTTGCACGCGCGAAACGCATAGGACGCGATTAACGCCCGCGAACTTGTTTTCGGTACTGAGCAGGAGTGTAGCCGGTTAAGCGCTTTAGCGTCCTAGTGAAGTGGCTCTGGTCGAAAAACCCGGTCTGCAGCGCGATCTCAGATATGGGTTCGTCCGATCGAGAGAGGCGCTGGCAGGCGGCGTCCGTGCGAACCTGACGAATGTAGTGTCCGACTGTACGGCCATGATGCCGACGAAACTGGCGCGCCAGGTGGACGGGGTGAATGCCGGCGCGGTTCGCGATCAAAGTCAGGTCCAGCTTCTGATCGAAATCCGTATGCAGGACGTCGAGCACAATCTTCATCCATCGCGCTGGTCCGGGAAGAGGAGTCGGGCGGTGGCGGCCGAGTTGAGCCAGGAGTTGTAACACCAAACCTTCGACTGCGAGGGCCGAGAATGGGTCGGGCTCTCGAAATTCCCGGAGCAATTGTGAAGCGGTCATGGTGACAGCTCCACGATTGAACGTTCTGGAAGCTGCAGTATCGCAGCTTTCATCTCGCAGCCGCTGAGTCCATGCCTGCGCAATCTCCACGCTGAAAATGCGCCCCCCGGCGCGCTGAAAATGGTCGGAGTGAGTTTCGCCGGCGGGATGGAAAATAGCCGTACCCGGCGTGCATTCCCGGGCCTGATTTTCTGCGTATTCTGTGTACGAGCCATTGAGAACAAATGAGAGATAGGCCAACTGGTGGGAGTGGCGGGGAATATGCAAGTTTCGCGGATAAATGTCTTCGGTAAGCCAAAAGCCGCCGACTTCCCGCCTCCGGACCACGTCGCCGTGAAATTGACCTGCGTCCAAACGGCAAACCCTGTCAGAGTGCATAAGGATTTCTCTTTGCAACAATAGACTACGAGTGGCCGAGATCGGATGTTCAATCTTACTTTCATCTGAATGACCTACATTGAGTAGAATCGTGCTATGCGCATCACCAGCCGGCGCAAAGCGACCATCACGTTTCTGGTTCTAGGCGTCGGCCTCGCCGGTGTGGCTGTCGCCGTTGGTTCCGGATGGATCATCCTCAACTGGCGCGAGGGGATCAAAGTCTTCCTGGGCGTGATTTTCTTCGGCGCCATTACCGCCGGACTCGTCCTCAACACCATTTTTCTTCTGCGCGAGATTCGCCGGAACGAGCAGCACGACAGTTTCATCAATGCGGTCACCCACGAACTCAAGACTCCGATCGCGTCCATCCGCCTGTACCTGCAGACTCTGCAACATCGTGATGTCGACGAAGGCCAGCGCCGCGAGTTTTACCGCCGCATGCTCGACGACACCGACCGTCTTCTTAGCACCGTCGAGCAGGTTCTGAAAGCTGGAGTCGCAGGCCATAGAAAGAGCAGCCGCGAACGCGTCGCGATCGATTTCGGGAGTCTGGTTCGCGAGTGCGTGGAAGTGGCGCGCACCGGTCATCATTTGCAGCCGCAGGCTTTGCGCTTCGAGCCCCCGGTCAACGGTGGAGCCGGCGCAACGGTTACCGGCGATCCGGCTGAGTTGCACACGGCCATTTCAAACGTGCTCGACAACGCCATCAAGTACTCCGGCGATCAGGTAGATGTTTCCGTGAGCCTCGAGACGCCGGATGAAAAGCATGTGCGCTTGAGCATCCGCGACCACGGAGTGGGCATTCCACAGGGAGAGCTGAAGAGCGTATTCAAGCGCTTCTATCGCGTTTCCAATCGTTCCATAGCTCATGTCAAGGGGACAGGCTTGGGCCTGTTCATCGTTCGCGCTATCGCCAAGAAACATGGAGGCCGGGCGTTTGCGCAGAGTCAGGGCGAGGGCCTCGGCACCACAGTTGTTCTGGAACTGCCGCGAAGCGCTGCGCGGGGAAACGGGACTCGGGAGAATCGGGCATGAGCCGCGTGCTGATTGTGGAAGACGAGGCGAATATTGCTCAGGGCTTGCGCTTCAATCTCGAAGCCGAAGGGCACAGCGTGGAAGTTGCCGGCGACGGCGAGCGCGCGATCGAGTTGCTTTTGGGTAATAAAGAAAACGGCCGCAAAGAGAACGATTCTCAGGAAAACGGCAAGAAAGAAAACGGCAAACGCGGCCGGCATGACGCGGGCCGGCGCGAAGAGTTCGACGCCGTTGTGCTCGATGTGATGCTTCCGGGCAAGGATGGTTTCACGGTCGCCACCGAGTTGCGGGCCGCGAAGAATTTTGTTCCAGTGCTCATGCTGACAGCCCGAGGACGGCCCGAGGATGTGCTCAAGGGATTCGCCTCGGGCGCCGACGATTATCTTCCCAAACCCTTCGAGCTTCCCATCCTGCTGGCGCGGTTGCAAGGTTTGCTGCGCCGCCGCGAGTGGATGGGGGTCAGCCCGGCGCCCGCCGGTGATTCATTCTCCTTCGACGGGCGCACCCTCGACTTTGGCAAACTGGAACTGCGCGTCAACCGTAACACCATCCAACTAACGTTGATGGAAGCGGAACTGCTGCGCCATCTGGTCCGCAACAGCGGGCGCATCGTCTCCCGCAAGGCGATTCTCGAAGAAGTCTGGGGACTGCACGAAGACACCGATACGCGGGCCATCGATAACTTCATCGTCCGCCTGCGCCGCTACATCGAAGACGATCCCGCCAAGCCCAAGCATCTGCTGACGGTCCGCGGGGTTGGATACCGCTTCGTGCCGGAACCCGAGCAAAGCTGAACTCAGCGTTAAGTCTATGCGTGCGATGAATAGTCTGTGTTCTCTGTATTTTGCGAGGAAACGAGCGAAGGCGGCGGCCGAGCCGAGTTGGATTTGGGTGCGTCTGTGATATGGCTGAAGCCATATCCTGACACGAACAAACAGCGGTTTCTACTGCCGGTGGGTGGAGGCTCCGGCGGCCAGGTCGCGGAGGACTCCGAGGAAGCCGGCGGCCGCCTTTTCATCGGAGAGGGCTTCCAGGTCAATCGTCGCGGCCAGGTGCGGGGACTCGGGACGGAAGCGCACGCTTAGCAGGTTGTGTCCGCGTGACGTCATCAGGGTGTTGATCACGGGCGGGAGTTCCTGTTTCCACTGGGTGCAGGTGGTCAGTACGACGGGGCCAGGGCGTACGATCGTCCAGTTGCGCGATTTGCGAACTACTTTGTCGTCGCTGTGCGTGAGCCAGCGATGGCGGAGCACTTCCAAGCGGATGCCGGGGGCGTAGTCCAGATCGGCTTCGAAGGTCAGGGTTTCTCTACGCTTGCGCCAGACACTCATCAACCAGGGGATAGGCAGAGGGCGCGGCAGGAGGCGGATGGTTACTTGAGCGTTCTCAAACCAGTGGGTGGCGAAGCGCAGGTGCGCTTGCAGCCGCGAGGCCCCGAACCAGCGAGTCTGGGTCACCTGGCCGCGATGCGAACAGGCGGCTTCGACCCAGCGCAAAGCCTTGGCCCCGCGGCGGTGGTTGTAACTGGCAAGGCAGAAATACCACAGCCCGACTAAAGCTACCGCACCGACTGCGTCAATCAGAATGAGGCGCCCCACAATTAACCTCTGATGCGAATGGTACGTCTTGGGGTGCAGGCAGGCAACAGTTTCGTGGACTATTTTTGTGGATTTCGTAACCCTTGCCGGATCAGGAAGAAGGACGGAATCGGCGAGGGTCTGAGGCTACAATGGCGGGGTGGAAATTGCTCTGCGAGAGTTTCGGCGCCAGGATTTCAACAGCCTTTGGCGGATCGATCAGGAATGCTTTGCGCCGGGAATTGCCTACTCGCGGCTGGAACTGGCTGCTTACATTAGGTTGCGGGGAGCTTTTACGATGGTGGCGGAGCCTGCTGGTGAATCTCAAGATAAGGTTTTGGGTTTTATCGTGGCGCAGGCCAACCGGCGCGGAGTTGGCCATATCCTGACGATTGACGTGCCTCCGGCTTGCCGGCGTTTGAGGGTTGGGTCGAAATTGCTGTCTTCGGCCGAAGAGCGATTGCGAGCGGCTGCTTGCCATAGCGTTGTGCTGGAAACCGCCGTGGATAACGGGGCGGCGCTGGCTTTCTACAAACGGCACCAGTACAGCGTGGTGAAGACGATTCCGCGTTATTACTCGAATGGCGTGGATGCGTTTGTGCTGGAGAAGGAGATTTAAGGGTTGTTCTGGCCCATGATCTTGCGGGCGGGTTGATTGTCCGCGTACACGCGCCACTCGGCGATCTGGCCGTTTCTTACTACCGCCTTCCACGCGGCGGGAACTTCCCAGTGATTTTCTTTGGGGAGTTTGCCGCCGCCGGCGTAAGTGCCGCGGGCGCTTCCGGTGAGCAACACCACCTGCCCGCTGCCGAGAATTTCTTCGTGAGAGACGCTGTAGTCGGGAAACCAACTGAAATAGGCGGCCCACCCTTTGCGCAGGTTCTCGATGCCGCTGGCCTTGTTTCCGAGGCCGTCCACGAAAGTGTGATCCGGCGTCATCAGCGCGCAAATTCCATTTACGTCATGGGCGTTGATCTTGTCGAGGAATGACAGGACGATTTCAATTGGTTCTTTGCTATCCATGCGGGCTCCGGCGGAATTGTATCAGGGGAATGATCCGCTGCTGTTTGCGGAGTATCATTCTGGAGTCGCAGAGCTGTCGTTATGAAAGTTGCCATCCAAGGCGAGGCGGGTTCGTTCAGCCATGAAGCGGCGAAGCGCATGGTTCCGGGGTGCAGCATTGTGGCGTGCGCGCGATCGGCGGAGGTTTTCGATCGGGTAGAGCGCGGTTCGGCCGATGCTGCGGTGATTCCGATTGAGAATTCGCTGGCCGGTTCAGTGGCCGAGCACTTTGATCTTCTGTTGGCCCGGAGGGTTTTTATTCAGCAAGAACACCGCTTGCGGATCGTTCACAACTTGATTGCCGCGCCGGGAGTGAAGATGGGAGACATCCGGCGAGTGTTTTCGCATCCGGTGGCGCTGGATCAATGCCGGGATTTTTTCCGGAAGCATTCGAAGATCGAGTCAACGGGCTTTTATGACACTGCCGGCAGCGTGAAGTATGTGATCGAAAGTGGGTTGCAGGATGCGGCGGGGATTGCCGGACGTCAGGCTGCCGCGGTTTACAAAGGACGGATCCTGGCGTCTGGGATTGAGGATGACAAGCGGAACTTCACCCGATTCTTTTTGATCCGCAAGGGACGGCGCATCGTTCGCGGCGCGAATAAGACTTCGATTGCTTTCACGGTGAAGAATGTGCCAGGGGCGCTGTTCCGGGCTATCAGCGTGTTCGCACTGCGCGAGATCAGCTTGAGCAAGATCGAATCGCGGCCACTGCGCGGGCGGCCCTGGGAATACGTCTTCTTTGCGGATTTCCTTCGCGGCGATGATGACACTGCGCGGAATGCGCTTCGGCATCTGGCGGAGGGCGCGAGTCCGGTGAAAGTGCTGGGAGTGTACGTTGCTGCGTGAAGGGGTGGACGGTTTATCGTCCCATTTTGGTTCTGTCTTGAGTGAATCAGGTCGCGCAATCGTACTGTGTACCTTTGGTTGGGTGCAATCCATCCCGAGAAGGTTTAGAATTCAGCAGCTCAGAAAAACCATTTCCCGGGGGCGGTTTGCATCTTCCGGGGCACTTATCTCATCAAACTTGAGCATACTTCACTCAAGGTGAAATCATGGCACAATCATCGCGCGGCGAGCGCACTGCAAAAGACGTGAAAGAAGTCAAAGAATCGAAAGAAGTAAAAGAAAACACAAGGAATAGCGAGCCGGATGACCGGGCGCTGCCGATCCTTCCGGTGCGGGATACGGTGCTGTTTCCCCATGCCGTGCTCCCCCTGACCGTGGGCCGGGAAAGCTCTGTCCAGTTGATCAATTCGCTGGGTGAGGATAAGACCATCGTGGTGGTGGCGCAGCGGGAAGCTCGCGTCGACTCCCCACAACCCACCGATTTATATACGGTCGGAACCCTGGCCGTGGTGCACAAAGTCGTCAAGATGCCCAACCAGAGCCTGTTTGTGTTTGCTGAGGGCCTGGAACGGGTGAGGTTGGTGGAGTTTGCTCAACTCACCCCTTTTATGCGGGCACGGGTGGATTCGGTGCCCGAGGCAATTCCGCCGAAGAGTTCTGAGGTCGAGGCTCTGCAGCGCAACGTTTTGACCTTGTTTCAGCAGATCGTTGCGGGATCGCCGACTTTGTCGGATGAACTCTCGACCGTGGCGATGAATATTGAAGAGCCGGGCCGGCTGGTGGATTTCATCGCCTCGTCATTGCCATCCCTTTCCACCGCGGATAAGCAGGACACGCTCGAGACTACCGATGTTCGGGTTCGCCTGGAGAAGATCAATCAGCATCTGGCGAAGGAACTGGAAGTCCAGCAACTGCGCAACAAGATTCAGTCCGAAGTGCAGGATCGGGTGCAACAAACCCAGCGCGAATACTATCTGCGGGAGCAGATGAAGGCCATCCAGAAGGAACTGGGTGAGCAGGACGAAGGCGCACGGGATACGGAAGAACTGCGGCAGAAGATCGAATCCGCGGGAATGCCGGATGAAGTCAAAAAAGAGGCGCTGAAAGAGTTAGGGCGGCTGGCGCGCATGTCGCCGATGGCGGCGGACTATTCGGTTACGCGCAACTACATCGAATGGCTGGCGGTGCTGCCTTGGGCAAAAACTTCCGGCGGCGATGTCGATATTATCAAGGCCAAGGAAGTTCTCGACACGGACCACTACGATCTGAAGAAAGTCAAAGATCGTATTCTCGACTACCTCTCCGTGCGTCGCTTGAAACCCGGCATGAAGGGGCCCATCCTTTGCTTCGTTGGACCTCCAGGCGTGGGCAAGACTTCACTGGGGAAATCGATTGCGCGGGCGCTGGGGCGGAAGTTCGTCCGCATCTCGCTCGGCGGAGTTCATGACGAGGCCGAGATTCGCGGCCACCGGCGCACCTATATCGGCGCGTTGCCGGGGCAGATCATTCAGGGCATTCGCCGCGCAGAAACCAAGGATCCAGTTTTCATGCTGGACGAAATCGACAAAGTAGGGCGTGACTTTCGCGGCGATCCCGGCTCGGCGCTGCTGGAAGCGCTCGATCCGGAGCAGAACGCCACGTTCCGCGACAACTATCTCGATGTGCCGTTCGATCTGTCCAAGGTTCTGTTCATCACCACGGCAAACATGCTCGATCCGATCGCGGAGCCATTGCGTGATCGCATGGAGATCATCGAACTGCAGGGCTACACCGAGGAAGAAAAGGTACACATCGCGTTCCAGTACCTGATTCCGCGGCAGATTGAGGAGAACGGAATCACGCCGGAAAACATCGAGTTCCCGGAAGAGGCGGTCAGCAACATCATCCGGCACTACACCCGCGAAGCCGGCGTGCGCAATCTGGAGCGGAACATCGGGACGGTTTGCCGCAAGCAGGCGCGCCGTCTGGCGGAAGGCAAGAGCGCGAAGCTGGTGGTGACTCCGGAGATTGTCCAGGAATTTCTGGGCGGTATTAAGGTTCGCAGTGAAGGCGAAATCGCCGAACGCACCAAGCGTGCCGGAGTGGTTGTCGGCTTGGCGTGGACTCCGTCTGGTGGCGACATTCTGTTTATCGAAGCCAATACCATGAAGGGCAAGGGCGGGTTCACCATGACCGGACAGATCGGCCAAGTCATGCAGGAATCGATGCAGGCGGCTCTGACCTGGGTGCGATCGAATGCTGAGCACCTCGGAATTCCCGAGACGTTCTTCGCCGAGCATGATATTCACATTCACGTGCCGGCCGGGGCGATTCCGAAGGATGGCCCATCCGCGGGAGTGACCATGGCCACGGCGCTGGTTTCGTTGTTGACTGGGCATCCAGTGCGTCCGCTGACCGCGATGACCGGGGAGATCACGCTGAGCGGGAATGTGCTTCCCATCGGCGGAGTCAAAGAAAAGGTCTTGGCCGCGAAGCGGGCGGGAGTTCACGACGTCATTCTGCCGGCGGAAAACAAGATGAATGTGGAAGAGGACTTGACACCAGAGCAACTCGAAAACCTAAGTATTCACTACGTCAAGCAGATCAGCGAGGTTCTGGAACTGGCCTTGCCATCGACGCCGCGCCAGGAGAAGCAGGATGAGGAAGAACGCGAGAAAGTTCTGAGCGAGCAGCCGGTGGGTTAAGAAATACTCAGAGTTGTCGGATTAGATGCCAGTTTTCGGAAACGGGAGCTGGCATGTTTTGTTTTGGGATAAGTTACTTTCGTGCGCTGTTTGCGTTACGGAACTTATCGAGTGGGCAAGGGTTAATAGAGAATGTAAGCGGTGTCGTTCGAAGCTGAAGCGAGGAACATAAAACAATGAAAACGCACAAAGCCTTGGCAGTGGGTGTAGTACTGGCGGGGTTGTTGCTGATGTTGCAAGCACCGCTCAGAACGCTTGCGCAGGACCAACCCCAGCAGGATCAGGGTCAGCCGCCGCAAGATCAGGGTCAGCCGCCTCAAGGACAGGGGCCGGCGCAGGATCCTCCGGGCCGCGTGGCTCGACTAAGCTATTCAGTTGGATCGGTTTCGTTTCAGCCGGGCGGCGAAGGTGATTGGGTGCAAGCAGTCGCCAATCGTCCACTGACCACCGGTGACAACATTTGGGCTGACAAGGATTCGCGAGCGGAACTGCAGACCGGCTCGACTTCGATTCGTCTGGATTCGGAAAGCAGTCTTACTTTCCTGGATCTCGATGACCGCACGACTCAGTTGAAGCTGTCCCAGGGTTCCATCATCGTGCGTGTCCGACACTTCGATGACGAAGATCGTTTCGAGATCGATACGCCGAACCTGGCATTCCAAATCCAGACCACCGGTGAATATCGCATCGATGTGAATGCTGATGGAACTGAAACCGATGCCACGGTTTGGCATGGTCGAGGCGAAGGAACCGGCGGCGGAAACTCATACGTCGTGGTTGCCGGGCAGCGGGCACGCTTCACTGGCACGGACCAACTTGATCATGAGATCGACCAGATACCCAACCGCGATGATTTCGACAACTTCGCATTTCAGCGCGACGATCGGGACGACCACGCGGAATCGTCCAATTACATTTCACCCGAAATGACAGGAGCTTCGGACCTCGACGAATACGGCCACTGGCGCTATGCGGCTGGCTATGGTCCGGTGTGGGCTCCGGCGCAGGTTGGACCGGGATGGGCTCCTTATCGAAACGGCCACTGGGTTTGGGTCGCACCTTGGGGATGGACCTGGGTTGAAGACGAACCTTGGGGATTCGCTCCTTTCCACTATGGACGTTGGGCCTTTGTCGATGCGGGATGGTGCTGGGTGCCGGGTCCAGTTTACGTGCGCCCGGTGTATGCACCGGCACTGGTCGTGTTCGTGGGCGGAGGAGCGGTTGCCTTCGGAGGTGGTGCCGGCGTCGCATGGTTCCCGCTGGCTCCGCGCGAAGTTTTCGTGCCGTGGTATCGAACCAGCCGCGGCTACGTGAACAACGTGAATGTCACCAACACCAATGTGAACGTCACTCAAGTGACCAATGTTTATAACACCACGATCATCAATAACAACACGACGAACGTGACGCGCATCAACTACGCCAATCAACATGTGAACAACGCGGTGACTGCGGTTTCGCATGAAACATTTGCGAATGCGCGTCCGGTCGCTTCCAGTCTGGTTAAAGTGGATCAGAAGCAGATCGAGAACGCTCCTGTCGTCCACAGCATTCCGGTGCAACCGGTGCGACAGAGTGTCATGGGATCTGGTCGACCCGTAACCGTAAAGCCGCCGACTGCGACGATGAACCGGCAGGTGGTCGCGACCAGGCAGCCTCCGCCTCCACGCGCGCCTTTTGGACAGCGACCGGCCGCGGAGCCGAACGTGCGCACGGAAGCTCCGGGACAGCCGCAACCAGCGGCTCGGCCCACTGGAACACAGCGACCGCAGGAGCCTACGGCGGAAGCCAAACCGACTCCGCATCCTCAGGTTCCAACACCTCCGGCGAACAATCGTCCGGCAACACCGCCGAACGCTGCTCGCCCTGAGGCGTCGCAGCCCCAGGAAACCGCTCGTCAGCCGGAGCCAGTCGCCCCGGCAGCGCATCCAGTGCCGCGTCCTCCAGCAGCGGCAGGTGGGCATCCGCTGGTGAAAGCGGCGCCTCCGGTGCAGGAGAATCCTCAGCACCAGCAGAATGAGCAAGCTAAATTCAACACGTGGCAGCAGCAGCGTCAGAACCCGGCACCGCGGCCACCCGAGCCACGGGCGCCGCAACCTCCTCCGCACGAGTCCAAACCGCACAAGTAAACGTTCTGTTTATTTGTGCGTCCGAAATCTGCCAGTTCTCGAAAGGGAGCTGGCATTTTTCTGCGCCAGGGAGGCTGGAGACGAAACCGCCGCGTTACACTACTTGCAACTGCCAAGGCAGGGATTTCATGCAGGTTCGCACTTTATTTTTCGGCATGCTAAAGGATCTGGCAGGGCGGGGGAGTGATTTCCTCAATTTGCCGGAAAACGCGACTTTGGGCGACGTCGTCACTCACTACGAGAAGCTTATTCCCCGACTCGGAGAGCTTGCCGCTTCGATCGCGATTTCGGTCAATCAGGAATTTGCCAGTTTGGATTCGAAGTTGAAGGAAGGAGACGAGATTGCTTTTCTCCCTCCGGTGAGCGGCGGTTTGCAGGACCCCGACAGCGAGCGTGGCGGAGGCCGGAGGTATTCGTCGATCGTTCGCGAAAAAATCAATACGCAGGCCGTGCTTGCGAAACTCAAGCAACCCTCGGACGGAGCCGCAGTCATATTTGAAGGCGTGGTTCGCGACAACACACGCGGCCGGCGAACGCTCTATTTGGGCTATGAGGCTTACGAAGAGATGGCGCTCAAGCAGATGGACGCCTTGGCTGGACAGGCGCTTCAGCAGTTTGAAATACGCGACGCCGCCATCGTGCACCGATTGGGGCGGTTGGAAATCGGCGAGACCAGCGTCCTGATTGTGGTGGCGTCAGCGCACAGGGCTGCCGCGTTCGACGCATGCCGCTGGCTCATCGACACGCTCAAACGCACCGTGCCCATTTGGAAGAAAGAATATTTTGAGGATGGCGCGGTCTGGGCCGATGGCGAGTCCTTCCCCTCCTCGATCCCCAGGGCCGAAGGCAGCCATTCGGGAAGGCCTGCATCTAAGTGAGCAGATTGCCTCTTTGCGACCTTTGGGAAATTGTTCAGCGAACTTTGCGGTTCAAGGTTTTTCTTGTGAGTCGTGAGATTCGGGAACACTTGCGCGCGAAGAACGTCATCAGCAACTTCAGCCTCAGAATGCGGCGTCAGCTTTTCTTCCTCATCATCGCGATCGCGGTTTCCCGTGCGCAAGTGCCCAAGCCGCCCTGGGCAGGCGATTTGGGGACGGCGAAGCCCGCGTCTCCTGGCGCGTCGAAAAATGACGACGCCAGCGCTGCCACTCAGAATCCTCAGACTACGCTCAAGGTTGACGTCAAGCTGGTGAACGTCTTCGTCACAGTCACGGACGAGCATGGCGCGCCCGTTGGTGGCCTGACTAAAGAAAACTTCTCGCTAATGGAAAACGGCAAGCCGCAGAATCTTTCTGTGTTCGACAAAGAGTCGGCGCTGCCGCTTTCCATTGTGCTGGACATCGACACCAGCCTGAGCACGCGCAAAGATTTGCCTTTGGAACTGGCGTCGGCCCGCCGCTTCGCCCATGCCATCCTTCGGCCGGTTGACGCGCTGGCGCTTTACGGTT
>Ga0210383_10002489_pt1 | contig 16637 bp, 12 predicted proteins | sample IncBWC14OmetaG_FD_160072 | JGI IMG/M metagenome (GOLD analysis project Ga0210383, IMG submission 160072) | Forest soil microbial communities from Barre Woods Harvard Forest LTER site, Petersham, Massachusetts, United States - Inc-BW-C-14-O ...
CTCCTTCAGATGACATCAACCCTCGGGATTTTTCTCCGACCCTGGGCATTCAGACCAACATGACCAACCGCGCGTGGCGTGCGCTCGAAACATACGGCGCTGATGCTCACATAACTGCGGCAGCGTTCCGCGCATACAAGTACGACCTCGACTACAGCGCTCACTCTGACCTTGCACAGACCGTTGCCCAGCTTCTGGCACTCGATGCTGACAATGATCCAGAACTTCGCCAGGCTCAGGAAATTCTGAAAAGATGGGATCGGCGGGCCGACTCCTCGAACCACAATGCCGCCCTAGCCATCCTGACGGTTGAACCGGTGCTTCGCGCCACAATGGAAGGAAGAACTCCGCCGCGAGCGGTCGATACGCTGCACGAGGCTGTTCACATTCTCAAAGCTCACTTCGGGCGTCTTGATCCGGAGTGGGGAGAAGTAAATCGATTTCGTCGGGGAACAATCGATCTCCCTGTGGACGGAGGTCCGGACACTTACCGCGCAGTCTATGGGGAGCACCAGTCCGATGGCACGCTGACAGCCGCGGCCGGGGACACTCTCATCATGTTTGTGGCGTGGGATAATGCTGGCAGACTCGGGTCGGAGAGCATTCACCAGTTCGGCTCAGCAACCATCGACCGGAACTCAGCTCACTACGCCGACCAGTCACCGCTTTTCGTTGCCATGAAAACGAAGCCTGTTTTCTTCACTCAGTCTCAACTCGTTGGGAAAGTCGAAGCCGATTACAAGCCCGGCGCTTCACCAAAAACAGCGCGCCGGTCAACCGTGAAGTCATTTGGCGAGATGCGGCTAGCGCTAAGCGAGCTTGCAGGACTGTTTTGACCTCGCGCATAACGACTTCAATGTCTTTTGCTCCTGACAAATCCGGTGCTGCGCGAAGATTCCGTTTAGCTTCGAGTTGACCAATACGATAGGCAAACCGGCAAACCAACCTGGTAGGACTCATCGAGCCGATGCCAATCAGCGCGGGAGTTGATCCTCTCGCTGAGCATCCAGAAACAGGCATCGGACGATAGATCCTCATGCCTTGAAAATCCCCGCCCCGAAGGGGCGGAGTCTTCACTAACGGAAAACGTCACCTCTCCATTTCAGGCTGAGCCAGCACAAGGCGATGTATAGGGTCCGAACTGCCTGGCGGATAGTCCACGGTGATCATCAAACTTTCTTCGCTAGGAACGTTTGTCAGGTCTTTCGACAGGAGCTGCGTTGCGTTAGCTTCCGGCGTTACCTTAGCTACCTGTCCTACCAGCGTGATGGAGATGAGACATGCCAACGCCAAAATTAGTTTTGTAAACGCCATAAATTAACCTTTCGTCTGAGCGATACCATTCAATGCGTCTTGTTTGTCCCTCGGCACTTCGCAGTTACGCGTGACGCTGTACGAGTTCCTCCTCGGCACGTAGCCAATCTTCGACGTCGTGGCCATCTCGCCGGCCACGTGACTCGTACAGATTGAACGCGAGTCGGGCAATCTCGTCGTGGGTAGGGGCCCGTCGACCGCCGGTGTATGTTCCCATCCCCCACTCACCTGCGGCATGCGAAGTGACGAAATCAGATGCTTTTGTCATAATTCTCTTGTCTAATCTCCCACCAGCAACGACCAATCCGGTTGGCACCTCGCTGATGCGAAGCTCGTTATCGGCCGCCGCCGCGGACTTCTTGAGCCAATCTGCCAAACGTGTTTCGCCGAGTTGCGCACCGTCGCCCTGAATGAGTGAGCGTTCGCTTAGCTCTGCGCCGAAGTAGCGTGCGTGCGGATCAGCGATGACCTCCCGCGGATCGTGGCGTGCGCTCAGGAGCTTCCGGATGAAATCATCGAAGCGGAATTGTTCGGGCCCCCCTATTTCAATCGTGTCGTTCAACGGCGACCCCGCCGCGACCTTGACCACGGCACTGGCCACATCGTCAGCCGCAACGGGCTGGAAGAGCACCGGAGGCAAACGAACGGTGTTTCCGTCGGTGGCGTCATCGGCGATGCTCTTGGCAAACTCTAAAAATTGCGTTGCCTGGACAATTGAGTATGGAATCGACGATTCCTTGATCAGCTTCTCCTGAGCGAGCTTCGCGCGCATGTAGCCACTTTCGATCAGGCGTTCGGTTCCGACCACCGACAACGCAACGTGGTGTCGCACGCCTGCAGCCGCTTCGTGTTTCAGGAGATTGCCAGTCGATGTTTTGAAAAATTCCATCACCGCCTTATCTTCGAACGATGGGGAATTCGACACGTCGACAACAACCTGGGCTCCCTTCAGCACCTCCGCGAGTCCCTTACCGGTGAGGGTGTTGACGCCCGATTCGGGTGATGCTGCCACGGCTTGATGGCCATCAGCGCCGAGCTTTTGTGTGACTTTTGAGCCGATGAGCCCACTGCCGCCAATCACTACGATCTTCATATTCTTCCTTCCTTTCCTATTCGACCGAGGCTTTCGAGCCGCCGGTCGTATTTGAATGCGAGTCAGGAGCGCGCGATTCAGGTTGCGAACTTACTAAGCCGCTGCGGCCGCCACGCCCTTGAAGGAAGCGAGCAGCTCAGCATTGACTTGATCCTTGAGAGTCGAACACATGCCGTCAGGTGCGCCTGGAATCACTTTCAGCGTCGCTCCCTTGATAATTTTGGCCGAGAGAAGACTCGATATCGCGATAGGTGCGATCTGATCGTCATCGCCGTGCAAAACAAGAGTTGGTACATCGAACCGCTTGAGGTCTTCCGTGGAATCAGTCTCCGAAAAAGCCTTAACGCACTCGTAGACGGCTTTGTGCCTCTAGAAGCAAATAACAGCGACAGGCGACTCCACTACACCTACGCGAGACTTCTGATGGCAACAACACCAGAAGACCGCGAAAACATAGCCTATCATCTGCAGCGCGCATTCACCGATGGCGATAGCAACTACGAAGCCCAACTTCTCTACGGCAGACAGCGCTTCCCGAATGGCCGTTTTGAAGAGAGTCGGACCGCATTCGGGCGCCTCGCGGGAGCAAGAGTTGCCCCGGAAATCAAGAACAGACTGTTGCATCCAATTCTTGACAGACGGCTCGAATGGAGGACGCTGCCGGTGGTCAAAATACTCGAACGGCTTGAAATGGCGTGGCTTAGGATTTAGCCCTCTTCGAATGGGCTTCGCCTATCCAGAAACAGCGCCTACAATCTTACCTTTCACGAAGTTTGAGATTATGGGAATCCGCGCAGCGATTCGCTTTTCACTCGAAAACGGAACGTCCACAACCTTGCGATCAAACATTCACACCATTTCAGTCCAACTTCGCTCCAACTTCAAGAGCGAGATAAATGGTGCGTTCCCCTGTAAGCGACACCAGAAGCAGCACATAGGGTTTTGTACTATCTTTCTACGAACAGAAGGTCGGGAGGTCGAGTCCCCCCGGGCGCGTCATTCTTTGAATCGAAATGATTTAATCAGAGTGAACTTCACCGCGACCGTGTGGCGTGGTAACCAGGAGGTCGGGAATTCGAGTCTCCCCGGACGCGCCACGTATCTCTCTCGAATCGAGCACTTATAGCCATTCCCAAAACTTGCTCAGATTTGATTTTCAGTCCATTCGGTCCAACAACGACAGCGCACCCGTTGTGCCTCGCCAGAATTAAGTACGCGAACGCAACGATGGTAGCAAGTGCAGCGAAAGCAGTACCCCTGTGGTTTCCTCCATTGAGGAGATTCCGCTAGTCAAAATCCGCGAATCCAAAACCAACCCACGACGCTTCTTGATAAAGCGAAGCTGGCGGAACTCGCGGCTTTTGTCCGGTAAGGCAGTGGACTGGAAAATCAATGACTAGGGGTTGGGTGTGTCCGAACTCGTGGTGTAGTAACCCGAGCGGGTCGTGGCGTTGTAGCCGGGGCTGGCACTCACCTTGAGAGTGTGGAATTTTGAGGAAGGGTTGTTGCCAGCAGGAGTGTACACGAGGGTGTAGTCATGGCGTGCTTGTTCAGTCATGCGCGTTAACGTGAGTTCCATAGTGTAAGTTGAAGTTGCGTAAAAAATCCCGCCCCCAGTTTTCGAGGAGTAGTCGGTCAAATTGAAGATTTTACGTTTCGATTTGGCAGAGCCTGAGGCTAGGGCGTAGACGGAGATATTGTTTTGAAGGAGGAAGTCGCGCACGGCCTCGTGAGAATGATGATTCAGCTTTGGTTCGTCTAAACCGTCGGTAAGGATCAGAATGATTCTGCGACGGTCACTGGGCCGTTGCTGAAGAAGTCGCGCTGAGGAGTAAAGCGCATCTTCAAGCGCCTTGCTTGGCCTAGAACCAGAGTAGGTTGGGGCAGAGACCGACGGCGGTCCTGTGGTCGAGACCGGATCGGTAACCAGAGGCTGCGGAATGTATGGAGGAGAGGGTTGCGCGGCTGACTGGGCAGATTTTAGGGCAGCCATAAGCTTCATCGAGTCACTGGTGAACTCATCTCCTGGATAGAACAGCATGTCAAAACGGCAAACCATGGCTTCGTCTTGGTCAGCGATGTCGCCGATGATTGACCGCACACTTCTAGCCATCTGCGTTCCTTCCTTCCACTTTAGGTCGTCGTCGACGAGGATTAGGAGCGAAAGAGGAAGACTCTCATCAGTGAAAGAGAGAATACTTTGCTCGACTTCGTCATCGAATACATGGAAGTCGTCCTTGAGTAAACCGGAGACAAGTCTGCCGCGGTCGTCTTTCACCGTAACAGTCAGAACGACGAGATTTGACTCGGCCCTAATTTTCTGTTGCAATTCCCGCGTTTGCTTGGATTCCTGCGAGAGACCGGTACCACAGAGCAGGTTCGTAATGACAAAAGTGGAGATGGTTTTCTTCCAAGCCATATATTCACCAGAGACGCGACTAGACCGTGAATGAGACGCCACGAAACGTGGCGAGGGTTGTGTCTAAAGGGGTGGCGTACAAGCACGTGCCGAGTGTTCTCCCTTGGCCGGACGGAACATAGACCCATGCATCTAATACTCCCGTAAGCGACGGTTTTCGAGCCGTGTTTGTTTGGCGCGCAAGAGGTGGATTTCTTTCTTCTCTGATGTTCTATCCGCATGGCAAGCAGCCCCCAGACAATGCTGAAAGTGGTGTTCCGATTTACTTCTGCCCTTGGTGTGGAATCAATCTCGAAAACTACTACGCTCCAAAGTCCTGGTTCTCGCGGGGTTGTGCAGCGACCGGCTCGGGCGGCGCACTGATTTTTTGTTTGTCGTCGACAGAGAAGAGTAGAAATTGGCTGAACGTGTGCCGCCGGTGAAAGCGGCGGCCGGAAATAGAGCAGTACCAATCGGCGCTTTTGGGAAGCCAGAGTTGCAGAGATTTGTTGCGGAAGTTCACCGGTCCATATTCGATGAGCTGGTGATCGGGTGTGCGACTTAAAAGGGAAAAGTTAAGCCGCCCGGCGTCCCTCCCAATAGTTTTCAAATTCGCCATTGAGCTGGCAGCAACGTAGGGCCACGATTGCGTTCGCCCCTCGAACGGTCCAAAACATTCCTGATCTCTTGAGACGCACAGCGACTACAGTTCTGCAGCCAGCTTCGATCACACCTGAGCCCACAAAGAGATGTTGACGACGAAACTTGGGATATCGCATGCGCTCTCGATTCCGCTCAAAATAGTCTGCTTCGGTGCGAACCTTCTCTGCGAGTTCGGCGTTCTCGGACTTGATCGCGCGGAGTGCGCCAACCAACTTTTCGATTTTGCCGCGATCCAGCAGCTTCTGGTGCATCTTCATCCAGGCTTTTTGTTTTGCTTCGTCATTGGGGTACAGCTTGCGAGCTACGTACCAGAGATGCTGGCGCGCGTGGTAGAGATCGACGATCTGAATGGCACCCGGAAAGTGCAGCTCGGCAATATTCCAGATCCACTCGGCGCCGTCGCCCATAACCACCTTCAGCAGCGCGCGGCTCCATCCGCGTCGGGAAGCTTCGGCATACATTCGTGGGCCAAATTCTTCTGCCGTTTCGATCGCTCCCGTGTAGGTGGTGGAATCCGGGTCGCGGATGGCATAGCCCTCCTTATCCCAGGTGGTCTGCGTGAATACGCACCCTAATTTACACTCCCGCGTATGGGCGGGTTGGCCTTCGACCTTGCCCTGCCGACCCGCCGTTTCTTTCTTCACCACGGGGATACCGGTTCCATCCATCTGCACGTAGATCATGCGGATGGGTTCGCCGATTATCACGGGCAAGTCCAACTGGAGGGCTCTCTGGATCTCGGCCTGTTCGCGCTGAGCGATATCGGTCCCAATGGCTTCTGCTGTGCGTTCCACCGATTTCGTGGTCACCTCCAGGCCCGCCAGGATCTTCATCTGTTCTCGACCGTCATCAAACGGTGCCTCCTGCCCAACCATGGCTTGCATGCGGCGTACTCCGGGAGAGAATTCCGTATTCTCGATATCCAGTTCGACGTCCACGGGAAATTGCCCTCGGCCACAGTGCGCGCACAAATAGTAGGGACGCAAAACTTCCACCCACCCCAAGGCCGTCAGCACGAGCTTGCTGCGCAGCTCGCGGTAGTGGGCTTGTTGGCCGCAAGAACAAGGTAGCGTGCGCTCTTCTTCGCCGGGGACCGGAAATTCGAGCAGCTGGCTCAAGGCGGCGGCACCCGCGCGGTGCAACGCCGAGCGCATAGCCATCTCGGTCGCCTCCAGATCCAGCCGCCCCCTCTTGTGCCGATCCTCGAACACTATCCGTAAGAACTGCTCTACTTCGCGCGTGATCTCTTGCCGGATCGCTTCGACCGTTTTTTTTTCCGCTCCGTCTCGGCCTCCTCCTCAACTGGCCGCAAACGACAGATCTCCGCACTGGTTCCCAGAAACTCACGAGTAAGCTGTTGGAATTTCCGGAATTCCTCGACTTCTCGCTCCGCCTTCTGGATCGCCGCAGGCGTCGACAACGCTTCCGAGACGGTCTTGCCATTGACCTTAGAGGTCAGCCGGAAATTGGGGCCGTGACCAGGCTCGCCGGGTTGATGACAGCGACAGTCCGGCTTCCCGCACCGACCTGTCGTGCTGGTTATGCTGCCGGGCCGAAGATCGCCGAGTTGCGCGATGCGCTGAGCAATCACTTCACGCTGCTGTTCTAAATCCGGAAGGGATGGGGTCATGTGGTGGTCCTCCTGTTCCTAGCGTACTAGATACGCAAGGAACTAGCCACCCGAAAAGCATATTAGCCCTTTGTCCCTATAAAGTCGCCCGCCCCTGGTGATCACGGAAGAGGCGGATTTCGGGCGCCGGGCGCATCATATCCGATTAAATATGGCATGGCCGCCCTGATCGGATGTTGTCGAGAGCGTCCTAGCGATGTCAGTTGTGAAAAGCTTGACGGCAGCGCCTTCGAAAAATGGCTGACCCGTGCTGTCCTGGACTTGCACGGCAAGCTGGCCGATCGTTGCGAAGTCCTTTAGGCCGCGTGTATCGGGAACCGGCGTGACGCTGGTCTGGGCAGTGGAGGGGTTGGGAAGAAGGAACATTGCCAAGGCGCCCAGCACCAGGCACAAGAACCAGATTGAACACGAAACCGCCAGCCGCCGCATGGCGTAAAGATAGCACGTCTTCGATGCTGATTCTGCGTTCTGTGGGGAACAGGCTGGATGTAGTGGGATGTTGTCCAAGCCGCGGGGCCCGAAGCAACCGCATGTGGAACGCCACAACTCGTGCAGTAGATATCCTGTAGGTAGAAATCTGCTGGATGGTTTTTGTCCGATTTCACGCGTATTGGAATTCTCCGCTCGCGGCGAGCGAACTTCACGCTTGATCCTAAGCCCCGATTAACTCTGCGGTTACCGGAGAAGTGCAGATCGAGTACTCAATGTGTACTGAAACGAGATTCTCCCGGGTATCGAGCGCGGAGAAGAATGGCACTGGACTCTGCGATTGAAGGAAGTGCCAGATCAGCACATTGGAGTGATCAGTCTTCACCGGGATGAATGGGGCAACCGGGGATACTGGCTTGGACTGCTGTGGCACCGGCAGGGTCTCATGACCGAAGCGGTAGTCGTCGTGAATGACTACTGGTTCGACGTACACTGATTCCCGGTGTCGCGTGCGCCAAAGGCCGTTGCGAATGTGGCGTCACGACGCACCTCCGTATGCGACTGGTTGCCACCCTCGAACGCGACTATGTTTCGGGTCGACTTAGGGCAGAAATCTGGGGAATTACGGCAGAGGAATGGCATGCAAAGAGAACGGAGTTCAATTTCGAGCGGAGCGTCATACACGGACGTGCAACAATCGGCGTAAGGAGCGGCGGTTGTTCGTTTTAGATTGCGAGCCTACAATTGACGACCATATGAACGGACCTTTGCAGTGGGTTTTGCTTAGTTCTTTGCTTGGGCCGCTCCTTGGATCCTCCCAACAGCCCAGGTCCATCGTCGAGATTCTCGAAACGGAGACCGCTGAACACCGTATTGGCGACCGCGGTCCGATCTATACGAACCTCGGCCACGAACATTTCACCGCTGCATGCGAAGTCGTCGTCGGGACTGACGGGAAGGTAGTGAGCGCACAAATGTCTGGTGGATTTATTTCCGATCTGACACCCCTGTGCAAGACATGGCGGTACAAGCCATTTGAGCGAAACGGCCAGGCGGTAGCAGCCAAAGTACGAGAATCCCTGGCCATTCTGCCAATTGGCGAGCGTCCCGAGGCACACGTCTCTTTTCCCGAAATTCATGATTGGAATTCCTTGCGAATCACCCTTAGCCGCAGCGGCTGCTACGGCGTGTGTTCCACCTATGAGGTCGAAATTCACGGTGACGGAACGGTCTTGTATGACGGCCAAGCTTACGTCGGGACCACGGGGGAACGAAAGATGCAGATCTCACACCCGTCCTTGGTGAAGCTCGTGGATATCTTCCGTAAAGCGGACTATTTCTCTCTTTCCGCCGGCTATGTGTCTGGGGTAACCGATAATCCGACGTACGTGTCATCTATCTCGTTTGACGGACTGTCTAAATCCGTCTTGGATTATGTGGGCCGAGATGCGGGGATGCCACCCGGTGTCTCCGACGTGGAAGTTGCGATTGACCGATTATCGGGAGCCTCCAAATGGATCAGACACAAGTAAGAGAGATCGGCTGTTCCGTCTAATCCATCTTTGTGTGCCTTACAAAAACTCGGTTTGTGGCGCCAGGAGTAGAGGGGAGTTCGATTAGAAAGGCCGCCGCGGAAGCGATTTGCCGCGATTCAGAAACGAACTACTGCTAGGAAGCTCGTTGTCGGTCAATTTCGTAGAACGGGACTTCTGGCCCGAACAATTTCCGAATTGCCCGTCACAAGGCCGGAATGCAGATTAATTGAGCAGAGCGTATGCTTGAAGATAGCCAGAGCCTTTACTAACCAGCGCTTTCGCTGGATGCGTTTGAACAATCCTATTCAGCCAGTCAGTGATAGTTTTGAGAGCGGTGGGAGACATGGTCTCTTCGATATCGTTGTATTCGTTGGGAGCCCCAGTCTTGGCGTCCTGCAGGAGATGGTTCATTCCCGGCAACTCAACGACAGTTGCCTTCGGGTTGTTTTTCAAAGCTTGACGGGCGGAGGCGAGATTTTCTTTCGCCGGCACCTGTACATCCAGTGAGCCATTTAGGACCAGAACCGGCACTGTGATTCGTGACAAAGTGGGTGCGGGATCATAGGCGAGGAAGTACCGCTCCCAAGGTGTTGTGTCGTCTTTGGCTAATGATTCTGCCTCATTTGCATCAATGATTTTGTCGGCCACACCACGAGTGATCATTGGTTTAGCACGGTCGAGCGCGGCCGATTCCGATGGTGCCGAAATAATAGCGTTGTAGAGCTCTTCGTCGAAAACCTTGCGCTTTGCGATGTAATCGTCCGGCGCGCCGTAAGCTTTCGCGGTCATCGCCGATTGCAGGACAAACAATTTGTCCCCTCGAATGCAAGGACCTGCAATCATGACGACAAAGGCCACGCCTTTGTCCGAAGTCGCAACAGCGGGCGCTATGATTCCACCTTCAGAATGACCAAACACACCAATGCGTCTAGCATCAATGTGAGATTGGGTTTTCAGCCATACTACGGCAGCCTCGGCATCAGACGTGAAGTCAACTGTGGTTGCGGCGTCGTAATTCCCTGAAGAGCCGCCGACGCCTCGCTTATCATAGCGGAGAACGGCGAACCCATTCCGGGTCAATGTGTCGGCTAGAACCAGAAATACCTTATGGCCCCAAACCTCTTCGTCTCTTGTGTTGTGTCCCGTTCCCGAGATCAGTACAACAGCCGGAAATGGTCCGTCTCCAGTTGGTAGGCTTAACGTACCGGCGATCTGGTTATGGGCGGTAATATTGGCGAAGTGGATTTCGCGCTGCACATAGGACGCCGGTCCGGCATTGATCGCGTCTTCTTGCGGGCGCTTGTGATCGACTGTGCCCATGTCCTGGGCGGTGGCGCGCCTCAGGATCAGCTGATAGACCTGCTGAAATGTCAGATTGCCGGTCCAAACTTTTTCCTGCTCATTCCACTCGCCATCGTAGCTCAAGTTGAGCTTATTCACCGCAAAATGCACCTGGGTCCCGTCGGACGTGACCTGATCTAGAACGGTTTCATTGCCGCTGGGATTGATGAGCTTCCCGCTGTAGCCAGAGTCAGTCTTTTCGAAGTGGATCCGGACCTTGAAACCTCCATTCATCTGGCCGACCCAATCGCCCGCAAGATCTTGGGCCAGCCCGGATGACGCGATTCCGCTCACCAAGAGAATGAAGACTATGACTTTGCGCACAACTCCTCTTCTTTTCGAAAAATGAAAAGCGAAGTTCCTTAAAGAGTGCTAATTCAAAGAATATCAAAGCGATGAAACTTACGCTATCGACCGCGCCCATTGCCTTCGTACTTCCGGGGGTTCACCGCCAATGATCTGCCCTTGCGCCTTCATGGTCACCGCTTAAGGCTCGTGGTTTGTCGACAAGGTGGAAAGTTATTCTGATACTTTCCGCATAGCCGGTCACCTCCGCGGAACAGGCTTTTCGGCCAGGTAGGTTTACTTCTGCCCGCGAGTCACGGCATCCCACTCGAATTGAAGAGGTAGTGGCAACTCCATGCGGTTGGCACTGCTTTGCAAATTCATGCATGTACCATGCGTTATCTGCCCTCTCTTGTCGGAGTACGCTTCCGACGCATAATCCCGCAAATGGGAAACTCCGGGAATTCTCCATTGCCTTTTAGGATGGACCGCTTTCTCTGCGCTTGGACAACCGAGACCCCTAGATCTCTCTCCACTTCATCATGATCTTCGTTCGCGATCAGGAGCGAAGCTTGCGTTTCTACCTGGACCAGCTCCGTTTCCGCCTGATTGTGGATCAACACGTCGCGGGGATCCGCTGGATCGAAGTCACTCCCCCCGGACGGCACCGCAAACATCGCACTCGCGCAAGCTATGCCGGATTCTGTGGCGCAACTCGTTGGCCGAGACACGGGCATTTACTTCATCACCGAGGATATCGAGGCCAAGTACAAGTAATGGGGCAGCCGCGGGGTGCGTTTCGAGTCTCCGCCAAACAAACTGCAATGGGGAGGAATCTTCTCGCGATTCGAAGATCCGGACGGAAACTCATTCGGCCTGACCGGCTTTGATGAGCTGACGCTCGGAGTGGCAACACGGCGCCGCGCGCTTGTCAGAAGTTCGAAGCCGAACGCCAGGCCGAGCGCGAACTCGAAATCGCGCGTCAAGTCCAGGCGAGGTTCCATCCCCAGAGGATGCCCGAGGTGCGAATATGCGTGTGACCGATCTTTCCTCAGCCGCCAGCAATCGGCAGGAAAATCTCGGGCGCCCCCTCCACAAAAGCCGCCTGCTGCTCCAGCGTAGGCATCAGATTTCCGTAGCCCTCTGCTTGCGACGCGAGCGAAACAAATTTCCTACCTCTTACACGAAAAGCCGCCAATCCCGCGTGAGCGTATTCTTCCACGCCTTCCAGGCTCGGGGCAATCCTGCGAAAATTTGTTGCGGTCATGTGGCGATTCCCATTCGTCAGAGAGAGTGTGTATCTCACCATTAGCCGATGGCGTATGCCTGCCGCTCGGGGCGGATCACGGGCAACCTGGAAGGCTGCATCCGGATTCCCGAGCATCCGCACTCCGCCCTCTGCGTTCCTCCGGACCCTGGCGCGGTCAGTCCGATCGTCGAACGACCAGTAAAAATTATTTGCAGGCTAGAGAAATCTCAGCGACTTCGGATTTCTTGAGCGGAACGGCCAGACACGAGTCGTGCTGCCCTCCCGTCAGAATAGTGTGCAGCCCACGATTGACAAGCGTGCGATGCCCAAAGGCTGGGTATCTCGCCGCATCGTGCCCCTGAATTGTTAGCTGCAGACTGGATCCAGCCTCGAATAGTGTAGCCGACGGCCAAATTTCGATTTCGAGTGGAACAATCTCGCCGGGACGCAACTTTTGAAGGCGGGTATGACTGTGCCATGGGCGGAACGGCCTGCTGCGTGATGGGTCTAGCTCCCGGTGTGAAGCTCGAAGCCATCCTTTGGCAAGACCGTCGCGTTCATATCCGTTGTATCCCGAGAAGAAGATCTCCTTCCCGGTGGAATCGAGCTTTCGCAGGACCACGAATAGATCAAGATCATCGCCTTCGGAAGTGCTGACCCAGAGCTTTAGCCGCATGCTGCCAATCAGTTCGCCCGGCTGCTCGAAGCGGCAAGAAAAAACCGCCTTTCCGCTCCGGCTCGTGGACCCATACTGCACCTGATCTTCGGCAGAGACGGGTTCTCTTTGCAGACTCCTCGTATTTGCGCAGAGATACAGCACGGCTGGCTGCACAGACGGTGGCGGCCAACGTTCCTCGGAGCAAACCTCTTGCTGGTAGTAGGCTTTCCGAACTTCCAGCCGTACCTTCGGAACTCGGTCCATTCCGTTATCGAAGTCGCGAAGAAAATGATCCAGAAATCGCTTCTGCCAGGCCAGTGCCTCTTCGCCATAGAATGTCTCCCACTTCTTGCGCCCATGAGTGAACAACCACTTTTCCGTAGAAGATATCCGCTCAAACCCTTCGATCGATCCGCGGGTATGCAATCCATGGTCAGACCAATTGGCACACACCAATGCCGGCACTTCGATGTTTTCAAGGATGGGTCGCTTGGACGCCCAGTATGCGTCGTCCAGCGGATGGGTTTCTCGCTGTGCCAGGAAATCTTCCGCCAGCGGAAATCTGCGATTCCGCCCGCGCTTGATTCGTATTTCGGACCAGAGGTGAACGAATTTCGTCTCGGGTATCCCACCATGGAACGCGAGTTCGCGGTATAAATCGGTTACGCTCTCCCACGGCACTATGGCATCCAGGTGTGGCGGCTTGAGGGCTGCCACGCCCCATTGCGACATGGCGAGATAGGAAACGCCTATGAGGCCGACTCGCCCGGTGCACCAGGGCTGAGTCGCCGCCCATTCGATTAGGTCGTAGTAGTCTTCCGCGTCCTGTTGCCTGAGGATTCCGGCCTCGCCCTCGGACTTGTGCATGCCTCGAACGTCGGCCTGAAGAACCGCGTAACCCTGCTGCAACCAATAGACTGGATCAGGCGACTCGAAACCCGTTAGATGTGAGCAATTGAGCTTGCCGAACTTGACCCCCGCGAGGCGCATGAAGAGGGCTGCGAGACGATCCGGAAGCTTGTCCTTGCCGTATGGCGTGACGGACATGATGACAGGATGTGGCCCGTCAGCCGTTGGCCTAAACAGGTTCGCAAACAAACGGACGCCATCACGCATCGGCACCGCAACGTCTCGCTCGATAATGATGGACGTCATAACAAATCACGTCGCACTGTATATCACTGGCTGAGCCTGTGTTGCTCTGCCGTCGCCACCTGTTACAGTGCTAGGTGTGCACATAAACGGCCGTTTAAAACATATGGTTTGCAAGCGCACGCATGGCCGAGTTGGAACGGCTTCGTGGACGACTTGCACACTTGCAATTCTTCCTTGGCGCAAACGGCGGCTTGCGGTTGGCAGGACCCACATCACGTCCGCTGTGCTAAGACCGGCGCGTCCCCAAAAGAACCAACAGAGCGGATCATCCGCGATATTCCCAAGCCGTATGTATGCGTCAGCAGGAGGCTCAGCATCTCCGCGCTCCCATCGGGAGACGGCCATGGCGGATGTCTTTAATCGCCTGCCGAGTTCGCCCTGGGTGAGCTCCAGTGTTTGGCGAAAAGTTAGGATTCTGCGAGACCACTCAGGAACGGCGCGGATAGATTTTCGAAGCATGCGCAATCCTAATCCAGCTGCGGGCCAACCGCTTTCTTGAGATCTCACATATAATCCCAAGTCAAACGAAAAGCCAAGCCGGTGAAGCTGGCGTGTTTTATAGACACGCTGCCTCGGTATTGGCTCTCGAATATCCTGTGCCTCTCGAAAATCTCGAAATGTTTGAGCGGATGGGGGTTGTGTTTTATAACTCTCGCCGATGCTTATTTCTCACGACACTCCTCGCAACTCGGTCTTCGATCTTTCGTTCGCGTGCCGCCAGCCGCCCTCTCAGACCTCGAGCGACAGTTTTGTCTGCGCCGCGCTCGCCTTGGCAGCGAACCTATCTAGAGCGAGTGATTGGATCGATTCGTCGCGAGTGCCTCGATTATGCGATCGCGTTCGATGAAGGCTCGTTACGACGCAACGCTCAATTCGTATTTCTATTATTATCACCGATCGAGAACAGATCTCTCATTCGGGAAGGACTCACCGGAGCCACGAGCGATGCAGCCGCCGGAAATGGGGTCCGTCGTGGTTGTGCCTCAGGTCGGTGGACTGCATCACCGCTACGAACGACGTAACGACTTGGACCTGGTGAAGTACCGTGCAGTGTCCATACGGTGCAAACGATTCAGCGTGAATTTCGGAGCTGCGCCTCTAAGACCGACGAAGTTCTCGCCAAATCGCTAGGGTCACATCCGCGTAGTTTTTCGAAAAACGCGGATCTTACTCTGGTCAAAAAGATACGCCGATGCTGCATTAGAAGAGGATCAAAGATGAGACCAGGCTAGCGGCGATCGCCGTCGGCTGGCGTGATGGCGGAGATTTCCGCCTGATGATTAGCGTCCGCGGACTGACTCTTCCTTTTGGTTTCCCACTGCTTCAGCAATTGTTTGCGATTCTTGCGCAGGTCGAGACCGCTGCGCACTGTGGGGTACGGCATGTTGCCCATGGTGCCTTGCCAAAGGATGCGATTGAAGGCCATGGTGTCGAGGCGATCCTCAGTGTGGAAGTTGAAATGTTTCATGCTGTCGGCCCACCATGCGGCGTCGTGCAATTCCGGAAGGACCGGGGTGATTTTGGCCGTGGAGCTGCTGCACGCGGGGACCAGATTGGGGTCCACAGGAGCCGCGCATAGGCTGCCCGGGATGATGGCAGAATACGCAGTGAAATTGGGAACGAGTGTGAAGACGTCCGACATGGGGGCGGCATTAGCATCGCTCTGGTTGAGATGATCAATGCCAAGGAGGTCTTCGATAGTGCGCAGGAAGTTTACGGTGTTGTAGTTCGTGGAGATGATCACGCCACGCTTGCTATAGGGCGAAATGACATAGCCGAGGGAGCGATGCGCATCGACGTGGTCGCCGCCGTCCTGAGCATCGTCTTCGAGAATGAAGATCGCGGTGTTTTTCCAGTAGGGAGAATGGCTGATGAAATCGACGACCTTGCCGATCGCGTAGTCGTTGTCGGCGATTTCGAGCGACGGCGTGTTCAAGTGGGCGACAGCCGTGCTGAAGTCGCCGAAGTGATCGTGCGGCAAGCGGAGGAGCGTTAGGTTGGACAGACCATTGGCGGTGACGTCGCGCTGCCATTCGTTGAAGAGATAGGTGTCCGCGTTGTTCTGGTCAAAACCGCGGTAAAAGAGGTCGGTTTTGTCGCGCAGTTCGGGTTCGACGGGAACGGCTTGGGGCAAATTGGAAGCAAAGGGTTTCGGCGAAATGGGCAGGTAGACCTTTAACACGGGATCGGGCTTGGTCGGATCAGCCTGGGTGGTGACGTAATACGCGCCGTCAATGAAGAAGCCGTAGTTGCGGACGGTTTTGTTGGAGCGCAATGCTGAATCCCATAGATGCCCGCCGACAGCTTCTGCACTGAAGCCATCGTCATCGCCGTCGTGGTCACCGTCGCCTGCGGTCGCGGTGTTCGGAGCGAAGTTAGCGCTGCCGAAAGGAGCGTTGACATCCTTGGTGCCGGGAAGAATGGAAGAGCTGCCGGTGGGATCGAGGAGCGTGGTGAGGCGTACGGTGACCTGGCTGGGATTGGGAGCGAAGTCTGGCAGGCCTTCGCCGATGAGACGCGTCGTACCTTCGGCGTCGTAGGTCACGCCGTTGCCGCCGTTGCCGTAATTGACGGCAATGGTTTTCTCGTTGTAGTCGGTGGTCTGCGCGTAGGTGGACCAGCCCCAGCCGTCGCCGCTGACCATGCCGCTGTCATAGAAGTTGTCGAGCAGCCCAAAGGTGAGAGCGAGGCTGTGATGATTGGGAGTGATGGGCTGAGGAAATTCGGTGAGAGAAGGATCGCCGTTGCCGCGGGGAAGATCACCGAGCACCTGATCGTAGGTTTTGTTTTCCTTGATGATGTAGATGACGTGGTTGATTTTCTGGTGCAGGTAGGCCATCAACGGATCGGGGCGGCGATTGAAGAGGCCGTCGTTGCCATCTGCTTG
>Ga0210383_10002490_pt1 | contig 16633 bp, 11 predicted proteins | sample IncBWC14OmetaG_FD_160072 | JGI IMG/M metagenome (GOLD analysis project Ga0210383, IMG submission 160072) | Forest soil microbial communities from Barre Woods Harvard Forest LTER site, Petersham, Massachusetts, United States - Inc-BW-C-14-O ...
TGGCGCAGCTGGTCTGGCCGGAGGGATCGGCTATTTGATCCTGACGGCCGTCTTGAAGTCGATCAACGACAAGCTGGATATGGGTGTCCTCGCAGGCATCCTCTGCGGCATCGTGGCTGGCAATCTGTACAATCGGTTCAAGGACATCAAGCTCCCCGAATACCTCGCTTTCTTCGGAGGAAAACGGTTTGTCCCAATCATTACCGGTCTGGTCTGCGTGGTTCTCGGTTTAGTGTGCGGCTTCATCTGGCCGGCGGTGCAGACAGGCATCGACTGGGTGGGCCATACGCTCACTGGCGCCGGTGCCGTAGGTCTCTTCATTTACGGTGTGCTGAACCGGCTCCTCCTGGTCACTGGTCTGCACCACATCCTGAACAGTCTTGTCTGGTTTGTCTTCGGCAGCTTCACCGGAGCCGATGGAAAAGTGGTGACCGGGGATCTCCATCGCTTCTTCGCCGGTGATCCTACGGCCGGCCACTTCATGACCGGCTTCTTCCCGATTATGATGTTCGGCCTTCCGGCGGCGTGTCTCGCGATGTATCGCGCCGCCCGTCCAGAGAATCGGAAACTAGTGGGAGGAATGTTACTCTCCATGGCTCTAACCGCCTTCCTGACCGGCGTGACCGAGCCCGTAGAATTCACTTTCATGTTCCTCGCGCCAGTCCTCTACGTGATCCATGCAATCCTGACCGGCATTTCAATGGCGTTGATGAGCCTCTTGCACGTCAGGCTCGGATTCACCTTCTCGGCCGGTGCGTTCGATTACATCATCAGCTACAGGCTTGGAACGAACGGTTGGGTGTTACTACCAGTCGGCTTGGTCTATTTCCTGATTTATTATTTCCTTTTTAGCTTCGCGATTCGGAAGTTTAACCTGGCAACGCCCGGCCGCGCTGAAGAAGACCCGGTAGTCGGCGCCGCAGACGGTGGAGAGGCTCCGGTTGCTCTTGCCGGGGCAGTCGGCTTCTTGAGAGCTTTAGGTGGTAATCGGAATCTTACGCTGGTGGATGCCTGCACGACCCGTCTGCGGCTTGAAGTAGTGGACGATTCATTGGTCAACGAGGCCGCGCTCCGGACCCTCGGCGCGCGTGGCATCGTTCGGCCCAGTCGGAATGCTTTGCAGGTGGTTATCGGCCCTCAAGCCGAAATTGTCGCCGGCGAGATCCGGGATGCGATGGCCAGTGGAGAATATGCTGCGCTTGGACCAGCGGTGCACGAGCCGGTAGTCAACGAAGAGGCCACTGTTGGACCGATCTCTGCGGAACCGGTTCAGGCAAGCGCCGAAGACTCCGCTTCCGCTCACCACTTAGTAAGCGCTTTCGGCGGGTCTTCGAACGTTCAGTTGGCCGAGAATGTGGCGATGACCCGTTTACGGTTTGTGCTGCGGGACGGTCGCCGAGCCGATGCGGAAGCGCTGAAGAGCGCCGGCGCCGGCGCCGTGATGAAAGCGTCGGAGAACGTCTGGCACGTCATTGCCGGTCGCCGCGCTCCGGCGATCGCGGCTGCCCTCAAGCTGGAGATGAACGCTCCTTAGATTTACACTGTCCGAACGCCCAGCTCTCGGCCTGGGCTCCGCGCTTGATCCGTTCATGGCGACTAACATTAATTGGAAGAGCGAAGATATGAGCGAACGGTTTCCTTTCGTCTTTCTCGTGGATGTGGACAATACATTGCTCGACACTGACCACATTCAGAACGACCTCCAGGAACATCTTGAAAGGGAGTTCGGCGCAGCTTGTCGGGACCGTTACTCGAAGATCCTTGAGAACCTCTTCGAAGAGTTTGGCTATCGTGATTACCTCGGCGCTTTGCAACGTTATCGGAACGAACATCCGACCGATATCCGTTTGCTGAAGATGTCCTCCTATCTGGTGGACTATCCCTTTGCCGACCGCCTCTATCCCGGCGCGCTCGACGTGCTGAAGCGGCTGCGGAGTTGGGGGCAGACCGTGATTCTCTCGGATGGCGATGTCGTCTTTCAACCGCGCAAAGTCGAGCGCTCGGGAATCGACGAAGCTGTCTCAGGGCACGTGCTCATCTACATTCACAAAGAAGAGGCGCTGGCCGATATCGAGAGACGTTATCCGGCGGCGCATTACGTAGTAATTGACGACAAGCCGCGCATTCTCGCGGCAATGAAGAAGGCTTGGGGCGAACGCGTGACGACGGTATTTCCGCGCCAAGGCAAGTTCGCGCACGACCCGAAGATGCTCGGCGCCTTTCCGGTCCCAGATGTGACCATCGAGCGCATCGGCGACCTCCTTTCCCACGAACTCTCCGACCTCGTTTCATTTGAGAAAGTGTTCTAAGTTAAGCGCTGTTTGAGATGTTTTCAGAGGGCTCATTTGAGAAAGTGTTCTACTATTCGGTAGATGCAGAATCCCAATCCTATGAGGGGGATGAGAAACGCAAGGGCAACGCAGATACCTAGCAGCCAGCACCCTATGTAATCTTTATCCATCGAGCCACTTGGTCGTTTTTGCTAGTGTACCGTCTCCTAAATTCCTTGAGCTGCGCGGCCCGAAGGGCTGCGTTGAAAATGGGCCGGCGGCGGGGTTGTTCGTCGGTTGCGTATCTCGGAGCGACGTGAGCTGGGCCAGCGGGACAAATCGCCGGTGGCCGCATTTCGGAAAGGGGCGTAAGCTGGCCTTAATGCGCGTAGGATACGGCACAATCACCAGAATCTTGTCCCACCCGAAGGACGGTTACGAGGAGATTGAAGGATTTTTCGTTTATCCTCTCAACTGTGCCAGGGTCTCGATCACTTTCGCAAAAGTTATCCCGCCGGACCCGTTGCCTGAGGAGGTCGGCGAACGTTTTGAATTTTCCTGGATCGTGCCGAAGGACCGCCCATGGAAAGTGGGTGACAGGCTGGCCGTCAAATTTTTTGAATTCGGTGACCTGGTCCAGCGAGAGGGCTGACCCATGAATTGGCCGGGAGACGCACTAAATGATCATCGGCCAATTGATAGGTTACACCCAGCAAAAGTAGCCTCATTCGTAGCGAAAGCGGTTGTTCGGGATCGAGAACTCTTGCGCGGTCCACGACCCCGCCGAGAATGATATCACCAAAACCATCGGGTTGGAGTACCTGAAACTCGATCTCCTCGATTTCGGAGAGCCCTTGAAAGAGTCGAATGAGTGCTGCGTCTGTGTCTTGCAACGCTTGTTTGCTGAACAACTCGGCTTGCTGTTCCGGCGGAAGGTCACGATCCCAGGGATGAATATCTCGCGCGCGCCACTCCAGCTTTAAACAACGGCCCGAGAGCAACAGGCTGTGCAAAATCAGCACATCGTTTGGGACGGCACCGCGAGCTGGGAGGGCCAGTGCCCTCCTAACGATCCGATGAACGCTCGGCTTAAAGAGGTGAGTGAAAAATGCTGTCATGAACGCTATTTTGGCAGGCCGTACCGCCGACAAAGCTCCAAATTAACTTCCAGTACGTTGACGAGCTTTTCACCAGCCAGTCCGCCAAACGGTGCGGAAACATTATTCTGCAAGATTTGGCCGATCTCTTTCCGGACCGCTCCGGCATCATGCTTGGTGTCGTCAGCCCACTTCGCGGCGACCCGATCCAATTGAAATTCCGCGTTTGCCAGTGTGATGTTCGGGTCGAGGCCGGAGCCGGACGCCGTCACCAGATCACCTGGAACGTCCTGCAGATCGGCATCGGCGTGGTCCTGGCGCCACATATCGAAGAAATTCGACTGAATGTCTGATCCATCCTTGACCGGTTGAATGGTGCTTTGAGACTTACCGTCCGCTCCGGTCTGGGTGACGGCTGAAGGGAACATACCGGGGTGCTCCGCGGAAAAGTGCTCGAAGAAGAGAACCGCCAAATCCGGCGCCTTCGGTTGAGGTGTGCTCGGGTTGTCCTTGATCCATTTGGCCACCAAATCCGGATGTGCCTTGGACCACGCATCCACGTATTGGCCGTGGGTGGGATCTGCATTCACCCAGGCCTGGGCGACAGCGTTGTGCAAGTCGGCCCACTGTGCCACCAGGTGCGGATTACCCCGGAATTTGTCCTGCTGAAACCAGGACTCAAGATCCGGCGCCACCAGTTGACCCGCTTTGGGCCCGCTCTGGTACTTCACGATTGGTCCCAGCAAGGTGGCGACGCGGTTGCGCAACAGATAGTTCGAGGCCGCATAGGTTGAGGAGGCCGAAGCGGAGGCGTCGTAGGACGCAGCCGAAGGCCGCGGTTGGAAGTATTCGTCCTTGGTAAACGGTTGGGCGATTAACTTCGAACCAACAATGGAACCGTCTGGACCTTTTAACAAACTACCGTCCGCTTGAAACGGGAAAAAGACTTTGCCAATGGCCCAGACTGTTAGGGGGTAAACCCCGCAACAGATAATGATGGTCAAAACCAGCAACAGGATGCTGCTTAATAAGGAGCGTAACATATTGATGCCTCCGAAAATAGTTAGATGTTAGGCAACGAGATGGAAGGCGACCATGATAAGATCGATTATCTTTATTCCGATGAAGGGGATGATGACTCCTCCGAGGCCCCAGATCAGCAGATTTTTGCGCAGAAGGGCGTCAGCTCCCAAAGGTCGGTAACTGACTCCCTTCAGGGCCACCGGGATAAGTAGTGGAATAATGAGGGCGTTGAAAATAACCGCCGAAAGGATTGCGGAGGTCGGCGAGTGGAGCTGCATGATGTCAATTCTCTTCAGCCATGGCAAAGTGCCGGCGAAAAGCGCTGGGATAATCGCAAAATATTTCGCGACGTCGTTGGCGACCGAGAAGGTCGTCAGCGCACCGCGGGTCATCAAGAGTTGCTTGCCGATCTCGACGACTTCAATCAATTTGGTCGGGTCGCTGTCGAGGTCCACCATGTTCGCTGCTTCTTTGGCGGCCTGCGTCCCGGCGTTCATCGCCAAGGCGACGTCCGCTTGAGCCAGGGCTGGGGCATCGTTCGTGCCATCTCCCATCATGGCAACCAACTTACCTTCGGCTTGTTCTTTGCGGATGTAAGCGAGCTTGTCCTCTGGCCTGGCCTGCGCGAGGAAATCGTCCACTCCTGCCTTTTTGGCGATGGTCGCGGCAGTCAGCGGGTTATCTCCGGTGATCATGACCGTTCGCAGGCCCATTCGTCTGAGGCGCTCAAAGCGCTGGCTCATCGCCGGCTTCAAGACGTCTTCCAAGACGACGATGCCAACGATTTGCAGGTCTTCGGCCACGACGAGCGGTGTTGCACCCTTGGAAGCGACACTTTGGACTAACGCGTCAAGCTCGGCCGGAACACGCGCGTTCTGCTCCTTGATCAGCTTGACGATGGCGTCCGAAGCACCTTTGCGTATCTTTTGGCCGTTCGGCAGGTTGATGCCGCTCATGCGCGTTTGCGCGGTGAACGGAACAAACTCGGCGCCGTCCGGAACGTTGAGCGGAAGTTGGTCAATGGTGATCAACTCCTTGGCCTTGGCCTTGATACTTTTGCCTTCGGGAGTCTCATCCGCTGCGGAGGCCAGCGATGCTAAACGGGCGACATCCGAAGCTGAATGCCGGCCAACGGGCAGAAACTCTGTGGCGTGTCGGTTGCCCATGGTGATCGTGCCGGTTTTATCGAGTAAAACCACGTCGATATCTCCCGCGGTCTCGACGGCTTTGCCGCTCTTGGCCAGGATGTTGGCTTGCAGGGCCCGGTCCATTCCTGCGATTCCGATGGCGGCCAGCAGAGCGCCGATCGTGGTGGGAATCAGGCAGACCAAAAGCGCGATCAAAGTCGGCACGTCTGTTCCCAGACTGTGCAGTGGTTCCTGAAGCCCGAGATAGCCCACCATGTATTGCTCGGCGTTCAGCGCCATGGCCCAGAGCGGAATCACCACGATCAAGAAGATCAACGTGAAGGCACTCAGGACCAGGGTCAGCGCGATTTCGTTCGGTGTCCGCTGACGGATCGCTCCTTCGACGAGACCAATCATGCGGTCCAGGAAGGATTCCCCGGCGCCGGAGGTAATTCGAATCACGATCCGGTCCGACACCACGAGGGTCCCGCCGGTGACTCCGGATCGGTCGCCCCCTGCCTCGCGAATCACCGGGGCGGACTCACCGGTGATCGCGGATTCATCGATGGAAGCGATGCCTTCGATGATTTCGCCGTCGCCAGGTACGATCTGTCCGGTTTCGACGATAACTCGGTCGCCGATCTTCAAAACGGTCGACGCAACCTCCTCAATTTTATCTCCGCTGGTCAGCCGGTGGGCGATCGTGTCTCGGCGAGTTTTCTTTAATGAATCGGCCTGGGCTCTTCCGCGCGCCTCTGCCAAAGCGGTCGCGAAGTTCGCGAACAGGACAGTCAGAAAGAGCCAGACGTCCAGCGCAACAAAATAGCCAGTTGACACCTGGCTTTCAGATTTCCCTAACAATGCCTGAATGAGGTAGGCAAGGGTCAGGAAAGCGCCTACTTCCACCACGAACATCACCGGATTTTTCCATTGAATGTCCGGACGCAACATCACGAAAGCCTGCTTCAAGGCTGGTCCGACGGTGCCAGGGGTCAGCAGCCGCGCCGTTTGATGGCGACCCGGCGGTTGCGCAGTCTCACGCGAAATTTGGATTGGTTTTAATACGGTAGCCATATCAATTTTTCTTTCTTAGGATTGATCTATGGTGGGTTCAGCCACCGAATGGAATTGGACCGAAATGTTCTGCCAGCGGCCCTAGGGCAGCTACTGGAAGAAAGAGCAGTGCGCCGATGATGAGAATCGTTCCGCAGAGCAATAAACCGAAGGTCGAGGTGTCGTCACGCAAAGTCCCCAGGCTGAACGGAGCGGACTTCTTTGCACCCAGACTTGCTGCCATGGCGATCGGGGCAATGATCGGCAGGAACCGGCTGATGAGGATTACCAATGCGGTCGCGATATCCCACTGAACAGCAGTCGGAGAGGGATTCGGGTTGTTGTTCAGACCATAGGTGACGCCCAGCCCATCGAAAGCTGAACCGTTATTCGCCGAGGCCGACGAGAACTGGTACATGATTTCAGAAAATCCGTGCGGACCAGGATTGTTTACGGCCTTGGTTCCCCAGTCCGTTGCCGAGAACAACCCGGTCGGCATCAAGATCATGATCGGGTGAATCAGCAGCGCGATCATTGCTAGTTTCATCTCGCGGCCACCAATCTTTTTCCCGAGATATTCGGGGGTTCGGCCCACCATTTGGCCGGCCACGAAGACGCCCACGATCAAAAAGAGCAGCAGATTGATCATCCCCACACCCTTTCCGCCGTAGATGCAGTTCAACCACATCCCGACCATCGGCGAGAGCGCCGCCACAGGGTTCAAGCTGTCGTGTTCACAGTTGACCGCCCCGTCCGTGACGTCCACGGTCAAGGCCGAAAAGGTGGCGCCCGCCGAAGTGCCGAAACGCAATTCCTTCCCCTCGAGATTGCCGAGATGTTGATCCACCGGCAACCCGGCCACCGCAGGAATGGTGACCTGACGCTTCCCGCCCGGGGCGGTGGCACTGGGGATTTCATAGGTCTGGCCACCCGTTTGCGCAGTTAGTCCAGGGTTAGGTTTCAGCGTGTCGAAGTAAATAGCCCAGACCACGGTGCCGATCATGAGTGCCATCATCACTGAAAATATGACGGCCGCATGCTTTCTTCTTTTCAGCATCCGCCCGTACATCAAGACCAATGAGAACGGAAATAGCATCATTGCTACGCAAGAGAGAAAGTTCGTTAAATCAGTCGGATTCTCGAAGGGATGGGCGGAGTTCATTCCATAAAACCCGCCTCCGTTGGTGCCTAACTGCTTCATCGGCACAAACGCCGCTAACGGACCAACCACGACCGTCTGCTGCTTGGGTTGGCCGTTGTCAGCCGTCCCCATCGCCGCCGGCTCCAGCGTAGAAACAGGATGCGCGCTGGCAAAAGTCATCGGGGCGCCTTGTTGCAAGAAAATCAAAGCGAGGAGAAAAGAAACCGGTAGGAACGTGTAGATGACGACTCGCCACATATCGACGAAGAAGTTCCCCAAATGGGAATCACTTCGCAAAGCCCTGATAATGGCAGTCAGACCGCAGAAGCCGATCGAGGCTGAGAGGAAGAAATTCGCCAGGCAAAAAAAGGTCTGGCTAAAGTTGGAAAAATGTTGATCTCCGGAATAGTGCTGCAAATCAGTGTTGGTCATGAAAGAAACCACACTGTGAAAGATCGTACTCGGAGCGAGCATTCCGCGGCCCAGATCGTTTAATGGCAAGAACGGCTGGAGGGAGAGGACGACAAAACCAAAGACAAATAGAACCGTGTTGAAAAGCAACAGAGCACCGGTGTATTGCTTCCAGTTTTGCGGCCCACTATTTAGTTTGACTTCGACCCATCGAAACGGTCCCCAAGGGCGATATTTTCCATCCATGATCCAGGAGAGATATTTGCTCAACGGGATTGCCAGCAGGGTGGTGACGATCAGAATTGAAATAGGTAATAACCACATAGTTTAAGGCTCCTGGTTAGAGTGGAGAATGCTCGCTCAGAACCATTCGGGCCGAATCAGGGCCACGAACAGGTAGATAAAAAGAAATAAGGAAACGATCGCGGTTACGTAAATCATAGGTAGGTCCGGGTTAAATGTTTTCGCAGGCTGCCATAAAAAGGAAGCATGCGGCCATCGACACAAGTCCGAGGAGAAATAGTCCTGGAAGCCAAATCTCGAGCGACATAATAGCGTGATTTTGAAGTGATTTAAGAAACAACGCTCATCTGGCACTTAGCGCCAGAATAAGCGGCGTTAACTACCGGCCCCTTTCTAGCGAATGAGGGATCGCTAAAGGAAGGCCAAGTTATGGATCCGGCGGAGGAGGTGTTGCTAGATCCAGCCCTTGTTAACCCAATTTTTTTATTCGCGTCAAAAGATAGCTATTCCTGTGCCAATCGCCCTGTTTGTCTCATCCGGCGGCGCGCGCCGAGTGCCGGCGAGGTAAACGCTGATCAACCAGGTGACACCGGGCGAAGGCATTCACTCGCAGAATGCGAGAATCGGATAAACCGAGGCTCGCAAATTGCGATCAAAGGGTCGGCGATGGTGGTCAGCCTACGAACGTATCGACGAGTCGTCGTCTGCAATCGTTCTCGGTTTTTTGCGGGCGTAGTTTGGACGTTTCGAGAAAGTGGGCGACGCAAAAATTTTAGGGCTTAGCTTATGTCCCTTCGGGCCAAAGAAGTATATCCCAGGGGTGATCCCCATAAGCGCTAAGATAATTGGGAGGCGCCTCGATGGGCGAATGGCTTTTGTCCCGGAGGGACAGGCTGATAGTAGCCAGGCACGAAGTGCCTGGGGAGCGATGCAGAGAGGCTCCGTCCCGGAGGGACGGTCGAAGTCAATTGTCAATTTTTGCCGCCCCTGCGGGCCATGAAATCGTAGGTATTGGCTGGCGTCACTTCTTGTCGGATACTTCGCCAGACGGCAGAGAGAGAAGCGGCATACTGCCAGTGCCCTCAAGTAATGTGAGAGGCAGGGAGCCATTCCAACGATCCGCTTTCGCAAGTTCGACCACCAACGGGCTCGTTTTCAGGATTTCCGCGTTCATCCGGAGCACCCCTGCACGTGATTCACCCTCCAGCCGTATTCCTTCGGCCCTGCCCTGAGCGCTCAAAATCGTCGATTGACGATCGGCGTCGGCTAATTTGAGTTTCGCTTCGGCCTCGCCGTTGGCCCGCTCGACTGCTTGCTGAGCTTCGAATCGGATCCGGTTTACCGTATTCTCGGCGGCAACGGCCTCGTTCTTCGCCTTGACTGCTGCCTCGACCGAAGCACGGAAACTGTCTGAATAGAGAATGCCGGCAATCTGAAAATCCACGACTTCGATGTGGTAGAGGTTCCCGAGGTCGTTCGATAAAAGAGTCTTGAGAGCGTTTAAAATTTGTTCGCGGTTTTCACTGATGCGAGTGGTATTCTGTTGAGCAAAAATTTTCGCGGTTCGGTCGGCAACGATTCGCTCGAAGTTCTCCGTGATATCAAAATTCCCCGCCCGGCCAACCTCATAGAGAAGCGGCAGCACAGCCTGAGGAGGGATGCGATACGTCAGACCGACAGTCACGGCGATCGGCTGGTTATCGATTGTGTTCACCGTAAGCCTGTCGAGCTTGAAAGTGTCCAAAGACACCTGTAATCGATCGACTTGGTCGATAAGCGGCAACTTGAAATGCGGACCGGGCCCAAGGGGTTTCGTGGTAATGACTTGCCCAAGGCGCCGCACGCCCGCCATTTCCGTCGGTTCGACAACGAAGTATGAATCGATGGCAAAGAGAGCAACCAGGAGCACAGCGACTAGGCCAACAATCAGCCTAAACAAGAAGGTTGGGTGGATAATCGGCGGCCCCTGACGTTGCAGAACAATCTCCGGCGGTGTTCGATCGCTCATGTGAAAGCTATTTCGGTACCCCGTACCGTTTGCTAAGCTCCAAGTTGACTTCCAGCACGTTAACAAACTTCTCACCTGCCAGACCGCCAAACGGGGCGGAAGCATTCGCCTGCAGGATTCCGTCGATCTCTTTACGGATATCTCCCGCATCATGCTTGGTGTTGTCAGCCCACTTGGCGGCTACCCGGTCCAGTTGAAATTCGGCATTTTCCAAGGTTATGTCGGGATCAAGTCCGGAACCGGAGGCCATCACTAAATCACCTGGCACGTCCTGAAGATCGGCCTCCGCGTGTTCCTGGCGCCACATATCGAAGAAATTCGACTGGATGTCCGAGCCATCTTTAACCGGCTGGATGGAGGTTTGAGGCTTACCGTCCGCGCCGGTCTGGGTGACGGCGGAAGGGAACATACCGGGGTGCTCCTGAGAAAAGTTGTCGAAAAACAGAACTGCTAAATCCGGCGCCTTAGGTTGGGGAGTACTCGGATTATCTTTAATCCATTTCGCAACGGGCTCCGGATGCGCCTTTGTCCAGGCGTCGACATATTGGCCGTGAGTTGGATCCGCATTCACCCAGGCTTGGGCGACGGCGTTGTGCAGGTCCGCCCACTGAGCCACGATGTGAGGATTACCTAGGAACTTGTCCTGCTGAAACCAAGCCTCGATGTCGGGAGCAACCAGTTGCCCGGCTTTAGGTCCGCTCTTATATTTCACAATCGGTCCGAGAGCGCTGGCGACGCGGTTGCGCAGCAGGTAGTTCGAGGCAGCGTAGGTGGATGCCGCCGAAGCCGACGCATCGTAGGAAGCAGCCGAGGGCCGTGGTTGGAAGTATTCGTCCTTGGTGAATGGTTGGGCAATCAGCCTGGAACCGACAATTTTTCCATCCGGACCTTTGACCAGGCTACCATTGGCTTGAAACGGAAAGAAAATCTGACCGATCACCCAGACCGCAGATGGATATATGACGCAGCAGATGACTACGCTGAAAGACAGGAGTACAACGCTCTTTGATACGTATCGAAACATATTTATGCCTCCGTAAGTGAGTGGAAAGATCAGGCAACGAAATGGAAAGCTACCATGATCATGTCGATTAGTTTTATGCCCGGGAACGGAAGGATCACACCTCCCAAACCCCAGATAAGCAGGTTCCTGCGCAGGAGCGCGTCCGCGCCCAGCGGCCTGTAAGTAACTCCCTTCAGTGCGACAGGGATCAGCGCAGGAATGATCAAGGCATTGAAGATGACAGCGGAAAGAATTGCTGAAGTCGGTGAATGCAGATGCATGATGTCGATGGTTTTCAGCCACGGCAAGGTGCCGGCGAAGAGGGCGGGGATGATGGCGAAGTATTTTGCTACGTCGTTCGCAATCGAAAAGGTCGTCAGAGCTCCGCGAGTCATCAAAAGCTGTTTGCCGATTTCGACCACTTCAATCAGCTTTGTCGGGTCGCTGTCCAGGTCCACCATATTCGCTGCTTCTTTCGCGGCCTGGGTACCAGCATTCATCGCCAAGGCCACGTCGGCTTGAGCCAGAGCGGGCGCATCATTCGTGCCGTCGCCCATCATCGCCACCAGCTTGCCCTCCGCTTGCTCTTTGCGGATGTAAGCGAGCTTATCCTCAGGGGTTGCCTGCGCCAGAAAGTCATCCACGCCCGCCTTCTCGGCAATGGTCTTGGCGGTCAGAGGGTTATCGCCGGTAATCATGACCGTGCGGAGTCCCATCCTTCTGAGGCGCTCAAAGCGCTCGCTCATCGCCGGTTTCAAGACGTCTTCCAAAACGACGACTCCAAGGATTTGCATGCCCTCAGCTACCACGAGCGGTGTCGCGCCCTTTGAAGCAACACTCTCGACCACCGGACCGAGCTCGACCGGTACACTGCCATTATTAGCCTTGACGAATTTAATGACGGCATCCGATGCTCCTTTCCGGATCGTTCGCCCGCCTGGCAGATCGACGCCGCTCATCCGAGTTTGTGCGGTGAAAGGCACAAACACAGCGCCATCCGGAACGCTTAATCTGAACTTTGCAGCTGCTGCCAACTCCTTTGCTTTAACGACGATAGTTTTTCCCTCGGGTGTCTCATCCGCCAGCGACGCAAGTTGTGCCGTGTCCGCCAACTGAAGTCTGGTCACTCCAAGAATTGGTAGAAATTCTGTCGCTTGCCGGTTACCCACCGTGATCGTTCCGGTCTTATCGAGCAAGACAACGTCGATGTCACCCGCGGTTTCTACCGCCTTGCCGCTCTTGGCCAGGACGTTGGCCCGCAGGGCGCGATCCATTCCGGCAATCCCAATGGCAGCCAACAAAGCTCCGATTGTGGTCGGGATGAGGCAGACCAGGAGCGCGACCAGGGTAGGGACATCGGTTCCAAGACTTTTCAACGGGTCCGTCAGGCCGAGGTAGCTCATGATATATAGCTCGGCGTTCAGTGCCATCGGCCAGAGCGGTATCACGACGATCAAAAAGATCAACGTGAAGGCAGTCAGCACCAGCGTAAGTGCGATTTCGTTGGGAGTGCGTTGTCTGATGGCTCCTTCCACGAGCGCGATCATGCGGTCCAGAAATGATTCTCCCGCGCCGGAGGTCACTCGTATAACGATCTGGTCCGACACCACGAGTGTGCCCCCGGTGACTCCGGATCGATCACCACCAGCCTCTCGAATGACGGGCGCAGATTCACCGGTAATGGCAGACTCGTCGATGGAGGCAATGCCTCGAATGATCTCCCCGTCACCCGGGACCACCTGTCCAGCTTTAACTACCACTCGGTCTCCGGGCTTCAATTGCCTCGATGGCACCTGCTCCACTTTCTCTTCCCGTGTGAGGCGATAGGCGATCGTGTCACGGCGAGTCTTTCTGAGCGAATCAGCTTGAGCTTTGCCGCGTTCCTCCGCAAGAGAGGTGGCGAAATTGGCAAACAGGACGGTAAGAAATAGCCAGATATCGAGTGCCACAAAGTAGCCGGTTGACACCTGACTTTCTGATTTTCCGAAAATCGATTGCACCAGATAGAACAGAGTCAGAAAAGCACCTACCTCGACGACAAACATCACTGGATTCTTCCATTGAATGTCCGGGCGCAACATAATAAATGCTTGTTTCAACGCTGGCCCGAATGTTTCAGGGGCCAGCAAAGTGGCTCGCCGCGCGAACTTCCGGAATCGCGTTGGCGGTGTAGTGCCCACGCCCGAGGGCGTGACTGTTTTCAATACTTCAGCCATTTCAAATGCTCCTTCTCAGGGTTTACTGGTGAATCTCCATGGATCGTTATCGACCGCCGCCGCGGTTCAGCCACCGAACGGAATGGGACCGAAGTGTTCTGCGAGTGGTCCAAGCGCGGCTGTCGGGAGAAATAGGAGGGCACCAATGATGACAATGGTCCCCAATATCAGAAAACCGAAGGTCACCGTGTCGTCGCGCAGGGTCCCCAAACCGAACGGAGAAGATTTCTTTGCACCGAGACTCGCGGCCATGGCGATAGGCGCGATAATTGGCAGGTACCGGCTGAAAAGCATTACCAGGGCCGTCGCGATATCCCATGGCACGAAAGTTGGAGACGGACTTGGGTTGCTCATCAGACCGCCAGTCGTACCAAGCCCATCGAATGCCGATCCGTTATTCGCAGAGGCAGACGAGAACTGGTACATGATCTGAGAGAACCCGTGAGCGCCTGGATTGCTTACCGCCTTGGTACCCCAGTCGCTCGCCGCGAAGTAACCGGTAGGGAAAAGAATCATGATTGGATGAACTAGCAATGCGATCATCGCCAACTTCATCTCGCGTCCTCCGATCTTTTTGCCCAGGTATTCGGGAGTTCGCCCTACCATTTGACCGGCGATGAAGACTCCCAGGATCAAAAACAATAGCAGGTTGATCATCCCGACGCCCTTTCCCCCAAAGATACAGTTCAACCACATCCCGATCATGGGCGATAAACCCGCAAGTGGGTTAAGACTGTCCTGCTCAGAGTTAATAGCACCACATGTCACATCCGTGGTGATCGCTCCCCAGGTAGCGCCTGCCGACGTTCCGAAGCGGAGCTCTTTACCCTCGAGATTTCCAAGATGTTGATCTACCGGCAAGCCTGCCACCGCCGGAATCGTTACCTGCCTTTTGCCTCCCTGCGCGGTCGCGCTTGGAATATCATAAGTTTGACCGGCCGAATGTGCAGTTAACCCCGGGTTCGGCTTCAGGGTGTCGAAATAAACTGCCCAGACGATGGTACCAATGAAAAGGAGGAGCATCACCGAAAAAATTACGATGGAGTGTCGTAGCCGGCCTAACATTCGCCCATACATGAGCACGAGTGAGAACGGAAAGACCATCATCGCGAAACAAGCAAAGAAATTGGTCAGGGCAGTCGGGCTCTGGTACGGATGGGCGAAGTTCATCCCAAAAAATCCGCCGCCATTCGTTCCTAATTGCTCCATCGGCACCGTGGCGGCAACCGGACCCGTGACAATCGTCTGTTGCTTCGGTTGACCATTGTCCCCTGTTCCCATCGCTCCAGGTTCAAGCGTCGACACCTGATAGTCGCACTTGAAGGTCATCGGGGTACCTTGCTGTAAAAAGATAATGGACAGCAAAAAGGCAACCGGGAGGAAAATATAAATGACCACCCGCCACATGTCGACGAAGTAATTTCCCGCAGACGAGTCCTTCCGGAAAAGCCGAATTATTGCTGTCAGAGCGCAGAAACCAACACTCGCCGAGAGAAAGTAGTTCGCAACACAAAAGAATAATTGACTAAAGTTCGAAAAATGCTGATCGCCCGAGTAGTGCTGTAGATTGGTGTTAGTCATAAAAGAGACAACACTGTTAAAAATAGTACTGGGAAACAACATTCCCCTTCCGAGGTCATTGAGCGGCATCACCGGCTGTAGAGAAAGGATAATAAATCCCCAGACAAACAGGACCGTATTGAAGACCAGCAACGCCGCCGTATACTGCTTCCAGTTCATCGGCCCGGTATCGAGGCGGGATTCAAACCACCGGAGAAATGCCCAAGGTCGATATTTTCCCTCCAGGATCCAGGCGATGTATTTGCTCAGAGGGATCGCGACAATCAGCGTGAAGAGAATTATTGAAATAGGTAGAAACCACATAACGCAAATTTCCTGATCAACATTAGTGATCGGTTAGACTAAAACTTTTCCGGCCGGATCAGAGCCACAAACAAATAGATGAATAGCAAAAGCGAGACGATGGCGGTTAAATAGATCATTTTTCAAGCAGATTTATATTTTTTCACAGCCCTCCATGAAGAGGTAGCATAGGCACATCGCCACTAGGCCTAAGAGAAACAAACCTGGCAACCAGAGCGCTAGCATCATATTGATTTCTTTCGGTAATATGGAAATTTAACAACCAGTTAAGGGTCAATGATGTGCTTCAACCCTTTCTAGCTTTGGACTTGTTGCTAGAGGCGACACCCGATACTGCGGCAGTTTTTGCCATAGCTTGTCCCATGCCAGCCTGGTCGACGTTCTTGAGAACGCGGCCTTTGCAAGGGGTCAGCGGAAGATGATCTGGGCCGCGAAGGTGGTATGTACTCGCAAAATGCGATTCTTACCCTGAAATTCCCTCGCAAAATGCGAGCCGATGTTCGGTTTGCCTTAAATAATTGTTTAGACAGAGGCCGCACTCGCATTTTGCCAGTTTGCTAGGGGCCAAAACTCGCGAGATGCGAGTGGATTAGTTAGGTCGCGGAAACAGTTTTGGGACCTAAGACATTGAAAGCGAAGGAATTGTGAGAAAAAGCGGCTTTGGCACGCGATTAGCTTTTAACCGATGGAGCTAATAGGTGACGGTTGTGTCTACCGAAGAAGAGCGTGTCGGTTGGGCGTAGCTCAGAAAATTTTTGTGGTTCTCCGAGCCCGCGGACGTTTCTGCGGGTGGTACTGCGAGTTTGTCCTGGGCTCGGAGACCTGGGCTGCGGAGTGATTTTTCGCTAAATTTACCATTGTCGGGTTCGCTTTAAGCTATGAGGCAACGTATCTTCCTGGGATTCGCTTCGATCCTCGTCCTTTTCATCGGGGTCGGGTTGTACGCCGTTTGGTTATTTTCGCGAATTAGTGATATGGCCCAAGTGGACCCCCAGGCACGAGTCTTAAGTGGTAATGCTAGGCAAACCATGCTTGTCGTCTTCCTCGTTGGGGTAGGGATCGTTCTCTCCGTTTATTTCGCAACCCGGCGAGCCATTTTTAAGCCGATGCAAACACTGACCGCTGTTGCGAAAGAACTCGGGAACGGCAATCTGGAT
>Ga0210383_10002492_pt1 | contig 16630 bp, 18 predicted proteins | sample IncBWC14OmetaG_FD_160072 | JGI IMG/M metagenome (GOLD analysis project Ga0210383, IMG submission 160072) | Forest soil microbial communities from Barre Woods Harvard Forest LTER site, Petersham, Massachusetts, United States - Inc-BW-C-14-O ...
CGGTTTGGTCGGCGCACAATATCCACCCGCCGGCGGAGCTCCGGCACGAATGAACTTACTCATTTTCGATCTTGACGGCACGTTGATCGATTCCAAACTCGACCTTGTTCATTCGGTCAACGCGGCTCGCACCTTGATGAATCTGGAGCCGATTTCAGAAGAGCTGGTTTCATCCTATGTCGGCAATGGTGCGCCGGTATTGATGCGTCGTGCTTTGGGTCCTGAGGCTAGCGACGCGGACGTCGCGCGCGCTCTCGATTACTTCCTGAAGTATTATCGCGCGCATATGCTGGACAATACGCGGCTTTATCCGGGCGTGCGCGAGGCGTTGGATCGACTGCTCGAAGGCGGCGTGAAAATGGCGGTGCTCACCAACAAACCTGTGCGGTTCAGCCGCTCTATCATCGAAGGCTTAGGGCTGACGCAGCATTTTTTTCAGGTCTACGGAGGCAACAGCTTCGGGCAGAAGAAGCCCGATCCGATCGGGATTGAAACGCTTCTGGGCGAGACTGGCGCGCCGCGCGAACGCACCATCATGGTGGGCGACAGTCACGTGGATATTCGAACCGCGCGCAACGCCGGAGTGCTGGCCTGCGGGGTGTCGTACGGATTTCAGCCGGAAACTTTCGTGGATGCGCCGCCCGATCTGCTGGTGGACAATATGCTGCAATTGGCCGATCACATCCTCAAGCGCGATTGAATTCGACGAGACTTTGCAGCTTCGCCCAAGCTGCCCCGGAATCGATGGATTCGGCTGCGCGTTTCATCGCGATGAGCGGATTATCGGCGAGTCCTGTGGCCATTAACGCCGCGGCGCCGTTCACCAGCACGATGTCGCGTTGAGCGCCGCGTCGCCCTTTCAAAATCGAAGCGGCGATTTCGGAGTTGCGCGCCCGGTCGCCGCCACGCAAATCTTCAATGTCAGCCCGCTCGACGCCAAAGTCGGCGGGTGTCCATTGAAAAGACCGCAGGTCGTGGCCCGTGATTTCGAACACCATCGTCGGTCCCGTCGTAGTCACTTCATCGAGTCCGTCCTCACCGTTGCCGCTGCCGTGAACGACGAACGCGTGTTCCGATCCCAGCCCTGCCAGCGCCTTGGCCATGAGTTCGGCGGTGTGCGCGGAAGGCGCGCCGATCAGTTGCCGGGTGGCGCCCGCTGGATTGGTAAGTGGGCCAAGCAGATTGAACACGGTGCGCATCTTGAGTTCCAAGCGGGCGGGCTGGGCGTGTTTCATAGCCGGATGGAGCAGAGGAGCGAAGAGAAAGCCAATCCCGATTTCGCGGATAGCCTGCGCCACTCGCTCCGGAGGCTGCGACACTTCGACCCCCAAATGTTCCAGAACATCGGCGCTGCCACATTGCGTGGAAAACGATCGATTGCCGTGCTTGGCCACGTGCACGCCAGAGCCCGCCACGACGAACGCGGCCACTGTGGAAATGTTAAACGTTGACCCTGGGCCACCGCCTGTGCCGCAGGTATCCAGCAGAGGCTCCACGCAGGCATCGATGCGAACGGTCTTCTCGCGCATGGCCCGCGCGAACCCCAGCAGCTCGTCCGGCGTCTCGCCCTTCATTCGCAAGCCCATCAGGAATGCGGAAATCTGTGGGGTGGTAGCCGAACCGCTCAGAATAGCGAGCATCGCTTCCTGAGCTTCGCCCGCAGGCAGATCCTCACCAGCCGCGATTTTGTGCAGAAAGGGCAAGAGCATGGAAGGCTTTGGATTCACGTTACCATGAGCAAAGGGAATGAAATGGTGAGGCTTGCGGCTATTGCAATTCTGTTGACGAGTGCTGGGTTATACGCCCAGGAGCATCAGCGGCCGCCTGTCGCTCCACCGCATGAGACTGGCGCGCAGACGCCTCCGCCCCCAGCGGCTGCTCCCACCACGCCTCCGGTTGAAACGACATCGAAGACCAAGCACTCGATTGAGATCCATGGGAAAACGCTAGCCTACACGGCTACGGCGGGCACGTTAATTCTGAAGAAGGACGACAAGCCGTGGGCCAACATGTTTTACGTTGCATATACGCGCGACGACGTTCAGGGCGCGGCCACGCGGCCGATCACATTCGCCTTCAATGGCGGCCCTGGATCTTCGTCCGTGTGGTTGCACTTGGGAGCGCTGGGGCCCAAGCGCGTGGACATGGGTCCGGACGGCGAGCAGCCCAAGCCGCCCTATCGATTGGTGGATAACGACGACACCGCGCTCGAATTCACCGATCTGGTGTTTATCGATCCTGTCACCACCGGATTCAGCCGCGCCGCTTCCGGCGAACAGGACAAACAGTTCCACGGCTTCGATGGCGATCTGGAATCGGTAGCCGAATTTATCCGCCTTTATTTGACGCGCTTCGAGCGCTGGACTTCGCCCAAGTTCCTGGCCGGGGAAAGTTACGGCACTACGCGATCGGCCGCCCTTTCGCAATATCTGTTGGAAAACGACGGGATTTACTTGAACGGAATCACGTTGATTTCCACCGTCTTGAATTTCGAGACCATCTCGTTCGCTCGCGGTAACGACCTTCCGTACGCATTATTCTTACCCACTTACACTGCCGCCGCCTGGTATCACAAGAAGCTGCCCAAGGAGCTGCAGGCGGATTTAGAGAGAGCGCTGGGCGAAGCGCGCCGGTTCGCGGGCAATGAATATACGGTCGCGCTGATGAAAGGCGACAAGCTGACCACGCCCGAGCGGAACAACGTAGTGCGTGAGATGGCGCGCTTAACCGGACTTTCCGAACATTACATCGAAGGGTCCAATTTGCGCGTGTCAGAAGCGCGATTTACAAAAGAATTACTGCGCGACCAGGGCAAGACCCTGGGCCGGTACGATAGCCGTCTTGAGGGTGAGGACGTCGACGCGGTGGGCGATGAGCCCGATTACGATCCCAGCTATGCGTCCGTACAGGGCGTCTTCACGGCGATGTTCAACAATTATGTGCGAGCGGATTTGAAATATGAGAGCGATGTGCCTTATCAAGTGCTGACTGGGAAGGTACAGCCCTGGAATTATGACCGTTTCCAAAACCGCTATGTGAACGTCGCTGAAATGTTGCGTGAGGCCATGACGCAGAATCCAAGCCTGAGAGTGATGATCGCAAATGGCTACTACGACCTGGCGACGCCGTTTTTCGCGACGGAATACACGGTCAACCACATCGGTCTGGATCCCGCGCTCAGCAATCACATCAGCTTGACGTACTGCGACGCCGGGCACATGCTATACACCAAGAAGAGCTGTCTGGATGGTCTGCACGGAGCCATGGACGATTTTTACCGGAAGGCTTTCCCAGCCAGCAGCCCGACACCGTAAATCCGAACGAAGCGTTGTGAATGCAGCCTAAGAATGGACCATTATAGGCACCAACGGCGCCCGGCATTTTTGTGGGTGGCAGCGCGCTGGCTGAGCACATGCGACGGTTCGATTGGTCCCGCACGCCGCTGGGTCCGGTAGAAACGTGGCCGTAATCTCTTAAGACCACGGTCTCCACTTGTCTCGACTCCAGGTTTGCCATCGTCGTCTGGTGGGGCAACGAGCTGGTCACGTTTTACAACGACGGGTACAGCAAAATCATTGGGGGCAAACATCCGCAGGCGCTTGGTTTGCGCGCCAGGGATCTGTGGCCGGAAATTTGGCATATCATCGGCCCAATGCTCGAAGGCGTCATGCAGCGCGGCGCGGCGACTTGGTCTGAGAATTTGCTGCTGGAACTGAAGCGCAACGGTTACCCGGAGGAGTGCGGCGTAGGCGGCATATTTACGCCGGTCCAAGAGACCACCAGTCAAGTGATCGGAGAGCGCCGCTTGCGCACGCTGCGCGATCTGGCGGAAGCAGCGCGCGCCGCGAAGGCGAAAAGTAGCGAGGAAGTATGCCGGCCGGCGAGCCAGACGCTGTCGGAGAATCTGTTTGATATTCCATTTGCCGCCATCTATTTGTTCTCGGAGAGCACAGGTGAGTTTTCTAAAAGTGCTGAGGCACATCTGGCCGGGATGTCGGGCATCGCATCCGGAACCGCGCTGATTCCCAAAGTGGTGCGCCTGGATGAATCCTCTGCCGAGTGGCCTTTCGCCCGCGTGCTTCAGATGGCGGAAACCGAAGTGATCCCGCTCCCGCAGTCTTTGGAGAACGTGCCCTGTGGCGCTTGGCCAATTCCGCCGCGCGAGGTGCTGGCAATCCCGATCTCGCCCGGTGGACAACGCATCGGATTTATTTTGTTGGCCGTCAACCCTCGTAAGCAGATCGATGACGAGTACCGCGGGTTTTCTTTTGCTGGTGGCGGGCCACATTACCACCGCGATCGCCGAAGCCCGCGCTTTAGAAGATGAGCGCAAGCGTGCTGGCGCTTTGGCGGAGCTGGATCAAGCCAAGACGGCGTTCTTTTCTAACGTGAGCCATGAATTCAGGACTCCACTCACGCTGATGCTGGGACCGCTCGAAGGTGCTCGGCCTTAATGATGCCGTTCCCCCGCAAGTGATGGAGTTGCTAACGGTGACCCATCGCAACGGCTTGCGACTGCAAAAGCTGGTCAATGCGCTGCTCGAGTTTTCTTTCACCGCCGAACTCGCTTCCACTTTTCGAGCCACGGTGGAGAAGGCCGGCCTGGCGCTGACGGTCGATTGTCCTGCGCTTCCCCGTCCCGTCTATGTGGATCGTGAAATGTGGGAAAAGTGGTGTTGAACCTGCTTTCCAACGCTTTCAAATATACGTTCGAGGGCGTCATCACGGTGCGGTTGGATGCTCAAGAGGACCGAGCCACGTTTTCAATCGAAGATACCGGCACCGGAATTCCCGAACATGAGTTGCCGCGTTTGTTTGAGCGGTTTCACCGCGTGGCGGGCGCGGTCGAACGCAAGAAGGGACGGGCATCGGCTTGGCGTTGGTTGCGGAAGGCCGCTGGGTGGCTGCCGCGCGAACCGAGATCGCCCATAGCTGCAAGACCGTCTGGCGGTAGAGTGCTGGTCGCCGACGACAACGCAGATATGCGCCAATACCTCGCCAAACTCCTGGGGGATCGTTATGAGGTGGAAGCCGTCGCGAATGGCGAGCAGGCTTTGGCCTATGTGATGGACCATCCGCCAGACCTGGTTCTGAGCGATGTCATGATACCCGGGCTGGATGGGTTCGGCCTGCTGGAAACGCTGCGCGAAAATCCAAACACTCGTTCGCTGCCCGTGATTTTGCTTTCGGCGCGAGCTGGTGAAGAGGCGCGTGTTGAGGGGTTGGATGCGGGCGCAAGCGATTACCTGGTGAAACCTTTCACGGCGCGTGAGGTGCTGGCGCGTGTGGGCGCTCTTTTGGAAATGGCCCGCATCCGCGTTGTGTCGGTGGCCGATAACGGCATCGGATTTGAATCGCAATATTCCGAACGGATTTTCGGGCTTTTTAAGCGCCTGCACAAGGAAGAATACCCGGGCACGGGGTTGGGCCTGGCCATCTGCAAACGCATCGTGGAACGATACGGCGGGCGCATCTGGGCGGAGGGAAGCCCGGGTGTAGGCGCGACACGTTCTATTTCTCACTGGCTGCCGCGGAAGTTTGAACCGTGCGATCATCTCGGATATCGCGATCGTCGGGAGGAAGACCATGCGGCGTAAGCTTCGCTGGCACGAAGTAGCCAATCTATCTCAACAGCGTTCCGGCAAGTTAAAGTTCACAGCCCAGCAAGTGAACCAACTCAGCGAACAATTGGCGGGCCACATCACTCTGCCGCAAGATCCGGCTTATCCAGTGGGCCGCACCACGTTCATGAACGCCTTTCAGCACTTCCCGCAGCTTATCGTGTACTGCCAGGGATTTGCCGACGTTGTTCGCTCTATCGCGTTCGCGAAAGCAGTGGGGCTGAAGCCGGTCTGCCGCGCGGGTGGGCACAACACCGCGGGTTACTCCGTCAATGACGAAATGGTCATAGATGTAAGCGGGATCAACTACGTACGTGTGGATCCAGAGGCTCGCATCGGTTGGGTGGGAGCGGGCGCCAATTTCGCGCAAATCAACGCCACGCTTGAATTGTATGGGCTGCACATGCCGGGCGGCGGTTGTGAGACAGTGTGCGCGGCTGGCTACATGCAAGGTGGAGGGTATGGTTTCACGTCCTTGATGTTCGGCATGAATTGCGACCAGGTAATTGGTTTTCAGATGGCGCTGGCCGACGGCCGCATTGTGAAGGCCAATCCCAAGGAAAATGCCGACCTGTTTTGGGCAGTTCTCGGTGGTACCGGCAACAACTTCGGCGTGCTACTGGAAATCGAATATCGTTTGCATGAGATCGGCAAGTTGTGGGGATTTGGATTTAAGTGGCCGCTTGACACCGACGAGCAAGCTGCGGCCGCGAGCATCGCTTTGCAGGTTTTGCAGGCGAATTTCACCGGGAATGCAGTCCCGCCGAATTTCGGCCTTCAGGCCATGCTGGCGTACACGCAAGGTCCGGAGAATGGCCTGGCGCCTTTTTTCCTGGTGCGAGGGATGTTCAATGGCGACGAAGCCGGATGCCAGAAGGTGCTGGCGCCGCTGCTCAAGCTGATGCCGAATGTAGAGCAGTATCGCGACATTTGGCGCGCCGGGACGTACCGCGATTTGAATGTGTATCTGCTTACGCATCCGACCGAGCTTCCAGCCAACGTACCTAACTCTGCGCGTTCAGTTGCCAAGTCCCACATTGTGGGACGCCAGTTGACGGTCGCCGACTTTGCGGCCATCGTCGAGCTTTTCCGCTCATCGGGAAACGAGGACAACTTCATCGGCTTCGAGCCCTATGGCGGCGCGATTAACGCTCTCGCGCCGGATGCCAATGCGTTTTGGCACCGCAGGGCGATGATGGATGTGTTCCTGTTCTCATTCTGGCTGCATGAAGACAATCGCGACCGAGCCCTGGCCTATGTAGGCGACTTCGATCGGGTGGTTCAGCCGCTGTCCAACGGCTGCTCCTACCAGAACTATCCCAACCGTCACATCCAAGATTTCGGCAACGTCTACTTTGGCGGAAATCTTCCGCGCCTGCTACAGGTGAAACGGGCCTACGATCCGGATAACCTTTTCACTTTTCCGCAGGGGCTGGGATCAATCATGAAGGCGGCTGCCGGTAGCTAACCCGAAGGCGCTTCCTGGCCTTGCAAAAACTGTGAAAGACTCCCTGCCATGTGAACAAACTCGGCGGGCATCATAATTACAGTGGTGCTGTTGTTCTCAGCGCCCACTTCAGCCACCATCTGCATGCGACGCAATTCGAGCGCGGCGGGGTTCCCGATCATCAACTGCGCTGCTTCCGCCAGTTTCTTGGACGCCTCCAGTTCGGCCTCCGCTTTGATGATGCGGGCACGTTTCTCACGCATCGCCTCAGCTTCCATGGCCATGACGCGTTGCATGTCCTGGGGAATCTCCACGTCCTTCATCTCCAGCAATTCGACGGCGACTCCCCAGGGAGTGATATTCTCGACCACGTTCCTGCTCAATATACTGTTGATCTGGTCGCGCGCTTTCAGAACTTCGTCCAGATCATGCTGGCCGATAACGTTTCGGAGGCTCGTGAGCGCAACTTGCTGGACTGCAGCACGGAAATTCTCCACATTTAGAATGGCCTTTTGCGGGTCGCTGACGCGATACCACAGTACAGCGTTCACTTTCACCGTCACGCTGTCGCGCGTTATGGTTTCCTGCTGCTCAATAGGAGATGTGATGACGCGGAGATCGATGCGGGTTTCGTTTTCGATGCCGAGCGGAATCAGCCAGAACAGGCCGGGACCGCGCAGTCCGGTGTAGCGTCCCAATCGAAACACCACCGCGCGCTGGTATTCTCTGGCGATCCTTAGACCCGACAGCAGGACCAATAGCACGACGAGCGCAGCGGCGGTCGTCAAAATCATACGAGCCAGCTTATCATGTCAATCCGTCGTGCCACATCCGAGATTTTGGGCCGGGATTCACGCCTTCATGCGACATTTCGATCGTGGCAAACTTGTGGTACAAAAGGCGACGGAGGCGGACATCCGGGTCTAACGCAATCTGGCTTTGTAGCCTCGTGTCTTTTGGTCTTATGGCGGCACGGGCTCTTGGTTACTCTCATCCAAAGGAGGGATGTGATCGTGAAAAACTTGTTCGATGCGACGGTGGCGAATCAGGTAAAGACAAGGCTGGGAAAATTGGAGCCGCAGAGTGAGAGGCGCTGGGGCAAAATGACGGCGTCGCAGATGCTGGCACATTGCTCGGTGAGTATGCAGTGGGCGGTGGGAGAAGTGGTGCCCGAAAAGGGACCGCTACCCGCGCGTCTGATGGGGCGGCTGGTGAAGCCGATGGTGTTTCGGAACGAAGACCCGCTACGGAAGAATTCGCCGACGGCCAAGAGCCTCATTGTGGCCGACGAACGAGATTTAGGCGAGGAACGCGACCGGTTATCGGGACTAATTGACAAATTTGCGGCGGGAGGGGCGGCAGGGTGTACGAGGAATCCGCATAGTTTCTTTGGGAAGATGACGCCCGAGGAGTGGGCGATGTTAATGTACAAACACCTTGACCATCATTTGCGGCAGTTCGGGGTGTGACATCCGTTGCCAGCAGGATCCACTTGAACACTAAGAACAGCATTGACCCACAACATGCCAGCAACTGCCTAGGGCTCATATTGCGAGTTTGCTCTCGCGTCCTGAAAAGGGTAAGGGTTTCGTTCTCCCCGCTCTTCAATTTTGTCGCGCCCCGGTTTCGCCGGGCATCGCAAAAACCCAACACATAGACGGCCCGAGAAGGACGTCGCCGCCGCGATTCGTGTCATAAAGCAGCTCCTAAAGAGTTAGCTGCGAGGGTCAGTGGTTCGGATTATGATGTCGCGTATGTCGGCGGGAGGTAGGAGGCGGAGCGCTATACGCCGGACGGCAGCAAATTCGGCGTTGGCATGAAAGCCTAAGGACTCCTGTTTGATCCAATTCTCAACGGCGGTCAGAAGTTCGGAGGCGATGGCGTCGTTGACCAAGGGGTGAAGTTTGGTCTCCGCGACCTTTGTGTCGGGTGCTGCGCCATCGTCTTCAAGGATGCCCTGGCAGACGGCTATGCATTCGTCGCAGATATACGACCTCTGATAATCCCCCGGGCTTGAAATCAGCTTGCGGACGATGTTTAGAGACTTGTGACAGAAAGAACAATGAAGCGGTTGTTCGGCATCAGTTTTTTTCGGTTGTTCAATATTCGTATCTCGCGGCCCGAACATACGCTGACAGCCTTCAGTCTATCATTCGATGTTCGTTTCAAAAGTGTTACGTTTTGCGTCATTGGCGGAACACCCCTAAAGCATGGTGCAATATCCGGTTAAAATGGAACCCTCAAACGGCTCAGATGGGCCTATTCATACCGTAGTGCGTGGATGGGATCAACCCGGCTCGCGCGAAGTGCCGGCAACCATACTGCGACCAGCGCCACGCCAATCAGCACAATCGGGACGGTCGACAAGACCAGCGGATCCCAGGCCTTTACACCAAATAACATGCTGGAAATTATTTTCGTCAGCCCGAACGCCGCTGCCAGCCCAACCGCCACGCCAATAACCGCCAGCCGCAGTCCTTGGAACACAACCATGTTCCGGACACTGCCCGTTCCCGCTCCCAGCGCTAGCCGAATGCCAATTTCCTGCGTCCTCTGAACCACCGAGTACGCCATGAGCCCGTAAATCCCGATCGCCGCCAGCAGCAGCGCGGCACACCCGAAAATCGTCAGCACCAGCATGTTGAAGCTCTCAGCGGCCGTCGATCGCGATATGGTTTGTTCCATGGTGCGAATGTCCGCCACCGGTAGTCCACTCGCCTCGCGCAGCTCCCTCTGAATCGCGGAACTCAGCGACAGCGGCGGTACGCGAGTCCGGATCACCCAAGCCCACGGTGCGACCTGCGAGACCAATGCAGTTTCGCCATCGGTCTGCTGCGCCGAAAGCACATACATGTTGGGACGTGGATCGCGATTGAGTCCGCCGTCGCGAACGTCTGCCACCACGCCGATAATCTGCCGCGGGAGTTCGCCTTTGACCGCGGGTGCGATGTTGCCGCCGATGATCATCCGGTCGTTCAGCGGATCGCCTTTCGGCCAAAATTGCTTCGCCAACGCCTGGTTGATGATCACCACAGGCGGCCCGCTGTCGTCCTGTTCCCTATATGTGCGACCCCGCAGCACGGGAATCTTAAAGGTCTCGAAGTAGCCGGCGGAAACCATGGTCCATCCGGCGCCGCCCTTGGATGTCGGCCCATCGGGACGTCCTGGAATTTGGAATGGCAGTCCAAATCCGCCCTCGAGCGGCACGCAACAGGTAGTTCCCGCCACCTCGACACCCGGCAACGCGCTTATACGCCGCACGCCTTCGTGAACCAGACGTGTGACGCCCGCCGACTTTTCAAACTGCGGGCCGGTAAGCGACATGCGCATCGTCAGAACATTGCGTGCGTCGAAGCCGGGATTCACTTGCCGGATCGCGATGAATGTGCGGATCAGCAGCGCGGCTCCAACTAGCAGCACCAACGCCAGCGCCATCTCTATAATTACCAACAACGAGCGCGTTCTGTTGTGGCGAAACCCGGTACCGCTGCGGCTGCTGCTTTCCTTCAGAGTGCTATTCAAATCCGCGCGCGAGGATTGCAAAGCGGGAACCAGCGCAAACAGGATGCCCGTTAAAATGGCCAAGCCCAGAGTGAAACCCAAGACACGCCAGTCGAGGCCCACACCAGCTCCTGCGAGGCCAATGCGCGGGATGTTGCCGGGGCTGACGCTCAAAATTGCGCGAATCCCGACGTATCCCGCGGCCAGGCCCACAACGCCGCCGGCCAGCGACAGCATCACGCTTTCGGTAAGGAGTTGCCGCACGATGCGTCCCCGGCCCGCGCCAACCGCCGCGCGAATCGCGATTTCGCGTTTCCTTCCCGTCGCACGCGCCAGCAGCAAATTCGCGACATTCGCGCAGGCTATGAGCAGCACAAAACTCACTGCCCCCACCAGAATCAGCAGCGAGCTCCGCACGCCCGCCACGATTGCTTCCTGCAACGGTTGTGTGTCGAAGCCGGTCTGCGGGAAATCGGCCGGAAGCGCGTGCTTCTTGTGGTTCCTGGTAGCCCGCTTGCAGTTGCGCATTCGCTGCAGCCAGGGTGACGCCCGGTTTGAGGCGGCCGATAACGGTAAAGTAGTGGCCATTATCGTCACGGTCAGGTTCGAGTTGGAAGGGGACATAGACATCCGGCGGATTATCGATTTCGATTTTCAGATTGGGCCCTACGATGCCGATGATTTCGTAACTCTCGCCGCTCAGCGTCAGCCGTTTTCCGATCACCTGAGGATCGCCGCCGAATCGCCGCTGCCAGAACCCATAGGCCAGCACCGCTGTCTTCGGCGCTTTGGGCAGGTCCTCATCGGCCGTGTAGGTTCGGCCGCGGATCACGTCGGCGCCGCAGAGGCGAAAGAAATTCGTGCTGGCGCGCGTCTCCTGAATCTGCTCCGGAGCCGATTCCGCGGTGAGATTCGCCACGTTGAAGGCGTACGCCGAGATGTCCTGGAAAGCTTGGGTCTGTTCTCGCCAGAAATTATATTCGTTCGGCGACGCTACGGGGCTACGTCCCCCTTGCTTAAACAAGTTCTCAAAGATCACGATTCTCTCGGGATCGGTAAAGGCTAACGGTTTCAACAGAACGGTGTTCACCACCGAGAAAATCGCCGTGTTGGTGCCGATGCCCAGTGCCAGCGCCGCGATCACAACGATGGTGAATCCAGGCGCCTGGAGGAACATGCGGCAAGAGTGCTTCAGATCCTTCAGAAAGCTATCCATGCTGGATTTAGACGAAAAATAACACAAATAGTCCCGCGAAGCATCCGCCGGCCTTCTTGAGAAGTGCTAAGCGAAGGGGTCCGGCTGATCTTTTCCGGTGGAGATCAGCTTGCGTAAATTGCCGTTGATCAGCAGACTCCATGCGTTCGAGCAGCTTCCGTAGCACTCGATTTTAGGCACCAGGCCTTGGTGGGTAAAACGGACTTCGGTCTTGCCGGCCTTTTCGGAGATTTCGAATACAACGCTGGTGCCATTCCACTCGCTCTTGTCGTTCAGAAAACTCAGGTTACTGTCAGACACGCGCCAAACCACTTTCTTCCCTGGGACGAATTCCGTGATCTTCTGCTTGGAATAGTGCACATCCTGGTAGCGATACGTGAACTGGGCGCCAAGTGTGTTGGTGTCACCCTCGATTTGTCCCGACCACCATCCCCTAACGTTGTTGATGGCGGCAAATACTTCTTCCGGTGTTTGGTCTACCGAGAAGGTTGCCGTGAAATTGGAATTTTCCATTGATGAATCTCCTTTTTTTACTCATGCGAGCCAAGTCGCTCGCGCCATCAGTAACAACCCTGCCACGATGACAACGGCGCCGAGAGCCTGCGCCACGCGCACGCCGGCTGGAGCCAGTCGTTCAGTGGTGATAGCCGCCGTCACCACAGCCATGGCGTGTAGATCCATGACCCCAATCACCAGAAGGATCGCCGTCAAATTCGCACAGCTCAACACGCAATGCAATCCGAAGCGCAAGCCCTGTTGCCAGGGCGTACCGGCATCTGCTTTCGTTTCCCGGCAACAGGCCAAATGATGCGCCTTCCACGATGTGAGCTGGATCGCGCCGGCGATTAGGATGACTACACCAACGGCGAACGGTACAGCGCGGGCCAGTGCCGGTTGTTCCATCTCGACTGCCGCCAGCACGACGCCCAAAGGAAAGATGGCCGAGCCGATCAGGGTCCACACGAAGAAGTACCCAAGGCCCGCAAGCAGGGTGAGACGTCCGAGGCGCGATTTGCAGCGCCACAGCGTCGGCGTCAGCGACGGCAGCATCATCGCCGCCATCATCACGATCCACATCGCGAGGAATGACGCAGCGGCCTGGATCCACGTTTGTCCCGGCATCCTCATCCACGCCATGGACATGGTCCAGCCGCCCGGCATCGGCATCCCTTGCATAGCCGGCATGGCTCCGCAGCCGGCAATTGTCAGCGCCGTGCAAATGGCGAAGAGCAGCGCGCAGACAGCGGCGAAGGTCCGATCGGAAGTCTCAAGATTGTTGGCGAGGGAAATTATGCGAGTCATGCTCTCCGATTTCCCAGGTCGTCCGAATACCCGGCCTTCAGTCGCGACCACTGGGGTATGGGACGTCCATCGGTGCGAGTAACTTGGTTGCCGCTAAACCGTTGTGGCCAGCCGGCGGGCGAGTCCTCGCCCTTCTCCTGCCGCCCGTAGACGGTCAGGTCGATCAGCCGGTAGCTGTTATCCATCGCCTCTACGCCGCGGCTCGTCGTCCAGTAAGTCTCGAAGACTTTGGATTCTTGCCGCAGGTAGCACACGATGTGCATCCTGCCCACGCGGCGTCCAACCAGGAGCGTTTCGAGCGACCCCATGGCCGAATACCAAGGCATCTCCCAGCCCATGAAGTCGCGATACCGGGCGCTCTCTTCATATGGGCCTTGGCAAAATGTGGCGTAGGTGATGTCGCGAGAATGAATATAGGAAAGCTCGCGGACTTGCGCTGTAACCCACGTGCACCCCTCGCACTGCTCCGGCGCAGGGTGGCCGGTGTGCCACATGAAATAGTAAGCGATCAGCATCCGGCGTCCTTCAAACGCATCCAACAGCGTCACGGCTCCACGTTCGCCAATGAGCGGCGTGGCGGCGTCCACCTCCACCATGGGGAGCCGTCGGCGAGCGGCAGCAATGGCGTCGCCTTCTCTGGTGTGAGCCTTCTCTTGAACTCGCAATGCATCCAGCTGGGCGTGGAAGGTACTCCGATCGACGACTTGAGGCGTTCCAAGTTCGGTCATGCTTTCTCCTCTGCGGCGCGCTCTCGGAAGGCCGCTACCCCAGCGTCGGACACCTGGACCCACTTTTTGTCAGGCGAGGCTTCGGCGTCATAGTTGTCGTGCCAGTTCCACCACTTGTACGGAGGAGTCTTGGGATAACCCTGTGGCGAGTCCTCCCACTCTTCCTGACGGCCGAGTGCTGTGATATCCAGATAGCTCCAGATGGTCCCCATCGCCTCGTCGCCGCGGCTGTTGACGAAGTATGTGCGGAACACCCGCTCGCCGTCGCGGAAAAACACGTTGTGGCCGTGCCATTCAGCGACGCCGAAGTCTGCGTCGAAGCTGTCCGTTATGGTGTACCAGGGCATGTCCCAGCCCATCCGCGTTTTCAGGCGCGCGATGTCCGGCTGCGGCGCGCGTGACGCGTAGACCAGAGTGGTGTCGCGGGCATTCAGATGGGCCAAGTGGGAAACTTGATCGGCGCCCAGCGAACAGCCGCGGCAGGCGTGCTCGGGCCAGCCGAACACCCCGGGTTCGAAGAAGGCGCGATAGACGATCAACTGCCGGCGGCCCTCGAACAGATCGAGCAGGCTTGCCTTGCCCCGGGGTCCTTCGAATTCGTACTTCTTGTCCACCGCCAGCCAAGGCATACGCCGGCGTTCGGCTGCCAGCGCGTCACGCGAGCGGGTGAAGGCTTTGTCCTTCACGAGCATCTCTTGGTACGCAGCCTGCCACTCCTGCTGCGACACGATCGGGGGTGTGTTCATCTTAATTTCTCCTATGTTCGTTGTCATTTTGTATTTCTCCTTTCGATGAATTGCTACGTTTTACCAAATATTTTTAGCCATTCCTGGACCAGAAGCGCAATTGGGAACAGGCGTGTACCTAAACCGTCGGAGGCGCTTTTGGAAGATGCACGTCGGCGCTGACATCTTTGCTGTATCGTTTGGCCCAACGGCACATGCCACGAAGTGGCACGATAATCGTCCGTCCCAGCTTGGTCAGCGAATACTCGAAAGCCCTGGCCCTCGATCTGGTGGCGCGACGGGCGATCAATCCCGTAGATTCCAAATTGCGCAGCGTTCTGGTAAGCATGTGCTGGGAAACATTTCCAACATTGCGCCGCAACTCCCCGTGCCGGTACGGCCTTTCTTTCAGCGAGAAGAGGATCTTCGGCGTCCATCTGCCAATAAAGATCGGCTCCGGGTTTTCGATGCCTTCCTTTCTCGATCTACCCTGGTGTTTGTTGCTCACGAGATAAACTTAACCCTGAATGTCGAAATGCCGGGAGTGACAAGTGTGGCGGGATTCCGAAGCGCACAGGCGCAGTCCGTTGTGCGCGTTAAGTTCCGAAGCGCACAGGCGCAGTCCGTTGTGCGCGCTAAATTATGGACTCTTTAATCACCGCCGCGGCGCGCGCGCTAGCTGCCGGCGATCCTCTTGGGGCGTTGAAGCGAGTGGCCCTGCGCGACGACGCGCCTGCACTGGCGCTGCGCGGCATTGCGATGGCGCAGCTGGGCGATTTGGTCCGGGCCAAGGCTCTCTTGCGCAGTGCCGCTCGCGCCTTCAGTCCGAGAGAGGCCGTAGCCCGTGCCAGGTGCCTGGTGGCCGAAGCCGAAATAGCGCTCGCGTCGCGCGATCTGAGCTGGCCTGTGAAGTCGCTCGATGCGGCTCGCGTGACACTCGAAGCGCATGGCGACCGCCTGAACGCCGCGCACGCGCGGTACCTCCAGGTGCGGCGTCTCCTGCTGATCAGCCGCATCGAGGAAGCCGAGCACAGGTTCGCGCAGCTTGACCCCGCCAGCCTGCCGCCCGCGTTGAGGGTCGTCCACGAACTGGTAGCTGCCGGAATTGCGCTGCGGCGTGTCCACACCAAAACGGCGCGCGACGCGCTTGCCCGCGCAAAGATCGCTGCCATCCAAGCCGATATCCCCGCGCTCACGGCGGAGGTGGAGAGTGTGTCTCAGGTACTGAACACGCCTGCCGCGCGCTTGATCGCCAATGGCACGGAGCGGACTCTGCTGCTTGAGGATGTCGAAGCGCTACAGTCCTCCCGAGGGCTGCTTGTCATAGATGCGTGCCGTTACGTCGTGCGTGCCGCGAGCCAGGCGGTGTCGCTCGCAAGCCGTCCCGTGCTATTCGAACTCGCCCGCGCGCTGGGCGAAGCTTGGCCCGCGGACGTTCCGCGCGATGTCCTGCTGCAGCGCGCATTCGGAGCGAAACTCGCGGACGAATCACATCGCGCGCGCTTGCGTGTCGAAATCGGGCGGCTGCGTAGAATGCTGCGGACACTCGCGACCGTAAGTGCCACCCGGAGCGGGTTTCTATTGACGCCGTGCCGTGCACGCGAAGTTGTGGTCCTCGCGCGGCCGGTCGAAGATGAGCATGGAGCAGTGCTGGCCTTTCTCACCGACGGTGAATCCTGGTCGAGCTCGGCCCTGGCGCTTGCAACGGGTACCAGCCAGCGCAGCGTGCAGCGGGCGCTCGACTCGCTTGCTGCCACCGGCAGAGTGCAGGCATTCGGCCGCGCCCGGGCTCGCCGTTGGATGACTCCACCTGTGCCGGGATTCACGACAACATTGTTACTCCCGGCTCCGATGCCCGAGTGACTAGTATGGGAGCATGCATCGAGCCATTATGAAACGATCAGCGGCCAAAATCGTTCGCGAATATGGGCCCTTCGCCGGTACCGAGAGAGTGCATGGCGTCACTTATGATGGCCGGCAAGTCTGGTTTGCCTCCGGAGACAAGCTGAACGCTTTCGATCCGGCGAGCGGTAAGTCGGTCCGATCCATCGACGTCCCCGCGCACGCTGGAACGGCTTTCGACGGCCGGC
>Ga0210383_10002493_pt1 | contig 16629 bp, 13 predicted proteins | sample IncBWC14OmetaG_FD_160072 | JGI IMG/M metagenome (GOLD analysis project Ga0210383, IMG submission 160072) | Forest soil microbial communities from Barre Woods Harvard Forest LTER site, Petersham, Massachusetts, United States - Inc-BW-C-14-O ...
CCGGCTCCCGGGCCTGACGCGGATAAAGTTGAAAACATGGTTTATTGGGATCGAGTGACGCCAGGATACTTCAGCGCTATCGGAACTCAAATCATCGAAGGACGTGGCATCTCTGAGGAAGATACTGCGACTTCGCAGCACGTTGCGGTGATCAATGAGGCGTTCGCGAAGAAGTATTTCAATAATGAAAACCCCATTGGACAATACTTCGGACGCCCGGAACTGGGATCATCGCGGAACTACAAAATCGTGGGTGTAGTGCAAGACGCACGCTACCTGGACTTCGATTTCGACAAGCCGATTGTTCCATTCTTTTTTCTGGCCGAAGCGCAGCACGATGTGGTGGCAAAGACTGGGGCAGATAGCAATCCCGGCTCACATCACCTGCACGACATCATCGTTGTGGCACGGCCTGGCGCCACTGTATCTGCTGCTGAAATTCGCCAGGCAATAATCTCGGTAGATCCTCGTCTTCCGATCGAGTCGATTGGAACGCTGGGTGAGCAAGTATCCAATCAGTTCCGGCAACAGCGCCTGATAGCAAAATTGTCATCCTTCTTTGGAATGCTTTCGCTTGTCCTTGCTTCCATCGGGCTCTATGGAGTTACTTCCTACAACGTGGGACAACGCACAGTCGAGATTGGGGTGTGCTTGGCGCTCGGCGCTACTCCCGCGCAGGTGGCGGCCCTTGTAGCCCGAAGAGCGTTTGCCCTGGTAGCTGTCGGTCTGGCTGTTGGATTTCCGCTGGCTTTGGCAGTGGGCAAATTCCTGGGCAGCCAACTGTACGGATTGAGTCCGTATGATCCCGCGGCGACTTTCCTGGCTATCGTGACGCTCAGCTTTTCAACGCTGGTCGCAGCTTTCATTCCCGCTCTGCGGGCAAGCAGGATATCTCCGTCGGAAGCGCTGCGTGCCGAATAAGAATTTTTTTACACTCGACCGCTTTAGGGACAAGCCGCGTTCATCGACGAGTCCGCTGGTAATTGAACATCCTGGGTGGGCAAGCTGGAAGTTACCAGCTCGCCCGTTGGTTAGTACCGACAAGCGCTTGTGTTTACGAATATCGCGTCAACTCACGAGTGGTCGCTAACCGGAAGTGATCGTCGGACTCGTTTTGCTTCGCGGTTTTGTCCGAGGCGTCTTAGCCCGGTAGTCCAAGTAGTCCAACTGGAAAGCCCCCTCGAAAGGCTAAGTGATTGCCGCACCGTGCCTTATCTCAGATTTTTCCTCGTTCGCAATGAGGAGGTCGTGGGTTCGAATCCCATCTCATCCACCAAATCGTTCCTTTCCGAGAGATCGAAACCCAGCTTGACCAGCTCGCCGTGAAGGCGCGGTGCTCCCCAGGTCGGATTCTCGGAAACCATACGGAAGATCAAGGCTCGTACCTCTTTGCTGGCACGCTTCCGTCCTCCTATCTGGCTGACTCTGGAGACCCACCTCCAATACAAACGAAATCCCGCTCGATGCCAGTTCACGACGGTTCGAGGAGTGACCAAGATGAGAGGCTTGGTCCACCCAGACCAGAGCGTTCTCAACGCAACCCAGAACAGCTTGTGCTGGGCCGTCAATCGACGGCGAGGTTGTTGCGTGTGCAGAGCCAGCAATTGCCGACGAGAGCCAGGTTTTCGAGGACGAGGTCCTCCCGGGAACGGATAGCGCTCACCAACCAGCCGAAGAAATGTCGGAGCGACACGATCATGTCAAGGATTCTAGCGGAAAAATCCGAATCCAGTCTCTCGCCAAGTCATTCATTCTGCAGGTGTACGACGTTTTGGCGAGGCACAGCCATCTTCTGAGCCATTAACAGAATAATCTTGCGATCCTGTTCGTTAGCTTTGCCCAATAGACGGCGAAACTTGCTCAGAACTCGCGCATCTTTGCCATTGCTACCCCAAGTGACCTCGTCTGACGATTTCCGCTTCGGCAGATTCGCCAGCTTGGGCAACTCCTTACCCAACCCGGTACAACTTCGTAAGTCCATTCGCCATTGCCAGTCAGGGTCGCAGGCGCATCGGACCTATTGGTTCTTGCCGAAACAAGTGGGGAAAAAGCGGTCTCAGCTGCTGCGATTCCCGCCACGCTCATGAACGCACGGCGGTTGAACTTTGTCATTGGATGCTCTTGACGCCACTGTCCGCTGTCGGTGCCGGTTCTGCGGGTGTGTTGAAAAGATACAGGTGACGTAAATTCGGCTCGAGTTTCAACGGAGCGGCGGCGTCGCTAGTGACTTTGGTCCCACTTAGATTCAGGTAGGTGAGTTGCGATAAGGAAGACAGCTTCCCGAGCGTCCGTCCGGTCACGGCCGTACCATCCAGATGAAGAGCCCGCAGATTCTTGAACTGGCTCAGAGTTTCGACGCCTGCATCGGTGACTGCGGTTCGTGCGAGTTCCGCCTCGACGATAAAGGGCGCAAACCGCTGGAGCTTCGTCAGATGGGCATCATCGAACGTGCCAGCGACGTCGGCAGTGCGCAGGATGAGTCCATCCGACGGGTTCGCCGATACCGGCACGAGCTTCGCTCCTTGTGATTGCTGCATTTGCCTAATTTCGACGATGAATGCACTGTAGTCGCCAACTGGCGGCGGTGCTTGTTCCTGATCCTCGGCGATGAAAATGCCCGGGACGCTGGCCGCATCAGGCGAAGCTCCCTGCAGTACCCAGGCACGGATTCTTGCAATCTCCTCACGCGTCAGTGGAGTGCGGCCTTCAGCAGGCATGAAGTGACGGTCGGTGGGAGGCAGCGTGACCTTTTGCAAGAGGAGACTGGCGTCGGGATTGCGAGGTGCGATCACCATGCCATCTTTGCCCCCCGCCATAAGCGACTCATAAGAATCCAGTCGCAAACCGTCCTGTTCTTTATTGGTGCCGTGGCACGCAACACATTTTGTGTCGAGAACGGGATAGATATGCCGGGCGAAAAAAGAATTGGGATGGGATGAGACCGCGCTTGGAGCGAGAACCCTCTTGAGTGTGGCGGGCATGTACCGGGTCAAGTAGTCGCTCCCGTGCGTAAGCGAGCCGCCCTGGTGTGCAGTCCACGCAAGTGTCATGAGAACCGCAGTCAGCAGGATGGCATACAAGTGTGATCGCTGCGCCCGAAGCCATGAAGGCCGAACGGCTAGGCACAGCAACAGCTCAATTGCCAGCAGGATTCCACCGCGCATGTGACGCGTGACGGTCGTTCCGATTTCCCCGCTGCCATAGGCCAAGAGAAATCCAAAGAGAATGGAAACGACGCAGGTTGCCAGCGAGAACTGCACGAGAAAACCTGCCGCCTCGCGGAAGGACTGCCGCCTGGTCCCTGCAAACTCGACAAGCGGCAGGATCACAATCAGCCCGATGGGAAGATGCACCACTAAAGGATGGAAGCGGCCGAAGAATTGCAGCCAGTCAGCGTGGAGTTTGCCGTCGAGAGGGAAAAAGAGCGGCAAGAGCAGAATGGAAATACCGACACATCCGGCCCCAATCCACAGTCGGGGAATCAGGCGCGCTCTTCGTAGTGCATCCCCGGCGGTGCGCGCGACGGTAGCTGCCACATTCACGCCAATACTCCTTGCACGACAAACGCCGGGACGGGGCTGGTGAGCTTTTGATCCAAGCCTTGGAATCGATAACTAAATTTGTTGTGGTCAATGCCCAGGCAATGAAGAATCGTCGCATTGAAGTCGCGCACGTGCACCGGATCCTTTACCACGTTGTAGCTATAGTCATCGGTCTCACCATAGGTGACCCCGGGACGCACGCCCCCGCCAATCATCCAGGTCGTGAAACAGCGCGGATGATGGTCGCGGCCATAATTCTCTTGGCTCAACCCTCCTTGGCTGTACACGGTACGCCCAAATTCACCCGCCCAGATGACCAGCGTGTCATCGAGCAGGCCCCGGCGCTTGAGATCGGTGACCAGGGCATAACAACCTCGGTCAGTCTCCTGGCAAAGCACGGGCAACATGCCCACGACATTGTCGTGCACATCCCAGCCTCGCTTATAGATTTGTGTGAAACGGACACCGCGTTCGGCCAGGCGCCGGGCAAGAAGGCAATTGTAGGCGAACGTGCCGGGCTCTTTAGCTTCCGGACCGTAGAGTTCCCAGGTCGATTCGGGCTCTTTGCTGAGGTCCGCGAGCTCTGGCACGGACGATTGCATCCGAAACGCCATTTCATATTGCGCGATTCTCGAATTCGTCTCGGGATCTCCCACTTCGGCGAGTGTCTGCCGATTGATCTCTTCTACCGCGTCCAGCATCTTGCGGCGTGTGTCGCGATCCACACCGGGGGGATCCCCGAGGTAAAGCACAGGGTCGCCCACCGACCGTAGACCTACGCCCGAGAATTCGGAGGAAAGAAAACCGCTGCTCCACAAACGGGAAGAGACCGGCTGATTGTTCTCCTTTGGATTGGTCTTCGTCTGCAGAACAACAAATGTCGGCAAATTGTCGTTCATGCTGCCAAGGCCGTACGCCAGCCAGGCGCCGAGGCACGGCTTGCCTGCGTTCATGTTACCTGTGTTCATGAGCATGATCGCCGGCTCATGGTTGATGGCATCGGTGTTGGTCGACTTGATAAACGTAAGATCGTCCACCATACGCGCGGTGTACGGAAGCAAATCGCTGATCCAGGTTCCGGTTTGGCCCAGCCGACTGAAGGGCCAGTGTGAAGGAGCAACCGGAAAGCGGGCCTGCCCAGCGGTCATTCCGGTTAACTGTTGGTTACCTCGAACCGAGGCGGGCATGTCTTTGTCGAATTGCAGGGCGAGGCTCGGTTTGTAATCGAAAAGATCAACCTGTGGCGGAGCACCAGACATGAATAGATAAATTGCGCGTTTGGCCTTCGGCGCGAAGTGTGGAAGCCCGAGGGTGTTCTCGCCGAATCCTGGCTGCGGCTTGGGGCCTGACGCAAAAGCCAGATGGCGAAAGCTTGCTTCGCCGAAAAGAGTTGCAAGCGATGCCCAGCCTAGCACTTTCCCGCAGCGTCCAAGGAATTGGCGGCGGGACTCAGAGACCGACCACTCTTCCTTGAGCCCATCTGGAATGGGTAGATCCATCGGGGTGATTTTGTCTTCGCAATCGCTGCACAGTGCGTGCTGCTTCATAGGAGCCTTCTACTTATTGACGGTCTCATCGAGATTCAGCATTTCGCTGGCGACTATCGTCCAGGCAGCCAGCTCCAGTTCCGGAATCGAGCTGTCGCGCCTCATTTCACCAATGTTTACGAGAGAACGGGCATCTTTCGGATTTCCGGCGTAGTGCTTCTCCATTTCACGAAACGATTTCTCCAAAACGCCAGCCGTCTGGGGAGAAGGGACGTGCGCCAGCAGAATCAGGCCCATGCGGTTGATCCTCTGTTCGGGAAGCGGCCCAGCTTCGCGAATGACACGCACGGCCAGAGCCCTGGCCGCTTCCACCCACTGCACGTCATTCATGGTAACCAGCGCCTGGAGCGGCGTATCCGTGCGCTGCCGCCGGGTGCAGACCACATCACGCGCAGGAGCATCGAAGGCATCCATATTAGGCAGAGGCGCCATGCGTTTTACGTACGTGTACATGCTGCGGCGGTGGAGGGAATCAGCGTGTTCTTGCACGTAACGCACTGTGTCGCTCGTCGGGTAGCTTACTTGTTCCCAAATGCTCGGGGGTTGGTAGGGCTTCACGCTCGGCCCGCCGATTTTATCGACCAGCAGCCCGCTGGACTCGAGCGCGATATCGCGGACCATCTCTGCATCCATTCGGAACCGCGGACCGCGAGACAAGAAGACGTTCCTCGGATCTTTTGCGAGCTGCTCGGAGCTTGTCTTCGAGCTTTGGCGGTAGGTGGCCGACATCACCATCAGCTTGTACATGTGTTTGATGTTCCATCCACTGTCGCGAAACTCGACGGCAAGCCAGTCGAGCAATTCGGGATGCGTGGGCCGCTGTCCCATGATTCCGAAATCTTCCGTTGTCTCCACCAGCCCTGTGCCGAAAAGTTCGTACCACATACGATTGACAGTAACGCGGGCGGTGAGGGGGTTTTCTGGGCTCGTGGTCCATTTCGCCAAAGCGAGACGATTGCTCGGGGCATTTGTGGCCAATGGGAAAAGAAAGTGCGGCGTGTTGGCTTCTACTCGCTCGGTGCGCGCCGTGTACACACCGCGCGTCAGCACATGAGCATAAGGGATGGTGGACTTTTCCCAGGAAACCAGCGTCAAGTCACCGCCTGAGGACAAGCGGTCCAATTGCTCATCGAGGGGAGCCATTTCGCGCTGGATCCGCCGCCAAGTGGAATCAATATGACTGAGGTAAAATGCCGTGACAACGTGCGCTTGGTCGTGCGTCCACTCGGCCGCCGGGCGTGTTGCAATCTCCGCTACATAATCCTCGAAGGGAAGCCGTTTGACCTCGTCTGGGGCCAGAGTCCTTGCATACAGACGGATGTCCTGGTAACGCGCGTCCTTCGCGGGATGCTCGTCTGGATTGCGCCAGCCCAATTGCAGGGGAGCGTCAGTACGGATGCTCGCCTTACTGAGGTCGTCTCTAAGCACCTGGGTAGCGACCTGTACGCCATCCACGTAAATCTTGACGCCGGAGGCAATTCCGGAGCCGTCATAAGTGAAAAAAATGTGTCTCCACGCGTTGTCGAGCGACAGTGGCTTCACTGTGGCGACACGGACCGAGATCTCGGGCAGTTTCTCATCCGGAGTTGCGGTGGATTGGGATTTTCTTGTTTTGGCTTCCGCCTCCGCCTTCGCTTTTGCCTTTTTCTCTTCCTCTTTCTCTGCCTTTAGCTGTTCCAGAGGCTTGTTCGGTGCCAGGTCCTTTTTAGTGAGGTCCTCAGGGGTCGGATAGTTAAAGGCTTCCTTTGCTACAGGTGGCTTTTCGCGCGGGGCTTTCTTGTCTTCCTTCTTTTTCGGCTTCCCTTTTTTCGGTGCTTGATGGACCAGCGCTACGGTCAAGGTGCCGTTCTCGTCGGCGGCCAGCTCCCAGCCACGATCGTGCTGTGTCGATTCCATCTTCGACAGCAGCGTTCCAAAACTGCCGGGATGAAACGGCGCCGATCGGAACATGAACCAACCACCCGCGGAAAACGCATGGCTCGCTTCGTAATCGGCAGTCTGCCCAAGGAGCACTCGCGTGCTGGACTGCATCCGGAAGTCGGGCCACAACCAGGTGGTCTCGCCCCATTCCGGTTTCATGGTCGTCGTCTTGAAGCTTCCGGGATCTGCATTCGGTGCGCTGTTCTTCAACTCTTCGCCGCCACCCTCATCGAGCCGCAGCCGGACAATGAGTCCGCGGATCGAGACCGGATGCGCTGGGTTTTTGTGAGAGGCCAGCCATTCGGCCACAAGCCTGTCGGCGTCGAGCCGCATGGCATTCAGTTTTCCCTGCAGTTCAGAGCGGTGGGCCAATTCGCGGTTGTATGCCTCTGCTCTGGCGGCTTTCGGAACACGAACAGCCGGTGCCCACACCGGCCGGTCGTCATTAAACGGCTTCTCGTCGATATTGTTGAAGAAGGCGCTCAGCGCATAAAAATCATGCTGCGTGGTTGGGTCAAATTTATGGTCGTGACACACCGCGCAACCAACCGTAATCCCCATGAACGTGGCTCCAAACGCTTCTGTGCGCTCGCGAGCGATGTTCACCCGCAACTCCTCTGGAATCGTGCCGCCTTCGTTGCTGCTCACCCCCAATCGCACGTATCCACTCCCGATCAGGGGTTCAAGGTTCTTCATGGGCATGAGGTCGCCGGCGATCTGCTCCATAGCAAACTGGTCGAAAGGTTTGTTGTTGTTGAACGAGCGGATCACGTAGTCGCGGTAGGGCCAAATGTCCCGGCTGTTGTCATAATGCAGGCCGTAAGTATCAGCGTATCTGGCGTAGTCGAGCCAATAGCGCGCGCGCTGTTCGCCGAAGGCAGGCTCGGCAAGCAGCCGGTCGACAAGATGCTCATAAGCATCGGGGGAAGAGTCGCTTACGAATGCCTGAACCTCCTCCGGTGTGGGCAAGAGTCCTGTGAGATCAAGCGTTACGCGGCGAATTAGGGTCGGCTTATCGGTTTCCGGCGAAGGCTGGAGACCTTCTTTTTCGAGCTTTGCAAGGATGAAGCCGTCAACCGGGTTCTTCACCCAAGGATCGCCCCCGGTATTGTGGGGAATAGCAGGGCGAATGGGTGCTTCGAAAGCCCAATGTGGGCGGTAAACGGCACCTTGCTTGATCCATTCCCTAAGAATCGCGATCTCGTAAGCGCTCATCGGCTTGGCTTCGTCCTGCGCAGTTTGCGGCATCAGATAGTGCGGGTCTTTGGACTCAATTCGTTTGACGAGTTCGCTCTTCTCAGGGTGACCGGGGACGATGGCATCGCGATGGCCGTCCCGCTTCTTCATCGCCCACTCCGCAAGGTCGAGCCGCAAGCTCGCCTTGCGCATTTCTGGGTCGGGACCATGACAACTGAAACAACGGCTCGCTAGGATCGGCTGAACATCTTGGTTGAAATCCAGGCGTCGCGCAATCTGCTGGCGGTTGCAAGCGACGACGCTTGTTGACAAAGCCACAACGATTAAACAAGAACCGGCTTTCACGCCAAACACACTACTCCCAATTCCTTGAGAGGGCGAATCATTCGTGAAATTGGCTATGGGGCTCTCTTTCGAGTGAGCGTCGCCGCACGTCTACATCAAAACAAAAAGACGAGCAGCTTGCCCAAAAGTCGGCTATTCGTAGAAGTCGTCGTTACAAGCACAGGCACCGCGCGTCATTTTGTCCGGCTTCTCACCGGCGAACTGCACTCAGGGGACAAAGAGAAGACCGGTTTGCCAGGTTTGCCAATTAGGGGCCCCGTGAAAACAGCTAAGTGATTGTGGCGCCTTGCCTTAGCTTATTTTCCCCACCGTTCGCAACGAGGAGGCCGGGGGTTCGAATCCCCTCTCGTCCACCAAACTACTTCCCTGCTTTCAATAGCTTACAGAACATTTACGCTATCCTTGGAACAACCCGGAGTAGCCCAGGTAGCCCAACTGAGCCCGGAATTTGGAATCCTGTGCCCAGCCGTTCAGCCCAATCCAACCGGTACTGCCGATCATTCATGAGTTTTATATATCGCTCCGAGACGTGTCGCGGAGCGTGCCCGGACCAGAAGTGTCTAAGCGCCTCTGGGCAATCCGACTTGTCGATGTTGGAGAGACGGTAGCGCCGGAAGATGTTGAATCCACCCTGCACATGCGTCATGGATTTGAGAATCGGATGCAGACTGTCTTGGAGCGTATTTGATTGACTGTCGTGGTCCGAGAGCCAAGCCTTCACCCCAGGCGGCTCTTCGACGGGTTCTTACCTTCGCGTCCGGCTCGCGATCTTGCCAGCAGAACAAAAGGGACTTCTACTGCCACCTGCCAGGCTGAGGGGGGCTGCCGACGTGGGCAGGGGGTTTCAGTGTATAATCGCGGGAACTTGGTTGATTACGGGTGGATTTTGGACGCAACAAAGACCGCCAACGTTTGGATTCCAGTGTGTTGCGAGCGCGTAATGCGCTTCAACATCTTTGTGCAAAAGACGGGTACTCCGTACGGCTCGCTTGTATGCACGGTGTGCAACAAGAGCGTTTCGTTTGAACTGGAACATCAGGTGGACCTTAATCAGTATGGGGATGGCGCGAAGGCGATCAGTGTTTTGGGATCCCCGAAACCACCAAAAGACGAGCGTCGAAGAGTCGACCATGGTGCCGCAGTGAACGACCAAACGATTTGACCGGACCGTCGCTCTGTAAGGGGCGAGCACGGCAATGATTGACGAGACCATTTCCCACTTCCGCATTGTGGAAAAACTAGGCGCCGGGGGAATGGGTGTGGTGTACAAGGCCGAGGACGCGCGGCTGCATCGTTTTGTAGCCCTAAAATTCCTGCCGGATAACCTAGCGCAAGACGCGCAGGCGTTGGAACGGTTTCGCCGCGAGGCGCGGGCCGCATCCGCGCTGAATCATCCGGGCATTTGCACGATACACGACATCGGCGAGCAGGACGGCCGGGCATTCATCGCCATGGAGTTTATTGACGGCGAAACGCTGCGCAGCCACATCAATGGCAGGCCGCTGCCGCTGGAAGAAAACTTGAGATTGGGGATTCAGATTGCGGACGCGTTGGACGCGGCGCACGCCGAAGGAATAATTCACCGCGACATCAAGCCCGCGAATGTTTTTGTCACGAGACGGGGACAGGCGAAGGTTCTCGATTTTGGCCTGGCAAAACTGGTGCGCACCGGAATTGCGCGTGAGGGCGTGGAGTCCGGCGAAGTGGCGGACTCGATGTCGATCGTGGGCATTATCAGCGGAACTCCTTCCTACATGTCTCCCGAGCAGGTGCGCGGAGACAATCTGGACGCGCGCACGGATGTCTTTTCGCTGGGTTTGTTGTTGTATGAAATGGCGACAGGGCGGCAGGCGTTCAGCGGGAGCACCGGCGGGGTGATTATCGAGGCGATTCTGACGCGCTCGCCGGTTCCGGTGCGAAGCATCAACCCCGAGCTGCCAGCGATGCTGGAAGAAATCATCGACAAGGCAATGCACAAGAATATTGAGCAGCGCTACCAGCGCGCCGCGGACATTCGCGGGGATCTGCAACGACTGGAGCGAGGCCCGGATTCCGGCTGGAGAATCGCGCAAGCAGACCCGGGGTTGACTGCGAAAGCGACAAAGAATGATTCGCAATCAAGTGCGGAGACGACGGGGGCGGATTCAGGAACGCGACGCGCCTTTCGCACCGAGCGAGTTTCGAGGGTCATTGACTCACTGGCGGTTTTGCCGTTCGAAAATGCGACTCGCGACCCTGAGAACGAATATCTGAGCGACGGAATCGCGGGCAGCCTGATCAATAATATGGCGACGGTGCCGAAACTGAGGGTGATGGCGCAGAGCACTGTGTTTCGCTACAAGGGGAGGGGAATCGATCCGCAAGCGGTGGGCCGGAAGCTGAACGTCCGCGCGGTGCTGACGGGAAGAATCATGCAAAGCGGGGAATCTTTGCGGATTGGGGCGGAGTTAGTCGATGTAGCGACAGGCTCGCAACTGTGGGGCGCGCAATACGACCGCAAGCCGGGCGATATCTTTTCGGTGCAAGACGATATCTCGACCGAGATATCGGAAAAATTGCGCTTAAAGCTGACGCGCGCGGAGAAAAAGCGCCTTACCAAACGGCAAACCGACGATGCCGAGGCTTACCGGCTCTACCTGAAAGGCCGTCACCACGGGAACCGGTGGACCGAAGACGGATTCTACAAGGCAATCCAGTACTTTCAAGAAGCGGCCGAAAAGGATCCGAGCTATGCACTGGCTTTTTCGGGCGTAGCTGATTCGTACGTACTGCTGGGATGGAACAGCTACCTGCCACCAAAAGAAGCTTTCCCCAAGGCAAAAATGGCGGCGATGCGCGCGCTACGGATTGACCCGGATATAGAGGAAGCGCACACGTCAGTGGCCGCGGTGTTGTGGCTTTATGACTGGAAGTGGGAGGAGGCCGAGGCCGAATTCAAACGCAGTCTGACACTGAATCCCGCGTACCCAACCGCCAATCATTATTATGCGGAGTATGTGATGACAATGGGGCGGCAAGGCGAATCGATCGAGAAGATGAAAGCAAGCCAGGAACTCGATCCATTGTCGCTCATCATCAGCGGCGCCATCGGTTGGGCCAACTACATGGACCGGCGGTATGAGGACGCGATTGAACAGCTCCGGCGAACCGCCGAACTGGAGCCAAACTATTCGATGACGTATTGGATTTTGGGGCTGATCCTCAGAAAAATGGGCCGATACGAGCAGGCTATCCGCGAAGGTGAGAAAGGGATGAAGTTGTCCGGCGGGAGTCCTCTGATAAGCGCGGCGCTGGCGCAAACTCTGGCGACGGCGGGCAGGAGAAATGAGGCAATCCAGATCCTCGATGATCTGACGAAACTAGCAAAGGAAAAATACATTGCACCTTACTTCTTGGCGGGAATCCACATAGGACTGGGAGAAGAAGATTGCGCGATGGAATATCTGGAGAGGTCGTACGAAGAGCACTCGCATTGGCTCATCTATCTGCACATCGATCCGAGCATGGATGGCTTGCGATCGGATCCGCGTTTTCAGGATTTGTTGGGGCGAGTAAGGCTTCCGTTAAGGCACGCGACCCCTTGTGGTCCGCAATAATCGCATACGCTCGAGAATTGCTTCAGCCTGTTCATTGCGAATTACTGAATTGTTTTTCAGGATGGGGTGCAGACTGTGTTTCAGAATATCCCGCTGCATGAGTTGGCTGCCGTCCGGTTTGCAGAACATCAAACCGCTCGTTCGGCCACCCACAAACTCACGAAGCATCGCGGCCAACGACTCGGACAGGTCTACTACCCGCCCGTGCATGGAATCCGCGTTCTTCGTTTTCATGTGGTCCTGAAGCTCTCCGAGCTTGACTTTCTGAACAATCTCCAAGGTACGGACGTCCTCATGGATTGAACGAATGTCGAGGCCGAGTGCTTCCCTGGCCCGCATCGGCCCGCAGCCCGCCAGCAACGCATACAACGTGCCGTACGGTTCTTCGGCTTCCCGCAGAATCGCGGTCATTTCGTCCCGGTCAACGGTCGGCTGTTTCTGATCGTCCACCTCGGGAACGTCAATAAATTCATCGTCCAGTCCCGCATGAAAAGTGGTTCGCCTCTTACGTCCCACGCCGAGGCCACAACGGCTTTGACGATATTCACATAGTCTCGGATCGTTGCCGGCTTCAGCAATGAAATGTGATCAACGAACTCTTTTATGGCGAGGTTGGTAATGTCGGCCAGATACCGCTCACCGAAGAGGTAAACGGAACGGTGAACCGCAACGTGAACCGTGTCTTTCATGCACCGTTCACTCTTCCGCGCCAGAAAAGGCCTTTGAATCTCATTCGGATCTTCGCTCCCCTAGCACTACAGAGGCCTCAGAAACAAAAAATGTAAACGGCAAACCGCGACGGGCACCGGAGCGTATCTGAGCCTCCATCGTTTTTGATCCTCGTTTGCTGACCAGTCCTGGAACCTTCGAGGGGCTTTCCTGCTGTGGTCCCCTGGGTTGGGCGATACCTCGAGCGTGTCAAGTGGTGACGGCATGTTGTCTCGCTGGGAGGTTGGCTTCCTTCGAGGAATTACGAAGAAGGCCGAAGGGGCGGCCTAGAGGAGTACTCCTCTACTTATACTATTGGGCAAGAAGTCCGAAAAACATTTCATGGGAAATGAACTTTTTTGCTTTTGGGGCTCCGAAGGGGCCCTGCCGATTTCCAATAGGCGATTTTGGCGCATCTGCACCGGCGGCTGTTTGGCCAGATGCTTCGGCGGAACTATGCCGTGCCGAGCGGGTAGCACTCCGATTGCTGTCGCAAAATCCGGAGTCGAGGAGGAGGGTCGGAGCCGTGTCTGAGGAACCGATTTCGAGGCAGCAAGCCAGGCTCCTCAGACGGGCAAAAACGAGCCGTCGGAACCTCGCGAGACTCGCTGGGGCCCGCTCCGGCGACAAATTCGCTTCGTTGTGTCCAGGGTAGGAGGAGCATTATGATGCGCGAGGCAGGGGTCCAAATCGGAAATTCCGGATTAATGGGAAATAAGCTTGACAGACTCCGGGGTGGTATAGCCTGCGAGTGCCCTGCCCCTGTGGTCTTTTCGAATATTGTGACAATTTACCGAAGGGAGCGCGTCCAGAGGGGCGCGCTTTCCGGGAGTGGGTGCCAACGGCTCTGCGCCTGGCGACCCCAATCTCTCCGTTGGGCCGAATCATATCGTGCAAATCGTGAACACCCAATACGCAGCGTACGACAAGAACGGGAACATTTTTCCAGGGTATCCGAAGACGCTCGGCTCCATCTTCACGGCCCTTGGTGGAACTTGCACAAGGGAATGGGGCGACCCGATCGCGCAGTACGACAAAGCCGCCGACCGCTGGCTGCTCGACTCTGATAAACGCCGTTATCAAGTGAAATCGGGCCAGATCCCAATGTCCGGTTATCCTACACAGACAAGTGGACTGAATTGAGAGGTCGCGACTTCCGATAACGAGCCTTCTGACATGGAATAACTTTCGGTTAGCCCGTTAAGGAGCTCTATCCCGTAGTCGCGTACTTTGCGCTGACGTTGTTGATCTCTTGGACGGGTGCGCTGGCCGTGGCTGTACCGCCCCTCATCCGCCACCCGCCTCTGCCGAAGATGACCAGGGCACTAACGTCATCCGCCCCGAGCGCCGCGCCAACCCTGCGCAGAGTCCATACGCGCACAACTTGGCACCAGCTGGAGAACAACACTGTCGTGGTCCTAGTTTCGTAACAGATTGGCAGGCGGCATCTTAATCCGTGCGCGGCGACGCGCTAGCGAGCACGAGAATCGCTCCGGCGAACAGCAGCGCGTCCGCAAAGTAGTTGATCCCCTCAATCTTGACCGCGATGCTCGGGTCGGGTATCTGCGCGATCAGGATCGGCCCATAGATGAACAAGACCAGCAGCACAATCCAGGTACCGAGATAAGTTGCCGCTATCCGCGTCTTCTTGGCCAGCAGGATGGATGCCCCGGCAAGCAGAAGAATTGAGCCTGTCAGATAGCCTATGAGCAAGCGCCCCGGAATCCACGCGGGCATCAGTTTTTCGAGCGGAACTCCGGGGCATCCCGCAGGGTGCAGAAAATGCTCAGCGCCAAAAAACAAAGCGGCGATCGCGATCAACACGCGGCCCACGGTTATGAGCTTGCTTCCGCCTGGCCCGCGCAGCGCGTTTCCCGCAAGGGCCCAGGCTCCGCCAGCGAATGACATTTCGCGGATGACAATCGTCCATGGAATCCTGTCACTGGGGCTGGCGAGAACTCGCGGGATATGCACCATCGCCACAAAAAGAAACATCATGATCCCGAACAGCAGGCCGGACCAGCGCACCTGAATTTTTGTGGCAATGCTCAAGGACGCAGCCAGCAACGCAAAGCCGACGAAATACGCCCAAAATAAAGGCCATGGCATGTACGAGGGCACGCTGAGCATGATGAATCTTGAGCCCGAGAGATGCTCCGCGCCGAAGACCGCCAACGGGATGGCGAAGCACAAATTGCTCAAAGCTACGATCTTGTCCAGGCCGCTGGCCCGCGCGATATCGGTCTTCACAGTCCACAGCGCAACTAGGAAAAGCAGGATGCCGGCGCCGCACATCGAAACCACCGAGCGAGGGATCTCAAAAAATGTGGCGAGAAGGGTCGTGTGCATCTGGATGCTAAGGGTAAGCTCGCGTGCTCTATCTGGGGCTGTTTTCCCGGGTCAATACATCTCCAAATTGTACAACGAAGAGTAGGTGAGGAAATTTCTTTGCGAAGCTGGACAGACGCCCGACCTGCAGCGCGCCTGAGCTACCCTCTCGTCCAACTATTTACCTCGGGATGTGTACCGCCGATGGCTGGATTGCTGGACTAGTACCTAGTGTAACCGCCAACTCCCGATTTGTTAAAAATTACCGGCCAAGAAACCGGAAACTAGAAGGCAGCACATCGAGCGGGTACGCACGGAGCTTAAGGAAGGAATGCGCCGGCCTTGTTGCTGGCCAGGCTGTCCTCACCGCTGAAGTTAAGGACGGCGGAATCCGAAAGTTGCTTCCCCGCCCTAAACCAATTGTCCGGTAACTTACCAGACTTGTCTTTCGGACGGTGGCGAATTACAAAATGCTCGGTCGCAAACCAGCACTACGGAATCGCAACGTCGGGAGAATCCAGCGATTTCGATAGGTCAAAATGAGACTGAAGGGAGCCATGCACCGACTGGCTTGTTGTAAAGCCCGATGCTCATTAACGCCATCGGCTGGATCACTTGCAGACCATTTGCGAGACACCATCGCAGTAGAGCACTGTTTCGTGAGGGCACAAGAATGCCGGGACCGCCAAAGGATTCCGTTGAAGCAATCAGCGCTTGCATATCCAGGTTGCTCTCGGCTGTTGCATGGCCAAAGAAAGCCAAAACGGTCGCGTAACCGGTAATATGGCCAGCGCGCTCCACGACAAGTGCTGTTTTCTGGTGGATGCTATCCGCCAATTCAGTGCCTCGATCGAAACCATGCACGCGACGCGACAAAGCATTACAGGCCTCCAAATCCGGGGATTGCGCCGGTCTTACGACGCATCCCGGAACATTTCGATCGAGGGGCCGTCCCTGGACGCAGGAAAGCGGCTCTCGAACGTCGAAGCCGAGGGCGGTGTAAAGCGACAGCGAGCGGTTGTGGTATGCGGCCTGCACCAGCCGCATACCCGCAGGATGACGCTCGCGAGCGCGGTCCATCACCACTTGCATAAGCTTGCGCCCGACGCCGAGGTTTTGTGCGCCCGGATCGACGGTAATCGGGCCAATACCAGCGATCAAGCAACGCTCGTCGAGACAATTGCTTCCCACGATGCGGCCCCCGCTTTCTGCCACCACGGAGTAAAAGCCGGGAGCGGAAAAAAGCATGGAAAGCAAGCCGGTGGCGGCCTCTGGCCCAGGAAAATCGCAAGGAAATCCGTGCTTCGTACTGAGTTTGGAAAAGGCATCGTAGCAAATTTGACCGCAGGCGGGGCTGTCATCCGGCTTAGCGGCGCGTACTACGACCTCCGGCTCTGGTCTTGGCGACATGAGTCAGCTCCCCGTTTCTCCGCGCGAGTATACCAG
>Ga0210383_10002495_pt1 | contig 16620 bp, 8 predicted proteins | sample IncBWC14OmetaG_FD_160072 | JGI IMG/M metagenome (GOLD analysis project Ga0210383, IMG submission 160072) | Forest soil microbial communities from Barre Woods Harvard Forest LTER site, Petersham, Massachusetts, United States - Inc-BW-C-14-O ...
GGCTCGTGAGCCGGTCGAGCATCCGCTCGTGCGCACTCATCCGCAAACCGGCAACAAGGCGCTCTACCTCGGCAATCACGCCTCGCACATAAGGGGCCTTCCGGTCCCGGAGGGTTGCGCTCTGCTCGACGAGCTTCTGGCGCATGCGACGCAACCCCAATTCGTCTACGCCCATCGCTGGCGGGTAGGCGATCTCGTCATGTGGGACAATCGCTGCCTGCTCCACCGCGCCGTCGCCAATTTCGAGATGAACCGGCACCGCCGCGTTCTGCACCGCACCGTGGTCCGAGGCACGGTCCCGTTCTGACAATTCGCCGGTTGGCGGAGTCGTTTCGCCAGGGCTGCGCTCCTTCGCCGGTCCGCCGAGACCGGCAATGCCGGCGATCCGAATATTGGGTAGAGTATCGCACGACAACATCGCGTCGCGCGATGCGGCCTTCTCCCTGAAATGGGCGCTAAATAAATTTGCAAAACCTGAGATAAGTTCGTGGTTAAAACGGCCTTGCGGCGTCAATAAATTGTCCGAAACTTGTTGACAATGTGACAGACGTCAGGAATTTTGCGCCGCCGGGGCGACTTTAAGTTGGTTGCCCTTTTGTAAACGAATTGTAACGGGAGGACTCTCTATGGTTAAACGCATTAAATTTTCTTGTGGTCTCCTCGCGAGACATTGCGGTGCCACGGCACTGACGGCCGCGGTTTTCCCTGCGTTGCTGCTCGTCGGCACCAGCGCATGGGGGGCCACGCCGGAGCTTAGCGGCCCCGTCACCCTTCAGTTCACGATCCCGGTTCCGGTGGCGTCCACCAACGCGACCGGCGGAATGTATGGTTTCGACATCAGTTGGGTCGACTCGACGACGCAGACCTATTATCTCGGCGACCGTTCGAACGCGGCGGTCGATGTCGTGAATGCCGCTACCGGCATCTTCGTCAAGCAGATCAAAGCCACCCCCGCCTTTGCCGGAGCTACCGGAAACAACTCCACTTCCGGCCCCAACGGGGTCGTGACCGGCGTCGTCGCCGGGCAAGACTGTCTCTTTGCCGGCGACGGCCCCAGCCGCGTGGTGTCCTTCGCGCTTCCTTCCGGCGCACAAGTCAGCAGCGTCAAGACGGGTGGAAGTTTTCGAGCCGACGAAATGGCCTTCGACCCGAAGGACGATCTGCTCTATGTGGCGAACAATGCCGAGACGGTACCGTTTGGTACATTGATCAGCGTCAGTAAAACATGCGCGCTGACCCTCGGCAAGAAGATCACCCTTACTACCGCCACCAACGGTGCGGAGCAGTCGGCGTGGGATCCGGCAACCCAGCGCTTCTATCAGTCGATCCCGTCGATTTCGGGAACGACGGCGGCGCCGGGCATAATCGGGGCGATCGCGCGCATCAATCCGCTGACGGCGAAGATCGAAACCATGTTCGCGGTGCCGTTTTGCCAGCCCGCCGGCCTCGCCTTGGGACCGAACGGAACGTTTCTGGCGGGCTGCAGCGTCGTCTACGACACGATGGGAGATGCCTGGTTCGGCGCCGACACCAACACGGCTAACCCGCTGCAGGTGATCATCGACACCAACGGCGTCTACGCGTTTGTGCCCGGCATCGGTTCGTCGGACGAAGTTGCGTATAATGCCGGCGACAATCATTGGTACACCGGCTCGCAAAACACGCCCTATTCTCCGCATCCGGTGGCCTCGGCCACGGGCGCTCTCTCGACTACCGATCAGGGCGCCGGGCTGCTCGGGGTGATCGACGGCACCAGCCAAAGCCTCGACCAGGTGGTGCCGACGATCGATGTGCCTCAGCTGCCTCCTCCTCCCGCCAAGCCCACCGTGCATGTCTCTGGCAGCTCGCACTCGGTCGCCGCCAATGCCGCGAACAATTGGGTGTTTGTGCCGCACCCGGCGAACAACGCCATACTCGGCTGCCTGACCGGCTGCATCGGGGTGTACTATCGCAACGACGTCGACAAGGTCGGCGCCACCGACTAGGTCCACTTGACACCCTCGCCTGATGGGTCTCCCGAGACCCGCCAGGCGCCGACAGACGCGGGTCCCTGGGGGCCCGCGTTTTTTTGCATGATGGAACCCCGCGCCCAAAAGCGCAGCGGAAGCGAATTCGGCTATCTTTCGAACCGTTTTGTCGTAAACACCGCAAGGATCGCCAGAGCCCGGGGACGCGCGGCGACAGAGGAGTGCAGCGTTGGCAAGATCGGTAGCCTGGTGAGGGAGGTTTTCGATGACTGCTCTCGTCCCGCCGTTCACTCGCGAGACTGCGACCGCCAAGGTCAGGATGGCCGAAGACGCCTGGAACAGCCGCGATCCGCATCGGGTTTCATTGGCGTATACCGAGGACAGCCGATGGCGGAACCGGGCGGAATTCATCAATGGGCGCGCCGAGATCGTCGCCTTTCTCACGCGGAAATGGCGCAAGGAGCTGGATTATCGCCTGATCAAGGAACTTTGGGCCTTCACCGGCGACCGCATTGCCGCGCGCTTTGCTTATGAATGGCATGACGACAGCGGCCACTGGTTCCGCTCCTACGGAAACGAGAACTGGGAGTTCGACGCGGCTGGCGTGATGCAGCGGCGCCTGGCTTCCATCAACGACCTGCCGATCAACGACGCCGAGCGGAAGTACCATTGGCCGCTCGGGCGGCGGCCGGACGATCACCCGGGCCTCTCCGAGCTGGGCCTTTGACACCCGACCAAGGCTGCGGCCGACGGCAACGCGATCGGCGTTCGAGAAGGCCGATGTTATTCACCTCATTGCCTCGCCGAATGCACGTAACTGCGGTACGGAATCTCCTCCTCACCCCTCGGCCTTCGCGGGGTTTTGCGCTTCTGCCTGGCGGCGGATTGCCGACAGGGTGGTACGGGTGGTGATCGTCTCGGGGTCCATCTGGAGTTCGATGACGGCGGCGCGGCGCGCGGCCGCCGCTTCTTCAAAGACGGGGGCGAAGTCCTCGGTGCGCGCGACCCGCGCGGCATAGGCGCCATAGGCGCGGGCGAGCGCGACAAAATCCGGGTTTTTTAAGGCGGTGCCGACGACGCGGCCGGGAAAGCGGCGCTCCTGGTGCATGCGGATCGTGCCGTACATGGCGTTGTTGAACAGGAGGATGATCGGCCCGACGCCTTCGGCGAGCGAGGTCGCCAATTCCTGCCCGGTCATCATAAAGCCGCCGTCGCCGCAAAAGCCGACGACGAGCCGGTCGGGATGGACGAGCTTGGCCGCGACCGCGGCCGGGACGCCGTAGCCCATCGCGCCGCTCGTGGGTCCGAGCTGGCGCCCCGGACGGCGGTATTGCAAAAAGCGGTTGGGCCAGCCGCTGAAATTGCCGGCGTCGCTGGTGACGATCGCGTCGTCGGGCAGCCGCTCGCGCAGCCAGCCCATGATTGCACCGAGATCGGGCGCGCCGCCGCCGGTTGCCGGCGAAGGTAGCAGCCCCGCCTCGTAGTCGCCGCGCACCGCGGCGCGCCAGCCCGACCAGCGCCCCGCCCCCACCGGCTCCAGCGCCGCCGCGGCGGCGGCGAATTCGGGCATACCCGATTGGATCGCCAGGGTCGGGCGGAAAACCCGGCCCAATTCCTCGGCCGCGGGGTGGATGTGGATCAGCACCTTTCCCGGATCGGGAAGACCCAGCAGCGTATAGGATTGCGAGGTGATCTCGCCGATCCGCGCGCCGACCGCGAGCAGCAGATCGGATTCCCCGACCCGCGCAACCAATGCCGGGGCGGCGCCGGTGCCGAGGTCGCCGGCAAAGCACGCACGGCGGTTGTCGACGATGTCCTGGCGGCGGAACGAGCAGGCGACCGGCAGATCGTTCGCCTCTGCAAAACGCGTGATGTCATGGCAGGCGGCGTCGCTCCACCCGCCGCCGCCGACCAGCATGATCGGACGTTCGGCCGCGGCGAGGAGGCGGCGCAGTTCGCCGAGATCGGCGGCGCCGGGATGCGCGCGCACCGGACGATAGGGGCCGGCGGCCGGCACCGCGCGGCGGTCGCGCAGCATGTCCTCGGGCAATGCCAGAACAACCGGTCCGGGCCGGCCGGACGTCGCGACCTGAAACGCCTGGTTGACCAGTTCGGGGACGCGCTCGGCCATGTCGATTTGCGCCACCCATTTGGCGAGCGGTGCCATCATGCGGCGGAAATCGACCTCCTGAAACGCCTCGCGGTCGATCTGGTGGCGCGCGACCTGGCCGACCAGTACGACCATCGGCGTCGAATCCTGAAACGCGGTGTGGATGCCGATTGAGGCGTTGCACGCACCCGGCCCGCGCGTGACCAGCAATACCCCGGGCTTGCCGGTCAATTTGCCGTAGGCCTCGGCCATAAAGGCGGCGCCGCCCTCTTGGCGGCAGGTCACGAGCCGGATTTCCGGCGCGTCGATGAGGGCGTCGAGGACTTCGAGATAACTCTCCCCGGCGACGCTGAAGGCCATGTCGACGCGGTGGGCGCGCAGCGCCGCGGCGACGAGCTGGCCGCCGCTGAGGAGAGGGAGATTCGCTGCCATGGGCCGCCCCGAGCGCTGATGACAAAGCCGCCATTTGAGACGATCGGCAGCGCCGACGGAAGAGGCTTGCGGCCTCGGGATGCGGCGCCGGGCCGCCGCTTATAATCGGCTGGCCGGTGTCGCCGCGCCGCTGGCCCGCGGGACGCGCGGGTTCGAAATTGATAAACTCGCGCAGGCGCGATCGATCGGACGACCATGGACGACCAGCACAGCGACATTCTGGCGCGAGAAGCGCGGACGAAACAGGATGGCGTCGCCCGCCGCGACGCGGGAGACCTCGTCGCCGAGCCGCGCGAGGCCGAAACGCGGCCGAGACGCCGCTCGGGGCTGAAAGTGCTCCTGTGGCTGCTGCTGCTGGTGGCGATCGTCGGGGCGGCGGTGGTGTATTTGCCGAAGCTTGCGCACAAGCCCGGCCCGGGCGGTGGTGGGCGCGCCGTGTCGGGCGGCGCCACCCCGGTCGGGGTCGCGAGCGCACAGAAAGGCGACATGCCCGTCACCCTGAGCGGGCTCGGCACCGTCACCCCGTTGGCCATGGTCACGGTAAAGACGCAGATCAACGGCTATCTGATGTCGGTCGGGTTCGAGGAAGGCCAGCACGTCAAAAAGGGCGACTTTCTCGCCCAGATCGACCCGCGCCCCTATCAGGTGGCGCTCGAACAGGCCCAGGCGCAGCTCGCCAAGGACCAGGCGGCGCTGAAGGACGCCGAACTCGACCTGAAGCGCTACAACACGCTGGTAGCACAGAACTCGATCGCGACCCAAACGCGCGACACGCAGATCGCGACCGTCGGCCAGGATCGGGCGCAGATCATGCTGGACCAGGCCCAGATCGACACGCAAAAGCTCAATCTGACCTACGCCCACATCATTTCGCCGGTCACCGGCCGGGTCGGGCTGCGCCAGGTCGACCCGGGCAATTACGTGCAGACGAGCGACGCCAACGGCATCGTCGTGGTGACCCAGCTGGAGCCGATCTCGGTCATCTTCACGCTGCCCGAGGACAATTTGCCCGAGGTGCAAAAGCAATTTCACGCGGGCGCGACGCTGCCGACCACCGCCTATGACCGCACCGGTGCGACCCAGCTCGCCATCGGCAAGCTCGACACGATCGACAACCAGATCGACACCACGACCGGGACGGTCAAGCTCCGGGCGATTTTCGACAATTCCGACGAGAGCCTGTTTCCCAACCAGTTCGTCAACATCAAGCTGCTGGTCAACACCTTGCGCGACGCCGTCCTGGTGCCGGTTTCGGCGATCCAGCGCGGCGCGCCGGGCACCTTTGTTTACCTCGTCAAGCCGAACAACACGGTTGGCGTGCAAACGGTCAAGCTCGGTCCGGGCGACGGCCAGCAGGTCGCGGTCCTTTCCGGTCTGCAGCCCGGCGCTCGGGTCGTCGACGACGGCGCCGACCGGCTGAAGGACGGCGCCAAGATCACGATCGCCCCGCCCGCCGGCTCGGCGGCCCAGCCGGCGGCCCAGAAACAAGGCGCCGCGCCGCATGCCGGGCATCACCGCAACCAGCAGGGCGGCGCGCGCCAAACCAGCGAATGAACCCGTCGCGCCTTTTCATCCTGCGCCCGGTGGCGACCACGCTGCTGATGGCGGCAATCATGCTGGTCGGCTTGTTCGCCTATCGCTTTTTGCCGCTCGCGGCGCTGCCCGAGGTCGATTATCCGACGATCCAAGTGCAGACCTTTTACCCGGGCGCCAGCCCGGACGTGATGACCTCCTCGGTCACCGCCCCGCTCGAAGTGCAGTTCGGGCAGATGCCCGGCCTCAACCAGATGTCGTCGGTCAGCTCCGCCGGGGCTTCGGTCATCACCTTGCAGTTCAGCCTCGATCTGAGCCTCGACGTCGCCGAGCAGGAAGTCCAGGCGGCGATCAACGCGGCCGGCAATCTGTTGCCCTCCGACCTGCCGGCGCCGCCGATCTATGCCAAGGTCAACCCGGCCGACGCGCCGGTGCTGACCCTGGCGCTGACCTCGAAGACGCTGCCCTTGACCCAGGTCGAGGACCTCGCCGACACCCGCCTCGCGCAAAAGATCTCGCAATTGCCGGGGGTCGGGCTCGTCAGCCTTGCCGGCGGCAATCGCCCGGCGGTGCGGGTCCAGGCGAACAATCTCCAGCTCGCCGCCTACGGCCTCAACATCGACGATCTGCGCACCACGCTCGGCAACGCCAACGTCAACACCCCCAAGGGCAATTTCGACGGGCCGAGCCGGTCCTATACCGTCAACGCCAACGACCAGATCCAGAAGGCCAGCGAATACAACGACCTGGTGATCGCATATCGCGACGGGGCCCCGGTCAAGCTGTCCGACGTGGCGGAGGCCAAAGAGGCGCCCGAAAACACCCAGCTCGCCGCCTGGGTCAACACCGACCCGGCGATCGTCATGAATATTCAGCGCCAGCCGGGCGCCAACGTCATTGCGGTCGTCGACAGCATCCAGGCGCTGTTGCCCGAGCTCAAGGCGTCGCTGCCCGCCGGGCTCGACGTCCAGGTCGTCACCGACCGCACCACCACGATTCGCGCGTCTGTCGCCGATGTCGAGTTCGAACTCGGTCTCGCCGTGCTGCTGGTGGTGATCGTCATCTTCCTGTTTTTGCCGAGCCCGTCGGCGACCCTGATCCCGAGCCTGTCGGTGCCGCTGTCCCTGGTCGGCACGCTCGCGGTGATGTACCTCGCCGGGTTCAGCCTGAACAATTTGTCGCTGATGGCGCTGACGATCGCCACCGGCTTTGTCGTCGACGACGCGATCGTCATGATCGAGAACATCTCGCGCTACATCGAGGCCGGCGATCCGCCAATCCAGGCAGCGCTCAAAGGCTCCGCCCAGATCGGCTTTACGATCATCTCGCTGACGGTCTCGCTGATCGCGGTGCTGATCCCGCTGTTGTTCATGCCCGACGTCGTCGGCCGCCTGTTCCGCGAGTTCGCGATCACCCTTGCCGTCACGATCGTCATCTCGGCGGTGGTGGCGCTGACCCTGGTGCCGATGATGTGCGCCCGGATCCTGCGCCATCAGCGGCCCTCCGAGATGTCGCTTGTCGCGCGCAAGAGCCAGGAATGGTTCGACCGGCTGATCGCCGAATATGGCCGGCTGTTGAACTGGGTGCTCGACCATCAGCCGCTGACCTTGCTGGTCGCGGCCGCCACCCTGGTGCTGACGGTGTTTCTCTACGCCGTGATCCCAAAGGGTTTTTTCCCGGTTCAGGACACCGGCCTGATCCAGGGGATTTCGGTGGCCGCGCCATCGGTTTCGTTCGCGGCGATGTCCGAGCGCCAGCAGGCGCTTGCCAACGCCATTCTGCAAGATCCCGACGTCACCAGCCTGACCTCGTTCATCGGCGTCGACGGCACCAACACGACGCTGAACAACGGCCGCTTTCTGATCAACCTCAAACCGCGCGATCAGCGCACTCTGTCGGCGAGCGACATTATCCGCCGGCTCGAAGGTGAGGTCGCCCAGGTCTCCGGCATCACCCTCTACATGCAGCCGGTGCAGGACCTGACGATCGACGCAACGGTCAGCCGATCGCAATACCAGTTTGTGCTCGAAGACGCGAACGCGGCGGAATTCGCGACCTGGGTGCCAAAGCTGTTGCAGCGCCTCGACCAGATCCCGCAGATCGAAAATGTCGCCAGTACCTTTTCCGACAACGGCCTTTCCGCCTATGTCAACATCGACCGCGCGACCGCCGCGCGCTTTGGCATCACCCCGGCGACCGTCGACAATGCGCTCTACGACTCGTTTGGCCAGCGCATCGTCTCGACGATCTTCACCCAATCGAACCAATACCGGGTGATCCTTGAAGCCGACCCGATGATGCAGCAGTCGCCGAGTTCGCTGGGTTCGATCTACCTGCCGTCCTCGACCGCGGTGAACGGCCAGGTGCCGATGTCGGCGATCGCCCAGATCGAGCAGCAGACGGCGCCGCTCGAAGTCGAGCATCTCGGGCAATTCCCGGCGACGACCGTGTCATTCAACCTGGCGTCGGGCGCCTCGCTCGGCGAGGCGGTCGACGCGATCCAGCAGGCCGAGAAAGACATCGGCATGCCGATCAGCATGATCACCGTGTTTCAGGGCGCCGCATTGGCGTTTCAGGCCGCGCTCGGCAACGAGCTGATCCTGATCCTCGCGGCGGTCGTCACGATGTACATCGTGCTGGGCGTGCTCTACGAGAGCTTTATCCACCCGATCACGATCCTGTCGACATTGCCCTCGGCCGGCGTCGGCGCCTTGCTGGCCCTGATGATCGACGGCAGCGATCTCAGCGTGATCGCGATCATCGGCATCATCCTGTTGATCGGCATCGTCAAAAAGAACGCGATCATGATGGTCGACTTTGCTCTCGACGCCGAACGCAACGAGGGCAAGGCGCCGCGCGAGGCGATCTATCAGGCCTGCCTGTTGCGCTTCCGGCCGATCATGATGACGACGATGGCGGCGCTGTTCGCAGCACTGCCGTTGATGCTCGGCACCGGCACCGGCTCGGAGCTGCGCCATCCGCTCGGGGTGACAATCGTCGGCGGGCTGATCTTCAGCCAGCTATTGACCTTGTTCACGACGCCGGTCATCTACCTCGGCTTCGACCGGCTCGGCGCCTGGTTGCGCGGCAGCCCGGGCGGCGGGGCGGCGCCGCAGAGCGCCCTCCAGTGAACCCGTCGGCGCCGTTCATCCGCCGTCCGGTCGCGACGACCCTGCTGACCATCGGTCTCGCCCTCGCCGGCATCTTCGCATACTTCAAGTTGCCGGTGGCGCCACTGCCGCAGGTCGATTTTCCGACGATCTCAGTGCAGGCGACGATGCCCGGCGCCAGCCCCGACACGATGGCGACAACGGTCGCGACGCCGCTCGAACGCCATCTCGGCGTCATCGCCGATGTCAGCGAGATGACCTCGTCGAGCACTGTCGGCTCGACCCGCATCACCCTGCAATTCAATCTCGACCGTAACATCGACGGTGCGGCGCGCGACGTCGAGGCGGCAATCAACGCCGCCCGCGCCGACCTGCCGACCAGCCTCCGCCAGAACCCGACCTATCGCAAGGTCAACCCGGCCGACGCGCCGGTCGTCATTCTGTCGATGACCTCCGACACCTTGACCCGCGGCCAGATCTACGACGCCGCCTCGACGATCATGCAGCAGGCATTGTCGCAGATCGACGGCATCGGCCAGGTCGCGATCAGCGGCAGCTCGCTGCCGGCGGTGCGGGTCGAGCTGACCCCGCAGGCGCTGTTCAAATACGGGATCGGCCTCGAAGACGTGCGCGCCGCGCTTTCCTCGGCCAACGCCCACAGTCCGAAGGGCGCGCTCGAGGACGGCGACCGCCGCTACCAGATCTACACCAACGACCAGGCCAACCACGCCGCCGACTACAAGCCGCTGGTGATCGCCTATCGCAATGGTGCGGCGGTTCATTTGACCGATGTCGGCAAGGTCCTCGATTCGGTCGAGAACTTGCGCAATCAAGGCCTTTCCAACGGCAAGCCGGCGGTCCTCGTCATTCTCTATCGCCAGCCCGGCGCCAACATCATCGACACCGTCGATCGGGTAAAGGCGATCCTGCCGCAATTGCAGGCCTCGATCCCGCACGCGATCAACGTCGAGCTGACGATGGATCGCACGACGACGATCCGCGCCTCGCTGCACGATGTCGAACGCGCGCTGTCGATCGCGATCGTGCTCGTCATCCTGGTCGTCTTCCTGTTTCTGCGCGATCTGCGGGCGACCCTGATCCCGAGCGTCGCGGTGCCGGTTTCGCTTGTCGGCACATTCGGCGCGATGTGGCTGTTGGGCTACAGCCTCGACAATCTGTCGCTGATGGCGCTGACGGTCTCGACCGGCTTTGTCGTCGACGACGCCATCGTCGTCCTGGAAAACATCACGCGCCACATCGAAGCCGGCATGTCGCGAATGGAGGCGGCCCTCCTCGGCGCTCGCGAAGTCGGCTTTACCGTCCTGTCGATGAGCCTGTCGTTGATCGCGGTGTTCGCGCCGATCCTGCTGATGGGCGGCATCGTCGGCCGGCTGTTTCGCGAATTCGCGATGACCTTGTCGATTGCGATCCTGATCTCCCTCGTCGTCTCGCTGACCACGACGCCGATGATGTGCGCCCACCTGCTGACCACCAAACCGGCTGGGGCGCATGGGCGTCTTTATCGCGCCGGCGAGCGCGCCTTTGACGCGGTGCTGGGCGTGTACGACCGCTCGCTGCGCCGCGCGCTGCGCTGGCCGGGGCTGGTCATGCTGAGCCTCGCGGCGACGATCGGGCTTGCCGGCTATCTGTTTACAGTCGTTCCCAAAGGGTTTTTTCCAGAGCAAGACACCGGACGGATGATCGGCGGCATCCAGGCGGATCAGAGCATTTCGTTCCAGCTGATGGAGCAAAAGCTGTCGCGGTTCGTCAACATCATCCGGCATGATCCGGCGGTCGAGAACATCGTCGGCTTCACCGGCGGCGGCCAGACCAATTCCGGGTTTGTCTTTGTGACGCTCAAGCCGTTGTCCGAGCGCAAAATCTCGGTCGTGCAGGTGATCGGCCGATTGCGCCCGAAACTGAACCAGGTCGCGGGCGCGAGGCTGTTTTTGCAAGCGGTGCAGGACATCTGGGTCGGCGGCCGCCAGAGCAACGCGCAATACCAGTACACATTGCAGGGCGACGATTCCAAGGAGATCTATGCGTGGGCCCCCAAGGTCGAAGCAGCGTTGCAAAAAATCCACCTGATCACCGAGGTTAACCTCGACCAGCAGCAAAATGGGCTGGAGAGCGACATCGTCATCGATCGCAATACCGCCGCGCGCCTCGGACTGAACGTCAGCGAAATCGACAACACGCTCTACGACGCCTTTGGTCAGCGCCAGGTCTCGGTGATTTATGCCGCACAGAATCAGTATCACGTGGTGATGGAGGTGGCGCCGCAGTATTGGCAAAACCCCGAGATCTTGAAAGACGTTTATGTCAGCACCAGCGGCGGGACGGTCAGCGGCACGAAATCGACCAATGCCGTGGCGGGAACGGTGGCGGCGGCGGCGACCACCAGCAACGCGGCCAGCACCAGCGCCAACAACGCGGCGACCGCGGTTGCCGACAATGCGGCGACGACCGCCGGCAGCAACGCAGCGACCGCAATCACCAACAATGCGGCGAGCGCCGCCGCCAACAATGCAGCGACCGGCGCCGCGGCGAGCACCAGCGCCAGTGCCATCGCCAGCGACACCGCGCGCAACCAGGCCAACAACTCGCTCGCCAACACCGGCCATGGCGCCGCCTCAACCGGTGCCGCGGTCACCACCGCGGCCGAAACCATGGTGCCGCTCTCGGCAATCGCCCATTACCAGCCGGGCAAAACGCCGCTCGCGGTCAATCACCAGAGCCTGTTCGTCGCCGCGACGATCTCGTTCAACCTGGCGCCTGGCGCGTCGCTGAGCCAGGCGCAGCAGGCGATCGACGAAGCGGTCAGCCGCCTCGACATGCCGGCGACGGTTCACGGCAGCTTTCAGGGCACCGCGCAGGTCTTTGAACAATCCCTCGCCAACGAGCCGATCCTGGTCGCCGCGGCGCTGCTCGCCGTCTACATCGTGCTCGGCGTGCTCTACGAGAGCTACGTCCACCCGATCACGATCCTGTCGACCCTGCCGTCCGCCGGGGTCGGCGCGATATTGGCGCTGATCGTGACCGACACCGAGTTCAGCATCATCGCGCTGATCGGCGTGATCCTGTTGATCGGGATCGTCAAAAAGAATGCGATCATGATGATCGACTTTGCCCTGATGGCCGAGCGCAGCCAGGGCCTCAACTCGCGCGAGGCGATCTACCAGGCGTGCCTGAAGCGGTTCCGGCCGATCATGATGACGACGATGGCGGCGATGCTGGGCGCGGTGCCGCTGGCGATCGGCTTTGGCGAGGGCGCGGAATTGCGCCGGCCGCTCGGCATTTCGATCGTCGGCGGTTTGATGGTGAGCCAGGTGCTGACCCTCTACACGACGCCGGTCATCTATCTCTACCTCGATCGTTTCCGTCTGTGGGCGCAGCGGCGCTGGCATACCGGCGGCCCGCGCCTCGCCACCGGGCATGTCCCTGAACCGGGCGAATGAGAGCCGGCGGGGGGATCGGGCGCCTGTGTCGCACAGGCGCCGCCGCGGCGGCTGCGGTGCTGTCCGCCTGTACGGTCGGCCCTGATTATCAACGCCCGATCGCTCCGCTGCCGGCCAACTACAAGGAGGCGCGTCCGCAACCGGGCTGGAAGTTCGGCCAGCCGAGCGACACGTTCAACCGCGGTGTCTGGTGGGCGATCTACAACGACCCGGTGCTCGACAAGCTGGAGCGGCGGGTCGACCTCTCCAACCAGAACCTCAAAGCCGCCGCGGCGGCTTTGCGCCAGGCCGAAGAGATCGTGGCCGAGGCCCGCGCCGGCTTCTTTCCGACCGGCACAGCGAGTTTCCAGGCCGAGCGCTCGCGCAGCAATGGCAGCTCTTCGAGTGGCGTCGGCACGGCGTCCTTTGTCAGCAGCAGTGGAGGCAGGCTCTCAAGCTTTTTCACCGACCAGGTGGGGGCGAGCTGGACTCCCGACCTGTGGGGGAAAATCCGCCGCATGGTCGAGGCCAATGTCGCGATCGCCCAAGCGAGCGCGGCCGATCTTGCCGATGCGCGGCTCTCGGCCCAGGGCTCGCTTGCCGGCGACTATCTGCAATTGCGCATTGCCGACGAATTGAAGCGCCTGCTCGACCAGTCGGCCACCGCCTATGCCGAATCGCTGCGCATCACCCAAAACCAATACCGCAGCGGCACCGCCGACCAATCCGTGGTCTCGCAGGCTCAGGCTCAATTGCAGTCCACCCAGGCGCAGGCGATCGCGACCGGTGTTACCCGCGCCCAATTCGAGCATGCGATTGCCGTGCTGATCGGCGTCCCGCCGGCCGAATTGACGATCGCGCCGAGCGATCAGTTCATCCAGATCCCCGATATTCCGCCCGGGCTGCCGTCGGCCCTGCTCGAACGCCGCCCCGACGTTGCCGCCGCGGAGCGGACGATGGCCTCGGCCAATGCCGAGATCGGGGTCGGAGTCGCGGCGTTTTATCCGACGGTCACGCTCACCGCCGATGCCGGCACGGCCGCCGCGACGTTTGAGCAGCTCGTCGGCAAGACCGGCGAATTCTGGTCGTTCGGCGGCAGTCTCGCGGAAACCGTATTCGAGGGCGGGTTGCGCAATGCCGAGGTGCAGGCCGCGGTCGCGGTCTTCAACGAGGACCTCGCCGACTACCGCCAGACCGTGCTGACCGCGTTTCAGCAGGTCGAGGACCAGCTCGCCGCACTGCGCATCTTTGCCGACGAAGCCACGGTTCAAGATTCGGCGGTCCTCGCGGCGCGCGAGGCGGTGCGAGTGCTCAACAACCAGTACTTGGCGGGCACCGTTGCCTACACCAGCGTCATCGTTGCCGAGCAGACCGCACTCAGCGACGCGGAAACGGCGCTGACGATCCGCGAAGACCGGCTCGTCGCCAGCGCCAGCCTGATCCAGGCGCTGGGTGGGGGCTGGAACGCATCGCAATTGCCGGGCCGCAGCCAGATCGAAGAAGCGGCACCGCTCAACTTCAACCCGCTGCCGCCGATCCTGCCGGTGCAGGGCCAAAGCCGCTGACCGCTCCGAGGCCCTCCCGCCCGACACGGCGGGTCGCGCGCGCGGTGATCAGCCGGCGGGTTTTGCGATCCGATAGCTCGGTCACACTCGGCTGCCCTCCCGTATCGAGAACCTGCGTGCTGCCGGCCCGCTGCGCTTACCGCAGCATGGAGCCAGGATTAAATCCCCGCAATCTAGGAGTTCGCGGGTACGCCGCGATCGGCCGGCGCATAACTCTAGACGAGGGGCAACGGCCCCGTTTCTGCTGAGGACGACAATGACAAGGTTTCGTACGCCATTTTTAGCCGCGGCGTTATTGACCAGTGTCGCGGCAATGGGGCTGACGCCGGCGCTGGCCCAGACCGCACCGGCGCCGGCAAATTCCGCCGCCGCGCAGAGCGAGGCGCATCATCATGGCAAGGTCTGGATGACGCCGGGGCAATTGGTCGACGGCCGGATCGCCTTCCTGAAGACCGAACTCAAGATCACCCCGGCGCAGGACGCGCAATGGCAGCAATACGCGTCGGCGATGCGCCAGAATGCGCAATCGCTCGACCAGACGATCGCCAACGCCCGCCAGCACCGTGGCACGGCGATGAACGCGGTCGAGCGCATGGAGATGCGCGGGGAATTCGCCAAGGTCCGCGCCGAGAACCAGGCGCGTCTGCTGACCGCGCTCCGGCCGCTCTACGCCAGCCTGTCGCCGGACCAGCAGCAGGTGGCGAACGCGCTGATGGCGCCGCATGCCGGCTGGCATCGCGAGTGGCATCACCGCGCCTGAGCCTGCATTTTCGGTTGCGGTTCGACAAGGAGCCGCCGGGATCTCCCGGCGGCTTCGTTCGTCCTGACCCGCGCGACAGGTGAGCCGGTTGACAGCGCCGCCAGCGGCGCGAAACATTCGTCCAGGCGGGTTGGCAAGAGGCATTAGCGGTGGCAGAGGGCGCAAGACTGGGCGTCGACATCGGCGGCACGTTCACCGACGTGGCGCTCGAACGGGGCGACGAGCGGTGGAGCGCCAAGATCCTGACGACGCCCGAGGCCCCCGAGCGCGCGGTCATCGAGGTCATCCACCGGGTGTTGGGCGAAGCCGGCCTCGGCCCGGCCGATCTCTCGATCATGATCCACGGCACGACCTTGGCGACCAATGCGATCATCGAGCGCAAGGGGGCGAAGACCGCGCTTTTGACCACCGAGGGTTTTCGCGACACGATCGAGATCCGCCACGAAAACCGTTTCGAGCAATACGACGTCAACCTCGACCTGCCGCCGCCCCTGGTGCCGCGGCGGCGGCGCTTTCCGGTGCGCGAGCGGGTCGACGCGCAGGGCCGGGTGTTGGTGCCGCTCGACGAGGCGGGTGTCGCCGCCCTCGCCGGCCGTCTCGCGAGCCAAGGCGTCGAGGCGGTCGCGGTCGGCTTTTTGCACAGCTTTACCAACCCGGCGCATGAACGCCGCGCCGGCGAGATCCTCGCCCGCCACCTGCCCGAGGTGCCGGTCACGCTGTCGAGCGACGTGTCGCCCGAGATGCGCGAATACGAGCGGTTTTCGACCGCCTGCGCCAACGCGTATGTCCAGCCATTGATCGGCCGCTATCTCGCCAATCTCGAAACCCTGTTGCGCCGCGCGGGCTTTGCCTGCCCGCTCTATTTGATGCTGTCGGGCGGCGGGCTGACCGCGGTCGAGACCGCGATCCGCTTTCCGGTGCGGCTCGTCGAATCGGGGCCGGCGGGGGGTGCGATCTTCGCCGCCGAGATCGCCCGCCAATGCGCTCTCGACAAGGTCCTGTCCTACGACATGGGCGGCACCACCGCCAAGATCTGCCTGATCGACGAGCTCAAGCCGCAGACCAGCCGCGCCTTTGAGGTCGCCCGCATCTACCGCTTCAAAAAAGGCAGCGGCCTGCCGTTGCGCATCCCGGTCATCGAGATGGTCGAGATCGGCGCCGGCGGCGGCTCGGTCGCGCGGGTCGACCGGCTCCGGCGGATCACCGTCGGGCCGGACAGCGCCGGCGCCGAGCCGGGCCCCGCCTGCTATGGCCGCGGCGGCGAGGCGCCGACGGTGACCGACGCCGACCTCGTGCTCGGCCGCATCGACCCCGCCGGGTTCTCCGGCGGCCGGATGGCGCTCGACGGCAGCGCCGCCGCGGCGGCACTGTCGCATGGCGTGGCCGAGCCGTTGGGGCTGGCGTTGGAATTGGCGGCACTCGGGGTCAGCGAGATCGTCGACGAGAACATGGCGAACGCCGCCCGCGTCCACGCGATCGAGAGCGGCAAGGACGCCCGCGGCCGCACCCTCGTCGCCTTTGGCGGGGCAGCACCGTTGCACGCCGCACGGCTCGCCGAAAAATTGGGCCTCGACCGGGTCGTGGTGCCGCAGCAAGCCGGGGTCGGCTCGGCGGTGGGCTTTCTGCGCGCGCCGATCGCCTACGAGATCGTGCGCTCGAGCCTGCAGCGCCTCGAAACCTTCGACGCCGAGCGCGCCAACGCGCTG
>Ga0210383_10002496_pt1 | contig 16619 bp, 11 predicted proteins | sample IncBWC14OmetaG_FD_160072 | JGI IMG/M metagenome (GOLD analysis project Ga0210383, IMG submission 160072) | Forest soil microbial communities from Barre Woods Harvard Forest LTER site, Petersham, Massachusetts, United States - Inc-BW-C-14-O ...
GGATCCGACGGCGCTCCAATGCGGCGACGATCCTATGACGGAAAGCTCGACTAAGCGTGTTGGCGAGCAACTCCAGGCCTCGGTGGTTGTTCTGTCGAAGCAGGTCCGGTGAAGGGTCCTTTCCCAGTGTCAGTGAGCGAACGCGTTCGGCTATGTAGGAAGCTAAGGTATCGACTAACTGTTCGCGGTCCGGCAGCGTCGCCATCGAGTGCGCTTGCTGCAACCATTCGGTGAACAGAATCCCGTTGCGCAAACCGAGCGCGGGAGGAATGCAAGAGGAGAGTCTGTGTGCCGCCAGGAAAGCATGGTAGCCGAGCCATCCCCACCCAATACTTTTGGCCAGCACATAGCGAGTTTCAACGTTGCCGGCAGAATCTTCCAGTCGAACCTCGTATATGCGCTTGAAACGGATGTGGCCTTTCTCGACGCAAAGGTTCCTCAGGCTAGCGGAACACTGTTCCAATTGTGGGCTAAACGTCAGGGTCGCCCCTCGATAACCGCGCGCCAGGAAGTACTCTTGTACGATACTTCCGACAGTCTGCGGTTCGAGCAGGACGCACTTTTGCCACTCTTCGCGTGCGAGAGGCAAGGTCGTGATTTCGCATGCCGAAAAAAACTCTGGTTTGCTACCCCGGGTCGGATGAATAGGGAACGATGCGACAATCTTGCTTGTTTCAATGCCTGCTTGCCGAAGCAGTCTCACAGCTTTCGCAACGGTGTACCCCGTAGTCATTGGTTCATCCACGATTAGGGCCAAACCTCCGCTCGTCGCACACCGTTTGAGCTGACCGGCTTCCCACAGACTTATCCCTCGCTTCGGACGGAGAGTTACGGAACTCACCCGCTGATACCCTTCCGATTTCAGGTAGGCGCAGACTACTGGGGCAAAATAGGAACCGGCGGTCCGCAAGCCGAGAACCAGAACCTGGTTCTGCCGATCGGGAAATGCGGCCACGAATTTGCGCGTCAATGCCACCGCATCCAGATGTGTGAGGTCTTGAGAAATGAATGCGGCCGGTGGCCGGGAACGCCGAGCAAGCAAGCCTGTTGGCAGGCGCTTGGTAAGCAAAGACGCAAGTGCCGCCGTGTGGGTTGAGATGGCTGGTCGGTCTGGATTCGTGTCTAGCAGAATCGACCCCACAAACTCGACTAAAACCGTATTCCAGCTCCGCTGCCAGTCACGGAGGTACCGAAGTAGCAGCTCGCGAGACTTCCGCCAAACAGAAAGGATTCCTTCTGCAACTCGAAATGCAGGCGCGAGAGTGGGCACCTTCTCGGCAGCGTTAGCGAAGTCGTAGTCTTCGCCAAGCAAGTAATCATCCAATGCGTCGGCTACCGCACAGGCAAGTAGGAAAACATTCGTCGTAACTTCGGCAAGCTGCCAACCTGCGGAGACCTCTTCCGCGCGCCGAAGTTCACGTCGGAGGTATGCTCTTATTTCCCCAACCGTTGGGAATACATTGAGGGACCAGGGATAGCTTTGATAGAAGGAGAGTTCCGTTTCCAAAAGGCAGGAGGATAGTGGGGCTGGTCGAACCTGTCGAACACCATCCGCAGGCCCGCTGGTCGCGTGAGCGCCTTCTGAGCTTCCCACAGTTTCAGAACTCATCGATGCAATCTGAAATAACCTGTCCGCTGACAAGGAGGGTCCTTGATAGCCCGGGAATCTCTTTGTGTACATATGGCTTCAGCATCTTTGGGGGCCTTGGCAAGCACCGCCGAAACCAAAACGGCAATTTCGCGTACGAAAAACTGAGACACCATTCGCTGCTCGCCGGGGCTGTTACTCGTGAAGTTGCTCATGACGGACAATGTACAGCACCAGCTCGACGCGACTCGATATCCCCAACTTCTCATAAATCCGAAAGAGATAATTACTCACCGTGTGCTCGCTGAGACCGAGCTTCTGTGCAATGTCCCGGTTGTTAAGTCCTTCCGCCACGAGCTTGGAGACTTCCTGTTCCCGTTTGGCCAATAAGTCTTTTCCACTAGCGCTCTTTACACGGAATGGCGTGGCATGGGCCAAGGCATCGACGATGAAATTGAGTTGGTGACTGTTGGCCCAAATTTGCCCCTCCTGTACCACTCGAATGCATTTGCAAAGAGCTGAAATAGGTTCTGCTCTGCAGAACACGCCTTTGGCTCCGGCGCGAAAGGCGTCGAGCACCAGGTCACGCTGGGCCGCCTTAAGCAGGACGATTAGACGTGTCTCGGGAAACAACGAACGCAGTTCGCTCAGTATTTGGAAGCCGACAAATGGCCCGTCCTGGAGACTTTCGCTGACCAGGACCACATCGGCGGGATTACTGCTCATCGACTGCATGATCTCGGAGCGCTTCACCGCGCACGCCACGACCTCAAAACGAAGGCGCGGATGTCCGAGCGCGTTCTTCAGCAACTGACAGGCCATGGGGGTCTCGTCAGCGATGAGAACCGTTATACGTTGAGAATGAGAAGCGTGCGGGCGCTCTCGGAGCGGGGCCGAAGGAAGCGATGCCTCCATACGAAGATCATCTCCGGGAGTCTGCGAAGGAGCCTGCTGGGACAGGCGGGCTGACCCGCGGACGGGGGACTGTCCCCGATACGTTAAGACAATATGAGTCAAATAGCCAGCAGAAAAGTGCAGAAAATAGGAGCTGGCGATGGACAAACAAAAAACATATTGAACGGGACACTTGAGAAGTTTTGCTCCATCGAGTCTAAACGCCGATAGAGCAAAAATCGCCGGCGAGGGAGTCTAATGACCGACTTTGCACTTCGAGTTTCCCCTGAGCGCTTAAGCCAGAAGGCGCAGTCCTGCGGAGTCACTTGCCACGTGTGATTTCTTCCCAATCCTTATGCGTGTCTAAAAAAGTTTTTGCTTCTTGTCGGTCACCTTAAAATCATCGTAATTTAACGACAAGTTCACACGCCTACGAATGGTCCGGAAGCTTGAGGATGAGCCTTCTGTTTGGCACTGAAGTCTCACCGACGACATAAGAGGACCTAGACGACTCTCTAGAGACATCGAGTGGCCAATGAAGATAGGAGGGCAAAAAGTCGCTGCTCGGACTCTGTGGCTTTTGCTGACCGACGTGGGAGTTATCGTCGCAGCCGTTCTAGTGGCTGCGATCCTGCCAGGCCGATTCGACGGCTTTCGCACGGTCTTGCGGTTCACGGTAGTCGTTATGTTCTGCATTCCTTCACTTCACTACAATGGCCTGTACGACTACCAGGTTTTACGTCAGCTGACCAAACTGTTCGTCCGGCTTCTCCGCGCCCTAGTCATCGCTTCCGCTGCGATCGCATTGTTCTACTACCTCTTTCCGATTGTGAGTTTCGGCCGAATGGTCGCAGCAATAGCGGCACCCATCGTGTTCATCTCTATGTTGGGCGCCCGCTTGATCCTAGAACATACAGGCGCTTTGAAACAGCGTGCTGAGCGCGTTCTCATACTTGGCACGGACGCTATCGGCATCGCCCTCACACGAGAAACTCAGACTCGCCCCCAACTAGCTACCCAAGTGGTTGGTTTCCTCGACGAACGGGGAGAAGACTTGAGAACGTCCTTGAGCAATCCCGGGATTATTGGCGGGATCGCGGAGTTGCAACAGGTAGTGCAGGCCTACAAGGTCGACCGAATTGTGCTCGCTATGTCGGAGCGCCGTGGCACGATGCCGGTTGACGATTTGCTACACCTGAAAATGGCAGGGATTTGCATTGAAGACGCCCGAGGTTGCTACGAGCGGCTCATTGGCCGCATCTTGCTGGAACGTTTGTCGCCCAGTTGGTTCATTCTTTCCGATGGCTTCCGTAAGTCCAAATTTCTTATTTTTGCCAAGCGCTCGCTTGACGTCATTTTTGCTCTCATTGGGTTATTTCTCAGCTGGCCTCTGATGGCGGCCGCGGCAGTCGCCATCTGGCTCGAAACCGGTAAACCGTTGCTGTTCCGGCAGAAACGCGTGGGCCTCAACGGCAAGGAATTCGAAATCCTGAAGTTTAGGTCCATGCGAAAAGATGCGGAAGCCGGGGGGCCCGCTTGGGCAACGGCGACTGACAGCCGAATTACGCGAGTTGGATCATTTCTTCGAAAATACCGGCTCGACGAACTTCCTCAGCTCATAACCGTGCTGCGCGGAGAAATGAGCCTCGTAGGGCCCCGACCTGAGCAGCCATACTTTTGCAAACTCCTCTTGGGAAACATCCCGTACTTCGATCAGCGGCATTCAGTTCGCCCAGGAATCACTGGATGGGCGCAGATCAATTACCGCTATGGATCTACCGTCAATGAGTCGAAGGTCAAACTCGAACTGGATCTTTTCTATATCAAGCACCTCTCGGTTTTCCTGGATCTGGCAATTTTGTTTGAGACGGGCAAAGTGATGCTAGTCGGCCGTGGTGCGCGCTGACGGAAATTTCGAGTGAGGAGAGGCGGAATGCCAGGCAGCTCCATCGACGAAGTCTTTTCCGAAGGCGATCAAGGCAGCCGAAGGATTGGTAACACGGAGGTAGACCATGAGTAAGTTGATAATCAGCGCGGCATTGGGATCGGCCCTGTTGGCCGGCTCCTGGTGCGTTGCACAAGAGCCGCTACTCTCCCATGCGAAGGGAAAGGGTCACAGCGACGTTGAAACAGCTGGTTCCACAAAGGCGGAAACTGCGCGGCCGCCTGTCGATCCGAAGGTTTACATCATCGGTGAAGCAGACCTCTTGCGCATCAATGTTTACAAAGAAGCGGAACTGTCCCAGACCGCAATCGTCCGGCCGGACGGAATGATTTCATTGGCGTTCGTAAACGACGTTAAGGTGAGCGGCAAGACACCTCTGCAGGTTCAACAGGAACTGACAGACAGCCTAAAGCCTTACCTAGTCGACCCACAGGTTACGGTAACCGTGGTCGATGTGCGCAGTAAGTGTGTGTACGTGACGGGTGCCGTTCAGCGCCCGGATGCTTACCCACTGCTTGCGCCGATCAGCGTGCTGCAGATCCTTGCTAAAGCGGGCGGCACGACGATCTATGCGAACCGAAAGGGGATCTTTGTTCTGCGAAACCAGGAAAAGATACCGTTCCCCTATAACGACCTAATGAAAGGCAAGAAGTCGGCTAAGGATATCCAATTGCAGCCGGGAGATACGGTCGTCGTTCCGTGAGGCGGAGTTATGAATCCGAAAAAGACGAAGTTTGTGCGGACTGCGACTCTCGCGATGCTAGCAGCTGTGACCAGCGCGTTTGCATCAGCACAGGATTCTTCGTCTTCCATTCCGCAGGATGGCGATTCGGCCCTACCGATCACGAAGGCGGCAGATTCGTCGAACCCGCTCGGCGGACCTCCGAAGCCAGCTGGTCGGGTGTATGTGGGCCTGGGATCTGATCGTCTGTTTTCACTTGACACGATGCAGAAGGCTCAACTTCTGTTTCAAATGGATCTAACAGAGGGTTATGACGATGGAATTATTCTGTTTCCGACGAGAACCGATGTGTACTACACGTTGTGGACTCCAAGGATTGCGCTCCTCGGGCGAACACCGAAATCAGAATACGTGATTCAGTACTCGCCGACGGTATCCTACTTTGCTAACACGCCGATTGGGGTAAAGGCCCTCCATCAAGTGTCGGCGGAGCAACATACAGAGGTGAGCAGCTATTGGGGGTGGGATACTTCGCTTTCCGTGGCGAACGGGAGCTACCCGGTGTCATTGCTCAGCGGGTTTAACTTTATTGCCATCGACAACATAGCAGCCGTGAACATCGACTCGATTCTGCTGCTTTCCACGACGAGCTATTTCAATTCAAACGCTTCTGTTGGTCTACATTGGACGCCCACCCCGCAGGATGTATTGGTGCTCTCAGCCACCTACAACTACGCGAACTTTCCGGCAAACGACGTTCCTGGAAGCGTTCCCGGTCACATCCATCGCGGCATTCTAGCGATAGGCTACACTCATTCAGTTTCACCCCGTCTGAGCCTGCTGGCAAACGGCAATGCAGTCCATGTTTTTGGACCTCTCGACTGCACAACGTATGGCGGCCAGTTCGGCGCGACCTACAAAATCCGTGAAGGTACATTGCTTTCCGGGACGGTCGGCCCGGAGTTCGGATCAGCACCTTGCTCAAACTCGATACTGCTGTCGTACGCGGGATCCTTAACCTCGCGACTGTCAAAAAATTGGGTAGGCTACTTAAACGCCGCGCGCACAACTAGTGGTGTGCTGCACTCGTCCTTGGGCAGCGGGTTGACAGAAACGTATGGCGCAGGCATCACCCGACAGCTGGGCACTTGGGTAGATGCGCGTGTAGACGCGGGCTACATCCGGGTGGACTCGCTGCCGACGATACCGAACTCATACAACGCGCAGGGCAAATTTATCTCCGGCCGAGTTGATTGGACACTCGCCCCACCTCTCGAACTGTCGCTTCAGTACAGCCGAATCTACCAGACCGCTTCCAGCTTGACGTTGGATCGAAATCAGATTTTTTTGATGTTGCAATGGAGGCCGAACCCCAAGCCAGCATTTTAAGGGGTTGCGACCAATGCGTGGCTGCGAAGAGAGGCTTTGTTTAGAGAAGTACGGCACGTCGGGAGAAACGCCAAGCACAATGGCGCTTCGACTGACGTCAATGTCCCGGAAAGCGGAGCACCCATGAGTCTGAATAGGTTAAGCAGGTCCCAACAGGCTGGAGCGGCGGAACAGATTTCTGAGTATTGGGCCACGATCAAGCACCATCGCTGGATGATCTATTTCCTGGCGCTGGCTCTGACCGCGGTTTCAGTCATAGGAATCTCTCTACTGCCGGACGTTTACCAGGCAACGACTACAATTTTGGTCGATTCGCAGAAAGTATCGGACGAGTTGATTCCAGCGAGTGTGAAGTCCGAGCTGACGGAGAGACTCCAGAACATTTCGCAAGAAGTTCTAGGCTCAACTCATCTGCAAAGAGTAATGGATGAAAGCGATCTGTACCCCAAGCTGCGGAAGTCGATGAGCACGGACCAACTTCTTGACTACATGCGCAGTCAGATTCAGATAACGGTGAAGCGTGCATCCGGTTCAGGACCAGCCTCGTTTAGCATCACGTATGAAGGTCGAGATCCAGTCCTAACCGCGAAGGTTACTAGAGAACTCGCTGCCGAATTCATTAATTGGAACCTCAACAGCCGGTCCGCGCTTACCGAGAACACCGCCGCATTTCTCGATAATCGCCTAGCAACAGCGCAAAATGAACTCAAGCAACAAGAGGCTCAGGTACGCGAATTCAAGATGAGGCACCTCGGAGAAATGCCGGAGGCGACCCAGTCGAACATCGGTCAATTATCACAGCTGCGTGCAACTTTTTCGGCGAACAACGATACGTTGAACCGGCTCGAGCAAGAGCGAATCGAGCTTGAGGAATTGCCTCAGACGGCTCATGCCGCCCAACTCGGTCCCATGCCGGTCTCGGACCGCGCACGACTCCAGGATGAACGGTTGAGGGCCGAGAACCGGCTCACCGAGTTGCGGCGGCGATACATGTCCAGGCATCCCGAGGTCCTTGAGGCCGAACAGGCTTTGGAACGAATTGACAGGCAGATTGCGGGGCTGCCTCCGGAGATAGACGCAACGCCGGCAGCCAAACTGGAGAAACCAGAGATGACCGCTGCTGCCGCTCGTTTGAGCGCTATCGCTCGCGAGACGCCCCGCTTGGAACAGGAACAAACGCAAATGCAGTCGCAGATGGCGGCTCTTCAGGCGAAACTCGATGCTGTGCCTCTCCGAGAGCAGCAATACGCTGATTTGACCCGTGGCTATGATATCGCCAAAGAGCAATATCGTTCGCTCCTTACCAAGAAGTACTCAGCGGAGATGGCCGCGGACTTGGAGCGCAAACATGGGGGTGAGAATTTTACGGTTCTGGATGCGGCGCGAATACCCGAGAAGCCGTTCAGACCCAATCGCAAACTCCTCTTGGTTTCAGCATTCCTGGGGTCATGGATCTTGCCCATCGTTTTGGTTGTGGGGAAGGACCAGATACTCACGACGGTAAAAACCGAGCGGCATTTGCAAAAGATTCTCGGTCAGTCGGTTTTGATACTGGCAACAATCCCGGCGATCAGCGCGGCAAGCGAGCGCGAAAGAAATCGCCAATACCTGAGAGCTGCGGTGTTCAGTACCTCCGCCATTGCTCTCCTGCTGGCGCTGTTTCTTTGGCGAGTACATCCAATCCTATGAACACGAAAGCGCGAGATTCGTTTCGAGTCGGTGGCGCTAACTGACGTGATCTCGGTTGCTGAATTTTCCATCGGCAATTTATTAGCTGATGTCAACAAGCTAGATCGTCGGATATTTGGGCGAAGACGGAGGTCGAATCTAACCGTGGAAGTCGCGTTGCAGCAAAAGAATGGCGGAAGAGCAGAAGGACATCGGCCAGACCAATCCGCCGAGCCGGGTGAGCCCCGTGAGCCCTTGACCGAATATCAAATGCTCTATAAGCGGACTTCCCACTTTCTTGGCGGCAACGTTTGTTTGTTCATACTTGGATTGATTTCGTTCCCCATCTTGGCGCGAATTTTCTCAGTTGAGCAGTACGGGCTCATCGCCCTGGTATCGAGCACCATCGCGGTTGCACTGGTTTTCGCGAAGTGCGGTTTGCAAACCTACGTCCAGCGTTTCTACAAGGAGTACGCGGTGTCCCCGGTTCCCGAGAGTCTACGCCGCTGCTATTCGACGGTTTATCTTACGGCGGCATTTTTGGGTCTCCTCTTGTCTCTACCTTTTGCGCTGCTTGTGTTCCGCTATGTGCCACGTCGCGTCATCAGCGACCAGATTCAATTGCTCCTGGGGTTTGCCGCGGCACTCATCTTTTTGCGGTCCATCAGCTCGATGGTAGCGAACCTTTTGCAGGTCGAGGGGCGGACGACAGCTTATAACGTCCTGCAGATTGTCACAAAAACGGCAAGCGTCGCCGTGACTGTGCTTTTGTTGCTTACTTGGCGTCGTTCACCGGAAGTCTTCTTTGTGGGCACCGTCGCCGTCGAGGCGATCGCGGTGTTAGCGGTGGTGCCTTACCTTCGGCGGAAACGGATGCTCGCTTTAACGGCCTTCGACTGGCGTGTTTGCCGCCAAGCCTTGCTTTTTGGCTTTCCCATGATGGGCACTGAAATCTTCTGGTTGATCCTCGATTCCGGCGATCGGTTTCTCGTGAAGGGATTTCTTGGCACCAGACAACTGGGCTTCTACGCGGCGGCTTATAACATCTCGGGTTACATCCGAGAATCTCTTTGCGCCCCGCTCGTTCTTGCGCTGTTTCCGTTGGTGATGGAACTGTGGATTGAAAAGGGCCGAGAACAGACCCGAAACTTCCTTACCAAGTCCATGAACCACTTCGCTCTAGTCAGCATCGGTGTTGTGGTTGGTGTGAGCGTGTGCGCCAGGGATGCGATCAACATCATTGCCTCTCCCAAGTATTACGAAGCTCACCGGCTGTTGCCGTTTCTCGTGTTGGGAATGATGTTGAATGGGTTGTCGATGTTTCCGAGATCGACGCTGATCATTTACAAAAAAACGGTCTTGATGATGAACGTCAATATCGTCGCTTGTGTAGTTAATGTTGCGCTGAACGTTGCGCTTCTTCCTCGAATCGGCTTGCTCGGGGCGGCGATTGCCACCCTCGGTAGCTATGCAGCTATGACCGCGCTTTTCGCGTTTTATGCACAGAGATGCTTGCCGCTCTCGGCGGACTGGCGGGCATGGCTCAAATATTCCGCGGTCGGAGCGGCCACCTGGTTCTTCGTGTCGCGATTCGAAATCAATCATGTGTTCCCCAGTTTGGTTGTCCGCGGCGGTCTGAGCATGATTCTCTACTTTGGAATCTTGTCAGTATTGGATGCAAGAACACGCGAACTGGCGAGATTGGCGATGCGAAGCTTGATTGGCGGATTGGGGACTGCGGCGGATGAGCAGGGTGGGGAGCGCGATATGAGCGGGGATTCTCGGGAGGCGCGGGGAGCGGAGCGATGCTGACTTCCGTACTTGATCTCCTTCATGGATTCGAACCGCTTGCTTTCTACCTGGCCACGATCGCGGTCTTCCTTGTATCAGCTTTGCGGCGCCCCGAGATAGGGCTCTATTACCTTGCCTTTTTCCTTCCTCTTGTGAACACACGGTACATGCTGCACACATTCCCATTTGGCGAAAAGTTTGTCGATTTCGTACTCCTTGGCGTGTTCATTGGAATCGTGTCCGGCCGCGCTGGAACGGAGTGGACGGCAACCTCACTTACTCCATTCTTGTCAGTATGGGGCGTGATGCTCTATGCCTCTCTGTGGCGGGGTTCGTTCTATCTGAATTCTGATTGGCCGATTTCGCCCGCGGATCCGCGTGTTTCGGATTGGAAGAACTATGTCGAATTCTTTTTCTTTTTCCTGGCGGCGGTGTCGACATTACGCACCAAGAAGCAAATTGCCGGCCTCCTGATAACCATGGCTGTGTGCTTTCTGATGGTGAATCGCGAGTTCTACGGGACCATGAGTGGCCGTGATCTTTCCAGCTTTTCCTATGACGTGCGTGACGCGGGGCCTCTGGGCGGGGCAGGCGAGAATGGCTTAGCGGCCTTCGAGGCGACTTGCCTTCTGTTTCTGACCGCAATGCTCGGTATGAAACTGAAGCGAACGCTCAAATGGGCGATTCTCGGGCTGATTTTCACCGGCGTTTATTGCTTACTTTTCACCTTCTCCAGGGGCGGATACCTGGCCGTCCTCGGCGGTTTGCTCTTCCTTGGAGTTGTCAATCAAAGGAAGCTTTTGATCTTAGTCGCTGTGCTGATCGTGAGCTGGCAGGCTCTTCTGCCCGTATCCGTGCAGCAACGGATCACGATGACTTATGACCAGAGCGACGGCGGTGGCGCTTTGGACGCGTCCGCGCAGACCCGCGTTAATTTGTGGGCGGACGCAGAAGCTTTGATTGCCGCAAACCCAGTCTTTGGGACCGGTTTTCAGACGTACGCCTACATGGGACGCATGGAAGACTTACGCGATACCCACAACTACTACTTGAAGATTATGGTGGAGACCGGCGCTGTCGGTCTGCTGATGTTCTTGTATGTCTTGTGGCGGATGTTCGTTCTCGGCTACCAGTTGTACCGACAGTCGGAGGATACTTTCCTGGCTTCGGTAGGCCTTGGTTTTTCTGCCCTAATGGTCGGGATGTTCCTCGCCAATTTATTCGGCGACCGTTGGTCGTACTTTCAAGTCGATGGATGGATGTGGATGCTTCTGGGGACCGTTGTCCGTGGTCTGATCCTTACCGATCAACCTCAAGTGTCCACGGACGAAGCAGTTGCTGCAGAGATTGCTGAACCCGAAGGTGTGTTGATACAGGAGCTACGACATGGCGACGCTTTCTTCCCATGAGCAACGCGAAGCGGCCGGGGTGCCTGAAGCAATGCTGGAACCCAGGCTAACGCGGGACGCGCCCGGATCTCGGAAAGAGCCGGTTCGGCTGCTCTACATTGTGGATCAACTGACGGAGATGGGGGGGGCGGAGCGCTTACTGGTGAAGATGATCCGATCTTTGCCGAAGGAACGCTTTCGGTGTTCTGTGGTCACGTTTCAAATCGACCGCGGTCTTCCTCTTTTCTCATCAATGCCGTGCGACGTACGTGTGCTCCCGTTGCGCAAGAGCTACAATGCCCAAGCGTTGCGTCTTTCCCTGGAGTTGCGTCGCTTCATACGAAGCGAAGGCGTCAGCATCGTGCACACATTCTTCGAAACCGCCGACCTTTGGGGCGGTCTCGTCGCCCGCCTCAGCCGAGTACCAATCGTTTTGTCTAGCCGAAGGGACATGGGCATCCTTCGGCGCCCCAAACATGCTCTCGCCTATCGTTTCGTGAATCCGCTGTTCACGCGAGTGCTTGCGGTTTCGGAAGAGGTTCGCCGGTGCTGCATTGAGGTGGACCATCTGCGGCCGGAACGCGTGGAAACCGTTTATAACGGTGTGGAACTCTTGTCGTCGCCGCTGGAAAGCCGCGATGCCTGTCGAGAGCGTTTAGGTCTTCCAGATTTCAAGGAAATTGTCCTAACGATCGGAAATATTCGAAGGGTGAAAGGCATCGATATATTTCTCCGTGCGGCTGCAAACGTTTGCAAGAGTCACCCGTCAGCTCTGTTTGTGATCGTGGGCGACAATCACGACCCCGTTCATTTTAGCGAGTTGAACCAATTGATTGGCGGATTGGGCATTTCGCGTAACGTTCTTTTCTATGGCCCGTACGAGGATGTCGGACGATTTCTGGCTGCCTGCGACATCTTTTGCCTGCCATCTCGAAGCGAAGGGTTCTCGAATGCGCTGATTGAAGCGATGGGGGCTGGCGTGCCTTGTGTGGCGACGCGCGTCGGGGGCAACGTCGAGGCCATCGAACATAACCGCAGCGGAATCCTAGTGCCGGGCGAGGATGCCACAGCACTCAGTTCCGCAATCGAAGAACTTCTCGACGATCCCACTCGTGCGCGAGTTCTGGGCCGTGAGGCCCGCGAAACAGTTCACGCTCGCTTTTCACATGAGGCGATGATGATGCACTTAACCAATATTTATGAACGTCTTTTCCTGGCTACTGGACGATAGTTATGCGGCAACCTGTTCAAATGATTTTTGTGGTCAGCGCGGCGCTCCTCTTCTATGTGTATCTGGGCTATCCGTTGCTGCTTGGTGGGTTCTCCCTGTTGCGTCCTCGAGGACGGCGGCGTTCGGGCGGGGAGCCCATGTTGTCCGTCTTGATTGCAGCGCACAACGAAGAATCCAGCATCAAGAGAAAACTTGACGGGACTCTATCGTTGGAATATCCGGCCGACAAACTCGAAGTCCTCGTACTTTCCGATGGGTCCACCGATCGCACGGACGAGATCGTGCGGCTCGTAGCGGACTCGCGCGTCAGGCTTATTCGCACGGAGTCCCGCGGAGGGAAAACGAATGCGCAAAACCGAGGAGCGCGAGAGGCGCGCGGGGATATTCTCGTCTTCTCTGACGCGACAACCGTCTACCATTCGCAGGCGCTTCGCAGGCTGGCGGCTAACTATCAGGATCCCCGCGTCGGCGCGGTCAGCGGACGTTATCAGTATTTTGACGCAGCCGGTAACTCTCCCACCGGTCTCGGGAGCATCGCTTTTTGGAATTATGAGAACTTTATCAAACGGGCGCAATCGCGAATCGCCACGATCACCGGCTGCTGTGGCTGTATTTATTCGGTGCGCCGCGAGCTCTATACGGAGTTGAATCCAGACATCATCAGCGACTTGGTTCAACCTTTATGGGTCATCCAGAAGGGCTTCAAGGTCGTCTTCGAATCGGAGGCCTTGGCCTTCGAAGAGACCACACGATCCACTGAGGAAGAATTTTCAATGCGAGTCCGGGTCGTGACCCGCGGTATGCGTGGACTGCTAAGCGTTCGGGATTTGTTCAAGCCGTGGAAGCATCCGTGGGTGTGTTTTCAACTGGTTTCGCACAAAGTACTGCGCTGGCTGGTGCCTGTACTCCTGGTGTTGCTGCTCCTGTCGAACATTCCGTTGGCGGTAATACCATTTTTTGCTTTTACTCTCGCCCTACAAATCCCGTTTTATTTGTTGGCGGTGGTCGCAAAAGTCGCTCCGATCCATCGCATTTGGAAGGTTCTAGGGGTTCCACTCTTCTTTTGTACGTTGAACGCTGCGGCTGTGGTGAGCCTGATTAGGCTGTGCCAAGGGCAGCGATACACCGTATGGCAACCGACTAGGAATCAATCGCTATGAGAATCGAGTTCCTTACGCAGGACGATCCGCTATATGTGCTGCCATTCTTTCAGGAATTTTTTCAGACGTGTCCGGCGGAGATTGAGGTCTTGCAAGTCTCCTCATGCCGAGCTATGGGCAAGAGGCCGCGAATCCAGTTGCTTCGGGAATTGCTTTCGCTCTATGGCATCACGGGATCAATTCGAATCGGTTTGCAGCTCTTAAGAGCGCAGCTTTTGAGCCCAATGCCTCGCAGGCGCGGCGCAGAACGCTATGATACTTTGGCTCAATTGTGCCGGTCCTACTCGATTCCTTACGTGGTAATCCCCACACCGAACGGATCCGAGTTCCTGGAAAGTGTTCGAGAGAGAGCTGCGGACGCGATCTTTTCGGTCGCTTGTCCTTATATCTTAGGACGGCGCCTGCTTTCACTTCCACCTCGCGGGTGCGTCAATATTCACCACGCTCCTCTGCCACGGTACAGAGGAATGATGCCGACTTTCTGGCAGATGTTTAACGGAGAGCGAAGCGTCGGAATCACGATCCACTACATGTCCGAGAAAGTAGACGAAGGGAACACATTGTTTCAAGATTCCTTGGAGATCGCACCTGGCGAATCCTTAGACCATCTCATCAAACGATCAAAGCGCCACGGCGCGCGGTGTATGGTGCGTGTCCTGCGCGAACTCCATGCCGGCACACAGCGAGCCGCGCCTTTAAACGTGGCGGACAGCACCTACTTTACATTTCCCACGATTGAAGAAATTCGCCAGTTTCACCGGCGAGGTTTGCGAGCGATTTAGAACATTGCCATGATTCTCTCGACCACAGTCCGAAGTTTGGTTACCCGGTTACGGTCGCTCGTGCGGAATCTCTGGGTTTACGCGCTGCACATGTCTGGCGCTCTGGCTAGGGCCAAGAGTCGGATCCGAGCGGACGAAGGAGCCGTGGTACTGACGCTCCATCGTGTTCTGCCTGACCGGGAGCGTGGAACAACACTCTCTCCGCCGGGGATGGTGATGAGTGAGCAGACTTTTGCGTCCATGGTTCGGTATCTAGCTGCTGAACATCGGGTCTTTCCTCTGGATGCGCCACAAAAGTCCGTACGCACCGACCAGCGAATCGCCATTGCCATCACGTTTGATGATGGCTGGGTTGATAACGCGAGGTATGCCCAACGCATTCTTGCCCGCCATGCGATGCCGGCGGCGATTTTTCTTTGTCCCGAGGAAATGGGCAAGAGTCTACCTTTTTGGCCTGAGAGGTTAGTCGCGTTTTTTCGCGCTGCGACTCGCCTTCGACGGGAAAAGGAGTTCCTTGATGTGATCAGAGAGTGTGCCCATCTTCCCGAAAGTAAAGTGATTGCGCAGGCAGACGAATTGGTCGAGGTCATCAAGGAATTCTCCGCTCGTCGACGCAATCTTTTGTTTGAACGACTGGAACAATTGGGCTTTGGGAAGAATCTTGGGAATTCGCTGGACACGGATTCGACCATGAGTTGGGAGGAGGCACGCAGGCTCTCCGAGTCTGGGTTCCTTTTGGGTTCGCACACGCTCCATCACGAAATTCTCACTCGAATCCCACTGGAGGAGACCTGCGAAGAGATCATCGAGTCGCGCAAACGATTGAACCTGGAAATCGGACGGCGTTGCTTCGCTTTCGCGTATCCCAATGGCGATTGGTCCCCCGAGATTCGCGAACTCACTGCTTCTGCAGGTTATGCCATGGCATTCGCGAATAAGCCGGGAGTCTGGACAGCACAGACAGATCTCTTCACTGTTCCCCGAATTGGTCTCTGGGAGGGCGCGGTTACCAACCTTCGCGGACACTTCTCGAGGCCGCATTTCGAATATGTTGTCTTCTGGAAGACGCTCCGTGAGGCCGAGACCCGGAAAGCGAGCCTGCCGGGGCCATTTTTCAAGAAAAACGAACTAAAGGCGGGCCTAAGTCCGAGGGTAGCTTGACAGTGTGTACCAAGACGCGACTACTCGCCAGGTGCGCAGAAGTACGGTGGTCGCATCCAGGTAAAAATCCGTCGCTGCCACGGGAGCGTGGAGAAGAAAACTCACAGACATCATTTTCGTGTTTCAGAACTTCTGGGAGCACGAAAGCCCCTGCGGGCGGGATGGTGCCGCATGGTTAGTCGGATAAACCGTTGGTCAAGCAGAGCGAATTCAATCGTTTTAGTATTGGCGGTTTCAGTGGTGCTTATCACAGGGTGCTCTGGTGGTGTCACCGGCAGCGTATCGGTCCTTCCAACCGTGGGAACGATTACTTCGAACAGCGCCACAATCAATTTTAGCCCAACGCAGGTCGGCGCAACGGCGACGCAAAACGTAACGCTGTCAGTGTCGGGTGCGCCCATCACAGTCACTTCCGCGCAAGTGTCTGGTGCCGGATTCGCAGTCACCTCGCCTGCGTTGCCATCAACACTGTCATCCGGCCAGTCTTTGGCTCTCACCATTCAGTTTGCCCCGCAGACCGCTGGGCAACTAAGTGGTTCGCTGGTAATTGCCAGCAGCGCATCGAATTCAATGCTAACGGTCGCCCTCTTGGGAAGTGGGACGGCTGCATCCGCAGGAACGATCGCTGCGAATAGCACGACAGTGAACTTTGCCCCAACGCAGGTCGGCGCAACGGCGACGCAAAACGTAACGCTGTCAGTGTCGGGTGCGCCCATCACAGTCACTTCCTTGCAAGTATCTGGTGCTGGATTTACTGGGGCCTCGCCTATGTTGCCTTCAACATTGTCACCCGGCCAATCTCTGGTTCTCGCTGTTCAGTTTGCCCCGCAGACCGTTGGGCAACTAAGTGGTTCGCTGGTAATTGCTAGTAACGCGTCCAATCCGACGCTAACGATAGCCCTCTCCGGAAGCGGGATGGCTGCACCCGCCCATACCGCCA
>Ga0210383_10002497_pt1 | contig 16617 bp, 31 predicted proteins | sample IncBWC14OmetaG_FD_160072 | JGI IMG/M metagenome (GOLD analysis project Ga0210383, IMG submission 160072) | Forest soil microbial communities from Barre Woods Harvard Forest LTER site, Petersham, Massachusetts, United States - Inc-BW-C-14-O ...
CGGAGCAGCAGCGGCAGGCGGGCCGCCGAGGATGGCGAGAGCCCGAACCCGTGCACGGCCAGGCCGCGGGCGGCGGCGCGGTCGAGGCAGGTGTGTGCCCAGCCGTCTGCGTCGGGCCGGGAGTTGCGGCGGTTGACGAGCCCGCCGAGCGCCACGGTGGTGAACCCGTGGTCGGCGATGCGGTCCACCTCGGCGGGGCTGGTCCCGGCGTGCACGGCGGGTGTCACGTCGGCGCCCAGCTCGCGGAGCGCCAGGGCGTTGGCCAGGCTGGCGGCGGGGTCGTAGAGCACGTCGAGCGCGGCGTACCGCTGCGCCGGGACCGAGCGGTACCACGCGGCCAGGTCGGGCAGCCGGATCTCGATGCCCTTGGTCCACGCGGTGTATCCCCCGGAGTCCAGCATCAGGCGGGAGCCGGGCGGCAGGTCGCGGTGCTCGTCGGCGAACGCATAGCTGGCGAGCACGGACAGGGTCATGCGGGCACCCGGTCGCGGTCGCGGTCGAGCAGCGCGGTGAACCGGGCGGTGTCGTCGTCGCCGGGCAGCGCGCGGAACTCCGCGATGACCTCGGCGGGTGCGTGGATCACGATGAACGCGCCGAGCCGGTTGGGGTCGTACTGGCGGGATTGCCCGGCGGCGTCCCCGGCCTGGACGATAGCGGCCGCCACGTCGGCGTCGGTGAACCCGGACCCCTGGACGTTGGCACCCATGGCGGCGAGCACGTCGGCGAGCTTGCCCGGTATCCAGCGGGCCAGCTCGGCGGTGCGATTGTCGGCCAGCAGGATCGTGCGGGCCCGCTCGTCGTCCACGTCCAGCCACAGCACGGGGCCGGTGGCGGCCCCCGCGGCGCGCAGGTTCCGGCGCCGGGTGTGCCCGGCGAGGATTCGGCGGGTGGACTGCTGGGCCACGATCACGCCGTAGAACCCGTTCACGTCGATCGACTCAGCCACGGCGGCGTCGTCGCCCTCCCGGGGGTTGTCGGGGTGGTCGAGCAGGTCGGCTAGCAGCGCGTCGGACTCGAAGGTCTGCACGCCGGCCAGGCGGGCGGGCCGCCGCTCAGCCACGGCGCCGGGTGCGGTGGGTGGTCCCGGCGCGGCGGCGGGAGCGTACGGAGCTGCCGCGCCGGGACGACGCGGCCCGGTGGGGAGCCGGGGTAGCTCGTCGGGCCGCAGCTAGGGCGTTCGCTACCGAACCGTAGCGCTTCCGCAGTGCGCGCTCAATGGCCGGGCGGGAGCTGGCGGTGTTCCGCTGGCTGGCGCGGGACAGCGCGGCGCGGACGTGGCGCGGGTCGATGGGGTAGCTGGGCCGCTTGCCCCGGTCGGCCCCGGCCCCTCTCGGGTAGGCGTAGTTCGCGGTCTTCCAGCTTCCGGTGATGGGCTTGCCGTACATGCGGCGGCCCCGTGCTGACAGGGTGGCGCGGCTGGCGCTGGCGGCGCGGGCTCGGGTGGCCATGGTCGGGAGCCTACGCCGGGGGTGGCGGCTGGGGAAGGTTCGCACCGCTGGCGGGGCGGTGCTCGTTGACGTTCATGCCGATCAGCCACGCGGCGAAGCCGAACCCGCCGATGGCTCCGACGACGAGGCAGGCCGCCGCGGTGGCGCACCAGGCCCAGGTCGGCATCAGGCACCGAACCCGATGATGGCGATGGGCGAGACCATGCCGTCCGTGTCGGTGCCGTACCGGAGGTAGGCGTTCGCTTCGGGCAGCGCGGGGTTGTACGCCTCGATCAGCCACGGCACCCCGGCGGCGTCGGCTAGCTCGGCCTGGGCGAGGTGGAACGTCGAGCAGAAGTCGAACAGCTCCTGAGCGCGGAGGTCGCTCTGGTTGATCCACACCTCGTCGCGCAGTTCGCCCCCGATCCAGAATCGCAGGCGTAGCGCGACGGCGGGGTCCAGGCCGTCCGGCGGGCCGGGTCGGTGGTGGTGGTTCACGGTGGGCGGTCCTCTCAGAACGGCGGTTCCCAGTCGTCGGGCACCTTGGGCGGGTCCTGGTCGGGGGCGGGCTCGGCCTCGGGGCGGGGCCGATGGGCCAGCAGCGTACGCGCCGACTTGGCCCCGGTCTCGGTGGTGGGATTGTCCATCAGCGGTTCGATGCCGGATTGGGCGGCGTCGTAGTCGCGGTGCCAGCCCTCGACGGTGCGGTGCCGGTCGCACGGCACCCCGCGCTCGTTGACGTAGATCAGCCGATGACAGCCGCCGCACCGCCAGTGCTGCGGCAGCAGGTCGTGCGGTCCCGGTGCGTGGGCCTTGTCGGCGTAGGGCGGCCAGCACTGGGGGCAGCGGATGATCCGGCCGTCCTCGCGTTCGATGTGGCGGGTGGCGGGGTCGCACAGTCCGCAGTGCGGGACTTCACCCTTCTCGTGCAGAGCGCCAAAGTAGGCGGCATCACCATCGCGCTCAGCCATCGCGCACGCCCCTACGGTCTGCGCAAGATCGCTTAGCTGTAGCTGGCGCCTGTATTAGTGAGACCTGGTCTTTGAGGGTTCTTAGGGTTCTGTGATCACTCAGACAAACCCTATTGGCCCGAATCCAAACCCTAAAGGTGTGGTTGAAGGTTGCCCGATGGGGTTTGGAGCTGGCGAACCCTATCGGCCGGAATAGGGTTTGAGCTAGGCAAACCCTATTCGGCCCGATGGGGTTTGCGAGGCAAACCCTACGGGTCACCACGGGACCTCCCCGTCGTCCTCGTATAGGGTTTGCCTAGGCGAAACCCTATTGCCGGTGGATGGGGTTTGCCCTGGGGAAACCCCATTGGGCAGCGGGGCGAGCACGTAGCGGGTGGCTCCGCGACCTCGGCCCCCGGCTCCGTCGCGCTTGATGACGCCCTCGGAGACCAGCGCGGTGGCGATCTGCGAGGCGTACGATTCGGACACGCCGAGCCGCGCGGCCAGCAGGTGACGCGACGGCCAACCGGCGCGGGTCTCGTCGTTGGCGTACTCGGCGAACGCCACCAGCCAGAGCTTGCGCACGATCGGCCCGTGGTAGTTGTCGAGCACTTCCACCATCAGATTGACGCTCACCACGGGATCTCCTCGTTCCCCCGCTCAAGGGTGGGTTGGGGTGCATACCCGGACTCCACGAGCACGGGCATGATCAGGCGCAGCGGGAGGATCACGAGCGCGTCAGCGACCTGGGCCTCTCCGCAGCCGGGCGGCAGGTAGAGGACCAGCGGCAGCTCACCTTGGCCGGCGTACCCGGCGGCCTGCTTGATGGCCTTGTGCCGCCAATCGGGGCTGGTCTTGACCTCCCACGCCACGCCGGGCGTGTTCTGGATGTCGCGGCCGGGGCGACCGTTGGGTGTCTTCTCCGCGTGCGGCCACCACGGGCGCAGGTACTTGGCAACCCATTGCGGAGCGGCGTTGCCCTTGGCCTTACTCATGGCTCGCCCCGGCCGCGGGCCTCATGGCGTGGTCCGGTCCCGGCGCCGCTGGACGCCGACCCAGATGTGCCGGATGGTGCAGTCACGGTTGAGCAGCACGACCGGGACGGAGATCCCGGCCCAGGTGCCCAGCTCGTGCGCTAGCTCCTCGGCGTCGCCCAGGAAGGTTTGCAGGTCGAGTATCGTCAGGCCGTCGCTGCGGTCGTCGGATGCCACGCCGCGCCAGCGGAACGTGTCGGCCCTTCTCACGTCGGCCCCTCGCCCTCGGCTTCGATGCGGCCGGTCATGATCGCGACGAGGTAGTGCAGATCTTCCGCGATCGACACGAGCGCCATCTGCCCGGCGAGCTGGGCGGCGTCGTGGCCCCGCTGTCCGGTGTGCGCGACGTAGCTACCGAGCGGGTCGGTGGCCTCGTGGCTGGCGTACCGGGCGACGGCGGCGGCGGCGTTCTGGGCCATCTCCAGCGGGGTGAGCTGGCGGCGGTCCTCGGCCCCGATGGCGGTCATTTCTTGCCGCCCTTGAGCAGTCCGGCAAACGCGGCCTGGCCGTCCGGGCTCCGGGCCCAGGCGTCCGATTCGGCCTTGGTGGCGTCGAACTCCCCGTCGATCACCCGCTGTCGCAGCGCCAGCAGTTCGGCGCGGTGCGGGGCGCCGGGGCGGTTGGCCAGCGCGCCCAGCACGTTGACCAGAGCCAGTTCGGGCAGCGCCAGCGGCGAGAGGAAGTCGTGGAAATAGCCGGCCTCGGCGCGGCGGATCATCTCGGGAGGCACGGCGAGGGTGCCCAGCTCGCGCAGCGCGCGGACCAGCTTCGCGGTGGTGTGCTCGGTGTCGGGTGGCACGGGGTCGATCATGGCTTGCCGCCCTTCCGGCCCTTGGGCGGCTCGTCGGGGTCGTCGGGGCTCTCGGGCTCGCGCATCGCCTCGAACGCCTCCTCGATTTCTTTCTCGAACTCGAACTCAAGCTGCTCGTTGCCCGTGGTGCGGGCACCTTGGGCACGGCGCAGCATCAGCTCGGCGTTTTTCAGGTCGGCGGGCAGCAGCAGCTCGGCGCGGCGAATCCTGATCGTGACCAGGGTGTCGGACTGGTCGTAGTCCTCGGTACCGCGCTTGAGGTCGAAGATGATCAGCGCGGCCCGCTTGCGGAGCGGGTCTTTCAGCAGGTCGTCGGCGTTCGCGGCGAAGCCGTTGGCCTCGCCCTTGGGTAGCAGGGCGGTGGGCTTCACGTCAGGCATTGTCGGTCCTCTCGCGGTTGACGTATTCGATGGCGACCTGATGGGCCGCCAGCAGCTCGGGTGTGCCGACCCCGGCGCCGTAGTAGGCCACGTTCACGGCCCGCTGGATCGACCGGGGCAGGAGGCGCCAGTCGGCGGGGCACATCAGCAGCTTGTCGGGGACCTGGCGGCGGCAGCCGCGGGCTGGGCACTGGTGGGTCACGGGGGCTCCTGGGCGCGACGTAGGCGTGGAACTGGTCCGGTGCGGGGCCGCGCCACACGGCGGCCATGGTGGGTATCAGCTCGGTGGCTGGCTCGGGGACCGAGCGGGCATCGCGGTGCAGCCGCCTGCGGAACAGGCGGGCCCGGAGCCGGGCGAGGCGTCTCATGGGTCGTCGGGTGGTTCGAGGTCGTCGGCCTGGTCCTCGCCGTCGCCGGGGTCTTGGGTGTCCTCACCCGCTTGGTCCTGGGCGGCGATGGCGCGCAGCTTGGCGATGGAGTCGAGCACGGCGGCGACCTCGGCGGCGTTCAGGTCGGAGGTGGACTCCACTGTCCGGCCGGCCCACGCGGAGACCAGGCCGAGGCCGACATCGCGGTTGGTGACGCCGAGGTCGCGGAGCCCGGCGTGCAGCGCGGCGAGCTGTTCGCGGCTGGGTGGCGGCGTGGCGCCGGGGTCGGGCTCCTCGGGGACCGGGGCGACCGGGGGCGGTGGTGATGACTCGGCGACCGCCGCCGTCGCCGAGGTAGCGGGGCCAGCGGGCAGCGCGGCGCGCGCCGGGGTGGTCTTCCGCTTCCGCGTGGCCGGTGGCTTGGCGGGCTCGGGGGGTGGCTGGGGTGGCGGGGCCGCGTCGATCTGGCGCAGCTCCACCTCGTGGTCGGCGTCCTCCACCTCTTCGGCGAACGGCGGCAGGCCCAGCATGGCGTCGGAGGCGACCCAGCGGGACACCTCGGCGGTGGCCCGGGCCACCAGCATGGCCTTGGGGTTGGTCCGCCAGTTGGACCGCTCGCCACCGGGCAGCAGCCCGGCCGTGCGGGCCCGCTCGGTGTCCCAGATCACCTCTTGCCATTTGTCGTCGCCCAGACGGCGGCCCCGCACCACGGCGCGGCTGCTGGTCGACTCCACCACGATGATCTCGTGCCCGTGGTGCTGAAGCAGGGCGCGGGCGGCGATGGCGTACATGGCCACCGTGCCCCGGATGATCACGAACGCGCGCAGGGACGCCATCGGCTGGAACTCGAGCTCTTGGCCGGCCAGCAGCACGGCGGCGATCTGGGCGACGGTCGAGTCATAGTCGAGCTGGCGCTTGGCGGGGTTGCGCTCCTCGGGGTTGACCCAGACCTTGAGGTGTTCGGGGACGAACGCTGTCGGGGCGAGCGCCTTGGCGATTCCTGCGGCGGCCTCGGCCTCGATCATCCAGCCGCGCAGGGTCAGGGCCCCGTCAGTCATCGGAATATACCGGGCGGTAAGTTACGCTGGTCATTAGCTGCATCGCTCCCTTGCTGGTCCTGCCTGGGCGGGTTGGGGTGTCGAGCTACACGAAACGGCGGGCGCGCACGGGAGCGCCCGCCGTTCCGCGTGTTACCTGACGGTGGCGGGGCTGGAGACCCAGGCGCGCAGGCCGCCGCTGTCGTCAAGGTCGTACAACCGGCGAAGCTGGAGAAACGTCTCCCAGACCTCGGGGCCGGTGTCGAGCGGGCGCAGCTCCCAGTCATCCGACTTGATCCACACCGCCCCGCAGTGCTCAATCTTGAGCCAGTCCATCGGCCGCTCGTCGTCCGGGTTATCCGGGTGGACGAACACGTCGGCACGGGAGTACGCGCACGCCTGGAGCGCGCTCTCGGGATAGATGCCCTTGCCGGTGGTCTTCAGTTCGAGCAGCCACCTGCCCGCGGGGATCAGCTCGCGGTCGCAGATGACATCGGGCAGGTCAGCGACAAGGTCCGCTGTCCCGCAGTAGCGGTGAGTCCGGCTGGCCACGACCAGCTCGGTGCCGCCGACGAGGGCGGCGGGCTCGATGGTGTCGCAGAAACCCCGGTATGCCTCGACGTAGCCGCGTAGCTCCTGGGGAACCTCATCCATGTTGATCGGCTCGTCGGAGACCAGCATGTCGGCGTACTTGTGGACCTCGGTGCCCCGGTGGGCGGCCGGGTTGCTGATCTGGTAGCGGGCACCGTACAGCCGCTTGAGCCGGTCGGCCCAGGGCACCGTTTCGAGGTCGTGCCAGTTGTTGATGGCGTAGTCGGCGGTCGCCTCGGCGGCCCATTTGACCAGCGCGTCACGGGGCATCATGCCGAGGATCTTGGTCACGCCGGGGAACTTGATGAACTCGCCGGTGGTGTCGTCGACGGTATAGCCGAACCCGCTCCGACCGTACCGCCGCCGCCTGACGGTCATCGAGCACCCCGCCCAGTTGCTCTACCGGCATTAACGTCCGTGTCCGGTGTTAGGACGGCGGGATTCAGCGCTCCCGCAGGCGCCGCGTCACTCCTCGTTTGCTCGTTGTTCGCTGGGGCCACGTTATGCCTGCGGCGCCGCCCGCGATAGGGGACAGATGTGTCGGACGGTGCTGTCCGGGCCTGATCGCGGGCCATGCGCACACGAATGGCCGCAAACGACGCGGCGAGGTCGTCCACGCCGGCCTCGGTGGGGGCGGGCAATGCGGCGGCCTGGTCCTCGATGCGGCGGCGGTGCTTGGCCCGCTCGTCGTCGGGGATCACGGGGCGGTCCCCGGCAGCAGCTCGCCGGGCGAGTGCCCGTAGAACTGGGCCAGCCGGGTGAGCAGCTGCACGCTGGGCTGGCGGACGTTCGCGCCCAGCTCCAGGGCGACCAGCCAGGAAAAGCCCAGCTTGTGCTCGTCGTCGGTGAGCGCGGTACAGACCTGCTCACGAGTCAGCCCGGCTTCCTCACGCCAGGCGCGCAACTTCCGGTAGTCATGCAGAATGACGGCAGGCAAAGGAGTGCCCTCCAGGTTCAGCGGGGGATTGAATCCCGGCACGCTGACAACAGGCCAGGGCGCAGCCGGGCGGTGGTGGCCTGGTTTAACCCCTCCAGGTGGGTATCCCCTCGGGGCTTTAACGACCGTCCGGTGGTCGCCTGGTTTACCCCTCCAGGTGGGTCTCTCGGGGCTTTAACGACCGTCCGGTGGTCGGGGTCTTCCGCTTGGGACTACTCACCTAAACGAGCGACCTGCCCCGGACATTACATCCGGGGCAACGCGCTGGTCAAGGGGTCCGCGTCAAATGGCCTTCAGCTTCAGGGTGATCCGGTCGGCGGCGCTCAGGGCGGCCCCGCCACCGTTGCCCGGCTGCACCACGATCGGGGTCTCGATGGCCTTGTCCAGCGTCCGCAGTTGCTCGGCCGGGGTCATCTTGTCCCACTCGATCACCGGGGGCAGTCCGGGCTCGGCGTCCAGCTTGGCCAGGGCGTCCAGCTCGGCCGCGTCGGTGTCGAGCTGCACGGCGGCCTCGGCGTCCAGCGTGGCATACCGGGCCGGGGTGATGTGGCCCCGCTGGCGCTTGCTCCACAGGTCGGCCACCATGTCCTGAGTGTCCGCGATCCGGGCCTCCAGCTCGGCGCGGCGGGTGGCGGTCTCCGGGGTGCGCGCGGCGGCTAGCCGGGCGGCTGGGGTTGTGGCCCATACGGCGATGGTGTCCGCTATCAGGGTGTGCACGTCCTCGGCCAGTACCGAGACACCCCGGCAGGGCTTGAGGACTCCCAGGCCCTTGTGGGGATTCTTGCAGGCGTAGTAATCGCGGCCCTTGTAGCCGGGGGCTCCGGTCAACTGGTTCCCGCACTTGGCGCACCGTAGCCGGGGGCCGAACGGGTAGCGGCCGGCCACCACGGGGCGGCCCCGCTTGCGTGACCCGAAGTCGACTTGCAGCCGGTTCCACGTGTCCACGTCGAGCGGCCCCGCGATGGCGGCGGGCTCACCGTCGATCAGGCCGGCCGAGGCCGGGCGCTGGAGTGCGGCGCGCAGCATCTTGGCGTTGACCTTGCGGCCGGTGGCGTCGTGCATCTCGGGCAGTGCTGCCAGGACGGCCTCGACGGGCTCCTTGGCCAGCACCCGCTCGGCCGCGTCCGCCAGCCATTCAGCGGCGGGCTGGTCGAGCTGCCAGTCGTCGTCGCCCTCGTCGCCCTCGCGGAACCCGAGCACGGGCGGGCCACCCAGCGACCGCCGCAAGTTGCCTGCCCGGCGCACGGCGGCCTGCCCGTCTAGGGTGCGTTCGATGATCAGACCTCTTTCGAACTCAGCGATGGCTGCCAGCATGTGGAACAGGAGCTTGCCGCTCGGGGTGCTCGTGTCGATGTTCTGGTCGAGCACGACCAGCTCCACCTCGCGGGCCATCAGGTCGGCCACGACCTCGACTAGGTTAGCCACGCTGCGGCCGATGCGGTCCAGCTTGGTGCAACCCAGCTCGTCGCCCGGCTGGAGTTTGGCAAGCAGCTTGTCCCACTGCTTGCGGCGGGCCTGGGTGCCGCTCACGCCCTTGTCCGTGTAGACGGGGCCGAACCCCGCGGCGACCAGGCGTTCGGCCTGGGCCTCGGGGTGCTGGTCGTTGGTGCTGACTCGGGCGTATCCGTAGCGGGTCATCGGGCACTCGCCTCTGCGACCGGGCTTCCGGTTACGCTGCACAGCCACAGGCTGGGCATCACGGTCGGGATGTGGCGGCGGATCCAACCGCGGCGCCTGGGCTGGGCCTGCTGGGTGGGCTGGGTGGTGGTCATCTGGGTGGTTCCTTCCGGGGTGGTTCTGGGCGGTGGGGGCGGCCCCGCCGTGGTGGCGGGGCCGGGTGGTCTTAGTTCAGTGCCACGGTCCTCTTGGCGCTCATGGCCTTGATGTTGCGGGCGGCCTTGGCCTTGATGGGGGCGAACTGGCGGTCGGTCCTCTTGGCCTCGTAGTCGGCTATGGCCTGGGTGCGAACGTTGTCAACAAGCCTGGTGTGAATGTCTGAAAACCTGGTCACTGGGTGGTTCCTTGCTTGGGTGGTTCCTGTTTTTTTGCCCTACATATATTCCAACCGCCTAGTCCTCGTCTTTATTCCTCCCCACCCAACGGTTCGTGATATTTAAGTAGAGCACTTGCCCCGGTCCCACGGACCCCTACCCCTGTTGGTGCCACCACTGGTATGTTGTGGTGGCACCATTTGCATTTGCCCAGCTAGAAGGGGATCACGGTGAACGCACCAGCAACTACGGGGCACCCATGAGGACGCACCCGAAGACGATTCGCTTCCCCGCTGGGAGCGACCTGCTGGCCTGGTTCATACGCCACGCCAGAGACACGGGGATCAGCACCAACGGGGCGCTGATCCTGGCCCTGGAGAAATACCGGGCCGAGCACAACGGAGCACCACCCGAGGGAGCGAACAGCCAATGACCACCACCACCACCACCACGAGCCGGGGCGTCGACGCGGGCATGGCCGCCACGCTGGGAGCGGCGTATCAATCGCTGGTCAAGTCCGGCCGCGACAGTGTGCGGGCCGCCTGGCGGTTCGGGCAGTGCTGCGACAGCTTCACCGACGATTGGACGGCGGCCGAGCAGGGGGAGGCCCTGGGCGTGTCGGCAGGCACCATCCAGCGCTACCTGCGGTTCTACCGGGCATTCCAGCGGCCGGACCTGGCGGTGGAAGCCAGCACCAAGCTGGAGACCTACAACATCGACCTGATCACCGAGCTAGCCGGGTCGCTCACGCCGGTCCAGCACGGGCGGCCGATGGCGGGACGGCGGTACCGCTACCGCTGTGAGCACTGCCAGGGCACCGAGGTCCGCCGCGAGGAGATCACCGAGGCCGAGCTAAAGGCAGGCGCCTGATGGGCAAGCTGCACGACGCCATCGGCGCGATGCTGTGCGGCGAGCTGGACGCGCGCACTGAGTGGGACGAGCCGCCCCAGCTTTACCGGCTGCACGTCAGCAGCGGGGTGCCCCGGCTGGTCCCGGTGCGCATCCCGCTGCCGATGTGGGAGATGGCCCGCCCGCCCGAGGTACTTGCGTTCATCGCGGACGGGATGGCGGACCACGGGCTGCGGAACCACGAGGCCGACCTCCACGGGATGGCGTTCCGCCACGAGGGCTGGCTGGTCGAGGTCGACGAGCCCGCCACCCTGGGCCGCGCCGAGGTGCGGCGGACCCACGAGATGGCGCTGGATCACACCCTGAACACCCACCCAGACCGCATCGAGGTGCGGATGCTGTATGCGGTGGACCGGGCGGGGATCACGTACGCGACCGAGGTGAGGCGGGGCGCGGACCACGCCCGCTGCCTGGTCGTGTACCCCAGCACCGACCCCGAGGTGGTCCCGGTCGGCTCGGTGCTGGACGCGCTGGACTCGATGGTCCAGACGTTGACCAGCGTCGAGCTGGCACCTCGAGTAGAACCGCCCGGATGGCTGGGCGGCCGAAGATGACAATCAATCAGGGAGCGGACATGGAAGACGTGTATGCGGTCGTCGTGGTGATCACCGAGCAGCCCGCCCAGCCGGGGGGCAAGCCAGCCGTCCGCATGGAGTGGGTCGAGGCGTGGCCCCGGACGACGGAAGGGATCATCACCGCGACCACGCGGGCGGCCCGGCTGTCGGCCAAGGGTGAGCCGCACGAGGTGCACCGCCCGGATGGGCGGATGCTGGGCCGGTGGGTCGGCGGGCGGCGGGCCGATCTGCCACCGGGTGGCATCATCCGGCTGGCCAACGAGAAAAGGGCGGCAGGCTCCTGATGGCCGGCAAGCGGGCCGGGAAATACGTGCTGCGGGACCATCCCTCGGTCAAGGGGCTGGTCAATGTGTTCTGGCAGCCGAGCGGGGCGGCCCGCCCGGACCCCATGCCGCTGGTGACGCTGGGCGCCTCAGCGGTGCCGCTGCTGGCCGAGGCACTAGCGGAGTGGGCGCTGGCCCACCACGACGAGCCACCGGAGCAGAGCGGCGGGCTCCGCGTGGTCGGGGGCTCGCGGTGACCACGCCCAACTGCCCGCTGTGCGACCAGCCACCCGCCATCGTGGTGGGCACCGAGCAGGCATTCTGCGGGAACGAGGTCTGCGTGGTGTACGCCTGGAATCCCTCGGTGGGCCTGGAGGAGAACCTGCTGAACGCCGGTCCCGTGCAGCTCTCGCCACCCGAGCAGCGGGGGGCGGCCGAATGACCGCGCGGCGGTGGCTCACCATCGCGCAGGCGGCCGACTATGCCGAGGTCAGCCCGAAGACGATCCGCACGAAGATCGCGGAGGGACACCTGCCGGGCTACCAGCCGAAGGGCCTGCGCGGCGTGCGGATCGACGCCGACGACCTCGAAGCATGGGTGGTCGGCCCCGGCCGCATACCGTCCGCGCACCTGGCTGGCCGCCAGCCTGCCAGGTGGCGGCGGCGCGATCCCGACTACCTGGACCGCAAGGCCGCTTGGCACGAGGAAGCGGCCCGCAAGTTGCGCGCCGAGGCCGCCAGCCTGCGCCAGCCGGGCGCGATGCTGGCCGCATACCAGGCGGCTGTCCGGTGACCGCGGCCGAGCACGAGGCGTGGCTGGGGGCGATCCTGGCGCAGCAGGCGGGCAACCTCAACGTGGCGGTCGAGCTGAACGCGGCCCTGGCCGGCCAATGGCACGTCTGGTTCTCCGTCGCCGGGGACACCACGACCTGGCACGCGGAGAGCACCGGGCAGGGCACCAAGGTCCACGCCGACACGGCGGGGGCGCTGGTGGGCCTGCTGTGCACGTTTGACCCGAGCACGGTGGACCGGCTGGGCGTGGCCATCGACCGGATCGGGAGGCACATGTGACGACCTGCGGAATCCACGGGACCGACACCAGCTCGGGCCGGTGCGCGCGGTGTGACGCCGAGCGCACGAGGACGATCACGTTGACGCTCACCAGCGGGCAATACGACGCGCTGGCCATGGCGGCGTTCGAGGGTGCCGACTCACCGGATATGGCCAGGGCGCGGGACGCGCTGGAGCAAGCGTGGGCTGAGCAGGACGCGGTCCACTTCCGCTCCGACGACCAGGCCGACGAGGCCGGGCCCGGAGGCACGCCCAAGGTCACGATCCGGCTCGTGACCGAGATATCCGGGGAGTGGGTCAGCAACGAGGTGGTGGCCTACACGGTGCGGCAGCTCGCGGCGGCGATGGCGGGCAAGCTCAACGAGGCCGCCAACGAGGCCGGCAAGGAGGGAATGTGACGGCAAAGCCCGCAGCTCCCGACGAGGGGCCGGGAGCTGCGGGCCGGGTGTGACTCCGGTCTAAGGGTAGCCCGCACGCCGCCCGCGTGCGGGCTGCCCCGTCTCTGCCCGCTCGCTCAGTAGTGGTGGTGGACCTCGGCGTCGCGCACGTTCGAGACGAAGTGGTCGCGCTCGTGCCCGTGCCGCTGGGTCGTGTAGAACACGTCCTCTAGGCCGTGGTTGTGCCGCCCGTAGCCGCCCTCGTGGGTGATCAGGGCGAAGCACACGTTGTCGACCTCAACGAACTGGCCGCCTCCGTAGTAGCCCTCTTGCACGTATGTCAGGGTCTCGTCGCACTGGTTCTGGTGGCCATAGCCGGGGGTCACGGTCGACGCGGACGCCGCGCCGGCCAGGCCGACCGACAGGCCAGCCATGAGGCCAGCCGCGCCGAGACCGGCGAGCACGGGGCGGCGGAACCGGGAAGTCAGGATGTGCGTCATAACGGATGTTCCTTTCATAGACGCGGGGCTGGCCTTGGCGGGCCAGCCCGCATGTGAGACGCGCAGCTCGGCCCCGAGGTTTACCCCCCGGGCTCATTATGGAGTGCGACCGGCAGGGCGCGTAACGCCGAACAGTCCCTGGGGGCCTCTGTACGGGCCGTGGGGGCTCCGGCACCCCTCTTAGGTATAACCACATCGGAGATTTCCAGTAGGGATTTCGATAAGGTCAGCGGCCTGTTTGGAATACGGCTAGGCGGGTGGGTCCGGCCCTGGATTATGTTCCGGCCGGTCGTCGTCACGCCGGTTGGCGCGGGTCTTGGTGCCCAGGTAGACCGACACCGCGCCGATCGCGGTCCCGAGCACGGCCGAGATGGTGGCGATGTCCTCGGTCGTGACCTCGCGGCCCCGGTTGAGGATGGCGCCGATCGAGCCGATGATCAGCACGGCGAACACGCCCACCACGATCAGCACGGCGGCCAAGCCGCGCCAGTCCAGGCCGCGCATCAGCGCGCGATCAGCCCGGTGGCTTGCGGCTTGGCGGTGGTCGTGCCGATCACCGACGTGGCTGCCTTGAGGACCGCGTTCCCCGAGAACGGGCCGCCACCAGCTAGCGCCGGGGAGGCCCGCACGTAGAGCACGACGTTCCCCGCACCAGTCGACACGGCGCGCACGGGGCCGATCGACAGCGTGCCGTACGGCAGCGCCTGGTGGAGCGTGAGCTGCCCGGAGGCCGGGCCGGTGACCGCCACCGCGCCGATGCCCTCAATCCACGCGGTGACCACGCGGGGGCTCTCGCTGCCTGCCGGGGTACCGTTCGCCAGCGCGAACGTGAGGTGAGCGCTGCCCTGGGAGTCGCCACCAGCCGGGATCACCACGGTGGAGACGATCGTGTCGGCCTCGTCGGTCAGCACCATGTCGTTGTTCAGGGTGACGAGCTGGAAGCTCTCCAGCCGGTCCACCCGGGCCTGGAGCGCGTCGATGCGGTTGACGATCGGGATGAGGTCGGCCATGCCAACGTCGCCCTGCGGGCCCTGCGGCCCGACCGGGCCTCGCAGGTTCCCGTCCAGGGTGTAGCCGCCGCCGATGATCACCCGGTAGACGTTGCCGTTGCCGGGCATGTCGGGGGTGGCGTGATTGAGGACCAGCACCATGTCGCCGGGCACCCCGATACCCGGCGTGGGCGGGTCAATGGGGAACCAGTGCCACAGGTTGCCGGGCGGCCCGACCGGGCCTCCGACGCCCTGGACGCCCTGCGGCCCTTGGTCGCCCTGGTCGCCCTTGTCGCCCTGCGGCCCGGTGACCTTCATCGCTAGCCACGACTGCGGGGTGGCCCCCGTGTTGCCGGTGAAGACGATTGCCTGGCCCACGTAGGGGTCGATTGGGTTCGCGGCCAGCACGGCCTCGCCGGTCTTCATCTGGTACGCGGCGGCCGGTTTGCCCTGTCCGTCGAAGTCGGCCGGGATCAGGCCGGACATGATCGCGGCCACGTCGGAGGCTTGCTTGGTGTAGATGTCCATCACGATGAACGACGGTGCGCCGGGCTGGCCGTCTGCGCCGTCCGCGCCGTCTGTGCCGTCCGCTCCGGGGTCGCCCTGGTCTCCTTGTGGCCCAGGGGGGCCGATGTCTCCCCGGCTCCCAGTCGGCCCTATGGGGCCGGTGGCCCCCGGCTGGCCCGGTGCCCCGTCTGCCCCCCGGGCTCCCTGCGGCCCGGTGTCGCCCAGGTCGCCTTTCGGGCCGGGCGCCCCGGTGTTGCCCGTCAGCCCGCGGTCGCCGATCGGCCCCGCCGGGCCGGTGTCCCCGATCGGGCCTTGGTCGCCGGGCGGGCCCCGCATCTGCCCGGTCTCGATCCAGCCGCCCGGAATGGTCGACGGGCCAAGGAACAGGTACAGGTACCCGTCGCCCCGGTACTCCACGGACTGGCCGATGCCCACCTGAATGTCGGCCTCGGGGACGCGCACGTCATCCCAGCCCGCGAAGATCAGCCCATCGTCGGGCAGCTCGGCCGGGGTGCGCTGGCTGAACGAAAACACGATGGTGGTGGTCCCGCCGGGGTCGCCTCGCTCACCACGCTGGCCACGCAGCCCAGGCGGCCCCATCACAGCGGAGCCGACCTCTGCGGAGACCACGCCACCGGGGAGCCGCACGGCGACGGTGGCGCCGTCCTCGAGTTGTTCGGTCATCTGGGCACCAGCTCTCCCTCACGCGGCCCGGTGTCGGGGTCACTGCGCAGCGGATCTGTGACGCGGGCCTTTACCATCATCTGCCCGGCCAGGACCATGACGCCCTCGCCCCCGGCTGGCTGGCGGCACGCCACGTCGAACGCGAGCGGCTTGCCGACAGCGAGCCGGGCGGTGTCGTCACCGCGCAGCCAGAGCCGGACGCCGGTGTCGTCGGCGGCCCACTCGAAGTCAAGCCGCAAGGTGCTGGAGGCGTAGACGGTGGCGGCCCAGGTCCACAGGGACACGTCCACGGCCTGGTCGTCGGCGTCGAGCAGCACCAGCCGGAAGCTGAACGGGTCACCAGCGACCGCGCGCAGCGTGGCCTCTAGCGGCCAGGCGTCCACGACGGTGGCCATGGCAGCCCTCCTTTACTTGGCGTTGCCGCCCTGGTTTGACCAGGCCCAGCCGCCGCCGCCTGACGACCGCTGATAGGTGCAGATATTCCCGGCCCCGTTGACGTAGCTGATGGCGACCGAGCCCGCGGGGCTGATGGCCATCGACACGCCCGAGATCGACCGGCTGTTCGGGTCCACCATGTGCCAGGCTCCCTTGGTGTCCGGGCCGCTGTAATAGACGCGCTGGTCGCTGCCACGGCAGGCGCGGTAGAGCTGGTCTTTGAACCAAACGACGGCGGGTGTCATCCTGTCTCCATCCTCGGCGGGCGGTGGTGTCGTGGCGGGCGGCTTCCCGCCCGCGGCCTTGCTGATCACGTAGTCCCAGGGGAAGCCGGGGCCGGGGTCGGTGCGGTCGGCTGGCTGGATGTCGACATGCCCGCACAGGCCGCGGCCGGAGCCCTGCGCCTGGCCGGCCGACAGCTTGACGATCGGGATGCCGTAGAACTTGGCCTCTTCCGCGATCCACGCGGCGGTGTTGTCCAGCATCCAGCCTTGGGTGTTCAGCCAGTGCGACCGCGACCAGCCGTTAGCCGCGCCCTTGGGAGTGCACATCTCGATGCACGTCGCAGCGCTGTTGTACTTGCCCTGAGCCCAGGCGGCGCGGTCGCGGCGGACGTACTCGGCGATGGTGCCCTGTCGCCTGTTGTCCGCGCCCACGTGGGAGGACACCTTGGCCGCTGGGTTGGCGAACCAGGCGGCGAGGTCTTCGATTGTCTGCGCGCCCTCGGTGGTGTGCAGCACGATCAGCCGCACCTTGGCCGAGCGCGCGGAGTGGTGCGGGGA
>Ga0210383_10002498_pt1 | contig 16614 bp, 10 predicted proteins | sample IncBWC14OmetaG_FD_160072 | JGI IMG/M metagenome (GOLD analysis project Ga0210383, IMG submission 160072) | Forest soil microbial communities from Barre Woods Harvard Forest LTER site, Petersham, Massachusetts, United States - Inc-BW-C-14-O ...
CGTGATCAAAGAGAAAATCCGCGCGGACTTGAAGCGTTACATCTCCAAGCAAACACAAAAACGGCCACTGATCATGCCGGTGATACTGGAGATCTAGGTTCGTCACTGCTACGCCAGTGGGTTTGTCCAGCGGAGGCCGGGAAAGCGCGCAAAATCGCGGTCTGTGGTGTGAAGTTCGCCGCCGTATTCGATCGTCAACGCAGCCTGCTGTGCGTCGCTAATCAGGGCGCCTGAAGCCTGCCCCTCGACAATCATGCGCCGCAATAGAATCCAGTGTCCATCGCTGGGCGAAAGAACTCGTACGTTGGGCTGCTCCAGCCACTCATCCACCAGCCGCGCCGCTTGCTCCAGGCTCAGCCGGGGTCCCGGCAATCGAGTGTTGGTCATGACTCGCAGGAATGCAGCCACGGTTTGCCACGATAGTCCGACGGATTCGAGACCTGAGAAGGTTTCTTCCACCCAGGCGCGCGCCTTCGCATGTTGAGAAGAGCCGCTATCGTACGAGTAGATAAGAATGTTCGCGTCCAGTACGATCACCGATACTCCGGTCCCTCCAGGAATTCGAGCAACTCCTCGACGTTGTCATAGCTCAATCCCGGAGGAAGTCCCAGATTTATGGGTTTTACCACGAAAGGCTTCCTGGGTGGTTGTTTTGAAGCCATTAATCCCAAACGCAAAAAATGATTGACCACTTGCTTGAACGAGGCACCGGACCGCCTGCTCTCCCTGTTCAAGAGATGAGCAACATCGTCGTCCAGAGAAAGAGTGGTTCGCACATCATGATGCTATGGCATTTGGCATCATGATGTCAACCATAATTTGGCCGGTTTGCCGGGTGGACTGTATCCTGAACCGGAACCACCGCAAATTGAACCCATCCCAATCAACTGCTGGCAGAACTGGGGAAAGTGCTCATGGTCACTCTCAACGACATCCACGAAGCTCAGGCCCGCTTGCGCGGTGTCGCCGTACGCACCGAACTAATTCAAACTGTGTTGGACGAATCTAGCCCTGGGCCAGGCGATCGCAGGCTTTATCTCAAGCCCGAAAACCTGCAGCCCATCGGAGCCTTCAAGCTGCGTGGGGCGTACAACAAAATCGCGTCTCTTTCGCCTGAAGAACGCGGCCGTGGCGTGATTACTTATTCGAGCGGAAATCACGGGCAAGGGGTTGCGTATGCGGCGCGGGCATTGGGCGCGAGGGCAGTCATCGTGATGCCGAACAATGCGCCCGCCCTTAAACGCGAGGCGGCGGCATCGATGGGCGCCGAGATCGTGCTGGTCGGCCCTGGTAGTCTGGAGCGCCAGAGCAAAGCTGAGGAATTAGCCGCGCGGCATGGTTATGTGATTGTGCCTCCATTCGACGATGAGAAAATCATCGCCGGCCAGGGCACCATGGGACTTGAGATCCTCGAAGATCTGCCTGAAGTGGAGACCGTCCTGGTGCCGGTAGGTGGAGGAGGTATGATCAGCGGCGTGGCGGCGGCAATCAAGCTGAGCAAGCCGGGCACAAAAGTCATCGGGGTTGAGCCCGAACTGGCGGCGGACGCGCAAGCCAGTTTCCGAGCCGGGAAAATCGTCGAGTCCAGTGCGGAGCAAACCTCGCGTACGATTGCCGACGGATTGCGTACCCAGAGCGTAGGGGTGATCACATTCGCACATATCCGGCAATACGTCGACGACATTGTGACCGTCAGCGAATCCGAAATCCGGCAAGCCGTGCGGTGGCTGGGGACGAACCCTAGGACCATGGCCGAGCCCAGCGGTGCTGTAGCAGTGGCCGGCTTCATGTTCCATCAGGATGCATTGCCACGAACAACCATCAATGTAGCCATTATTAGCGGCGGAAATATTGATCCGCAGATGTTGCAGGAGATCAGGCGGGCGTGAGACCTGTAGGCAACGTCCGTACAGCAACTCGTCGTCATACTGTAGGGACGTTGTTTGCCACGTTTCCGAGATGAAGACTATGCGACTGAAGCTAGCGATCGTCGGCACCATCTTGCTCTGTACCGCGGCGTGGGCGGACGTTGTGCGAGGCACATCCATCAGGGTGGCCTCGATCTATCTGTCGCCGGACTCCAGTTCCAACAAACTGGCTGAGATCGATCGAGGACGCGAGGTTGTCGTTCTCGAGACCAGCCGCAACTGGATACACGTGGAAGCGACCCTCTCGGAAGAGAAAATTGTTACCGGTTGGATGCTGGATAAAGGTGTGGTTCGGGCTTCCACGCCGAATGGTGACAAGATACTGTTTGGCGAGGCAGTGGAATCGGAAGACCAGGCCAGCCAGCGCCACGGACGTCGTGGAGCCGCGCAAGACGCCCTGCGGCTCTATTACCGGACGGCCGAATATTTCCCCAACTCACCACTCGCCGGCGAAGCCATGTATCGCTCCGCCGACATTCGCTGGCAGATGGACAAAGCGGATTTGATGACTCTCCCCTCCTCAAAAGAGAACGATACCTGGATTCGCCCGGCGATCGAAGAGGACTCGATGAAGCAAGTCATGAAGAAATTCCCCGGGACGAAGTGGGCGGATCTGGCGGCCTTCCACCTGATCGACAACAACTTGTGCGGCGACTGGCAAGCGTCCTCTAAGTGTCCGGAGAAGGAAGCAGATATCTACGAGAAGTACGCCACGGAACATCCGCAATCACCGGTCGTGGCGGAGGCACTGTACGACGCGGCATGGCGTCGATCGGTCCTGATTGAAATCTACAAGACCGAAAATCAGGCGAAAAAATCAGAGGAATCCAAAGGCAAGGCAATCGCCCTGGCCCAGAAGGCCGCAGCCCAGGCTACACAGGGTAACTGGGGAACACGTGCCCAACTCCTGCTGTTCATGATAGAACAGAACATTCCAACCTATGGGAACGGAGTAGATTAACTTGCCAATTTATCAAGCTGTGGTTCTAGCCATCATTCAGGGGCTGGCGGAATTTATTCCCGTTTCGAGCTCAGGTCACCTGATTATCGTACGTCGATTGCTCGGATGGAATGAGCTTTCGCCTGCGCACGAGCTCACTTTCGATGTGGCGCTGCATTTTGGCACCCTGCTTTCAGTCCTCTTTTATTTTCGGCGAACTTGGTTCCAGATTATCCGCGCGGCCCTGGGCGGCAAAGTGGTGCGTTTTTCCGAGGCCAGCGACACTGACCAAAACCTTACGGCGGACGAGCAGAAAGAAGAGCGTTTACTTCTTTGGTTCTTCGTCATCGCGACAATTCCCGGCGCCATCGCGGGCAAATTGCTGGAACACTCGGCGGAGGACTACTTTCGTGAACACATCTATTTAATTGCCACGGCGCTGATTGTGGTGGCGCTGTTGATGTGGTGGGGAGAGAAAGTCAGTAAGCTTACCAAGCCCCTTACCCGCATTAGCCTCGTGGACGCCCTCATAGTGGGCTGCGCCCAAGCTACAGCGCTGATCCCTGGCGTCTCGCGCTCGGGGTCGACCATTACTGCGGGATTGTTCCGGAACATGACGCGGGAAGCCGCGGTGCGCTTCAGTTTCCTGCTTTCAACTCCTATCATCGCTGGCGCCGCCCTGCTGAAAGCTCACGAACTTCGGAAAGAGGGTTTGCCTGCGGGGATGCATATGCCGTTTCTGGTGGGAGTGCTGGTTTCGGCGATTGTCGGATATGCCGCGATTTCCTGGCTGATTCGATATCTTCAGTCCAATAGCTTGAAAGTTTTCATTGTTTATCGCATTGTCGTGGGTGTGGTTGTGATCGGTCTGGCGTTCATGTGGCACCTGCAGTAGACACCTTGACGACATCTGGCCTTGCCACTGTGGCTGGCGCCTACGGGCCGGCAGGGGCCACAGGTGGTGTTTGTCACTCTGGATACTGCTCAGATTCCTGAGTTGTGGGGCTCTCTCATTCTTGTCATAATTGTAAGGCTCTGGCATAGATCTGGCCCGCTGGCGGGAGTGTCATTCCTGCATGGCGCTAAATATACCTATGAGGTATCTCTCGCAGATCTTTGCCCCGACCAACAACCGCCGGCTCAATGAGCTGGTGGGTTTTTTGTTGTGCGTTTCCGCGCTCCTCCTCTTTCTCGCACTGGCTTCGTACTCCCCGCTGGACCCATCGTTGAACAGCGCCTCGGTGCTGACGGGTTCGCGAGTGGCTCGCAACTGGATCGGCGTGGTCGGAGCTCTTATTTCCGACCTCGTCCTGCAGGGTTTTGGGATGGGAGCCTTCCTGCTCCCCGTCTTCTCCGCCATGCTTGGCGTCCGTTGGTTTCGCTCGCGCAAAGCTGCTTCGCCTGTCGCGAAAGTTCTGGGCGGAATCTGGCTCATAATGTTTGTCCCCGCTCTGCTGGCGCTTTTGCCTGGTCACATGCGCTGGATGAATGCGATCCCGATTGAAGGCTTGTTCGGCAGAATCATCGGAGATTTCCTCATCCACTACTTCAACTTGACGGGAGCCTATATCGTTTGCGCAAGCGTCCTGGCGGTAGCCCTTTATCTCTCGACGGCATTCTCGTTCGCGGCGATGCAGATTTGGGCTCCGACGCGCTTCGCTTTTGCAATTGCCTTGTGGGATCGGTGGAAGGATTGGAAGGAAGCGCGGGCCAAGAAGCGCATGCAGAAAGAACTGGAAAAACGCCGCGCCGCTCCCAAACCAGTCATTAGCACGCAGATGGTTCCGGCCCGCCCCTCACCTCCGTCGGTTCACTCTCAGCTGCGTACTGTGGAACCGGTTCGAACCGGCATCGACCGAACATTTGCGGAAGAGAGTGGAGAAGAGGCGCAGTCAGTAGCGGCATCACGGCCTGAGCCGCAAACGATTTCTCCCGAAGTCACGGAGCGGGCCGACAGTGCCGCAAAACCAAAGACTACGTTGCCGCGCATCGCCGCCGGCGGTTTCAAGCTGCCTCCGAGTTCCTTGCTGCATCGACCAGATGAACAGCAAGCCATCGACGCCGACGAGTTGAAGTTGCTCGCCCAGGTGCTCACCGCCAAGTATGCGGAATTTGAGGTCCACGGACAGATTACTCAGATTAATCCCGGGCCCGTAGTCACAACGTTTGAGTTCAAGCCCGAGGCGGGCATCAAGTACAGCCGGATCACCAACCTCACGGACGATCTCTGCCTCGCGCTGAAAGCCGAGAGCATTCTTATCGAACGCATGGCCGGCAAATCAACAGTTGGCATCCAGGTGCCCAACCGCGAACGCGAAATTATCTGGCTGCGGGAGAACATCGAATCCACCGAGTTCATCGGATCGAAGTCGAAGCTCACGCTGGCGCTGGGCAAAGACATCAATGGCCGCATCGTCACCGCAGACTTGAACGGGATGCCCCACCTGCTGATCGCAGGCTCGACTGGGGCGGGCAAGAGCGTTGCCATCAACGCCATGATCATGTCGATCCTGTATAAGGCCACGCCCGATCAAGTGCGGCTGATTCTGGTCGATCCAAAGCGGCTGGAACTGGGAAACTACGAGGGCGTGCCCCACCTTTACACGCCGATCATCACTGAACCGAAATTAGCCGCAAATGCACTGCGGAATGCCGTACGCGAGATGGAGCGGCGTCTCAAGCTGCTGGCGGAAAAGGGCGTGCGTAACATCGATCAGTACAACAAGCTTTTCGACGAAAATGGCACGCCGAGCCTTTTTGGAGATAATGCAGAGGAACGCCCCTTGCCGTTCATTGTGATCATCATCGATGAACTGGCTGACCTGATGATGCTCGATTCCAGCAATGTGGAAGAATCCATCACGCGGCTGGCGCAAATGGCGCGCGCGGTCGGCATTCACCTGGTTCTGGCGACGCAACGGCCTTCTGTCGACGTAATCACAGGTCTGATCAAAGCGAATTTCCCTGCGCGCATGTCGTTCCGCGTAGCCACCAAGGTGGACTCGCGCACCATCCTGGACGCCAACGGCGCGGAAGCTCTCTTAGGCCGTGGAGACATGCTGTATTTGCCATCGGGGTCGGCTCGGGTTCACCGTCTGCACGCTCCATACGTCACGGAAAAGGAAATTGCGGCTGTGGTTGAGTTCTGGCGCTCTCAGGGCCTCGCCGAATACGAGGAGCAGTTCCTGCAGGCGCCGAAAGAAGAACGTGAGGCCGGTGGATCAGGCGCCGATGGTGAGGGCGGCGAAGAGGCGACTAACGACCCACTTTACGAAGATGCCGTAAAGTTAGTTGTGGAATTCGGCAAGGCTTCCACTTCCCTGTTGCAGCGCCGATTGCGCATTGGCTACGGGCGTGCCGCGCATCTCATCGACTTAATGGAGCGAGACGGCATTGTCGGTGCGGCCGATGGTCCCAAGCCGCGCGAAGTGTTGAAGCGACCGGATTGGCTTTCCGAAGTCGAGGAATCGCTCCGATAATTTTCGAGCTAAGAAGTCTCGGCCCTACGCCATGCCCTCAGGTTCACGGCGTACAGCACGAGACAAAACAAATTTGCCGGGATGAAACCCCACTGCGATGTTCTTAGTCCGATAAAACAGATGATGACGCTATTTACCCCGGCCAGGATCCATCCTTCCCAATGTCTCCGGCCCACTAGAATGGTTGAAACAATGGTAAGCACACACGACAAATAATCGAGCCTGAACTCCACCGAAAAGCACCTCCCCAACAACCATTATCGGACAACCGCACCGAATTTCTCAGTGCTCCCGGTGCTCTCGTAACGTAACGTTGGTACGTGCACCAAGGGAAGAAGTCGGTCCCTTTGCAGGATTAGAACTTGCTCAGAACGTTGTAAAGGGACTGATTCAGCGCGGGATGCTTGCACGATCGGTTGAGAAGAAGAGGAAAAGAATGAGGGCGATCTGGTTAAAGATCGCCCTCTTTCCTCAGTGCAGTTAGAAGGTTAGCTTCCCGACGATTTGCACCAGTCGCCCGGTTACACCAGCGGTCTGGAAAGCTCCGTAGATGCTGGTAGGCTGGGGCGCCGTGGCGAAGAATTGTCCAAAAGTTCCCGCAGCCAGGTTATTTTGTGGAAGAGCGAAGTGAGGATGGTTCAGAATGTTATAGAAATTCGCCCCCATACTGAACCGCACTCGTTCACCGATGTTGAAATTCTTCATGAGCGATGTATCCGTATCGAAGTAGCTGGGTCCGCGGAAGTAGTTGCGGTTGGGAGATCCCAGCCCGGTTTCGGTACCTGAAGGAACGAACATGGACGAACTCAGGCAGGCATGAGGATCACCCGGGTTCGTTCCCGGAGTACCACAACTCGGGAGGCTCTGGCCCGGCAAGAGCGTTGCGAAGATACCAAATGCAGCCGGAATATTCCCCGCCGCGACGTTGGTGTCGTAGACCGAGTATGGAAGTCCAGACCGGGCAAAGAAGATGCCCGAGATCGACCATCCGCCCGCGGTCTCTTCCAACAATCGGTTCTGGAACTTATACGGCAGCTCCCAAACGTAGGTAGCCGTCAGATTGTGCCGGATGTCGGAATCCGAATTGCCATAGTTCTGCCGCAGGTTATTCGGGTTCAATTGGAAAGTTGGTTGGAGGAAATTGTAGGGCGTGTTTGGCAGCCCCGTAACGTCATCCAGAGCATGGCTCCAGGTATAGTTGAGTTGTCCGCTGAAGCCGTACCCGGCTCTCCTCGTGAGCGATGTAATCAAGCCCGCGTAGTTCGAGACCCCGTGCGGTGACAGAAGAAAGATCTGGCCGAAGCGCGCATCTGGAGCCGATGATGGCAAAGGCAGGTTCGCGCCAGCGTTATACGCGTTAGCTGAGCCGTTGAAGATAAGCTCATCGTATCCGTGCGTGCCCACATAGTTCATATCGAAGGACGTCTTCGATCCCAACGCTTGCTGGATTTCAACGTTCCACTTCACATAAGTGGGATTCTTGATCTTGTCCGTCGAAAAATAGGTCGGCGGAGCAAACCCGGGTACGGTTGAAAGACTGGCCAGCGTGGCCCCGGAAGCGAATCCCGCGTTGAACGCGGCGTTGGAATTTACGGCCGAGGTTTGCACATCGGGAGTCGTGCCGAAGGTTACACCCGGAGCTACAGGCGTATTGTTAAGGGCGCTCCCCGACAAATTGAATGCATTCAAGGTTGGCGAGTTAAGTTCGATGTCTGAAACTAGGACGCCCTGATAGAGATCAGAGAACAACCCGGCTCCCGCCCGGATCACTGTGTTGCGTCCGAACGGGCTCCACGATATCCCGATCCGCGGCTGCAACGCGACCGATTGAAGGTCGGAGAAGGCCCGGTGCTGGTTGGTCTGGATGATCTGGTTGTATGGAATGTTTACGTCATGGTCCAGTTGATCGAATGGGACGGCCAGACGCGAAAAGCAATTTGTCTGGCATACCGCGTTGGAATTGCGGTCTGCGCGCAGCCCTACGGTCAGCTTCAGATTTCTGCGGATGCTCCACTCGTCCTGGGCATAAAGACCCAGGCTATAGATGGCGATCGGATTCTCCGGGAAGTTCGTAAACTGCTGGAGATACTGTCCGCCATTGGCTCCGTTCAACACTCCATTCGCGAAGTCGGTGACGCTCTGGAATGTAACCTGGCCTCCGGCAAAATTCTGATTCCCGAAATCGCTGATGTCGTTGCGCCGGAAATTCATGCCGAACTTAACGGTGTGGTTGCCGCGATTGATGGAAAGGTCATCGATGACTTGGTACTGCGTCACGTTGCGTCCCTGGGGAAAATTGGCGGTCACAGAGCTATTCCCCTGCGTCCCTCCCAGATCGGAAAACAACGCATTCCCTGTGAAGGCAATGGTGTCGTACGGCATTGCCGCCAAGCGGACCGAGGCCGGGCTGTTCGGCTCAAAGATCGTGCTGTACCACATTCCCGAAGCAACCAGGCTGTTGACCACGTTGGGGCTGAACACGTGCGTCCAGTTCAGCTGGCCGTCATCCGTGGGCTGGTTGCTGCTTACGCCGAACAGTTGCTGGTTGACGATGTCGGTGGTGGTGGGCTGATGTCCACGATCGATGTGGATTCGACCGAAGATTTTGTCGTTGTTGCTGATGGTGTGATCAACTCGACCGGCAAAGAGCCACTCTTTGTTAAGGTTCGTGCCGCTTGCATGGTAAAACAGCGCGCAGGGAGCAGCGCCTTGACCAAACAAGGTTCCGTTCAATGTCTTTCCGCTTAAGTCACCGCACCCTTGATTTCCCGAGGGATCCGCATTGATTCCCGCAGGAGTGAACTGCGCATAGGTCGGGGTGCCGTTATACAAACCAAAAAGTTTGTTGTAGAACGGAACCTCCGCGCTTTGATTGGCATTCAGCACATTCGAATTCAGATTGCCGATCACAGCCGACTCAAACTGCGGGCTGGGCAGAAAAATGTTTTGGGTCGAAGGCAGCACATAACGCAATCCTTCGTAGTCAACGAAGAAAAACGTCTTGTTTTTGATGATTGGTCCGCCGAAAGAGGTTGACCACTGATTGTTTACTGCGAATGGCCGTGGAGTGACTGGGCTGCCAGGGCTTACGAACTTGTTGAAGTAGTCGTTCGCGTTCAGCACGTCCCCGTTATAGTAGTAATTTGCATTCCCGTGGAATTGATTGCTCCCCGACTTGGTCGTGGAGTCCATCTGCACGCCCGCTTGACGTCCATACTGCGCGGTGTAGCCGTTAGTGACCACAGCGACTTCCTGAATCTCGTTGGCCCCCAGGGTCAAGTTGCTCGACCCGCTATTGTTGAGCTGCAGGTAGGGATCGTTGTTGTCGTTACCGTCGAGAGTGAATAGATTCGAGGTTGCGGGCAAACCAAACGCGCTGAAGTTCCCGTAACCGCCGAACGCGCTGCCAACGTTCATGGCCACGCCCGGAGTTGTCTGGGCGTAGAAAGTTGTGTCATTTCCTGGATTCGGCTGCAGCGCAATTTGTTTTTCGCTGATCGTAGTGGTGAGATTGGGGTTTTCGGTCTGCAGCAGAGGCACCTCGGCGGTTACCTCAATCGTTTGGTTCTGTCCTCGGGCGCCGAGACTCAACACAACGGTGGTGATTTGTCCAATTTGGACATCCACTGCGCGAGTGGTCTCCGCCATGTTCGCAGCGGAAGCCGACACTACGTAGTTTCCTGGCTTCAACAACGAGAAGTGATAGTTCCCACTTTGATTCGTCGATGTCGTTTGAACGGATCCTTCCGAAGTACTTTTCAGGGTAACCGTTGCTTGAGGGATCACAGCGCCGCTCGAATCTGTCACTGTTCCGCTTAAGTCGCCCGACGTAACAGATTGTGCGAAGCCATATAGTGTTGAGAGCGATAGCAGGATCAGCGCTAACGCCATCGAAGTTCTCATTTTTGAAAAACTCATGACTCGTTCTCCTTGCCCATCTCGAATGGAACGGCATAAACCCACTAAACCAGTTACGCCGTGTGAATTCGGCAATGCATGCGACGAACCGAATATCAACGCAGAAAGCAGTCCTGGGCGAGTCGTGCGCTTTCATGGACGAAAGTTAATTCATCCAGGATGAAGTGACGATTGCTTCGGTGCGTAAATTTAAAACCTGTTTGAATTTGATCGATGCACTTACAGGAATCTGTAAGTATCGTGGCGGCCTATCCAAAAATTGGGAGTTTCATACGCCAATGGCCGTCAAGCCCTCTTCGCCTCGTCAACAATCGAGATTTATCCAAGTGTCCATTGAGCGCAGTAGAACATCGTTATGTTTTCGTGCTGATCGGTTGTGAAGCGAATTCGAAAGTAGTCTGGGAAAGGTACTAATCGACCGAACTTTGTGACCAACCATTTCGTACATTAAAGCGTCAATTACATGTATGGGGTGGTTTCCGCAAATCGAAAGCCGTGTGCGTGAAGTTCGCATGATGATTCCTGAAATCCGCGCCATCATTGCCGATAGCGATCTCTCGGCGCGCAACCGGTTGCAACTCTTGCTGGCTGCAGAAAGTGGAGTTGAGATTGTTGCGGAGTGCGCGGATGCGTCGCAAGTCATTGGCGCGGTAAACACGTACCAGCCTGATTTGTTGTTGCTCGACATAGAAATGCGCGATGCCGACGGTGTTCACGCGCTGCATGGCATTTCACGCGCGGAAATGCCTCTCGTGATTTTCACCAGCAATAGTGATCGGCATGCTACGCAAGCGTTCGAGGCTCGCGCTCTCGACTATCTGCTAAAGCCCATTGATCAACAGCGGCTTCGCACTGCGATCGATAGAACTCGAGCCGAGCTTCTGAAAGCGCACGACCGGCATTTAACCCATCGCATACTTGATTTACTGGCCGAGGCGAAGACCGGCCACAACTCGGAGCGGCGATTGGCTGTTAAGACAGCCGGACGCCTGATTCTCGTGGACATGAATGATATCGACTGGGTGGAAGCGGCGGGGAACTACGTTGAGTTGAAGACCAGCGGCGGGACTTATCTGCTCCGGGAGGGGATTGGCCGCGTTTCCGAAAGACTGGATCCGGATCAGTTCATTCGCATCCATCGCTCCATCATCGTAAATGTGCGGAAGATCAAGGAACTGCAACCCTGCAACCGGGGCGAGTATATGGTTGTTCTAAGAGACGGCAAAGAGCTTTCGTGCAGCCGCAGCTACCGGGCTAAGCTGCAAGAACGTATCGCAGCGCAGTGAGATGTGCTTCTCCGCTACGCGGGTAATGCAAAGCTATTGCTGGAAGATGTCGACCCTGGCGGTAGTGTCCCCCGATCCCGACATTGCGAAAAACTGCGCGGGTGTGACCAGGTACAGAATCTCCGCGGATGGGTTTCCGTTCTCCGCGACCGCAACCCTGCCATCGGCCGCCACAGAAGGCATGCCTCCGCCCGCCTGATTCTGGCTCAGGCCGTTCTTACTACTGATGTCCGAAGTGACGGTGAGGCTGTTAGATCCCGCAACCGTGATGCTCACCACATTGCTGACGTCAGGATTAACCGGTGCAAGCGAACCGCCTGCGTATGTGCCCGACAGAGATGCATCCGAGAACGGCAGTCCAGACTGCGGCGTCATGAATCCGAAGCTGACGGCAGTGTCGGTGCCAATGATGAATGCCTGGTTTGGGGCTATCAGATAAAGAACAAAGCCCAATCCAGTCAGACGTCCGTACGGGCCTACGCTGTAGCTCCCCGTTCCCGCTGGAGATGTCAGCGTGCCACCGATATTTTGGTCGGAGATCAAGCTGAAGCCTCCACTGCCGTTGCCAGAAAACACCCCGACTTGGCTCTCAGCCATAGATCCGTCCAGCCCGGTTACTTCGAAAACACCGGGACCGTTGAAACTTCCGTCAGTAAAGGATCCGCTTCCCGACTGTTGGAGCATCGAACCGCTAGTCAGAGGCTCTCCGCCGGGAGCGAATGGGTCTATCTCCATGACGAGCAGTTCGGTTGCATTGACCACGTAAAAGCTGTAATTAGTTGTTTCCTGGGCAGTCTTGATGTTCAGCGTCCCCCGACCGTTAGAAGCGACTGCGTACGAGCCTCCGGTAATTGCCACGTTTGAAGATGGACCGCCCACTCCATCGGCATCCAGAAGACAGTTAGCGGAGCAGGTAAGGTTTCCTGCGTCTGCCTGAAACTCGCCCGCCAGGCCGAAACGATTCTTGCTGGAGTCGACTCCCAAGAAACCGAACGCGTAGCTGCCAGTAATCTGGGAGGTGGAAAATGCAGACGTGGTTTGTTTCTTGAGGACGCCGGAATTGCGTGTCCCGGCGCCCGTGCTGTCATCGAATTCAATGATTTTTGCATTCCCGTTCGCCATCACGGACAGTGCAAACGTACGACTCCCTCCCGAGGACATATTGAAAGTCATGGTGCCCAAGCCACTCTGCCCGATAGAATACGTGCCGCTGAAGCTTTCATTGACCGGCAAACTCGTAGTGTTGTTGCTGTCCATAAGACCACTGGCAATGTTGCCGTTGCCATCCGCCACGAAGCTGCCCGCCGCCACGAAAAGCCCGTTCGGGTCGAAGCCACGGACCGAGAAGGCATAGTTGCCGCTCAGTTTCGAGTTATTGGTAATGCCGGGATTGATGGTGATGCTCAGATTCGCGGAGGCGATCTGGGCGGCGGGCTTGGTGGAGTCCACGACCTGGACGGTGAACTCGGAGGTCCCGGTGGCGGCAGGCGTCCCGGAAATTACGCCATTGCTAGCCAGAGCGAGACCAATCGGTAAGGTGCCGGCGGTCAAGCTCCAGGTGTAGGGCTGGACTCCGCTGCTGGCCTGTAGCGTCTGGCTGTACGCGATACCCACTGTGCCTGAAAGCAGCGACCCGGTTGCAACCGACAGCGGCGGCGGCTTATTGATCGTGATACTCAACGCCTGGGTCACGGTCGCGCCTGAGGTATCGCTAACCTGGACTGTGAAGCTGGAGGTCTGCAAGATCGTCGGAGTGCCTGTGATTTGGGCGGAGGTGCTGGTGCTGGTCGACAGGAACGTCAAACCGGCCGGGAGACTCCCCGAGACTACCGTCCACGTCAGCGGAGGGGTCGCTCCCGAGGCGTTTACGAATGCGTTATAAGGAACGAGCAGAATTCCAGCAGGAAGCGAGCCCGTGGTAATAGTCAGCACAGCGTTCACCGTGATCGATTCAGTCGCGGTGATCGTACTGTTCGCCACCGAAGTTGCCGTGATCGTGGCGGTTGTCGTAGTCGATACGTTGGCCGGAGCTGTGAACACAACCGAGGTGGTCGTGTTGCCGCTCAACGAACCGGGACCGGTCAGACTCCAAGTCACGCCCTGATTGTTAGTGTCGTTGGCGACCGCAGCAGTGATAGTCACGGTCTGCCCGGGGTTCAGGGTTTGGCCCGAAGCCGGCGTCAGCGTAATCGAAAGGGAGCCGTTACCAGAGCAACCCGCGAAAAAAACCGCCCAGACAAGGATACCCAGCGCACACAACGACAGAGCTCTCAATTTTCTCAAGGCTTCTCCACTGAAAGTTTTAACAACATCTTCGCAAAACAGCAAGCCGCTAGAATGAGAAGAGAACCTGCAAGTCAATCCTGCGAGTAGCGGAACCGAACGAGTACGGGCCTCCGGCGAGCGCGTTTGATTCGCCGAATAGCGGCGAACTGAGATTGCCGGTTGGCGGCGCCAAGTTCACCCGATTGAGAACATTTCGCGCAGAGACGCTGAAAGTCAGATTGTAGCGTCGGTTGGTTGCGGCTGCCGCACTGAAGGGACCGCCAGGTCCTCCACCCCCGCCCAGTCCACGACCACCTAAACCCCCTCCCGGAGGGCCTCCTCGTCCGCCGCCGCCGCCCCCACCTCCGCCCTGTCCACTTCGAGGACCTTGCCCAGCGCCCACTTCTCTCCCAAACCCAAAGGTCCTGCTGAGGCGCAGATTCAAGGTGAACAGTGCGGTGCCGGTACCGATATTAATCGGAATGGGCGCCTGCCCCGCAGCGGGAGCCAGGTTGAAAGTACCCAGCGGAGTGCACGCGATGCTCAAAGTGTATGGCGGCACATTGCTGCACCGGGTCGTCGAAACCAACGAAGGGCGATCGTTGAAAATAGAATCGCCATTAAGGTCCGTACCGGCGGTAACGTTATAGGGCTGCCCTGAACTTACTATCATAAAGGGATTCAGGCGAAACGCATAGGGCAGCGTGACCGACCCGCCCACCACTCCGCGGCTGCGAACATCGAACTGCGAGCGGCCGTAATCCGCCATGGGGTCATACGAATTCGAAAGGAAGCTGGCGCTGCCCGTCGAGCCGCCCGGAGACCCGCCGGAACCGCTTCCTCCAGATCCGGCTCCCAAGTCGCTGTTGGCATAGTTCAGCGTGTAAAAGCCAAAGAGCGAAAGCTTCGATCCAATGTTGGTGCGAACATTGGCGATCAATTGGTTTTGCCGGAATACCCCCTCCGAGTTGTATTGATAGATATTGTCGTTTCCTCCAAAAGGCCGCACGGGATTCGTCGGATACGTTCCTGGCAGCGGAGCGTTGGCATTGCGCAGGAAAAGCTGGTGCTCTCCGTAAGAATTTATATAAGTAACAGCCAAGGTAGTGCTCTTCGCAAGTTGCCGCTCGATCCCAACCGCCGTCTGCATGGTGGATGGTGCTCTCAGGTTGGAGGCGATTTGATAGCGAGTTGGAGAAGGCGGCTCCACGATAGTATTTCCTGGAGTGATTCCCGGAACGATCGTTTGCTGTTGGGTAAACCCATTTAGACGCTCGGCCTGCAGCACAAGGTTGTACGGGAAGCGATCGTAGAAGATGCCGTATCCCGCTCGCAATACGGTCTTTGGGGCTGCCTTTTTCCCGCCACCCCCGAGGCCCCAGGCGAAGCTTAAGCGAGGAGCAAAATCGGCGTGGTGGTGAATGTCGTTCTGAGTTTCGAAGCGCAGCCCATAGCTAAGCGTAATGTTTGGACGAATTCGCCAATCATCTTGCGCATAGAGGCCGGCATCCACCAATGTAACCTCGGAGAGCGGCTGTCCCGTGGTGATCGAGAACTGGCTGGCACCGCAGTTCACCAAGTCACTGGACTTAGGCACGGCCGGGAAGGCTGCTATCAGTGGCGTTACGCAAACGGTTCCACCTGCCGGATCCTTCAGATACCCAGACGTGGTCAGAGAAGTGAACGTGAACACGCCGTTGAAATTCGAAGTCGAGACGTTGGAATCCGTCATCGCGCGCAGCCGCCCACCGAATTTTATTAAGTGGTTGCGGTGAACGATGGAGGTGTAGTTCTGTAGTTCGTAGTGATTTTGCACATCAGAACCGTTTCCAATCTGATTCCCTCCGTCCGTGAACGCTCCCGGCACGGAAATGGTCGGCCCACCCTGAACAGTTTGACTGCTGCTGTCATGCAAATACTGGAACCGGGTTTCATTCACGACATTTGGGCTCAACACCTGGGTGTCGCTGATTTGAACGGTTTGTTCGGTAGAGGTCGTGTTGTATCCCTGCGAAGGAAGCGAGAATTGTCCAACTCCATCGTTGGTTTCGCTGTCCCGGTAAAACTGGTACCGGACGGTCAAAGTGTTGCTCGGGGTCAGCTGAAAATCCAGGCGAGGACCAACATTGATTCGAGTTTCGGGATTAGGCACCGCCTCTTTGATATTGGGCGGGGTTGGGTTAGGATCAGCGGCAGTGGGCATGATCGCGTTCACGATATTGGAGTCGTTGATGTCCCTGACCTGAGCACTGACGAAGAACGAAGCCTTCTTGCTCAGGGGACCACTGACGCTCCCATTAAAAAGTTCGGAGTGGAATGACGGCTGGTTGGGCGCGAATGGACTGAGCGCATCGAACGCAGAGGAATTGCCATCCACCATGAATTGGCCGTGAAACTGGTCCGTACCCGGCTTGGTGAAGATTTCAATCCGGCCATAACCTAGTTTGTCGTACTCCGCGGAAAAGGGATTCTGATTGATGCGAATCTCGCGGATCGAGGACTTGGGCGGAAGTTGTCCCGCGGTAAATCCATCGATGTAGATCTGGCCGCCGTTCGGTCCCGCAGAAGGCCCAGCCAGCGCCTCGAGTTCTTGCTGCAACTCATCGGGGTCATCGGAGAGAGCTTCGAGGTCCTTCCCTTTTATTACGATCGAACTGGCATTCTCTGTCGGGCTAACGCCGACAGTTGCGCTTTCTTCCTGAACTTCAACTTTCTCTTGCTCGACCTGGATCTCAAGCCCGATATCGAACTGTTGAACTTGATCCGCGGAGATCGTAACGTTCTGCTCCGTGGATATT
>Ga0210383_10002501_pt1 | contig 16609 bp, 11 predicted proteins | sample IncBWC14OmetaG_FD_160072 | JGI IMG/M metagenome (GOLD analysis project Ga0210383, IMG submission 160072) | Forest soil microbial communities from Barre Woods Harvard Forest LTER site, Petersham, Massachusetts, United States - Inc-BW-C-14-O ...
GCGCAGTTTGTGGGCAATGGGGCGCACAAGAAAGTGATGGTGATAGGGACGGACGTGATGACGTCGATCCTGGATTTTACGGATCGCGCGACGTGCGTGCTGTTTGGCGATGGCGCCGGGGCCGTGTTGCTGGAGCCCGCGGCGGACGGCGAAGGAATCCTCGATTTCGTCCACGACATTGACGGCTCGGGCGGGTGCAATCTCTATATGCCCGCGGGCGGATCACTGAATCCCCCGTCGCACGAGACGGTGGACAAGCGGATGCATTACGTCCACCAAGAGGGACAGCAGGTGTTCAAGTACGCCGTGCGGCGGATGAGCGAGCTGGCGTGCGAGATTCTGGAGCGCAATGGGTTCACGAGCAAGGATTTGGCACTCGTGGTGCCGCACCAGGCAAATCTGCGGATCATCCGCGCGATGCAGGAGCGGCTCGGGATTGACGATTCGAAAGTGCTGGTGAATATCGATCGCTACGGCAATACGACAGCCGGGACGATTCCGCTTGGACTAGAGGAAGCGGTGCAGCAGAAGAGGTTGAAGAAGGGTGACCTGATCCTAACGATTGCCGTCGGCGCCGGCTACACGACCGGGGCCGTGCTGATGCGGTGGGCGTATTGAAAATCACGCGGCCGCAGCAGGCACTCACCGCAGCATACATAGGCTCGCTCAGTCAGATTAAGAAGCCGGCGAGACGCCGGCGCAACGAACCGCTGCTAGTTCACAGTGAGAGTGAAAGTCACCGGGAACGATTGGCCCCCTGACGTGCCCTGGACCGTGACTTTGTAGGTGCCCTTCGGCGTAGAAGGCGCGCCGCTGCAGCTTGCGAGTCCGATGAGCAGGATCATCGCGAAGGCGCAGGCGAAGCGTTTCACATCGCGGTCGCGAATCCCCCAGAAAATCGAGAAGGCGCAGGCGATGGCGAGGAGCGTCCAGAGCCAGAGCGAGCGGCCGGAGTAATTCGGGTAATGGAATGTGGAGCTCGCACCGGGCGGCTGCAGATTCGTCTGGATCGTGATCGTCGAGCTGGTGGCGCTATTGGCCGCCGGAGTTACGGGATTCGGCGAAGCGGTGCACGACGAATCGGCCGGGCAGCCGGCGAAGACGAAATTCACAGCAGAATTGAAGCCGTTCTCGGATGTGACGGTAGCGTTGAAGGCGATCGCCTGGCCCGCGGTAACTGTGGCGGACGTGGGATTCAACGTGACGGAGAAAGCCGTGACCGGAGCGGTGCCCGTGCCAGTGAGCGGGACGCTTTGCGGCGACGTGGGATCGCTATCGGTGACGGTTATGCTGGCGGATTCGGCGGCCTGCGTCGAAGGCGTGAACGTGACGTTGATGGTGCAAGAAGTGCCGGCAGCGAGCGTAGAACCGGAACTTGGGCAAGTGTTAGTCTGCGAGAAGTCGGCGGCGTTCGCGCCAGTGGACGCGATGCTGGTGATGGTGAGCGCCGCGGTGCCTGTATTCGTGAGAGTGATGGGCTGAGACGGACTCGCGGTGCCCTGCGATTGATTGCCGAAACTGAGAGACGTCGGGCTGAGCGTAACGCCGGTGGCAGGGTGCGTGCCAGTGCCGGAGAGCGCGACCGTCTGCGGCGAGCTTGGGTCGCTATCGGCGACTTGGAGCGTGGCGGATTCGGCGGACTGCGTGGTGGGCGTGAACGTGACGCTGACGGTGCAGTTCGCGCCAGCGGCAAGAGTTGAAGAGCAGCCGTTCGTTACGCCGAAATCGCCACCATTTGCGCCGGTTGCCGTGATGCTGTTGATCGTGAGCGTAGACGTGCCGTTGTTGGTGACGGTGACGGTCTGCGCAGGGCTCGTCGTGTTTTCCGCCTGCGAGCCGAACGTCAGAGATGAGGGCGATACCGAGATTGCGGTGCCCGCGCCGGTGAGCGTGACGGTCTGCGGGCTGCCGGTGGCGCTGTCTTCAATCGTAAGAGTGGCGGACTCCGCGCCGGACGCCGTGGGCGTGAAAATGACGCCGATCGTGCACGAGGCAAACGCCGTGAGCGAGCCGTTGACTGTGGGCGTCGCGCCGCAGGTGTTGGTCTCGGCGAAATCGCCGGGATTCGCGCCGGTGAAGGTGATGGCGATGTTATTGAGCGTGGCGTTGACGTTGTTCGTCAGCGTGACGGTCTGCGACGGGCTGCTGCTATTGATGCCCTGATTGCCGAAGGCAAGCGACGTGGGCGAAACAAAAACACCCTGCGCGGCGCCCGGCGAAAACTTCGCGATAAACGCATCACTCGAGCCCTTCAAATTCGTTTGAAATACGCCTGACGTCGTCGGGAAGTTGCCGGAAGTCGTCTGGCCGGCGAAGTAGACGTTCGGAGGTGATGCGGTATCGAGGGTGATCGCGTTGCCCTGGTCGTTGCTGACGCCGCCCCAGTAACTTGAGAAGAGCAAGCCGGTGCCTGCGGGATTCACGACCGTCAGAATCGAATTGGAAACGCCTGTGCGGGCGACCTGAGGCGCGCCGGGAGTGGTGGGATAATTGTTCGTGTACGTGGAGCCCGTGACGTAGGCGTCGCCTGCGCCATCCGCAGCTATGCCAAAGACGAAATTGCCGCTAACGTTCGAGCCGCCGAGATATGTGGAGTAGACGAGCGAGTTCGTGCCGGAAATGGCGGTATTAAAGCGCGCGACGAACCCCATGATGTATCCCGCTGCGGGCTGCGTGGTCATGAAGGCGTTGGGCGTCACCGGAAAATCGGCAACCGATGTGCCGCCGCCGACGTACGCATTGAAATTCGAATCGATGGCAATCGCGTTGCCGCGGCCACCTTGCGTGCCTGTGCCGCCGAGATAGCTTGAATAAATGAGACCGGCGTTGCCGGCCTGCGTAGTATCGAGGCGCGTGACGTAAGCGACGTCGTCGCCTAGTGAGATGGAGGTTTGGAAAGCGCCGGGCGTGATAGGGAAATCGGTGGAACTGGCGGTGCCCGTGATGTACGCATTGCCGTGTGAATCCGCCGCGACAGCAGCGGCACCGTCGCTATCCGAACCTCCGAGATAGGTGGAATAGAGCAGTCCTTGCAAACCAGGCAGGCTCGAGCTCGTGCTGATCTTCGCGAGAAACGCGGCGCTGCCGCCGTTCGCTACGGCGTTGCTGAAAGTTTGGAACGCGTTGCCGTATACGGTGGAGAGCGGAAAATTGGTCGAGCTGGTCGTGCCGACGACGTATGCATTGCCACTCGCATCCACGAAGATACCAGACGGCGTATCGCGTTGATTACCGCCGAGATAAGTGGAATAACTCAGGACCGTGCCCGCTGAGCTGAACTCGGCGAAGAAACCGGTGGTGCCGATATTGCCAGACGGGAATTGCGATTCGATCGGCGAGCCCGACGTGGCGGCGGTGGGCAAGTCGAAAGACGTGGTGGTGCCAGCGATGTAAGCGTTTGCACCAGCGTCTATGCCGATTCCATAAGCGATATCAGTGCCCGAGCCGCCGAAGTACGTTGCGAACACAACGGAAGAGCCAGACTGATTGAGCTCCGCGACGAAAGCGTCGTTTCCGAGACCGCCGGTGTTGAGCGCGCTCTGATAAGCACCGGGTGTGACGGGAAAATCGGAGGAGCCGGTGTAGCCGGCGATGTAGACGTTGCCATTCGCATCCACAGCGATGCCGTTGGCGGAATCCGCGCCGCTGCCGCCGAGAAGCGTGGAGTAGCCAATAACGGGATCGATGACGAGCCGCTGCGCGCGGTCGTAAGCGCCGAGTTCGATCCCCGCAGTGCGCGACCCGCGCAGGACGTAGCGCGCCGGGACGAGTTGGCGATTGCCGGCAATTTCCTGATAGGCGACGGGGCGTGCGAGCGTAACGTCACCCACAGCGGTCGAGAGAACCAGATTGCCTTGCGCGCCTGGCGTGAGCTTGCGAGCACCTGCGATGCGCAGGTTGATTTGGTTCGCATCGGCTCCAGGCGCGAGAACGAAATCGGATTCGAGAAATCCATCGTGGCCGTAGAAAGTCATGTCCACGCCGGGATAAACGCCCGAATACTGAACGCGCGCGAATTGCCGAACATTCGTATGCCAATGCGAGCGATCGCGGCCGATGAAATAGTTGCTCCGGCCGGGCTGTTGATTCACGCCAGCGACTGCGGCGCGCGGATTTGCGCCGGCGAGCGTGAGCCGCACAACGGCGGAGTCCGGCGGAGCTGACGCCGAGTTTTGCGCGGCCTTTTGATCGAGTGACGGCGGCTGGGGTTTCGCGGGAGCCTGCAAGCGCAGGACGGCGCCATCGGCCGTCAGAAACAGCATGCCGCGGCTGCCGTGCGCGAGGAACTTCACGCGTGAGTCGGACTGGCCACGGTTTTCTTCAAACGCGATCGGGAGCTTTCCGTACGAGGCGGCAACGGTACGTGCGGCGAGCGCGGAGTTCTTTGGCGCGGCTGTGGCCGCCGGCGACCGCGTATGGGACGATGGCCGCCCAGCCAAGACCGCGCAGCCGAACAGCGCGAGCGCCGAGGCGCCAAGTATCCAATTCTTATGGCGCTTAGCGCCCTCTAACCCAAGACTATTCATTGCTATACCCCCGAATTGCCCTGTTTCGGATTCCAGCCGTGCTCCCCTGTAAAAACGTCTGCCCTGCGCCCAAGAGGCGAGGCTTGCAGCGCGGCACGGCGCGCCCGACGCGCTTCGCGAGATAAGTTCATTTAGCCACGAAAGCTGGTGGGTGAGTGTGAAATGACCGGCGCTAATGGCGTAAAAAGCAACTGTAAGAAGGCGGCAGGGAAGCAGAGATGCAAGAACACAAGGAGGCGGTACCGTTCATCGGACCGAGGGCGAGGAGGGATTAAGTGAGGTGAGGCAGAACGAGCTTTGTTGCTCTAACCGCCGAGCCCGTGATGTGATGCCGGTGGGTGGAACGTTTCTAAGGAGCCGGGGGAGCTGTCGAGCGACGATCCCAGATCTTAGAAGGAGCGCATCTCAGCGGCCAGGGCCTGATTGCAGGCTAGGCGCTGGGAAAGAACGACTGTCGCGTAGCGGGTGCAGAGAGCCATTTCGCGGCCTGCCCAGCCGGCGGAGTCACCGCCGGAGAGGAACGACAGGGCACGGTAGTAGAGGCTGACCGCGCGAAGCTTAGGGACGGGACCAAGGCCCAGATCCGGAGAGAGCTGCGTATAGGCATTGACGTCCCGGAAGTCGTTTATTTTCAGAGCAATACCGTGCGCCGGAGACTGAGCCGCCAAGCTGACCAGGCCGGAGCGCCAAGTGAGCGCCAGGAACTGCGTCAGGACGCCCAGGGAAATCGCGAAGATGAAGGCTGCGATCAGCATGTCGTTCACCGGGGTACAGTTTGCGGTTTGCGACCGCCGGGGACAATAGTTCGTCCGTACTGCTAGTTTAGGGCTGGTGGGAGGCCTACTCCTACGAGCGATAGTAGATTGGGCTCAGTCCCCGGCAGTCGCTATTCCGGAAATGCGCCAATGCTAACGGCCGCACCAGGTCCTGATCGCGCGCACCCACAGGGTCTAAGGTGAAAAAGCCCGTCGCGCGGGATGGATGGTATAAACTGCGCAGCCGGACGCGAGGCGTCTGGACGAGCGGATGACGAGGAGCCTTCACGATGCAGAGTCGGATAGCGGGGTGGATGCGCCGAATAATTTGCGTTGCGGCGGTGGCGACGTGCGCGGCTGTTGCGGCGCCCGCGGTGGGGAGCGCGACCGCAGCGCCTGCGGATGACGCGGCGCAGATTCGCGCCGTGATGGAGATGCAAGTGGCGGCGTGGAATCGTGGGGACGTCGAGACATTCATGACGAGCTATTGGAAATCGAACGAGACGCTCTTTTTGGGGGCGAATGGTCTTGTGCGCGGATATGACGCGGTGATGGAGAGATATCACAAGTCGTATCCCGACTTGAAGGCGATGGGGCATTTGACGTTTTCGGATTTGGAAGTGCACATGACGTGCGCGGACGCGGCGATCGTGGTGGGGCAATTCCACCTGGTGCGCGAGAACGACAAGCCCTCCGGGATTTTCTCGCTCGATTTCCGGAAGTTCGCCGATGGATGGAAGATCGTGCTGGATCACACGACGGCGTTTCCGGCAGCCGCCCCCGCGAAATGAGATTCTCGCGAGCTTCGTTTTGAGCAACCTTCCTCTGCGGGAAGAAATTCAGCGATAATGAAAGTGCGGTAGGCGCGGCGATTGTATCGCCGTGCGAGGAGCCAGTTCGATTTGCGTGCGGTGATTACGGGCGGGGCGGGATTTCTGGGGTCGAATCTTTGCGAGCGCTTTCTCGGCGAAGGCTGGGAAGTGCTGTGCCTGGACAATCTCGTTACGGGGGCGGAAGCGAACATCGCGCACTTGAAGGTGAACCCGAAATTCAAGTTCGCCAAGCAGGATGTCTCCGAACCGATCGAGCTGGAAGGCCGCGTGGATGCGGTGCTGCATTTCGCATCGCCTGCCAGCCCGCCGGATTACTTGAAGTATCCCATCGAGACGATGAAAGTGGGATCGCTCGGGACGCTAAACGGACTCGAGCTGGCGTGGGCGAAGAAGGCGAGATTTTTCCTGGCGTCGACTTCGGAGTGCTATGGTGATCCGGACGTGAGTCCACAACCGGAGAGTTACTGGGGACACGTGAACCCAGTGGGGCCGAGAAGCGTCTACGACGAGTCGAAGCGATTCTCGGAGGCGCTGACGATGGCGTACCACCGCAAGCACGGGGTGGACACGCGCATCGTGCGGATTTTCAATACCTATGGCCCGCGCATGAGGCTCAACGACGGGCGGGCGCTGCCGAATTTCTTGTATCAAGCGCTGCGAGGCGAGCCGATCACCGTCTACGGCGATGGGAAGCAGACGCGGAGCTTTTGCTACGTGGATGATTTGATCGACGGCATCTACAAGCTTTTCCAATCCAGCGAGCACGAGCCGACGAACGTCGGCAATCCGCAGGAGATCACGATCCTGGAATTCGCGGAGCGCGTGCGGGCGCTGGTGGGCTCTTCCGCACCAATTGTCTTCAAGCCACTGCCACAGGACGACCCAAGACAGCGATGCCCGGACATTTCGAAGGCCCGTCGCATTCTCAGCTGGGAACCGAAGGTAAAGCTCGAAGACGGCTTGCGAATGACGCTTGAATATTTTCGCGAACGCGTCCACGCCGCTTGACGACCCAGGCCGCTGACATCACCGGGATCGGGATACTCGCCTCAGTTCAGCTTTGAAAATTCTCTGGCAGAAATAAATTGTTCAAGGCTTCCGATAGCGCCGGGTGGGCGAAGACCGCATTCTGCAGCACCTCGTAAGGGAGCTTGCCCATCATCGCGATTTGAATTTGCGACATGATTTCGCCACCTTCAGTGCCGAGTACGGCGGCGCCGAGAATTTGCCCAGATGCTGGATCGACCACGGCTTTCATGAAACCGCGCGTTTCATCCGTTTCCTCGGCGCGCGCGACATACGCCATTGGCATCTTCGCGACGCGGAAAGGCTGTCCCGTGACGCGGGCTTCTTGTTCCGCAAGACCGACGCGACCGAGCTGCGGATCGATATAGACCGTGTACGGAACGAGGCGGTTCGCAATCGAAGCATTACCCTTCTCAATTAGATTCGTGCGGATAATGCGGAAATCGTCGTAAGAAATGTGAGTGAAGGCGGGCCCGCCTTTGATGTCGCCGATCGCATAGACGCCACTGACTGAGGATTCGAGTTTGTCGTTGGTGTGGATGAAGCCGCGCTGATCCGTGGCTATGCCGGCAGCCGAGACGCGGAGAGAATCGGTGTTCGGGACCCGTCCGGTGGCAACGAGGAGATGCGTGCCCAAGAGGGTGCGATTCTTGCCGCCCACTGCAACTTGCAGCGAGAGCTTGCTGCCCGAGCTCGCGACGCGCGTAGCGGTTGCGTTGAGAAAGACCTGAATTCCATCTTCGCGCAGGATTTGAGCGACGGCGTCAGCGACATCTTCATCTTCGTGCGCGAGCAACCGCGGCCCCCTCTGCACGATCGTGACCTGGCTGCCAAGGCGGCGGAACAACTGGCCGAATTCGAGGCCCACGTAGCCGCCGCCCAAGACGAGAAGATGTTTAGGGACCCGGGCGAGCTCCATGATGGAGGTGCTGTCGAGATACGGGACGTCCGAGAGACCCGGCAAATTGGGCACTCCCGGGCGGCAGCCTGCGTTGATGAAAATGCGGTCGGCAGTGAGAGAGCGCGAACCGCCTTGCTTCAACTTGATATCGATAGATTTCGCAGCGGTGAAAGACGCCTCGCCAACGATCCAGTCGAGATTCGCAGTTTTCCGGATACTGTCTTCATCGCGGCCGCGAAACTGCTTCACGATCTTGCGTTTGCGCTGGCGGACTTTTTCCATGGAGATGCGCGGCACATTGGGATGGACGCCATAGTCGGCGCCGCGGCGAACGAGATAGGCGACGCGGCCGCTGGCGATAATCGTCTTCGTGGGCGTGCAGCCTTCGTTGACGCAGGTGCCGCCCACATGCTCGCGCTCGACGAGAGCGGTGTGCATCCCGGCGCGGGCGAGAGCCTGGCAAAGCGGAGTGCCGCCCTGGCCGGAACCGATGACGATTGCATCGTACTTTTCAAGCGGAGCCATAGACACCTCTCCGGGCATAGGGGGAACTGCAGAGAAAGTGTAGCGCGCTGGAAAGCGGAATCAGAACCGCGAAACGACCCAGAACGAGCCGGCGATCGTGACAGCGTCTTCGAGCAGGGCGATGATGAAATCCGGCGCGCCCAGCGCCTTCACCAGTCGCGTGCGGATGAAATAGCCGCCGAACGTGCCGATCAGTGCGCCGACGATCCCGCAAGCCAACCCTGTGACGAGACTGGCGCCGCCCGCCGTCGCGACGCTGCCTCCCACGAGCGCGCCCATCACGAGACGGGCGATGAGTCCCGGCGGTGCGGTTCGCGGAGGAGTTTTTGGCAGCTTGTCGTTTACAAGCTCGCCGATGGCGAGCACAGTGAAGATGATCGCGGCGGGCAGAGTGCCGAGCCACGCGAACGGACTGCGCAGCGCAATCCATCCAAGGTGCCCTCCCCAGGCAGTGACCGCCGGAGGAGAGAGCGCGCGAAGCCCATTGAATACGCCCAGGAGCAACGCCAGGAGTAAAACGTGAGAGGTAGTCATGGGAGGCCGACTTTGGCATCGCTTGAAAAGAAAGTCAATCGGGCTGTTGGGGGAAAAACCGCCTTATGAGGACTGCGCGTTGAGAAGCTCGTGGGCTCTATAGCGTGCTATTGCGGCGAGGCGGAAAGGTAGTAGAATGCGCGGGATTTCGGGCTTGCGCCGCATCGCAGTGCCGACTTCCTGGAGTCGCAACCCATGGAAATACTCTGGCCCGCGCTGGGCATCTGCATCATTGTGATGTTTGTCTTCTTCGTGCTCTCGCAGCACTGGCAGAAGCTATTGCGCCGGCAGGCCTGGACGATTCGAAAATTGACCGAACGGGTGCGCGACCTGGAAGAAATGGGCGACCCGGAATTCCGGAAGAGGCTGAGCGAATCGTCGCCCGTGCCGCTCGAGCAGGTGTACAACTTTTCCTTCCGATTCAGCGATCATTTTTGGAGCGAGACGCTCGGCTTGAGCGGCGCCGACTGGGATTACGTCCGCGCGCACGGGAGCTTTGCGGGATCGATCAAGCTCGAGCGATGGCGGAGCCACACGGTCGCCACAGTGACGGAAGTGCTGCCGGAATCGAAGACGGTGCAGTGGCAGACGCGGACGTTGGATTTTTATCCCGACCCGGCGAATGGAGCAGGATTCCTGAAATTGTGGGAACTCTCGCTGACGAAGCCCGACGGAACCGCGCTGAAACCGCCGTCGCTGGAATTGACGCTGAGCGGCAATTCGGTGCGCTTGAGCGGGCACGCGATTGCGAACGGTCGGGCGCACGGCTCGACCGTCTTCGTGATGGGACACGGGAACGGCAACGCAAATGGTGATGCTGCCGATTTTGGCGAGATGCTAATTTTCCGCGCTCCGCTCGATTCGACGCAGCTCGCGCAGTTTCGGAGCCTGGACCCAGTGCCAGAGAATACCCATGGGAGCGAATCCGAACCGCGGGTCCATGCGGATGGCAGTGGATGGAACGGCTGGCAAGCGTTTTACTCCAATCAGAATGAAGCCGAAGGCTGGGAATGGCATCTGTGGCTGCGCGACCTCGGCAAGAAAGCAGAGTGGGAGCGATGGAAGATTCTTGAGTCACCGGCGATTCCGGTGGGAGCCGCCAGGAAGGCGTAGTAGCCAGCTCAGCGCAGTGGTCTATTGTCCGGTCGGCCGAACAGGAAGCCTCAACCAGGCATTCGTCAAACCCATCAATTCGCGCATTACTCCGTACGCGTCCGACGTGTGGCGCCACCAGTGATTGGCATCAAATGGATCCTGGGGCGAGGCGCACACGATCGCCTTCATATTCTTATCCGCGAGCAATTTCCACAGCGCACGCACGCGGCGCGTGTGCTCTGGCGATGTAACGATCAGGACGCTCGACTTTCCTTCGCGGCGCATCTGCTGCACGGTTTCTGTTAGCTCCTGCTCCGTGTCGAGAATTGCACCGGGAAGAATCTGGATCGACTGGTCTGGTACTCCGGAGTGCAGCAGGATTTGGCGATCGTAGTCTTCCTCTCCGTAGTAGTGAATGTCCATCGCTTGCAGAAGCTCTGCGGCGCTCTGCGGCCGCGTGATCCAAACTTCCCGAGCGTAGCCCGAGCGATAGAGGTTTGCGGCCTGCTCGGCGCGATAGGGCATGCCTCCGCTCAAGATGACCATTGCGTCGGCGTGCGCCAGCGCATCAGGGCGAACAAGCCAGCGCCCGATACCGCGAAAGACAGCGATGCCAGTGACGAGCAGCGTCAAGATGATGTAGAGCACGAGCCGGCGGGTTGGACTAGCCAGAAAGCTTCCCATGCGCCGATGAGGCGGATTCGGAGCGAACGTCATCTTTAGTTTTTCACCAGCAGAAAGCTGCCCGCAATGAGGGCGTCGGCGCCCGAGCAGAAATAACTGCGGACGGCATCACGAGGACGAACCACCAGCGGTTCGGCGAACAAATTGAATGAAGTGTTCACTAACATCGGCGCGGGGCCTTTTTCGCCGGAGCGCTTGAGCAGCCTCCAGAAGAGAGGGCTATCCGAAGCAGAGACGGTGTGCAGGCGCACGAGATTGCCGGGCAGCAGGAATCCCGATGGCAAGTCCCCGAGAAGCTTGCGGCCCTTTTCGTTCGCGACGGCCATGGTCGTCATGAAGCGACCGTTCGGAGAACAATCGAAGAACTCGGAAGCGTCTTCGGCGCAGATCGAGAGCGCAAAGGGACGGAACGATTCGCGATGCTTCACATAGTCGTTCAGATTTTCTTTCACGTAGGGGGCCCAGGGCGAGGCCAGCAGGCTGCGATTGCCGAGCGCGCGCGGGCCGAATTCGGCATTGCCCTGATACCACGCCACGATTTTTCCGGCCTCCAGGAGCCGGAGCGCTTCGTCGATTTTATGCGCGTCGGATTCGCACCACGCGTAGGAGACTTTGCAGTTGTCGAGCACGGATTTGATGTCCTGATTGCTGAAGCCCGGCCCCCAGCACGGCGGAGCCATGGGTTCAACGCGCGGCTTCTTCAAGGAGTGGTGCCAGCAGAGCCACGCCGCGCCAAGCGACGTGCCTTCTGAACCAGCGGCGGGCTGGACGAAGACTTTCTCGAAGCCGCTCGCGGATTCGATGGCCGAGACGAGCAGGGAATTCAGGAACAATCCACCTGCGAGACAAAGCGCGTCCATCTTCGTGGAGCGGCGGAGCGAATCGAGCCATTCGCAAAGGAGCGTCGCGCACGCTTGCTGCAGGCTAGCCGCGATATTGGCGCGCAACGAATCGGGAATCGCAGGCGCGGGAGTGGAGGCGCGCTGACCGCTTGCTGCCGCGTCGGATGCGGGAGATGCGCCGTTAAGGGTGATGCCGAGACTGCGAAAAAACTCCGGGGCGAAGGCGCGATCAACGGAAAAGCCTCGCGAGAAAAAGCGCGTGCTCAGTTGAGGCGGCGCGGAGGGGCGCGGGCGGAGCATTTCGAGGAAGACGTTTGCGAATACGGGCTCGCCCGTGAGGCTGAGCCACTGCGTCTTGTGCTCGTCGTTGTGCGGGCGGAAGCCGAGCAATTGCGTGACGCGCGTATAAACCCAGGCCAGCGAATTGGGAAGCGAAATGGAATCGAGCTCGCGGATTTGCGCGCCTTCGCCCAGTGCGACGAAGCCCGCGCGGCCGTCGCCTTGCTCGTCGAGGGTGACGATGAGCGCCTGCTCGAAAGGCGAGGCGTAGAAGGCGCTGGCAGCGTGGCAGAGGTGGTGATCGAACGCTTCGATGCGCGCACTCGTCGTATCGCCGACGTCGGCGGGCGCAGGGGAATTACCGGCGAGGGCGGTGAGGATGCGCATGTTGTTAAGCTCGCGGCCGAACTCGCCGAAGGCTTTGTTGACGAAATAGCCGCTCGAGAGGGGTGCGAGAGGCGCGAGGCGCGCGCGAAATCCGATTTGCCTGCGCCATGCGAGTGCGGGACGGCTTGCTATCGCGATGCGATCGAGCGACTTCCAATCCACCGCGCCTTGTTGCAGGCAGAATTGAATCGCAGCGCGCGGAATTCCTTCGGCGGTGCGAGTGCGCGCGAGTTTGCCCTCTTCGATCGCGGCGACGATCGCGCCGTCGGCGAGGAGCGCCGCAGTCGAATCATGATTCAGCGCGGATAAACCGAGCACATGCATGCCAATCGTTTTCTATCATCGCGGCTCGCCGAAACAAATCCTTTTCACGCTGTAGCGCCTGCTCCGGCCGCGCGGATGCGGGTTCCAGTCCTTGTACCGAAACTGTACTTTCGTACAGGGCCCTATTTACACGCCTCTTGCTACGATTGAATCTGGGAAATTATGGCAATCGCTCTCCAACCCGGCCGGGCGCCGCAGACTCCGCGGCAGACCGGGCAACTCTGCCTGCCTGGATCGCTGTTCGAGGCTCTTCGCATCGCAAGTCTCGAGTTACGGGTCGCGGCATTTTCAATCGGCAGGTCGCCGATTAGAATTCAGCCTAACCCCCTTTATTTTCATCACAAATCTCATTTTAAATCGGCGAATAACGACAGTTTTTTCATCGTCCCCGGTGGCCGACCGCTGTCCTCGCGCCGGCTGCCCGGTCCGCCGTGTCGGACCGCCCCCCGATAGTTGCCGGTCACGTAACTCTGTCGGGGAGCAGCCGCCGCTGTCCCCAGACCCGCGAGATAACCTCCTCAAAGGCTGCCGGCATCTCGTTCTCAAGTTCCTGGGCCGTTGGTACACGGATGAAATTCTCTCTTGAAAGGGCACAGAGATGAGACCGAAGCAGATCAGAATCTTGGTCCTCAGTATTTGCATGATCAGCGCGATGGCGGCGTTTGCGGGCGAGGCGGCGGACACAGATTTGAAGCCCGTGGCGGTGGCGGTGTTCAAGAACGGGCTGGCGTTCGTGGTGCGCGACGGAAGCGTGAAGGTTGTGGGCGGCGAAGCGAAAATTCCATTCGTTCCGATGGCGACGCTCGGATCGCTATGGGTGGCGCCGAAAGACTCGGGCGCTTCTCTCGAAGAGCTTGTCGCGTATCGTTACAGCGAGCAATCACAAGCGCCCGCGGCAACGATTGCGCAAATCCTGGCTGCGAATCCCGGCAAGGTCGTCACCGTCTCCTACGCAGAGAAGCAGTACACGGGCGAAATCGTCGGCCTGAAGAATGGGGAAGAAAAGGCGGTCGAGCCTGCGGCGGAAGAATCCACGGTATCTCCGACGAGGGTTCAGGCCCCGCCTGAATTCTTGCTCTTGAAGGCCAACGGCAAGATGGTGGCGTTGCCGGTGTCGGGGTTGGGTGCGGTCGAGCTGCCGGCAGATACGAATGTGCGAGTAGAAGATACGATCTGGAAGAGCGGCCTGCGGATGAAAGTGAAAGGCTCGGGCGATCATGCGAAGTTGACCATGGCTTACCTGGAAAAAGGCATTGGCTGGACGCCGTCGTATCTAGTGACGCTCAAAGACGACAAAAGCGCCGAGTTGACGCTGCAATCCGTGGTAACGAACGACGTGGAGGATATTAAGGATGCGGAGATGTTCTTCGTCGTCGGCGTGCCGAATTTTGCTTATTCCAACATGCCGTCGCCGATGGCGCTGACGCAGACGCTGCAGGCCTTGACGGACATGGAGCGAAATGGACTCGCGGCCCGCCGCGATCAGTTCAGCAATGCGCTGCAGGGACAATTTCTGGGAGGTGCGGGGGGAGGTTATGGGCCGGGATCACCCGCGTCCGGAGAGCTGACGGCGGATTTCTCGAATGGAGTGAGCGAGCTCAGCGGTGCTCCGGAGGAGGACCTTTTCCTCTATTCGCACGCGGGCACGACGCTCGGGCGTGGCGAGCGCGCGACCTACAACGTCTTCTCGGCACCCGTCGAGATCGAGCACATCTACGAATGGGATATTGCAGACACATCGCGCGTGGATGCATTCGGAAACGTGCAAAACGTCAACGGCAACCAGAATCCTTCCGATCAGGACAATCTCAATCGCATCTGGCACTCGCTGCGAATGAAGAATGCGACGAAGTTTCCCTGGACGAGCGCGCCGACGCTGGTGATATCCGGAACGAAGCCGATCGCGCAGGACACGCTGCCTTACACGCCGAAGGGAGCTTCGTCGAATTTGAAGCTCACGATCGCGACGGACGTCCGATCCTCTCAACAAGAGCTCGAAGTAGAGCGAAAGTCGAACGTTCCGGTGCGACCGAACTATCGCTACGACCTCGTGACGGTAGAAGGCACGCTGAAGCTAGAAAACTACAAGACGAAGGATGTTCACCTGACGATTCACAAATCGCTTCGAGGTGAAGTGCTTTCCTCCACCGACAACGGAAAGGCGGAGAAACTGGCACGCGGGATCGCGCTCGATAATCCGTCGTCGATGATTGCATGGGACTTCACGCTGAAGGCCGGGGAGAAGAAAACCGTGACGTATCGCTATCAGGTGTACGTGCGGCAGTAAACCGTCAGGCTGCCGGCGGCCTCGACGGACTCAGCGACTTGCGATGCATCAGTAGGCCGCGGAGACCGAGCAGAAGCAAGCGCGGCTGGCGGAGGCAGACGCGCCAAAGGATTTTCCATGCTTCGTCGCGGGAATACTCGGCGAGCGAATGCTTGGCGGGATCGTTGAGCAAGTCGACGAGACGGCTGTAGTCGGCCTGCTGGAAATCGTGCATCGAGCGCCGGAGTAAAAGGTGCAGATCGAGCTCGCGGCGCAGGGATTGCAGTTCCCGACTCGAGCCGCCGTTCAGGATCGCTTGAGCGACGCCAAGCGCTCCGCGCAAGCCTGTGACGATCCCGCCAACCGTAGTGACTTTTACCTGTCCGGCTGCATCCCCGACGAGATACACCGAACCCTTGCCCATCTGCCGGCGAACCGGAACCCAGCGCGTGTATACAGGAATACGCGCGCCCTGAAATTCGATTGGCTCGAGATTCTTCTTTTCGAGAAAGCGCTCGAGGTGCACGCGCGTCTCCGCGCCGAACTCGCCGATGATGCCGAGCGCGCCGCGGTCGCGAGATTCTGGAACCAGCCAGTAGAAATAGGGAGTGTCCTGCGGAACGAACCAAACGCGGGCTGTATCGGGCGCCATATCTTTCGGAAGCGGAACGATCGCCTGCACGAGCGGCACCGTATCGAGCGGCGCCCATCCCGCAGCGCGAGCGACACGGCTCAGCACACCATCGCCGCCGACGACCGTATCCGTGTGAACTTCTTCCCGGCCGCCATCTGAAGTTCGCTCGACTTCGAGGATCAATCCGCGTGCATTGGGCTGCAAGGCGTGAAAGCGGCGGCCCAGCTCGATCGTCGCGCCCGCATTCCGGGCTTGCTCGGCGAGTCCTTGGATGAGCGCACGGCGCTCGATGATGAGGTCTGGGCTTTTCAGCGGGATCGTGGCGGCGCGGCCATCAGTGAAAAGCTCAAACCGGCGGATTTCGTTGAGCACGCAACTTTCGGCAGCGCGACCCAGAAGATTGCGCATGTGCGACGTGACGATGAGCGTTCGCTCGGCATGGTCGAGCGTTTCAATGCGTTCGAAGACGCGAACGGGCACTCCCTGGCGAGCAAGCAACGAGGCGGTAAACAAACCTGCTGCGGAGCCACCGACGATGGAGACTGTCTGTCCCTTAGCGGGTGCAGCAGGTAGAGAGGTGCTATTCGAGTTTTGTTGCTGAGCCACGATATTCGCCCGAAACTTCCAACCTTTGACGGAAATTGAATCCTTCGGAGACCCAGGCCGGTCGCAGGTCCGGCCGTTCAAATGCCGGTCCGAGTGAAAACTACGCTCACTCTATCGCAAGCGCGGAATTCTCGGGCAAAAAGTATAACCCACGCCCTGCGTTCCTCCAATGAAGTAACGGCACAGGAGAACGATACAACCGCAAAAAATTTTCAGGTAGTGGAGACTGGCTTAGGCGACTTCGCCTGGCGTTCGTACGGCGCGTGTTCGAGGAAAAAGATCGCGACGAGCGCAAGAACGACGAGCGTCGCGACAAGCGCATAAGCCTTCGGGGCAGAAAGACTTGGAATCCAAATGGCGAGCACGCCGAAAAATGCGGCGAGCAAATACAT
>Ga0210383_10002504_pt1 | contig 16604 bp, 19 predicted proteins | sample IncBWC14OmetaG_FD_160072 | JGI IMG/M metagenome (GOLD analysis project Ga0210383, IMG submission 160072) | Forest soil microbial communities from Barre Woods Harvard Forest LTER site, Petersham, Massachusetts, United States - Inc-BW-C-14-O ...
CGCGGGCGTGCTCCTTCCAGGCCATACGGGCACTAAACAGGGACTTGCCCATCTTGGCAAAGGCCCCGATGAGGCCCACCTCACCCGCCTGCAGCCCGCCGAAGTACTGGTCCACCTCGGGGATGCCCAGCAGCGCCCCGGACGTGTACCCGGCTGACCTCGCCTCATAGGCCTCCAGACGGCCGTCTAAGGCGTCGCGGACATCAACCTGGGCTCGGGTGCTCGCCAGGCTGGCTGAGAGCCGTACGAGGCTTACAGCCGCCTCCTGGGCCACACCGAGCCGCTCGGCCATGGGTGACTGGCCCATCTTGGTGGCGTAGGTCTTCTGCCAGAGCAAGAACTCCTTGGTGATGTAGGTGGCCTTCAGCTTCTCCACCACGTCGGAAATGGGCATATCGGGCGGATCGAGGCCGATCTCATGATCGACCAGGAGGTGCAGAAGGGTGACCCCGGCCGATACCTCGTAGGTGGCCAGGGCGTCGATGGTCACCACCTTCTCCCGGTGGCTGCCCAGGTAGTAGTCCAGAGCGTAGGTGTAGATAGGCCGTAGCTCGGCGGTGGGCAGGTCATCGAGAGGAAGCGCCGCCTCTGCGATATAAGCCATGGAGTCCGAATCGGTGAGGTGCTTGTAGAAGTCAGACTCTACCGTCATAGTTGTTTGACGCTAGCGGTATACGATGGGGCGGGTCAAACCCGCATCAACTTCAGACTCGAACCGAGCCTGGGCCTTAGGCCGCCAGTCCGAGCCCGTGAAGCGCACCTGAAGGGCGTTCTCGGACATGAGGGACAAGACCCCCATCCCGTACAGGGTGGCCATGTCGTCCATAGGAGCGTTGGTGGTAAGCACGGTGGGCAGGCAAGCCGAGTACCTAAAGCGCAGCACCTCGTCTATGACGTGGCGGGCCATGTTGGACACGTCGCGCTTCAGCCCTTGTTTCATCTCTTTGCCCACGTCGTCTATGACCAGGAGATGAGCACCCTTGATCTTGGCGTGGAACCAGTCCTTTACCTCCTCGGACTTCCAACCTGAGGAAAAGGTCGAGAGCATCTCGGAAAAGTAGGTGAAGTGGACCAGCAGCCCATGCGCCAGGGCGTTTTTGGCCAACAGGACGGCGGCCATGGTCTTGCCGTTGCCGTTGGGGCCGTACAGGACCATCCCCACCCCGGCCCGCAGGTACTCATGCTGGCGCGCCCCGTAACGCTCCAAGGCCTCTTTGGGCTCAGGGGAGACAAAGTCATTGATGGACAGGCGCTGTTCGTGCAACCGCAGCCCACAGGCGGTCATGAACCGCAGCGACATCCACTGGTCTTCACAGGGGCAGTCGAAGGTACCGATGGGCTCGGTCACACTGAAGGGCACCTCGGAGCCTTCGGCTGCCGCCGTATACCAACGAAAACTACCGGTCCCCCCACATGTCGGGCAGTCCTCCGGGGTGGAGTACCGCCCGCCCAGGTCCTTGTCCACCCGTACAGCGTCCTCTGCATCGAGCGGTGTGATGCACCCTGGTAATGGGGGGAGCCGGTAGTTGGGCACTAGAAGAGGGCTTGCTCCTGTGGAAGTTGGGCCAAGATGACCCGAGCAAACCACTCGTCTGAGGCCCGAGCAAAGCGGGCTAACCGGATGGGAGCGCCGCCCCAGTACCCCTTGTGGACCTCGTAAGCGGCCCGAGCTATGCGAGGGGCGTCATGGCCGAAGCGCTCGGTAAAGCTCTTCATGATGGAGACTTCTTTGGGTAGGTCCCTCGGGAACAGGCCGAAATAGTGCTCGACCATGTCCACTACGTAGTCGCGCAGTTCCTCCCAACCCCACTCGTGGTCCGGCTTGAGCTTGTAACCGGCAGGCCTGATAGGGCTGATCTCTATCCGCTCGGTAATAGTGACCGACTGGTTTACTCCGACTAACGACAATTGTTGCTCCACAGTGCAATTCCTCCTCAGGTCGAATGCTGCGTACCCAGCTACTACCTAACTTGCCCTGGGAGAGGCCGGGTATGGACCAGAACCTTGGTGCTGCCAAAACACCTTCTGACCAGCATAATAGCAGTTCAGGGGGGAAATGCAAGTGTTAGGAATTGTGTAAAACTAAATACACAGGTGGATAACCCTGTGGATAACCTTTAGCCCACTTTTAGCCAATAAAACAGCCCCTCGCCACCTGGTGTTCTGACCACCAGGGACAAGGGGCTGTCGGTCTATGAGGTTACTTGGGCTCGGCTACCGGCGGGGTCGGAAGGCCCTGGTCGGGTGCGGTCGGGTCGGGCGGTTCTACCTCAGGTCCTTCAGGAGGCATCTCGATCTCGATGGAAGGGACCCATGCCCACCTGACATCACCTTCCCGGTATGCGATGGTGACCCAGGTTCCAGGCGTACCACGCGTGGGCAAGTCGGGCTCGGAGGTGGTGGGAGCGGTCTGGACGTAGGCGGGGTAAGGGGCTGCTCGGCCCACTGCTACCCTCTCCCACTGGCCCTCGGCGTTCAGGTCCGGCAGGTCCGGGTGACCCCCCAGGTCCTCCACCTCGACTACGGGGTAGATCGTCCACCGGCCGGATGGTGGCAAAGGGTGGCTAGGCCGCCCTGGGTAACCAGGCAGGCCCTGGTCCGGGTAACCCTCCTCGATGCCGTAGTCGGGATCTGTCGGCCTCGGCGGGCGCGGGAGCCCTTGTCCAGGACGACCTGGGTAACCGGGGAACGGCAAGCCCTGGTCCGGGCGAGGTGGGCGGCCATAACCAGGCAAGCCCTGGTCCGGGTAGCCACCTTCATCAATACCCCAGTTGGGGTCTACCGGCCTCGGAGGCCGGGGAAGGCCCTGGTCGGGGCGTCCAGGGAACCCAGGCGGCAAGCCCTGGTCCGGGGACAAGCCTTCATCAATGCCATAGTCCGGGTCCACCGGGCCGCCTGGGTATGATGGACGCCTGGGCGGGACCCAGGCCTGGACTGCAATGTAAACAATGCGGTACGGCAACTTTTTACCTTTCCTCGGTTGGCACTTTGGGTTACGCGGTGAGCCTACGGGGTTACCGGTGCTTAGATGCTGCCGCGGGCGAGATTAGTGCCCTCCGGGTGATAATTCAACCGTCTTTAGGTAAAAGTTTGCTAGTTGAACACGATGTGAATAATTACCCTGTAGAAAGTGACAATTGCTCCGGGAACAAAGCTCGGTCAGGGCGGCGGTCCGGTTTGGAAATCACCGATTTCACCGTGGTTTGGCCATAAGTAGCACGCTGGAACCGGGCCTGGAGAGCCACCATCTGATGACGGGCCAAGAAGGCCATCAGGGCGTCCCAGGCCACATCGCCTTCGGCCGTCAACTTGAACAGGGGCACAAACCCCACATCCAGGCCGTCAATGTCCTGGGACAGGTCCACCAGGGACAGGTTGCGCTCTATGACCGAGCGCCAGTCGGCCAGGCCCTGGTCCTGCTCGTACATAGCCTCAAGGTCCCGGCGGCCCTTGTTGATGGCCTTTATGGCCCGTTTCAGGCCATAGCGGGGCACACCAGGGATACCATCGACACTGTCCCCGGCAATAGCCAGAGCCAGCGCGAACGCCTCGGGCGGGATGCCGTAGGTGCCATTGAACCGGCTCGGCCCCCACATGGGGTCTTCGGCCCCCGGCACATAGACCTTGACCTTGCCCGACAGTAGCTGCAAGAAGTCCTTGTCCCCCGAGACGATCACCACCTCGGAACTAGTCGAGTGGCGGGCCAGATGGCTGACCACATCATCGGCCTCGACCTCGGGGAACCAAAGCTGGTGGACCCCTATGAGGGCCAGGAACTCCTTGGCCAGGGTGAAGGAAGGGCCGTCGTTGGTGTTGGGGATGCGGTGAGCCTTGTACTCGGGGAAGAGCTTCCTTCGGTAAGCCGAGGTCCCCGAGTCCCACACCACCACCAGGCGGCCAGGGGCCAGGTCCCCGATGTACTTGGACAGCAGGTTGGCAAAGATGGTTACCCCACCGGTCCAGGCCCCGGCGTGGTCGGCCATAGGCTTGGGCGCGGCCTGGGCCGCTCGGCAACTTCTCAGGAATATGTTGTTGCCATCAATGACAACGGTCCTCATGGGACCATACTAGCTGGTGGGACTTGGTCCTGGTGACTGGCTGATCGAGTACCAGGAGTCTCTGCTGTTGACGGCCTGCTCGTAAGCCTCCAGGGCCGAGGCCAGGAACTGGGCCAGGATGAAGTCGGGGGTGTTGGAGTTGTTCTCCCGGCTATGGCGGTTGAGCACACTCTGGACCTCGTCCCACAGGTTGGGGGCATCGCCATTGCGGTACATCACCCGATCTCCCCCATAAGGCATGCTCGGCAGTTGCTGGGCGTACCCAGCTTGGCCCTCATGGGTGCCGTAGTCCATCACCTCAGCCATGTGGGCAGCCTGCTCCATGACTGGTGAGTACTGGGGCACGGGCTGGACCGGTCGAGGGTGCTGGGCTATGTGCTGGGCCAGGGCGTCAGCCGAGGAGGCCCCCACTACACCCGAGGGTGCCGGGGCTGGTGTACCTGGAGGAGGTCCCTGAGGCTCCCAGGCGGCCGTCTGAGGCGCTGTAGGGGCCTGTGGGCTACCTTGGCCCGCATGGTTGGCTATATGCCCATAGAACTCCTCGTAAGGCACCTGGACGGGACAGAAGAAACACTGGGTCATCTGGCGCGGGTGAGGCTTCTGGGTCCCGTCCTGGAACTGCTCGTAATTCTGGTACGGCAGGCCCGGCCCCGGTTGGGCTACTCGGGCGGCCTGAGCCCGCTCCCAGGCTTGGCGGGCCTGGACCGAGCCCAGGATCGACGGGGTGGCATGAGGGCCGTCATGGCCCCGGTCGGCTATCTCGCACGGGAAATTGAGCGCGCCCTTCCCGATAATCACATCGCATGGCATTAGATTGCTCCATCCATTAGGTACCTCCAACAATGTGCTTCTAACTGGAGGAGCCGAAGAGCTATACGCAGTCGCTCCCCAGATATAAAGCCGCTCTGGGCAAAAGAGTGGGCGATCCGCTCAATATCGAACAGAGTGTACTCCCTACGTACTCCTACCTCCCGGCCCAGAAAATTCGTCAAAGGCATCTCATCCCAGAAGGCTTTTCTTTCATTGCTCCGCAGCCACGCCGATGACCGGGCAAAGAAAAACTTGCTGACCTCGTTGACGGTAAAGGTAGGTCGCACGGTCGAGCCCGGCTTGATGGGTTCGAACTGCCGAGGGAACAGCCACCGGTCTGGGTCGATGGCTGCGTCCCCAATGACAATGGTTGGCGACCACAGGTTCGACATGTCCGGCTAGGTTACCTGCTCCTGGACCGGGGGCGCGAAAAGGGCCGGTCCGAAAGGGGATTGCCTTCAAAGGACCGGCCCTGTTCGACTGGCTACCTTAGCCCTCCTGTGAAGGGGCCGCCAGTTCATTATCAGGTCGGGCATGTTGGAAGGTCACCCGCCCATCCTTCATCTCTGCGAACTTTTCCAGGCCATCGCAGCAGTAGTCACGCCAAAGCAGACCAGAGGTGAACTCCTGGCTGACAGATTCGAGCCGCTCAGCCACCCGTGACGGCCCCTCAGGGCCGAGGCTAAGAGCCGTCTCGACATGCTCGACTACCCGGTACACCATGACCCAGCGGCCAGGGTTGGTCGTGTTCTGGACAAAGGTGACCACCCTGAACTCTGTACCGAGGGGTCTGAGGTTCATTCGTTGTCCACCCCCCACGCTGTCGCCTCCAGCCGCCGGGCCGCCGCTTCAACCGGGTCCTCCACCGGGCCATTATTAGCCTCCCTGAGGGCCTCCATGGCCTTTCTGAGCCTCTGGCGGGCGTGGACGGGGTTAGTCACCGTCTCCAGGCCCTCAGCCGCCTGTACAAGCTCCCAAAGCCTCTCCAGGTCCACCCGGTTGAGTTGGTAGCCGGAAAGGAGGCCGCTACTGACGAGGTGGTCGAGGCGGGTCCGGGTGGTCTGTCCGTATTTAGCCACTTCTCTCCCTCTCTCGGCCCGCAGCTACAAGCGCCCCACTCGAAGTGCAGGCACCACGGTTCATGGGGTGAGTCAACACTGATGGGGAACATCCGGTAAAACCCGGCCGTGGTCAGCCGGGCCCCCTCGAAGGGCTCCCTGGACCTGGGCGTCCGCTCCCAGAAGTACGGGCACCCAGGCTCAGAGATGCTCAAGCTAGGCTTTTTCCTTGCGCGGCCACAGGGCACCGCGGGGATTGGGCACGTCCATGGCCCCTTCCAGGTGCTCCAGCACCTCGGGGTGGGCCTTGATGTAGTCGAAGGCCTTGGCCTCATCGAACTTGCGGGTCACCTCGGGTACGTAGGTCATAGCCAACCAGTCCTTGTGGGTGAGCCCGGAGCCCTCGGTGTGGCAAAGCTCGTAGAGCTTCTCCTCGGAGAGCTTGGGGTCACCGCCCTTGGACACTTCCCAGGACCAGACGTGATTGGTCCCTTCGGCCGGGACCTTGTGGGTACCCATAAGCAAGTAATGACCCTCGGGGTTGAGCGGGGTCATCTCGTCTACCAGGTTGTCAGTCTCGAAGGTGACATCGAAATGGTTCAAGACGATGGTCTTGATCCCTTCCTTGCGGTTCTCCACCGCCTTGCCCACCTGGTCGATGATCCGGCGCTCGGTCATGATGTCGGCCAGTTCGGCCGGGGAGAGGGTCACCCGCTCCTGCGGGCATACCCCGCCATAGACCTGGGACAGGAGAGCCAGAGCCTCCTTGTCGGCGTCGGTCAGCTTGATCGGGGTGGCAACCTTGGTCGGTTTGACTGCCTTCTTCGGCCGGACCAGGCCCGAGAGGACTTCTCCGAGTGTTTTGCCTTTTGCTAAAACGGTCGAAACCGGTGATAGTGCAGAGTCACTCATGGTGAAGGTGTTAGCTCCTTTGGTAGTTGGTTACTTGTCACACCTTAGCACAGGGGTGTGACCGTTACCCAACACAAGGGGGCCTGAGGGGGAAGATGTAAACCTTGCCTCGCCTCACCCCTGCTGGCCACGCCTAGCCAAGCCTTGCCCTACCTCGCCGCACCAGCCTCGCCTTGCCATGCCGGACCTTTGCTTGCCGCGCCCATCCACGCACCACCCCGCCTCACCTTGCCTCACCGCGCCAGGCCAAACCAACCTAGCCATGCCACGCCTTAGCTTACCGAGCCCATCCTCTCCTGGCCTAGCCACTCCTCGCCTTGGGTTACCGAGCCTAGCCTCGCCAGGCCACACCAGGCGATACCGTGCCTCGCCGTACCGTGCCTCACCGGGCCATGCCTTGCCTGGCCTCACCCAGCCACTCCTGGCCATGCCGGGCCTCACCCAACCCTGACTTACCTTGCCATGCCAGGCCACACCTGGCCATACCGAGCCGTGCCTTACCAAACCTCACCAGCCATGCCGTGCCTCACCGTGCCTTGCCCCACCGTGCCCCGCATCGCCTTACCTTGCCTTGGCTGCCTTGCCTCGCCTCACCGGGCCATACCGCTGCTTGCCACGCCAGGCCCCGCCGTTCCTCGCCTTGGCAGCCTCGCCTCACCTCACCGCACCTAGCCTTTCCTAACCCCGGCCAGCCTAGCCTCGCCTTGCCACGCCTCGACAGCCTTGCCTTACCGAGCCTGGCCATACCTCACCATGCCCAACCTAACCAGTCCTCACCGAGCCATACCAAGCCAAGCCTCGCCTCACCGCGCCCGGCCGTACCTTACCAAGCCGCGCCTCTCCTAGCCATCCCAAGCCTAACCATGGCGCACCTAGCCTCACCGGGCCTAGCCAGACCTCACCTGCCTTACCTTGCCATGCCTCTCCAGACCTGGCCCCGCCCCACCTGGCCGTGCCTATCCTGACCACTCCTCACCTTGCCAGCCTTGCCTTACCTTGCCAGACCCGGCCTAACCTCACCACGCCACGCCTTGCCGCTCCAAACCTGCCTCACCTTGCCATGCCCCACCAAACCGAGCCTCGGCTTACCATGCCACGCCTTGCCTCACCTGGCCTAACCCCACCGTAGCGCGCCTCACCTTGACTGCCTCACCATGCCTCACCCCGCCTTGCCTCACCATGCCTCACCCGGCCATACCAAACATTGCCGCCCCGTGCGTCACCTCGCCGGGCCGTACCATGCCGCACCACACCTAACCATGCCCCACCACACCTGGCCTAGCCACGCCTCTGCTCGCCCAACCAGACCTCACCTTGCCTCACCGCGCCAAACCACGCCTCACCTGGCCTTGCCGGGCCACACCAGCCTCACCTCGCCTTGCCCCACCTGGCCTCGCAATACCACGCCTTACCATGCCACTGCTCACCTGGCCAAACCACGCCTAGCCTCGGCTGCCTTGCCAAGCCACTCCATACCTCGACTCGCCAAACCCAGCCATTCCCAGCCTCGCCTTGCCTCAGCTACCTTGCCTCGCCTCACCTTGGAGCACCGAGCCAAACCTCACCTGGCCGCGCCTCACCACACTCAGCCACGCCACGCCTTGCCTCAGCAGCCTTGCCGTACCTTGCCGGGCCGTGCCTAACCTAGCCTCGCCATGCCTCACCAGCCTCGCCTTACCATGCCCTACACCTAGGAAACCTTGGTCCAGTTGTCCACCTGGAAGCGGCCAAAGGGGCCTTTCTTCTGGGGCCGGAAGTCCCCGATGCCGACATAGAGCCCGGCGTCGTCCAGGACCCTACGGGCCAGGTTGACATCGAACATGGAAGACACGATGAGCATGTTGAACGAGATGGTCCACTTGTCGAACATGGGCCGGTGGCGCAGCAGGCGGCCCTTGGTGGCAGGGATGACCACGGCCCGGCTGTCGGTGTGCCACTCCCCGATCAAGGGCATGGCGTCGGGCTCGATGGACAGGGCGGCAGCGGCATCGGTGGAAGCTGTACGCCTACCGATCTTGTGGCGACCGGCGGCGGTAATGCAGGACTGGCGCAGGTTCTCGGCCGGGAAGTAGGTCTGGCCATCAGGGAGCTTGTACAGGCGGCTCTCGGCGTCCTCCTCAGGGGTCTGGGGGTCGCGAGCACGGGAGTGGACCCCGCTGGTGGCCTCGGCCTGGGCCGCCTCGTGGAACCGGTTGACCAGGAGAGAACTGATGTTGGAGATGGTCACTTCGAAACTGTCGATCTGCATGATGTAGTTACCTTTCTTGGGTAGTTGTACTAAGGGTAGTCAGTTTGCTTTGTCGAGTTGGGCCTTCTCGGCCTCGGCCAGGGATTGCTTGCGCTGGTCAATGGCGGCCTGCTTGAAGATATCGAGCATGCCGAGCACCATCTCGGGTGGGATGAACACATCGACCGGTCGGCCTATGGCTGACTCGGGGGTCAAGGTCCGGCAGTTGATCCAGATCCCCCACTCAGAGCCCTGGTGCCTGATACTGCCGTCCCAGCCCGTCTCGGGTTTGATGTTGTGGCCCTTAGGGAGAGGCGGGGGTGGCTTGGCCGGTTCATGGCCCACCACGATGGTGGCCGGGTCGAGCCCGGACATGCGGCTCCAGCCTTTTTCGAAGTGCTCGATGTGGTCGGCGCATACCAACTGCTGGACGGTCTGGCCCTGACCGGCCATGGCGGCCAAAGCCTCCAGGCCGCTCTCCTTCTGGTCCCATCGTGGGTAAGGCCGGGGCTTAGGGGGCTCCTTGCCCCCGTCCCAGCGCGCCCACACCCGGAAGGCTATGGGCTTGGCACACATGGCGCATTCTCGTCGTTTCCCGTTCATTATTTCCTTTCTGGGGTAGAGGGTTAGAAAGGCTCTTCGTCATAGCCGTCCTCGGGGGCCGAGGGGGTCGAGAAGAAGGCCTGGACGCTACCGATGTCGCGCACCCTGGGCGCAGGCGGGAGCTTGGCCGCCATATTGGCCCCCCAGCCCTTCAACAGGCGGGAGTCCAGGCAGGCGAACACGCCCCGGTCGGTGATGTCCCGTATGAGGCGTCCATACGCCTGTTCTAGGGCCATCTGGGTTTCGGGCAGCATATACCGCTTCCAACCGCCCCGCTCGCCGTAGCGGGCATCGTAGAGGTCGCTGGTGGCCTCCACCACAGGGTCACCGGGGGAGGGGAAGGGGAGCTTGTCCAGGATAACCATGGACAAGGCCTCGCCCTGGATGTCCACCCCGGTGAAGAAGGTCTTGGTCGCAAATAGCACCGAATGGACATCGGCCTTGAAGGCAGCCACTATGCGGTCATGGGGCATGTCGCCCTGCTTGTACACCGTCCAGGGCAGGGTGTCCGCGATCAGGCTGTAGACCTTGTTCATGCGCTCGATGGAGGTGAACAGGACGAGCGCCCGACCACTAGAGGCGGCCAGGAGAGCCTGGACCTGGGCCGGTACCGCCGCTTCCCACTCCCTGGCCGTCTCTCGGGCGGGGACGGGGATGGCCGGGATGTAGGTGAGGGCCTGGCGCTGGTAGTTGAAGTTGGTGCCCACGTCCAGACCCCGGTACCCGAAGTTGTCTTCGAAGCCCAGGCGTCCGGCCACGTAGTCAAAGCGGCCGCCCACGGCCACAGTGGCGCTCGCCCCCACCACGGTGCGGCTCTTGAACAGGCAGTCCTGCAGGAAGGGGCCGACCTCGATGGGCTGGCTGCGCACCACCAGGTGCTTTTTGCCGGTGCGGCGGTTGGCGGCGTGCTCAACCCAGCGCACGGTAGTGGAAAACTCGTCACGGATGAAGCCGTCGAACTTGTTGGCTAGATTTTGCGCTTGCTTGCGCAACAGGCGGAAGCGCTTGACATCTTCCTCCGCGATGGGCAGGGGCAGGTCGGACACGGCCTTGGCAAAGGCCCACAGGGCGGTGGACAGGCCCACCCACTCGTTCTCGGAGTGCAGGATGATGTCGGAGGTGATGCGGAGCTTGTCTTCCTTCTCGGGCATCTGGGAGGTCATGGCCAGCCAGAACAGGCTGTTGGCCTCGGTCAGGTCCCTGGAGGCGTCCTCCAGGCGGTCGGTACCGCCGTAGACCCGAACGGCAAAGCTGCGTAACTGGGCCTGCAGGGTGCGTACGGTCAGTTCGCTGAAGTAGCTCTCGAAGGCCTCGATGGCGTACTTGACCAGTTCGTGGACCTCGTCTACCACCACGGTGCGGAAGTCACCCAGTAAGGGGTTGCCGCCTACGGAGATGTCGGTGGCCAGCAGGGCGTGGTTGACCACCACCACCTGGGCCAGGGAGGCCTCTTCCCGAGCGGCCAGGACGAAGCACCCACCCCTGGTCTTGCAACCAAGCTCGTCGCACTCTTCGGTATTGCCGTTCACCTTGTGCCACAGGCCATCTGGGATGTCGAAGCTGAAGTCGCTCCGTAAACCGGAGAAACCGGGGGCGTCGGCCTCAGCCAGGATATCGGCCACCATGGGCTCTTCGGTCGAGGTCAGAACGGCGCGCTGAGTGCAGAGGTAGTTGGAGCGGCCCTGGAGAAGGGCGTAGGTGAACTTGCGCCCCAGGTGCTCGGCCAGGAAAGGGAGGTCTTTGTAGATGTACTGGGACTGGAGGGCCTTGGTGGCGGTGCTCACTATGACCCGCCGTCCCGACAGGATGGCCGGGATGAGGAGGGCAAAGCTCTTGCCCGTACCGGTACCGGCCTGGAGCAGGAGGTGCTCACCGAGGGCCAGAGCACCCTCGACGGCCAGGGCAGCACGCTGTTGGGTCAGACGAGGGGCATATCTCGGCAGGGTTAGGGCCATCATGGCCTCAGCCTGTTCAAAGGTGGTGATGGTCGGTTCTGTGCTCATGTCCCCAGTATACACCCCTCTGGTGAATAGCGCAATTCATGATGACAAAGAAGTGGGGGAAGGGTCGATCAGCGTCCCGACCGTACCCTTCCCCGTCCTGGTCTGCACCTGCTCGTCAGCAGGCCACCCCAGGGGACCTACTTGGCCTTGGTGACCCCGGCGGCCTTGGTGGCCGCCTTGGTAGTCCCAGGGGCCTTTTTGGCCGTGGATATATTGACCACCTTTTTGCGCTCTTTTAGCGCGGCGATCTTGGCGTCCACTCTCTGCAGGTAAGGGACGATCCTTTCGGGGCCGAGGATTCGGTTGTTGCCACTCTTGGGGTCGGTGACCTCAATGCCGGTGACCTTGCCCCTCTTGGTGCCGTCCTCGGCCACAGTGACCAGGCCGTGGAACCTCTTGACCAGGGCGTCAAAGCCGTCCCGGCCACCCTTCTTGGTGGGAAGTACGCGTACGGGATGGCCAACCTTGATGACGTGGCCCTTGTAGTTGATCTGGTCCAACTGGACCTTGCTCTCGGACATAGTTCTCCTATGGTAGTTGGTGGGTGGGACAGTTATTGGTCAATTCACAGGTGTGGATATCTCTGTGGATGGTAAGTGGACCTGGTTGATTTAGCCAAGAAACCTTGTAATACAAGGGTTTTGCTTGACACTGATGGTGGCCAAGCGTATGCTCTCTGGCCTCGGGGGACTCCCGGTAAAGGAAGAAGCGGAGGCACACTATGGCACCTCCGCCCCTGCTGCAACCAACCGTTGACGAGGATAGGCGCAGGGGCGATCGTACCACGCTTAGGGCGTGATGACAACAGGGACTTTGATGCCGTGTGGAGGCACCCGTTACCGTAATCTGAAACCTGCCCCTGGGAGCCGCTCTCCGACTGCATGCAGAAGGGAGCCCAAGGGTGTGCTATCCGTAAGGACGCACCAGACGGGCTTGGACACTGAGCCTTATCAGTGGGGTGGCACGGCCAAACCATAAAGCCGTGTTTGGGGGCACAAGGTCCTACTTGCAAAGACTCGCGGTATGACGCTACTTGACTATCTTCGCCTTGGCCCTCAGGTCCCATTGAAGGCATACCCCCCACAAGGCACCTCAGACGATAGTCAAAAGACCACCCGCGCCTATTCATCAGAGGTAGGTGGCTTATGGGGGAGATGGATGGGGTTGTCGAAGCTTTGGGCCTGGTCGAACCCCGAGGTATCGGCGTAGGGGTCATCGCGCTGCATGGGGCCGTCACCCTCACCCACAAAGAACTCGTCCAGTTGGTCCTGGGTGGCCAGGTCGGCCTTGGAGAAGCCGAAGGGTAGCTCCCAGGGCACACAGAACAGGTGGTACTCGTTGGAGGTATCGACCAGGCGGTCCCGAGCCGGGTAGACCTCGACCGCCTCCCAGTCCTCCCCCGCCATCTGGTCCTTGATCCGCATGCCTACGCGCCAGTCCCGCACAGGGGCGCGGTCACGGCGGTGGTAGGAGAGGTGGATGACCTCGTGGTCGGTACCCTCCCCGTAATGGGCCACGGCCACGGTGTAGGTGGAGTTGCCCCATATCTGGGGCCGGGCCGCATCTTGGTGGAGAGGCTCCCAGGCGTCCGTCTCAGCCCTTTCCGCGGCGATCAGGGAATCTATGAGCCTGGCCCAGTCCAAGCGGAGCAGGACGACCTCAGAGGCCCCTGGGGGGACGTACTTGACCAACAGGGCGGGGTGGGGGCCGTCATCTATGCCTGCGGTCCAGGCGATACCGGCCGTGGCCGCCCCCTCTGCGATCTTGGCCGCGTCATTGGGGAAGCGCGACACTCTCTTGAACGAGAGGTATGTATTGATGGGGGTCATCGCACCGAGGAGGGGAAGATCCAGGTGATGCCGTCAGATAACCTCAGACGCTCGGCCTCGCCCTGAGACTTGCCGTCCACGTAACGCCAGGGGTCGAAGCGCTCAGCCTCGGCCCGGATGCGGAGCCCAGCCTGGTACTCGGCCCCCAGGATGTAGTGCAGGGCCGCCACCAAGGCATCGGCGGCGTAGTGGATACGGTAGGTATCGCGCCCCTCCTGGGAAGCGGCGGCCTTCAAGAAGGCGACGGGCTCGTCGTTCTCACCGTTCAGCCACCGGTCTACCGCGGCCAGGTTGTGCTTGACCTCGACCAGGTAGTCGTGGGTGGCCCGGCGGCTACAGCCCTCGGCATAGTTGTCGTAAGCCTCCTGGCAAAAGGCGGCCCGCTGGGCGATGTCCAGCATGGCGTCGGCCATGGTGGGGGTGGGTGTGGTTGGAGCAAGGGTCATAGGCACCATAGTACCAGGTCCTGGCGAATAGCGCAATCAGTGTTGACAGCGAGGTTACAAAAGTCCTGGTGGGCCTAAAGGGAGGAAAGCCCTGACCAGGAGGTTTGTCTCACCATCTCTCACCACAAAATTCTTCGGACATGCGCCGAGCGGCGGTGTCGAGGGCCCGTGCATCGAAGTAGGGGCCGTCCAGTTTGCGGCAGTAGGCGCAGGCCACCCACAGGGACACCCGGTAACCGTCCCGCAGGCGGCGGCGGCGGGTGGTCACCGGGACGTGGTAGGACAAATACAGAGGCATACCAGTCCTTACCAGGGCGTTCTTACTTACTCTGCGATAGGATGTACTTCCTGGCGGCGGCAGATAGACCACTCCCGTCCTCATTGCCAAGCTGTTCGGCCCAGGCCTGGCGGTTGGCCACGATCTTGGCGATCCCCATCTCTACCGTAGAGCGCATGACCATGGAGGTAAAATGGATGACCTTATGAGTGGAATCGATCCGGTCGATACGGGACCGGCGCTGGCGGGCGACTTCGTCTGTGAGTGGCAACTCGTAGTCGATGGCCCACTTCCCGGCCGGGAGGTTGATGCCCCGCGCCCCGGCGTCCGAGGACAGGTAGACCTGAGCATCCCCGGTATTGAAGGTGTCCCTGGAGCGCTCTCGTTCCCGTGGGGTCAGGTCACCGTGGTTGAGTACGACACTAAAACCCTCCTCGACCAGGCGCTGGTGGACCAGTGGCAATATGGCGTGGGCAAAGTAAGTGAAGGAGACGACCTGGTCGCGGCCGATCGAGCGTAACTTGCCGACAAAGGCGTCGAGCTTGGTACAGGGCAATGCGGCCAGGCCGTCCCGGCCCACGATGCGTACGATATCAGCGGCCATGGCCCCACCCGAGCGGGTGAGGGAGAGGGGGTGGCCCACCACCAGGCGCATGAGCCCCCACAGGGCATCCTGGGCGGCCTGGTCGGCCCCCGCGTACTGAGCAAAGATGGCCTGGTAGAAGTCCATCTCGATCGGAGATGGGTCCACGAAGGTGTACCCTGGGGTCCCCACGGGCTGAGCAATGAAGGTGGGGAAGTAGCGGGCAACTTCGGGCTCGGCCCGTGAACGGTAGACCACCAGGCCCTTCAGCTTCTCGGTCAGGGGCGTGACCCAGGGCTCCTCTGAAGTGTCGAGGTTCTTGAACGTCTTGGGCTGGTGGTAGTCATCGAAGGTGGCGACGTGGTCGCGTTCGAAGTCCTCTACCCGCCCGGCCCGGTCGGGGTCGAGCAACCGGCACACGTTGAAATACCCGACAGGGTCCCTGACCATCGGCGTGGCCGACAGCGGCCAGCACCAATAGTCCTGGGAGTACTTGAGCAGTTCCCGCCGGGCTAGCTCATGGGCCTTGTACATCCACGAGGTCCGGCTGGCCCCCATCTTGGCCGTACCCTCGTCCTGGATGATGAGCACCCGTTTGCCCAGGAGAGCCTCCAGGAGGGGGCCGTTTTGGACCTTGGCCACACGGGCCTTTGGCCGAGAGGCCCCTGTACGCCCGTAGGAGGGCCGTTCGCCCTCCTGGCCCACCTTGACCGCCAGATCGCCTCTCAGCGTCTCGTAGACGCCCACAAGTACCTGAGGGAGGGCCTTTCGGAGCTTGGCCCTCTTGGCCGTCGTCCCGGCATAGCGCACCGGGGTCAAGGTGGTGAACCGGGCTACGTCGGTTTCCCACTCTTCGAGCTTGGACACCTCGACCTCGATGATGACGTGGTCAACCTTGCCGTCCTCGATGAGCATGGCCATGGCGGCCAAGGAACAGGCCGTCTTACCGCCCCCGGTGGTCACCCCGAGGATGAGGGCGCGACTAAGGGCGGTAAGAGCAGCCGTGTCTAGCTGAAAATCCTTTAGCTCAAAGGGGAACCGGAGGAGCGGCCCCTCCTGGAGCATCAACTGGGGTTGGTCGGTGCCAGGAGGGGTCATCGGGCGGCGGCCACAGTTTGGTGCCTTTGCATAACGGACAAGTATGCACCCCGTAGATCAGGCTTTCGATCTCGCCCTGCCCACAACAGAAAGGGCACTCCCCGGCGAGCAGGTGGTCGGACGGTTTCACACTACCGGGTCGAGGCGGGTGCCAAGCGAGAAGGCGATCCCACAGTCGGGCGGGTAATAGACCTCGGGGAAGGCCCACACCAGGTCCCCGTCCATGGACAGGCCCACCGAGCCGTACCAGGGGTCGGGCAAGCCCACCGGGCTGGCGAAGCGGACCGAGCAACCCTGGTCGAACTGGGGCTGGACCGGGACAACCTGGTCAGCAACGTGCAACGCCCAGGTATGGGGGCTCTGGGCGTTGACCAATATGGCCATAACCATCTGCGCTCGGGCTAGTTCGCGCACGTCCATAGGCGTAATCGTACAGGAAAAGTTTCCCAAATCAAGGCATTTGAAACTTCGGGCTCAATAGTGGCGGGCCCCCGAGGTCTGATAGCTGACCCAGACATTGCCGTTACCCAACGAAGCGGCGGTCGCATAGGAGATGTTAGTAGCCCCGTTACCAGCCCAAGAAGAGCCCCCGCCCCCACCGGACCACTCGTTGGTGTTCCAGGCCCCGGCGGCATGGTAGATGGAGTACGCCCCGGGCCCACCACCCGCATACCCGCCTCCACCGCCCCCACCCCCCGCC